>Ga0207701_10001391_pt1 | contig 25509 bp, 22 predicted proteins | sample KBSSwiSSwithPhiX_FD_184294 | JGI IMG/M metagenome (GOLD analysis project Ga0207701, IMG submission 184294) | Switchgrass rhizosphere bulk soil microbial communities from Kellogg Biological Station, Michigan, USA, with PhiX - S5 (SPAdes) (version 2) | ecosystem: Environmental > Terrestrial >... | reverse complement strand
ATTCGCATCTCCTCTATGATTGAGCTTCCAGCTTCCAGCTGCCAGCTGCCAGCCAGAACGGCGCTGGCGACACCCGGCACCTGTCGAACCGTGGAACCTTGGAACTCTCGAACCCGCACCTGTCGAACCTATCGAACCCGCCGGATCACCAGACCCTCTCAACGAACCAGAACGCCCCCGCCAGCAGCACGACGACCGAACCGGCCGTGGCGACCCGCGCCGCCAGGAGGGCGTTGTGGCTGCGCAGCAACTTCAGCGCGGAGGCGACGGTGACGACGATCGCGGCCTGGCCGATTTCGACGCCCAGATTGAACGAGAAGAGCGACAGCCCGAGCGCCCGCGGCGGCAGACCCGTCTCGCGCAGGACGCTGGCGAATCCGAACCCGTGCACCAGCCCGAAGAACAACGCCACCCACGGCCGGACGTCGCGCCCGCGGCTTCCGACGAGCAGGTTGTCCGCGCCGACGTACACGATGCTCAGGGCTATCGCCGGCTCGACGAGGCGGGCCGGCGGAGCGACGATCTGGAGCGTCGCCAGCGCCAGCGTCACGCTGTGTCCGAGAGTGAAGGCTGTCACGATCGCCAGCAGCCGCCGCACCGATCCACCCAGGAGCAGCAGGCCGACGATGAAGAGGATGTGATCGGGACCAATCGCGATGTGATGGATCCCCGAGGCGGTGAACGCCAGGAACACGGCCCAGAGTCCCTGTCGGGTGCCGGCATAGACCAGCAGCGCCGGACGGGTGGCGTTCAGCACCTCCTGGCGAACCAGGACGCCAGACTCGTAGACGTTGAGGAACGTCTGATGATTCGGATCGTATGGAAAGATGTCCGCCCGGAACTCGGCCCGCCCGGACACAACAGCGGGCGTGGTCCACGTCATCTCGACGGCGCCTTGATCGGCGAGGGGTTTGACCGCCGCGGCCTGCCACTGGACCGGCCGGCCGTCGACGAGCAGGACGAAGCGGTCGCGCATCAGGGCGGCGATCGCGTCGGCGTGGGCCTGGACGCCCGCTTGGGTCGCGAGGCTGTCCGGCGACGCAAGTTTCAGATCGTGAGCGAGGTCGAGATCGTGCAACACTAACCGGCCGCGCAGCACCCCGTCGCCGAACCTGGCATCGAGATAGCTGAACGGAGCGGGATGCGCCTCCACGGGCCGCGCGAGCATCGCCGCACCGCACAGGCCGAGGAAGACGATCAGCGTGCGGAACGGGGCCGCAGATCCGCGGGGACAGTGCCTGAACACCCCGCGAATCTTGACAGCGCCGGCCCGCGGCCCGCAAGTGAAACCGCCGCGCCCAACCAGCTTTGACGCCTGCGCCTGCGCTTCGCTAGACTCGAAAACAAGAGCCGCCCGCGCCTGCGCGCGTGGCGGACTGGAGGCTTCAGACATGTCGATTTACGGTGGGACGCAGCTTGCGTCGTCATTTCGGTCGGTGCGCGCCAACACGATCACCATCGCCGAGGAGATCCCGGAGGATCAGTACGGCTACCGGCCGGTGGCCGACGTGAAGAGCGTCGGCGAGCAGCTGGCGCACATCGCGGTCGCGACCGGCTGGCAGATCGAGCTCCACACGACGCGCGTCGGGCACGTCGACTACGCGATGTTCGGCGCGCATGTGGCCAGGAGCGCGTCCGAAGAGCAGGGCTTGAATTCGAAGGCCGCGATCCTCGAAGCGCTGCGCACCGGCGGCGAGCGCTTCGCCACCTTCCTCGAGGGAGTTGACGATGCGCTGCTCGAACAGCAGGTGACGTTCCCGCCCCAAGTGCAGCCGTCGCTCCGGACCCGCTTCGAGATGCTCCAGGCGGTGAAGGAGCACGAGATGCACCACCGCGCCCAGTTGATGGTCTACGAACGCCTGCTCGGGATCGTCCCGCACCTGACGCGTCGCCGCGCCGCGGCCGCGGCCGCCGCTACGCCCGCGACGGCTGGGGCCGCGCGCTGAGCGTCACCGCCTGTCCGCTCTTCGCCGACGCATACATCCCTTCGATCAGCTCGACGCTGCGACGGCCATCGGGGCCGTCGCAGATCGGCGTCCCGCCCGTCTCCACCGCCCGCACGAAGTCCCGGATGATGCGCTGATGCGCCCGCGTGTCCGAGACCTTGGCTGACGAGGCGCTGGCGTTGGCGTCGCCTGCCGCGCTCGAGACCACACCTGGCTCACCCGACCGCAGGTCCGAGCTGATGACCCGATCGTGCTCGATGACGATTGTGCCCTCGGAGCCGGTCACCTCGACGCGCCGGCTGAACCCCGGATAGACCGAGGTCGTGGCTTCCATCGACCCGAGCGCGCCGCTGGCGAACTCGATGGTCGCCACGGCCGTGTCTTCCACCTCGATGTCATGGACGCGAGTGGCGGTGTTGGCGTAGACCCGCGCGACCGGACCGAACAGCCACAGGAGCAGGTCGACGGTGTGGATCGCCTGATTCATCATCGCGCCGCCGCCATCGAGCGCGAACTTCCCGCGCCAGCGCGAGCCGCTGTAGTACTCGGGCGCGCGATACCACTTCACCCGGCCCGACGCGAGCACCGGCCTGCCGAGCCGCCCCTCCTCGATGAACAGCTTGGTGGCGTGAATGTCCGGCTGCAGCCGGTCCTGGAAGCACACGCCAACCGTGACACGTGCCTTGTCCGCGGCCTCGAGGAGCGCGTCGATCTTCGCGGTGGTCACGTCGATCGGCTTCTCGATCAGCAGGTGCAGCCCGCACCGCGCCGCCGCGATGCCCTGTTCGGCGTGGAGCGCCGACGGGCTGCCGATGATCACCATGTCCAGCTTGTGAGCGAGGAAGCGATCGAGGTCGTCGTATGCCGTGGCTCCGACATCGGCGGCCAGCGCCGCGGCGCGGCCGGCGTTCGCGCCGTACACCGCCTCGATCGTCAATCCGTCAATCGCCTGGACCGCCCGGGCGTGGGTCTCGCTGATGCCGCCGCCGCCGATGATGCCGACTCGCATGGTGTGATCAGGACCCGCTGAAGGCGCGATACAGCGCTTCGACCTGGTCTGCCGTCGCCGTGCCGCTGAGGATGGCGATGCGGTGGTGGAAGACGACCGAGGCGCCCGGCTGAATGGTCAGGTCGAACGATTTCTTCCCCTCCGTGAAGACCTTCTCGCCCATCGGGTTGGCGGCGAACAGGCCGTAGCCGCGAGCGTGCCAGTAGGTCGGGAAGCCCGGATTCCCTGGGTGATCCAGGATCGCCAGCGTGACCGGCTCCGCGTCCACCGTGCCGGTCAGCATCGTCCAGCGTCCGCGCGTGCCCCAGACGGCGTCACCCTTCAGCCCCTCGCTGCTGGTGTACTGGCCGGACACGCCGGTATTGTCGACGACTTTGGCCGGTGCGGGTTTCGCGTTGGCGTCGAGGAAGGTGTCGGCCTGGGTGGTCGGCTGTTCCAGCCCGCGCGCCACGCGGAGGCCGATCACGCCTTCCTTGTTGTCGTTGAAGACCACCTTCTCGCCCAGCGCGGTCAACGTGGTGACGCGGTCGATGGTGCGCGAGGTGCCGTCGGCACGGAACACGAACTCGGTGCGTTCCTTCAGGAGCGTCGAGCCGTCCGGCTTCTTCCACTCGCTCTCGACCGTCAGCGACCCCTGTCCGCTCCCGCTCTTCGCCTCGACTACCTTCTGATGGACGATGGTGCCCATCTTGGGGGCCTGGGCGGCGGGGATCGCGTCGGAGTTGTTCCAGAAGTCGAAGCCGTTGACGTCTCCGTGGTTGAACCACAGGCCGACGTGGTGCGGGTGATCGGCTCGCTCTCCGGGATGCGGGTCGAGCGGGAAGCCGCGGGTTACGACCGTCCCCTTGGCGCTCCGTAACGGATACAGCACCGGCTTCTTCAGGGTTATCGGCCAGATGTACGAGGTGAACGGCTTCCCGTCGACGGTGACGTCCACCTTGCGGTGTGCCTCGTCGGGGACGACCTGCACGCGCGCTTGCGCAAACGCGGTGGCCGCGAGCAGCGGAAGGATGGCGAGGATCGCCGCCGGACGAGTGCGCCAGCGCATTACCGCGCTCCCGCCGCGGTCGTCGCGGTGCCCGTCAGCGGGCGAATCCGGATCGACTTGAACCAGACCTGATCACCGTGGTCCTGGACCAGGATGTGCCCCTTCTGCGGCGTGCCGAAGCGCGCCACGTCCTTGAACTTGCTCTGGGCGATTGCCGCCTTGAGCGCCGGCGAACCGAGCTCGTACGACAGCACCTTGGTACCGTTCAGCCAGTGTTCGACGGTCGTGCCGCGCACGACCACGCGGCTGGTGTTCCATTCGCCGGCCGGCTTGAGCGGGCGGTCGGCGGCTGCCAGCACGTCGTACAGCGCGGCGGTCTGACGCTTCGGCCCGACCTTCGCGTCCGGGTGCCGCTCGTCGTCGATCATCTGGTACTCGTGCCCGATCGCGGAGTCCATGTCCTCCAGGACGAAGTACTTCACCCCGCTGTTACCGGCGAGTGCGATCTTCCACTCCCATTCGAGCTCGAACTGCTCGTAGGTGTCGCTCGAGATGAGGTCGCGCGCTCCCCGCGTGTCCTTCCCGTCGTTCTTGGGCAGCGTGAGCATCCCGTCTTCGACGGCCCACCGCGAATCGGTGGCGTCGGTCTTCTTGTAGCCGCGCCAGCCGTTGAGGGTCTTGCCATCGAACAGGTTCTTCCACCCGGCCTGCGCCGCGGCGGGCTTGGTGGCGGGTGGCTTGGCGGTTCCCTGGGCGTGGAGACTGGTCATCAGCAGGGCGCTGAGGAACGCGAACGCGAGAGGGGGGGACGTGTGTCGAGCCATGGATGTGCCTTTCTGTGAAGCCGGCAGGATCAGACTGTCAGCGTTCGGCGGTTAGAGACCGAGATGAAGCTCACGCTGTGCGTACTCGCGGCTGATCATCGCGCAGTCCTTCGGCGTGCGGGACGGATCGGGCACCGCGTCCAGCTCGATGATCGCCCACCCCTGATAGTTGATCTGGTCGAGTGCGGCCACCACGCCCTTGAGGTTGACGGTGCCGCGACCGAGCTCCACGAACTGGTATGGCCTTGGCGGCGCGCCGTTGACCGATGGGCCCGGGCTGACGACATCCTTCAGATGGACGACACCGACCCGGTCGCGATATTGCGTCACTGCCTTGACCGCGTCACCGCCGCCCTGCTGGAAGTGCGCGACGTCGAGCAGCAGCCGCACGTACTTCGGATCGCTCGCGTCCATGATCGCCGCGGTGCCTTCCGGCGGCTGGCTCATGCTGTTCATGTGGTTGTGATAGACGAGCGGGATACCGAGGGCATCGGTTCGCTTACCCAGCTCGGTCAGGAGCCGTCCCATACGCTTGAAGTCGTCCGGCCCGAGCGTCTTGCCCTTCGGCGGCTCGTCGATCACCTGCAGATGCAACCCGCCGACCGCCTTGACGAACTCCGCGTTCCTGGCGTGCTTGGCGAGATCCTCCGCCTCGAACGCCGGATCCAGCCGCAGGTTCCCGCTCGACAACACCGCCATCGTCAGATGGTGCTGCTCGAGGAGCGCCTTGAGCTCCGCCGGCTTGCCGGCGAAGCGATCCACCGCCGACGATCGCAGCTGGATCCCCTTGAACCCGAGGGAGCCGACGTCCTCGATCGCCTGGACGTCGTTGCCGCCCCAGGTGATGGCGGCGTAGCCGACCGTCACCCGCGCCGCGGCGCGAGGCAGGACCGTCGCGCCGGCGACAGCGGCGGCGGTGGTCATCAGAAAGTCCCGTCGGGTCAGCATCACCCCTCTCCTCGAGCACGCCTCATCACCCAGACGGGCGCCGTCGGGCGCATGAACTGTACTTGCAAAACCGCGGCGCCTCAAGCGGTGGGGCGAATGGAAAGGTTCTATGGTTCGGAGGGTTCGAAGGTTCGACGGGTGCTGGTTCGCGGGTTCAGGAGTTCGAGGGTTCGTTGTCCGAAGTCGCGGTTCAGCGCGCAGAACGCGGCGACTTGTGCGCTGAACCGTAGAACCTGAGAACCCCGAACCCGCACCTTTCGAACCTTCGAACCTTCGAACCTTCGAACCTATCGAACCCATCGAACCCTCGGACCCTTAATCGACTCGCAGCCAACGGCGTATGATGTGGCGAGCGTGGGTCGCGCCCTGGCGCGAGTACCGGCGCTGCCGTCTGACTTGATGATGCCGCTCAGCCGCCGAAGCCTCTTCGCCCTCGACTTCTCCGGCCGGCCGCGGCCGGCGGCCGCGGCGTTGCGCGTGCACCGCTACGCCATGAGCTGCCGTTTCGAGATCAGCCTGCCGGCGACCGACGCGGCGCGCGTCGAGGCGGGCCGCACCGCGCTCGAGGAGGCGGAGCGGGTCGAGGCGATATTGTCGCCGCAGCGCGAGACCAGCGAAATCAGCCGCCTCAATCGGCAGACCTCCAGCGAGCCGCTGCCGCTCTCCGCTGACCTGTTTGCCCTCGTGCAGTACTGCGCGCGTTTGCACGCCGACACGAACGGGGCTTTCGACGCAACCTCGGCGCCGCTGGGCCGCTGCCGGGCGATAGCGCGCCGCGAGGCTCGCCAGCCAACCCCGGCGGAACTGCGCGCGGCCATGGCGCTCGTCGGGTTCGATCGGCTGCAGCTCGATGCCGCCGAAGGCACGGTCCGGATGCTGACGCCGGGCGCGAACCTCGGGCTCGGCGCCGTCGCCAAGGGCTACGCCGTCGATCGCATGGGCCAGGTGCTGCGCGCGCGCGACGTGCCGCAGGCGCTGGTGTCGGCCGGTGGCAGCAGCGTGCTGGCGCTCGGCGGCCGCGACAAGGGCACGCTCGTCACCGTTCGGAGCGAGGCGGGCACGAAGCCGATCCGGTTCTGGCTGCGCGAGGCGGGGCTCGGGACCAGCGGCTCGGGCGGGCAGTTCGTGCTGCTGAACGGGCAGCGCCACGGCCAGGTCGTCGATCCGCGCACCGGTCAGGAGCCGCGGCTGGTCCGTCGCGCAACGGTCGCGACGGCCGATGCGACCACCGCGGATGCGCTGTCGGCCGCGTTCGTCGTCGGCGGGCCTGCTCTTGCGGCGTCCTATTGCGCGCTGCACCCCGGCGTGCTCGCGGTGTTGACGATGAACGACGCCGCCGCGACCACGCATGTCTTTGGGTCGTGTACCGGCGCGACGCTGGCCTCGCGCAGCGACGGCGCAACCGCAGGATGACCTTCCCCCGCATCGCCTCGCTGAAAACCCCGGCCGCCTTTCGCGCCCATCTCGCGCAGAGCGGGATCGATCTGCCCTTCGACGACAAGCTGGCCGCGCCCGCCCAGTCGCCGCTGGCGCAGCCGATGACCGTGGACGGACGCTCTGTCGGCAATCGCTTCTGCATCCTGCCGATGGAAGGCTGGGACGGGACCGCCGCCGGCGAGCCCAGCGACCTCACCATCCGGCGCTGGCGCCACTTCGGCGTCAGCGGCGCCAAGCTGCTGTGGGGCTGCGAGGCATTCGCGATTCGCCATGACGGCCGGGCCAATCCGCACCAGTTGATGCTGACGCCGCGCACGCTGCCGGCCGTCGTCCGGTTGCGGACTGCGCTCGTCGACGCGCATCGGGAGCGGTATGGCGCGACTGCCGATGCGGACCTGCTCGTCGGCATCCAGCTCACCCACTCGGGCCGCTACGCGCGTCCCGACGTCTACGACCGGCCGGCACCGCTCAGCGCGACTCGGCATCCCGTGCTCGATCGGCGCTTTCCGAATGGTGTCCGCGTGCTGACCGACGACGATCTCCAGCAGCTCGTCGGAGAGTTCATTGCTGCCGCGAAGCTGGCGAGCGACGCCGGGTTCGCGTTCGTCGATCTGAAGAACTGTCACGGCTACCTCGGACACGAGCTGCTCGGATCGCGCAGCCGTCCCGGCCGCTACGGCGGCTCGCTCGAGAACCGGACGCGTTTCCTGCGCGAGATCATCGAAGGCATCCGCGCCGACGTGCCGGGCCTGATGATCGGCGTCCGGCTCTCGGTGTTCGACACGGTGCCGTATCGGCCGGGAGCGGGCCGCGTCGGCGAGCCCGAGCCGGACGATCCCGGTGGTTTCGGGTTCGGGGTGCTGACCGGCCAGGGCATGGACGCGGCGCTCGAGGATGCCCGCTTCGTCATCCGGCTGCTCACCGGGCTCGGCGTCCGCGCGATCTGCGTCAGCGGCGGCACGCCGTACTACAACCCTCACGTGCAGCGGCCGGCCCTGTTTCCGCCGGTCGACGGCTACGAGCCACCGGAGGATCCGCTCCGCGGCGTGGCGCGGCAGATCGACGCGACGGCCCGTCTCAAGGCGGACTTCCCGGACGTCGCGTTCGTCGGGTCCGCCTACAGCTACCTTCAGGAATGGCTGCCGCACGTGGCCCAGCGGGTCGTCGGCAGCGGCCTCACGGATTTCGTCGGCCTGGGGCGCATCGCGCTCTCGTATCCGGAACTGCCGGCCGACGTGCTCGCCGGCGTGCCGCTCAAGCGCAAGTTCATCTGCCGCACCTTCAGCGACTGCACGACGGGACCGCGGATGGGACTGGTGTCCGGCTGTTATCCGCTCGATCCCCACTACGCAGCGACGCCGGAAGCGCCGCGCATTCTCGCGGTGCGCACGTCCCGAAGCGCCGAGGCCAAGGAGTCCTGACCGGCGCCATGCGCATCGCCGACGCGAAGGTCATCATCTGCTCGCCCGATCGCAACTTCGTGACGTTGAAGCTGGTCACCGAGGACGGCGTCTCCGGGCTTGGGGATGCCACGCTCAACGGCCGCGAGCTTGCCGTCGCCGCGTACCTCTCCGAGCACGTCGTGCCGCTCCTCATCGGCCGTGATGCCCGCCGCATCGAAGACACCTGGCAATATCTCTACAAGGGAGCGTACTGGCGGCGCGGCCCCGTCACGATGACCGCCATCGGCGCCGTCGACACCGCGCTGTGGGATATTCGGGGGAAGACGCTCGGCGTGCCGGTTTACGAGCTGCTCGGCGGCGCGTCGCGCGAAGCGGTCATGGTCTACGGCCACGCCAACGGCGCGACACTCGACGACACCGTCGCCGCGGTCGGCCGATTCATGGACGACGGCTTCAAGGCGGTCCGGGCGCAGTGCGGGGTTCCCGGCGTGCCCCAGGCGTACGGGATCCCCCATGACGGCAAGCCATATGAGCCGGCCGCGAAGGGGCTCCCGGCCGAGACCCTCTGGAACACCGAGGCCTACCTGGATTTCATCCCCGGCGTTTTCGAGCGCCTTCGCCGCGAGCTCGGTCCAGACGTCCATCTGCTGCACGACGTGCATCACCGCCTCACGCCAATCGAGGCGGCGCGGCTCGGCAAGCGTCTCGAGCCGTCGCACCTGTTCTGGATGGAAGATCCCGTTCCGGCCGAGGTGCAGGGCGCGTTCAAGACAATCCGCCACCACACCACCACCCCAATCGCGGTCGGCGAGGTGTTCAACAGCATCTACGATTGCCAGACGTTGATCGAAGAGGAGCTCATCGATTACCTCCGGATGACGGTGGTGCACGGCGGAGGGATCTCACACCTGCGCAAGGTGGCGGCGCTGGCCGAGCTGCACCACGTGCGAACCGGGTGTCACGGGGCCACCGACCTGAGCCCGGTCGCCATGGCGGCGGCGCTGCACTTCGACCTGAGCGTGCACAACTTTGGTATCCAGGAGCTCATGCCGCACACCGCGACGACCGATCGCGTGTTCCCGCACGCCTACCGGTTCGAGGCGGGCATGATGCACCCCGGCGACCGACCCGGTCTCGGCGTCGATCTCGACGAAGCGCTGGCTGCGACATACCCGTATCAGGCTGCGTACCTGCCGGTCAGCCGCAAAGCTGACGGCACGTTGCACTCCTGGTAGCTCCGCCTCCCCGCGATCCCTCGGACGCGCCCGCCCCGGCCGCAGTTGGCAGTCGCATTGCTGTGTCCCGACCCGATACGAAACGACGCACACGGCTAGGGGCGCGGCTGCCGTCGAGCCGCGGATGACCCAGTGGAGTGAACACGATGAGTGACGATTTGAACGCGCTGTACGAGATGGTCGACAAGCTCGAGGTGGCGATGATGACCACCAGGCGCCAGGATGGGCACCTGGTGTCCCGGGCGATGGCCAATCAGAAGCACGCTCCGGGCGCGGACCTGTGGTTCGTGTGCTCGGAAGGCACGCCGAAGCTGGCCGAGATCAGCGCCGACCCGCACGTCAACCTGGCCTACTACAAGGACCGCACGCGCGAGTGGATCTCGGTGTCCGGGCTGGCCACGATCTCGCGCGACCGCGCCACGATCAAGACTCTCTTCGCCGAGGACTGGCGCGCCTGGTTCCCGAACGAAGGCGATCCGCGCCACGGGACCCCGGACGATCCCCGGATGGTGCTGATCGGCGTAAAGGTGCACTCCGCCGTGTTCCTCGAGGTCAACAAGCCGCAGCCGGTCGTGTTGTTCGAGATTGCCAAGGGGTGGGCGACCGGAACGATGCCGGACATCGGCACCATGCACGAGGTCAAGGGCGCCTGATCGCACGAGCGACCGGCTACAATCGATCGATGCGCACCCTGCTTGCCGCCGGCGCCGTCGTCTGGGTGCTGGCGGCCGTTCAACCCGCAGGGGCGATCCGCGTCGACCCCGATCAGATCTTCCGCGACGTCCAGGTGCTGGCCGCGGACGACATGCAAGGGCGCCTCGCCGGCAGTCCGGGCGGGGACAAGGCGCGGGCCTACCTCCTCGACCGCTTGAAGCAGGCCGGTGTGCAGCCGATCGGCGACTCGTTCGAGCGGCCGTTCACCTTTGCTCCACGAACCGGCGGCGAACGCCACGGCACGAACCTGGTCGGGGTGATTCGCGGCACGCGGCAACCCGATCGTTACATCGTGCTGAGCGCCCACTACGACCACGTCGGCGTGCGCAACGGGGAAGTGTTCAACGGCGCCGACGACAACGCGTCCGGGGTGGCGGCGCTGCTCTCGGCCGCGGCGCACTTTGCCGCCGCGCCGCCGGAGCACTCACTCCTGATCGCGGCGCTCGATGCCGAGGAAGCCGGCCTGCAGGGAGCTCGCGCCCTCATGCGCAATCCGCCCGTGCCGGTTGCGTCCATGGTCATCGATCTCAACATGGACATGGTCGGGCGGGATCCCGGCAACAAGCTGTTCGCCACCGGGACCTATCACTATCCCTACCTCAAGCCGCTTCTCGAGAAGGTCGCGCAGCCGCCGGTCGTCCTCGCCTTCGGCCACGACACGCCCGGCGAGAAGGAAGACTGGACGAAGGATTCCGATCACTACGTCTTCGGCGAAGCCGGCATTCCGTGGATCTACTTTGGCGTCGAGGACTTCGATCAGCACCACAAAGCGACCGACGATGCCGCGACGATCGATCGGGGGCTTCTCGCCGGCGCCGCGGCAACGGTGATTGCGGCGACCAAGAGCATGGACGCGCACGTCGACGAGATCGCCGCCAAGCGGATCAAGAAATAGCTAGCTCACTCCGTCGTCCGGCAGCAGCCGCTTGACGTTCTCGAGCGTGTCCGCTTCAGCCGCCGGCTTGTCCTTGCGCCACCGCAGCATGCGTGGGAAACGCACCGCGATTCCCGAGCGGTGCCGTCCCGATCGGGCGATTGCCTCGAAACCGAGCTCGAAGACATGGAACGGCTCGACGTGCCGGACCGGGCCGAAGCGCTCGCGGGTATGGCGGCGGATCCAGCGGTCGACCTCGGCGATCTCCTCGTTCGACAACCCTGAATACGCTTTCGCGAACGGTACCAGCTCGCCGTTGTCCCAGACGCCGAAGGTGTAGTCGGTCAACAGGCTGGCCCGGCGCCCGCTCCCGGGCTGCGCGTAGATCAGCACGGCGTCGACGGTGAACGGATCGATCTTCCACTTCCACCAGTCCGCGCGCTTGCGCCCGACGCCATACGTTGACGTCCGGCGCTTGATCATGAATCCCTCCACGCCGCGCGCGCGCGAATCGGACCTCAGCGCCGCGAGCTCGTCCCACGACGACGCGGCGACGATGGGAGAGAGCCGCAGCACGCCGCCGGGAGGACCGCCATCCTCTGCTCCGAGCAGCGCCTCGAGCCGGGCGCGACGCTCGGCAAGCGGGACGTTCCGCACGTCTTCGCCGGCCAGCTCCAGCACGTCGTACGTCATGAACACGACGGGGACGGAGTGCACGAGTTGGGCGACCTGCTTCTGGCGCCCGATGCGCTGCTGGAGTGCGGAGAACAGCATCGGCCGATCGTCGCGGAACGCCAGCACCTCGCCGTCGAGGACGGTGCCGCCAGGCAGGCGGGACGCGGCCGCGGCGATCTCGGGGAACCGGTGCGTGATCAACTCCTCGCCGCGGGACCAGAGGTGGACCACGCCGTCTCGCTGGATCAACTGCGCGCGTATCCCGTCCCACTTCCACTCGATCTGCCAGTCGTCGAGATCGCCAAGGCTGGCAGGATCGTCCTCCAGCGGAGCCGCCAAAAAGAAAGGATACGGCCGCGACCGGTCGTCGCTCGACTGTTCGGCGGAGAGCAGCGCGCCGAACCACTCGGCCGTCGGCGTCCATTCGCCCATCAGCCGCGCCGCGACGGCGGTGGTCTCAAGTGATGCCGTTTCCGCCAGCGCCCGGACGACCAGCGTCTGCGACACGCCGACGCGGAGCTCGCCGGTCAGCAGCTTGAGCAGGATGAAACGCTGCAGCCGATCGAGCTCGCGAAACCACGCCGAGGCGCGCGCCTGCTGCGCCGCGGGGTCGAGTTGACGCAGCGGCAGGATCCGCTCGTCCAGCCACCGCGCGAGCGACAGGTCCTCGGTGGGTTCCGTCGGCAGCTGATCGAGCACCAGCGCGGCGACCTCGGCGCCATCCCCGGCGACGGCGTAGCACTCGCCGAGCATCCACTCCGGCAGGCCGGTGGCCGCCAACGTCCAGTCCCGGATCGCGGCGGACGGCACGAGCCGCTTCAACCGGCGGCCGGTCAGGAAGAACGTCGCCCACGCCGCATCGGCGTGCGGCGCGCTGGCAAAGTACGCCCGCATCGCCGCGACCTTGGCGTTGGTCGAGGTGGTCCGATCGATCTCGTCGAAGAGTTGGGCGAAGCGGAGCATCGTCAGGCTTCAGGGATCAGGCTACGCCAGGTTCTGTGTCGCAAGCATTCATCCGAGGCCCGACCTGCCTGCCCGTGCGAGTCATGTCCTGACGCCCCGCAGGCTGCCGCTTGTGGCCCAGGGACCTACCGTGAGCTGTCAACGTCACGCTGACGCTTCCGCTGCTGGGGCATCGTCCGCCTCGCCCTCGCCCTCCCAGGCGGTTTTGATCACACCCGCCTCCAGGCCCGATTCGGTCAGATAGCGGGCCAGCGGTGCGGCGTGGCCGTGGCTCGCGAGCACGCGCGACGCGCCGGTCTCGCGGACGGTGCTGAGGAGTGCGGGCCAGTCTGCATGATCGGACAGCACGAAGCCGCGATCGAAGGCCCGCTGGCGGCGCACCCCGCGGACTCGCATCAGCCCCGAAGCGAAGGCGTCCGAGAACTCGCCGAGCCGTCGCATCCACGGCGTGCCGCGCGCCGACAACGGCGCCAGCACCAGCTCGCCGGCGAAGGAGGTGCCGCGCTTCCGTTCCGTGACGACGCGGACGGGCGACATCGGGATGCCGGCGGCTCGATAGACGTCGATCATGCCGAGCATCATGCCGTGGATCAGCACGGTCCGGTCCGTCACGGCTGCGAGTTCCGCGAGCAACCGCTGCGCCTTGCCCAGGGTGTAGCAGAAGAGCACCGACGTCCGCCCCTCGTCGCGGTTGCGCTGCCACCACCCGAGGATGTCCGCGATGACCGACGCCGTCGCGTCCCAGCGATAAATCGGCAGACCGAACGTCGATTCGGTGATGAACGTGTCGCAGCGGATCGGCTCGAACGGCGCGCAGGTCGGATCCGCGGCGCGTTTGTAATCTCCGGCGGCCACCCACACACCTTCCGGCCCTTCGATCCGGATCTGCGCCGAGCCCAGCACGTGCCCCGCCGGATGGAAGCTCAAGTCGACGCTGCCGATCCGGCGGCGCTCCCCGTACGGCAGCGTCTCGATCGGCACGTCCGGGCCGAAGCGGCGACGGAGCACCGGCCCGCAGGGCTCGGCGCACAGATAGCTCGCGCTCCCGAGACGGGCGTGATCGCCGTGCGCATGCGTGATCACGGCGCGCGAGGCCGCGCCCCAGGGATCGACGTGGAAGTCTCCGGCGGGACAGAACAGGCCGGCAGCGGACTCGATGAGCACAGCGATCGATCTTATCAATCGCGCGTCGCCGTTTGCGGCAACAAGCCCGGTACTACAATGAAGAGGATGTACGTGGCGTTGACCAGGGCCGTGCCGCCGACGTTTGCCGACTGCGAGCTGACCCACCTCGCTCGCGAGCGGATCGACCTCAACGTTGCCGCCGACCAGCATGCGCAATACGAGGCGCTCCTGCGGTCACTCGGCGTCCGCGTGGAGCGCGTCGCTCCGGCTCCCGGCCATCCGGACTCGGTCTTCATCGAGGACACGGCGGTCGTCCTCGACGAGTTGGCCATCGTCTCGCGTCCCGGCGCGGTGTCGCGCCGCGGTGAGGTCGATGCGGTCGCCAACGCGCTCGCGGTCTATCGTACAGTTCATCCGATCGACGCCCCAGCGACGCTCGATGGCGGCGACGTGCTCGTAATCGGCCGCCGGGTATTCGTCGGCCAGACGAGACGCACCAACCCGGACGCCCGCCGGCAGTTGGCGTCGATGCTCGAGCCGCTCGGCTATGTCGTCATGGGCGTGCCCGTCACGCGCTGCCTGCACTTGAAGTCCGCCGCGACGGCCGCGACGGACGATCTGATCGTGTACTACCCTGGTTGGATCGACCGCGACATGTTCGACGGGCTGGAGTGCCTCGCGGTCGACGAAAGCGAGGTCGCGGCGGCGAATGTGCTGCGGGTCGGCGAGGCGATTGTCTGCCCGGCCTCCGCGCCAAGGCTGGTCGCGGACCTCATCGCCCGTGGTCTCGAGGTCCACACGCTCAATGCCTCTGAGCTGGCCAAGGCCGAAGGGGCACTGACCTGTTGCAGCCTGATCGTTCGCGAGGTGGATTGACGTGATGATTGTTCGAATCGCCATGTCCCGGCGGATTGCCGCTCGCCCGGAGCCGATCCGTGCGGTGATCGCCGACTATCACGATGGCCACCGGCGCATCGTCCCGCCCCGGGTGTTCAAGTGGCTGGCGGTGGACAAGGGAGGCGTCGGCGGCGGCACCGAGATCCGGTTCGCGATGCGCGTCCTCGGCTCGACGCGTGTGACCCGCGGCATCGTCACGGAGCCGGATCCAGGACGTACGATTGTCGAGACCTATCCTGAAACAGGCGTCGTGACCACGTTCATCATCGAGCCGGTTGGAGCCACCGAGTCGGTGGTGACGATCGCCACCGACATGCCGGTGCCCGGTGGCCCGCTTGGGAAGGTGCAGGGATTCTTGACCGGACGGGTGCTGCGGCCGCTCTATGTGGAAGAATTGCAGCGGCTGGCCGACATCGTCGAAGGCCGCCGCCAACACGATCCCGTGCCTACCCATCCTGGAGCCTGAATGTCCGCCTACGTCGTCGCGCACGTCGAGGTGACCGATCCGGTCCGCTACGAGGCGTATCGTGCGATGGTGCTCGACACCATCATCGCGTTCGGCGGCCGCTTCCTGGTCCGTGGCTCTCCTCCCGACGTCCTGGAGGGCTCGTGGGATCCCAAGCGATTGGTGATCATCGAGTTCCCCGATTCCGATCACGCGCGGCGGTGGTGGGCCTCGCCCGAGTACTCCGCGGCCAAGGCGATCCGGCAGGCCACCTCGGTCGGCACGCTCGTGCTCCTCGAAGGCGTGTCTCGCTCGTGACATCGACCGACACGACGAGCGCCGATCTCCAGCAGGTCCTCGAGCGCTACTGGGGTTACACCTCCTTCCGTCCGCTGCAGCGCGAGGCGATGGATGCGATCGTCAACCGGCGTGATTCGCTGGTGGTGATGCCGACCGGCGCCGGCAAGTCGCTCTGTTTCCAGGCCCCGGCCACGCTCGGCCGCGGCCTGGCCGTCGTCGTGTCGCCTCTGATCTCGCTGATGAAGGACCAGGTCGACACCCTGGTCGGCAACGGCGTGCCGGCCGCCTGCTACAACAGCGCCCAGGCCTCGGATCAGAAAGCGTCGGTTGCGGCGGGGCTCCGCGAAGGGCGCTACCGGTTGTTGTATGTCTCGCCAGAACGTCTGGCCGGAGAGGGCAGCGACGGGTTCCTGGCGATGCTGGGGCGTTGCCAGGTCACGTTCATGGCAGTGGACGAGGCGCACTGTATCAGCCAATGGGGGCACGATTTCCGGCCGGAGTACCGGCAGCTGGGTCGTCTCCGCTCGCTCTTCGCCGATCTGAGTCTGCACGCTTACACCGCGACGGCCACCGCCCGCGTCCGGCGCGACATTGTCGGCCAGCTCGGGCTGCGTAACCACGTCGAGCTCATCGGATCCTTTGATCGGCCGAACTTGATCTACCGGGTCCTGGCGCGCTCCGAGGTCAAGCGTCAGCTGACCGACATCCTCTCGCGGCACCGCGGGCAAGCGGGCATCATCTATTGCAACTCACGGCGCGAAGTGGACGCGCTCACCGCATGGCTCGTCGAGTCGGGCTTCCGAGCGCGCGCATATCACGCCGGCCTCTCGGACGACGAGCGCAGCCGAAACCAGGACGCGTTCCTCGACGAGCACGCGGACGTGGTTGTCGCGACGGTGGCGTTCGGGATGGGGATCGATCGATCGGACGTGCGCTTCGTGGTCCACGCCGGGGCGCCGCAATCGCTCGAGCACTACCAGCAGGAGTCCGGCCGGGCCGGCCGCGACGGGCTCGAAGCGGAGTGCGTGCTGATCTACTCGACGTCCGATTTCCTGAAATGGCGGATGCTGCTCGAGCGCGGCGGCGAGCTGACCGACGCGCGGCGTTCGCTGCTCCGCGACATGGAGCGCTATGCGGCCAGCGTCGGCTGCCGGCACAAGCATCTGATCGGCTACTTCGGTCAGGACCTAGGCAAGCCGTCCTGCGACGCCTGCGACGTCTGCCTGGAGGAACTGGAGCCGATCTCCGATCCGGCGACCCTGGCGCGCAAGATTCTGTCGTGCGTGGCGCGCGTCGGCCAGCGCTTCGGCGCGGCGCACGTCACGAGCGTGCTGCGCGGGCAGAGCACGGAGGCGGTTACCAGCCGCCGTCATGAAACGCTGACTACCTTTGGCCTGTTGGCAGACGCCGGGGTGGCCGAGGTGCGCGGCTTCATCGAGCAGCTTTCAGGTCAGGGTTTCCTGCGCCAGGTCGGCGACGAGTTCCCCGTGCTGGCACTGACGGATCGCGGGGTCGCGCTTCTCAAGGACGGGACCAGCGCCCCCGACCTTGCGCTGGCCCGCCAGCGGCGGCCGGTCAAGGGCGGCCGCTCGACGACGAAGGCGAAGGTGGAGACGGAGTCGTGGGAGGGAGTGGACCGCGTGCTGTTCGAGAACCTGCGGGCGCTCCGCCTCGAGATTGCCCGGTCCCGCGGCGTGCCGCCGTACGTCATCTTCCACGACGCGACGCTGCGCGAGATGGCCCGGCTCAAGCCGACGACAGCGGATCGTCTGCGCCACGTCTACGGCGTGGGCGAGCGGAAGGCAGCGGAGCTGGGCGACGCCTTCCTCGCCAAGATTCGCGAAGCAGAGTAGTCGGACGCGTCAGGGCAATTGGATCGACAGCGCGTGCCGGAACACGTTGCGCGGATCCCAGCGCGCCTTGATCTGCTGCAGCCGCGGGTAGTTGTCCTGGTAGTAGATCGTGGACCACGGTACGCCCGAGGTGTTCATGGATCGATCCGCGTGGTCGGTGTCCGGATGGTTGATCAGGCTGCCGTCGTATAGCGCCCCTGGGACCGGCACCCCACCGGTGTCGGTGAAGAGCGCACGATAGAAGTCGCGCACCCAGGCGAGGTTCACCTCGGCAGCAGCAGGATCGACCCATCCGGTGTTGCACGCCATGTCGAAGATCGCACCCCGCTGCACAGCGGCGGTCGCATCCGGCGTCGCCGCGTTCACGCGTCCCCCATAGCTGGCGAAACCGAGCATGCCGATGGCGCCCGGATGACGGCCGCCGGTCAGGAAGTCGAACGCCGTTTCCGCCTGACGCGCGGTGAACCGGCGTCGTAACAGGGCGTCCTTCACCTTCGAGCTGACGCCCTCGGGCGGCGCGCCGCCGAAGAGATCCGGAAACGGATTGAGTGCGAAGTCGAGCCAGGGCAGTGCCCGAGGCTCGAGGCCGTGGGGCGGCGGGAGACCTGCGCTCACCGCGGCGACGTGCTCCTTGATCAACTGCTCGGCGTCAGCCCCAGCGGTGGTCAGGCCGCGGATGACGATCTTTCCGGCCGGCTGCCGATGCAGCTCCAGCAGCGTCCACAGGGCGGTGCCGGGATCCTGCGGGCCGCTGTGCGCCTCGCCCCATCGCCCGTGGTTCTCGAGGAGCCGCACGAACGCGGCACGATCGAACGCGCTCCACTCCCATTCGGCGCGGAACGTCATCACCGATGCCGGCGCGCGGGGCAGCAGCCGCGACGGATCGCTGCCGGCCGCATCAGGCGAACGGAACCAGTAGCGGGTGACAATCCCGAAGTTCCCGGCACCGCCTCCGGTGTGGGCCCACCAGAGGTCGCGGTTCGGATCGTCACGCTCAGCCGAGGCGAACACCGCCGCCGCCTGACCGTTGCGATCCACGGTCACGACTTCAACGGCGTGAAGATAGTCGGCCGCGAGACCAAGCTCGCGACACAGGAACCCGAAGGCGCCGCCGGCGATGTGGCCACCCATGCCGATGTGCGGATACTCACCGAGCGGGACGACCGTCCCCCAGCGATCTGCCAGGGCTGTGAACGTCTCCCCGACCGTTGCGCCAGCACCAACGGCGATCGCGCCTCGCGCAGAATCGAACTCGATGGCCTTCATCGGCGACACGTCGACGATGACCCGGACATCGGGATCGGAGACGAAGCCTTCGAGACAGTGCCCGCCGCTGGTGGCCACGACCCGCAGGCCCGCCGTTACCGCCTCCTGGACCGCACCGACGACCTCCGCAGTGGTGGATGCGAGTACGACGTAGTCAGGGCTGGCCTTGAAGCGCTTGTTGAACTGTTTGTCGAGAACCGCCTGATAGCGGGGGTCGCCCGGGCCGACGTGCGCTCCAGCTTCGACGGAGGATTGATCCATCACAGTATTCGTCGTCCGTTGACGAACGCCGGTTTGCCAGCCGGCGGTACACATGCAGCCTCTTCCGCGACAAAGGGCGGCGAGTGGCAAACGACCTGCCACTGGCGTGAGTCTTCATCTGCCATCTGCCCTCTAGTTCCCGCCGGTGCGCGCCGGCGGTGGCGCCGGCATGTCACCCGGGCTGAGCCGCGGCAGCATCTCGTCGCGCATGGCCAGCTGATACAGCAGCGTGGCGACGACGACCGCCGAATCCTTGACGTCGTCCTCGATCACGCGCTCGTAGGTGTCGAGGTTGGTGTGATGGGTGTGCGAGTTGTACTCGATCGAGTCCTGCGCGAATCCGATGCCCGGCAGGCCGGCGTTGTTGAACGAGGTGCTGTCGGTGCCGCCGACGTTGCGGCTGGTCGTGACCGTCGCGCCGCCGACGCCGAGGTCCTTCACCGGCGCGAGCGCGTCGCGGAGGATCTTGCCGGCCTCGGGCGGGCCAAAGACGGACGCGCCACGTGCTTTCCCGGTGCCCGTGTCGATGTTCAAGTAGCCGGCGAACTTGGCGAACTCCGGCTTCGGATTCTCGGCGGAGCCGAAGTGCTCCTTGACGTAGGCCAGCGACCCGAGCAGACCCTCCTCCTCACCGCTCCACAGGGCGACACGGATGGTGCGGCGCGGCTGGACACCGATGGTCTTCAGGATGCGCGCGGCTTCCATCATGATCGCGCAGCCGACCGCGTTGTCGGTGGCACCAGTGGCGGAGTGCCAGGAATCCAGGTGGCCGCCGAGCATGACGACCTCGTCCTTCTTGTCGCTGCCGGCGATTTCCGCGATCGTGTTGTACGACGTCCTGCCTTCCGGATACGTCTTGTTGACGATCTCGGCCTGGATCTCGACGGGCGTGCCGTCGGCGAGCGTGCGAGCGATGCGGCCATAGTCCTCGTTGCGCATCACCACCGTCGGCACGGCCTTCGAGGTGTCGTAGCCGCGGCTATTGAAGGCGACGATCTGCCCATGCGGCCGCCCGGCATCGTTGATCCGCAGCGCCGCCTTGCTGTCGAAGAGGAACTTGTCGACCTGCTCGGCGACTTGCGCCGTGGTCAGGCGATCGGTGGGCGTGGCTGCGCCGCGGCCGGCCGGCGCCCCGCCGCCCCGCTGACCGAAGCCGCCGCGCGCGTTGGCGCATTCCGGTAGGCTGGCCGCGTACTCGTCGAAGCGGCACTTGACCTGTTCGTCCGTGAGGCGCCCGGCGGCCGGGCTCAGGTTGACGGGGACGAAGATCGGCTTGCCGACCAGCACGGCGCCACCCGCCACCTTGCTCTTGACGCTCTCGAAGTAGGCGGTGAGCTCGGCCTGTGTCGGACCCAGCCGTGCCGGACCCCGGCCGCCGCCGCGTGCTCCCGCGCCTGCCGGCGCGTTAGGGCTGGGGGGAGCTTCCGGCCCTTCCGGCACGATCAGGTTGAACGCCTTCGCGTTGACCTTCCCCGGAGTGCTCGGCGTCCAGCCCAACGCCTCGACGACCATCGCGTCCTTGAACGGCGCGGTGACGTGCACGGCCAGATATTCATTCAGCCAGCCCTCGCGGCCGAAGTCCCACGGCTCCAGGTGCCCGTTCGTGAAGCCCCAGGTGGTCATCTGGTTGACCGCCCATTCGGCTGCCGCCTTGTGATTCGGCGAGCCGGTGAGGCGCGGGCCATAGATGTCCGAAAGGTAGTGCAGGGTGCGCATGATCTGCGAGTTGTTCATGGCCTCCTGACGAATCCTGGCGTTGATGTCGGTGGTGTTCGGGGCCTGAGCCGCAAACGGCAGGACGGTCAACGTCACCATGCCCGTCGCGACGGCGAGAGTTCTCACGTTCATACGCTCTCCTCCTCGAGAGAAGCCGCGATTATACCGGCATGATCAGGGCCACTGATGGCTGCGTGATAGATTCACGATCATGCGTCACCTGCTCCGGCGCCGCACCGCGAGCGACCCGATCGCCATCGTCGCAGCCGTCATCGTGCTGGCCTCGACGGCCGCCCTGACCGCGCAGCGAGCCGCCCAGCGCGCCCCGGCCTCTGCGGCGTCCGCACCCGTCTCGAGCTACCGGATCGTCAAGATCTACCCGCACGATCGCGCTGCATTCACCGAAGGGCTGTTCTTCCAGGAAGGCGTGCTCTGGGAGAGCACCGGTCAGAACGGCAGCTCGTGGATCCGCAAGGTCCGCCTCGAGAACGGCGAGGTGCTGCAGCAGACGCCGCTCGAGCCTCAGTACTTCGGTGAGGGGATCGTGGCGTGGAAGAAGTCGCTGATCCAGCTGACCTACAAGACCGAGATCGGGTTCGTCTACGACATCACGACGATGAAGCGCCTGCGGTCGTTCAACTACACCGGCGAAGGGTGGGCGCTGACCCACGACGGCACGCGCATCATCATGAGCGACGGCTCGTCGTCTCTCCGCTTCCTCGATCCGGAGACGCTCAAGGAGACAGGGCGCCTGCCCGTGAAGGACGCCGGGAAGCCCGTGCTGGAACTGAACGAGCTCGAGTTCGTGAAAGGCGAGATCCTGGCGAACGTGTGGAAGACCGAGCGGATCGCCCGCATCTCGCCGAAGACCGGCCAGGTGATCGGGTGGGTCGATCTGGCAGGGCTGCTCGATCCGCGCGATGCCGCGGGCGTCGACGTCATGAACGGGATCGCCTATGACGCCGCCGGCGATCGCTTGTTCGTCACGGGCAAGCTCTGGCCGAAACTGTTCGAGATCCGGATTGTCCCGCCCGCGCCGGGGCGCTGACCCGATCAAATCACGCCGCGGACGTTACCGCGGCAAAACGACAAAGGGGAGCGGGCAAGAGTGCGTTCTTGCCGTCTCCCCTTCGATGTGCGCGCTGGCCGAACCGTGTCAGGGCTGGGCTGGCTCGACCTTCAGCTCACCGAGCTTGGCGGCCATGTCCTCGGCCGACGTCGCGACTTTAATGGTCTTGTCGATCGCCAGGATCCGGCCGTCCTTGCCGATGTAGAACGTCCAGCGGTTGGCCACGCCACCCTGGTTGAGAACGCCGTAGGCCTCCGCCGTCTTCTTGCTCTCGTCACCGAGCAGGGGGAAGTCGGCGTTGTGCGCGGCGGCGAAGGCCTTGTTGCCCTTCTCGCCTTCGACGGGATCGACGCTGGCCATGAAGTACTTGACGTTGTACTTCTTGATCATGTCGCCGTGCTCGGCCAGCGACTTGCACTCGATCGTGCAGCCCTGCGTGAACGCTTTCGGGAACCAGGCGATGACCACTGCCTGCTTGCCCTTGAAGTCCGAGAGTTTGTAGGTCTTGCCATCACTCGCGGGCAGGCTGAAATCGGGCGCCTGGTCGCCGACCTTCAGTTCCGGAGCGGGCGTCTGTCCGTGACCGGCCGTTGCCATCATCAACATCGCTGCCACCACCATTGCACTGCGCATTCAGATCCTCCGTGTCGGGGCATGATAAGGCGAGATCTCATTAGACGCGATGACCGGCGCCAGGGATCCCTGGCCGCCGCGCCAGCCGGTGAACCTCCCTCGCTGGCAGGTACACCTCGGCCGGGCGGTCCCCAACAAGTAGGATTACCCATGCATCGCGCCGCCGTTCTTGCTCTCGCCCTCGCCGCCGCCGTGCACGCGCAGGCGCCGGCCGCGCCAAAAACGCATCGCCTCGAGGCGACGCCGCAGACCGTCGCCTATGGCTACTACTGGTCGGAGGCAAAGCCGGTCCTCACGATCGCCTCGGGCGACATCATCGACGTGGACACGCTCCTGACCAACACGCCCATGCGGCTCGAACGGTCGGGGGTCAAGCCCGAGGATATTCAGCCGTCGTTACGCGCGATCGTCGATGGGGTGACGGACAAGGGACCCGGCGGTCACATCCTGACCGGACCGGTGTTCGTCGACGGGGCGCAGCCGGGCGACGCGCTGGAGGTGAAGGTCCTGTCGATCGACCTGCCAATCGCCTACGGCTACAACGGGTGCAGCGGTTTCCTGCGCGACAACTGCACGGCGGGCGCGACGACGATGATCCTGCCGCTCGATCGCACGGCCATGACCGCGACATTCGCGCCGGGGATCGTGATCCCGCTGAAGCCGTTCTTCGGCAGCATGGGCGTGGCGCCGCCGCCCGAGGCCGGCCGCGTGAGCAGCAATCCGCCCGGCACTCACGCCGGCAATCTGGACAATCGTGAGCTGGTGGCCGGAACCACGCTGTGGATTCCCGTGCACGTGGCGGGTGCGCTGTTCGAGGTCGGTGACGGCCACGCCGCGCAAGGGGACGGCGAGGTCGATCAGACCGCGATCGAGACGTCGCTGCGCGGCCGGCTGCAGCTGACGGTCAGGAAGGGGATGAAGCTGGCGTGGCCGCGGGCCGAGTCGGCCACCGACTACATCACTATGGCCACGGACCTCGACCTCGCGCAGGCCACGCGGACAGCCATTCAGGAGATGATCGACTTCCTCATCGCGACGCGCGGGCTCGACCGCCAGGCCGCGTATCAGCTCACCAGCATCGCCGGCAACGTCGCGATCACCCAGCTGGTCGACGGGAAAGTCGGGGTCCACGTGAAGATGCCCAAAGCCATCTTCCGGCAGTAAGCGGAGCCGGCCGCCGGGGCGTATCGACGTATATCGGATTTTTCCCGCCTGCAGTGGTTTTGGAGGATTTGCCTGTCATGCGCTCACGCCGTTACCTGATTCCGACTCTCGTCCTGACCGTGGCGACGGTGCTCGCCGCGCAGCCGGCGACGAAGGGCGGCATCAATTCCATCCAGCCGGACGAACTCAAGGAGTGGCTCGGCTACCTCGCATCCGACGACCTCCAGGGCCGCCAGATCTACACCGAGGGCCTGGGCCTGGCCGCGGCCTATATTGCCGATCACTTGAAAGAGTGGGGCGTCAAGCCGGGCGCTGACAACGGCACCTACTTCCAGACGGTCAAGGTCGTCGGCGTGAAGACCACCAGCCGGGCCAGCGTCACGGTCGACGTCAACGGGCAGTTGAAGACCTTCAAGGACGGGGAAGGGGTCACCTTCGCCAAGAACATGGGCGCGAAGCAGACGATCACCGGCGACCAGATCGAGTTCGTCGGCTATGGGCTCCAGATCCCGTCCGCGAACATCGACGACTATGCGAAGACGGATCCGAAGGGGAAGATCGTGGTGTGGCTCGGCTCCAACGGGCCAAGTACTGTCGGTCCGGAGTCGCGGCGCCTGCTGACCGCACGCAGCCGTCTCGCCACCGACAAGGGTGCCCTCGCGGTGCTCGCGCCGGCGTCGGGATTCGGCTTTGGACGGGGGGGCGGTAATGCGGCGCCGCCAGCGGGGCCTGCGGGATCTCCGGCCCCTGCCGCCGCGCCGACCGGAGCACCGAGCGCCGCCGCGCCGACTGGGGCACCTACCGTTACCGCACCGCCCGCCGCGCAGCCCGCGGGTCGCGCGCAGGGTGCGGGCGGCGGTCGTGGCGGCGCTGCCGATTCCACCGACTTCATCACCGTGCAGCGCTACGACCAGCCGGTCGCGCCGGTCGTTACCGCGCAGGATGAGTTCTTCGAGTTCCTCTTCAGCGGATCGGACGTGAAGTACGCGGCGATCAAGGATGCCGCCGCCAAGCGTGAGCCACTCGCTCCCTTCACCCTCAAGAACGTCAAGATCACGGTCAACGTGGACGCCGACTACGTTGTTGTCAGCACGCGCCTCACGCGCAACGTGGTCGGGATCATCGAGGGCAGCGACTCACGCCTCAAGGACACCTACGTGCTGTTCGGGGCGCACTACGATCACATCGGCTACTCGGTGACCCCGCCTGCCGAGGGCCGGGGCGGGGCTGGCGGTGGCGGTGGCGGCGCGACGGGCGCCGGCGGCTGCACGGGCCAGACCCGCGACACGCCCCGGCCGGGCGACGTGATCAACAACGGCGCGGATGACGACGGCTCCGGGACGGTGTCGGTGATGGCGCTGGCGCGGGCGTTTGCGCTCGCGCCGAAGCCGAAGCGCTCACTGGTGTTCGTGTGGCACTCGGGCGAGGAGTCGGGGCTCTACGGCTCGCGCTACATGGCCGATTATCCGGTCGTCCCGCTCGACAAGATTTCGGCGCAGCTGAACATCGACATGATCGGCCGCAACCGCTGCGATGAGCCGTCCGAGGCGAACACGGTCTACCTGGTCGGCTCGGATCGGATCAGCACCGAGCTGCACAACGTGAGCGAGGACACCAACAAGAAGCTGCCGGCACCCCTGAAGCTCGATTACGAGCTCAACGATCCGGCCGATCCCGAATCGATCTACACCCGCAGCGACCATTACAGCTACGCGGCCAAGGGGATTCCGATCATCTTCTACACGACCGGGCTGCACAAGGACT
>Ga0207701_10001390_pt1 | contig 25515 bp, 26 predicted proteins | sample KBSSwiSSwithPhiX_FD_184294 | JGI IMG/M metagenome (GOLD analysis project Ga0207701, IMG submission 184294) | Switchgrass rhizosphere bulk soil microbial communities from Kellogg Biological Station, Michigan, USA, with PhiX - S5 (SPAdes) (version 2) | ecosystem: Environmental > Terrestrial >... | reverse complement strand
GATTCAAGGTATTCCTGAATAAGCCGTAATGGGCCAAAGAAAAAATGTCCGAGCACAAGAATAAGACCAACAAAATATAAAGGAAAGGCTGGCCAGAAACCTGAAAAATAATTGGTAACACCACCAATGATCATCAATGCAATACCCAGTTGCAGGCGGTATTTAATAAGCAGGTTATAAAACTTCATACTTCACTTTTTGAGGACTGCAAAGATAGGTGGCTGGCAGGGATTGCTAATTGGGAATTTGGAATTGGGTTTAAAGGTCGAAATAGATTCGAATTAGCCATATTATATACTAATTCCCAATTACTAATTATTGAAATCACTCTTTTGCATCATTGATCTCGATCCAATATCCGTCGGGATCTTTAAAATAAATTTGTTTTACTCCATCAACACGGTTTGTTATGGTCATCTTTTCGCCGGCCCAATTCTCATATTCAACCTTATTTTTTTCTAATACTTTGACAAATTCAGGAACAGATGCCACCGAAAAGCAAAGGTGTGCATTTTTATCATGTGCTGTTTTTGCAGTCGCACCTGATATAACATGCAAATGACTTTTTACACCTACACTGAACCAGGTGTGACGGCCATCATGAAATGGTTCTGGGATTGTGTCAAGACCAACAATATCTTTATAAAAAGCAGTACTTATTTTAAGATCAACGACATAAACAGCGATATGGTTCAGCAAGACTTTTTGATTTGATTGTGCGATACAATTAAAGGATACAAAGCCGATGAGTAAGGCAAAGCAAATTTTTTTCATGATAGTTTATTTACTCCTGAAAGATAAACAGTAAATCTGTTATTTTTGCCGCCTGACTTTTTGGTCCCGTAGTTCAATGGATAGAATAGAAGTTTCCTAAACTTTTGATACAGGTTCGATTCCTGTCGGGACTACAAATTTCTGATATGTTTTAAGAGATAATTGTGAGGAGTTGAAAAAAAAATTCTTGTCCCATATGACAGGCTTTGTATCTCCAAATTAGCAACACATGAAGGTCATTCGAAGTTTTGAATTCGACTATTGTGCTATAACGCATGTTTCATACGAAGCTAGTTTGTATATGCCGCCACATGTTGATGATGAATCAAAGATCGGTATTGTGCTTGAGGGCAGCCTGATTGAAAGATCAAAGAATGGTAGTGTAGAAGCCAAAAGAAATAGTGTAGTGATAAAACCAAATCATGCCGTGCATGAAAATGTCTTTGGTAATAAAGGAGTAAGCTTATTAGCGATCAATTTTAAAAAAAATTATTCATTACCTGAAAGCCTGCACAACCTGGAATGGTTTGAAGATCCCAGAATGAGTTTCAGCGTTTATAAATTATGGTATTCCATCAAATCTGCGAAAAATGATAAACAACTTCAAGCACAGGTGAATATATTTATTCAATCACTTGAGACGCTGAAAAAAACACGACAAAATACATCTCCTGCATGGTTACAATCTGTTGCAGAATTACTGAAACACTATTCTTTGGACGGTGAAACGATAGGCCGTATATCGCAGCAAATAAAGATCAGTAGGGTACACTTGTCCCGGAGCTTCAAAAAACACCATTCTATATCTGCCATAAAATACAGACACTATTCCCGAATGAGCAACCTGTTATACTGCCTTATTTCTACCAATAAATCTCTTGCTGAAATCTCTTATGAATGTGGCTTCTCCGATCAAAGTCAAATGTCACGTATTGTATTAGAAGAAACAGGATATACAGCAAATGCTCTGCGAATGCTGCTTCAAAAATCCTGATGTTACAATTGTTCAATACTTACTTAAACTATTTGAATTCTTTTGCTATTAAAATCAAAAGATATGAAAGCCAAAACTATAGTTATAATTTTCGCATTAACAATAGCCTTTGATTCGTTCGGACAAGGCAAATTTAAATTCCCCGAAGCAACGCTTCCCGAAGAGGTGGTTTATGCCATGTCAAATGATACTGTTTTCAACGCTGGTTTACTATTTCATACTAAAAAAGAATTAGCGAAACCTATAGCTATTATTTGGGTGCATGGTTGGGGAGTAAATTTTTATTCTCCCAGTTATATTACTATTGGAAGAGCATTCGCGGAAAGGGGCTATATGTGTATCTCGGTCAATACCCGTATGCACGATCTTGCAAATGTTCAAGGGTATAGGAACGATAAACGTGTAAGAGGAGGTGGTTATTGGGGTATAGCAAGCGATCAAACAAAAGATATTTCTGCGTGGATTGATTTTGTTGAATCAAAAGGGTTTAAAAAAATTATATTAGTTGGACATAGTGCTGGGGCGGCAGCAGTTCGCAATTTTCAAGCTGAAAAACAGGATAATCGTGTGATTGGAATAGTATTGGCGTCCGGATCTGTTGACCCTTCTCCACCAATTGATTCGTCGCAATATGTCCAAGCGGTTCCCCTACTATTTGACAACAAAGGAGAAGAGCTTATTAAAGACCCAAAACGTTCCTTTCCATCCTATATAAGTGCAGCCACTTTCATGGACATTGCTAACGAATTAGCGGAGTATAAAGATTTTTTTGGTGTTCATATTGCTAATCCAGGCATTACAAAAATACACTGTCCCATCCTAGCATTTTATGGAACTCATGATGATATTGGAAACGAGAATACATTGGAATTACTTAAAACGAGTATTAAAAAACAGCCAAAAGGTCCAAGGAGTGTGACTACAACAATGATTAAGAATACGGATCACATGTATATGGGTGAGGAAATGCAGGTTGCCGATGTAATTACAAAATGGATAGATGATATTTTAAAAAGTAAAAATTAGAAAAACGAACGAACAAAGATATTTGCAGGACTGAACATTGGAGCAACAAGCTTCAACCTCTTGGTTTAGCGACTTACAAGTTCTGATAGGATTCTAAGGACAATCAATTTCAATTATTGATTTTAAATCTTCAACCAAAAAGTTCGAACTTCGGCCTGTCGGGACTACTTTTTACAAGTTTGATGAAGTTGAAATCCGCATCAAACTTAGTAAGAATAGTTTTTAGGAAACGATTATTTTGATATGATTAGGGTCTTCCTGAACGAAAAGCTCTTTGGCTGATTCTTGCGTGAGATATAATTCTATTTCCAGGTCGTTATTCGATTCAACGAATAAAATTCGGATTCCTTTAGTATAAATGACAAAATGAGTAGGGGAAGATTCTTTTATAATAAAACCGAGCTGGTCAATAAAAAATGACAATGTTTCTTTGAGTCGGGGTGTTTTTAAAACAATGGCTTTTAAACTTGGGTTCACTGGTTTTTTTTGAATTTAAATGAGTAGCCCTGATGATGTTCAGTATCCAGAGGGCATTCGGTTATTTGTCAGTCCACTGGCTTATTACATTTACTCTTGCTACCACAACACTCCTTTACTTAATTAAATATTCCCTATTAACTAACCTGTTTGCTGAATTTTCATCATGCGATGGCAAATAAATGACCGGATATTTTTCTGCATACCTCAAAATAGTATTGTAAGTTTTTTGCGTTTGAACAAAATCTATGTTGGCTCCGGCAAACTTATTATCCAGCAATTGCTGATGCTTATAAGATGTATCGCCAGCAAATAAAATATGCCCGTTATCAGTTTTTAATAATACCGACGCATGATGATAGGTGTGGCCCGGTGTAGGTATTAATAATACGTCTTCTGATTTTGTAACAGGATATGCACTATCAAAAAAATCGATCCTGTCTTTCAAAAAACTTACCAATGTCGGATTAAACCATTTGGGATAAGTGGTTGCCAAATTGCCATAAGGTTTTCTATATTCAGCTTCGTTAACAATAATTTCATTTTCCGGAAAAAATTTTAGCCCGTCGGTATGGTCACCGTGTAAATGTGTTAATACAACTTTGGAAACCTGCTCCGGCCTGATTCCAAGCCTGGATAATTGTGCATCTAATTCATCCTGTTTATTGATGTTCCGCTTATTGGACATGACTTTTAATCTAAACTTTGCACCAAGCGTTTCATTTTTATAGAAAACCTTGTAACCGGATTCTTTAACATCACCTGTATCTACTACTATAATTCCTTCGGGATGTTCAATAACCCATACCCAAATTGGCATAAAGTCAGCATAAGTATTGCCAAATACAATATTTAATTTACTCATGAACCCCTTTCCCTTTTGATTCAAAAAGTTTTCTTTCACAGAGATCAAGCCGGTCTGAACAGCATGTACTTTAACTTCCTTAGAGTTACAAAAGAAGACGGAGGTTTGTATTTCATTACTTATTAAAATATTTTTCATTTTACATAGTTTAAAAATGATGTAATCAGGTTTGAAAATTTTTCTGATTCTTCATACTGCGGCATATGGGCCGACTTTTCAAATACTGTGAAACTTTTATCTGCTGTCTCCAACTGCTCATAATATGCCTTGCCCTTCGCCGGTGGCGCAATAGCATCTAAACTTCCCTGAAAGAAATGAACGGGAACAGAAACTTTTTTCACTTTTTGAAAGAGGTTAAGACTGCTCAGTTCCGGAAGCAATGCATTTTGGCAAAACGCCATCCCTTTCATCGTTTTTACCAAACCTCCGATTCCATAGTACCGTGAAAACAGGATATTTTTAACTGAACTTAAAACTAAACTGTTGTAGTTACTGTCTGCTTTGATACCACCAAGATTGGTTAAGATCTTAGCCCTTTGCTGAAACCTTTTTGTTTCAACAATTGGTTGGCGCTTCAATTTGTTGATTTCTTTTATCAGTTTTTTATTATTCCCTTTAATCGCCTTATCCATGGCAAAGTCCAAAACATAATGATCGGCGTACGGAATGTCTACGTCTACTCCGGTTGCGAATATTGCCGTGAATATGCTGCTGTCTTTTGCTGCTGCCATCAGGCTGATGGTAGCACCGATAGAATAACCTGCAATGATCGCTTTGTTCTTATTATATTTTTCAAGCAGATATTTTGTGCAGGTGATGATATCATCCGCCATTTGCTCGAGATTGATGGTTTCCGGAAGAATGTCTTTGCTGAATGACTTACCGCAACCGCGTTGATCCCAATAAGCAACAAGGAAATTATTTTCCAGGCGCAATTTTTTTTCCATTTCGTTTGCTTCCGAAATCATGGGCAGACCAGGCCCCTGTTGAACATGGATTAACAAAGGAGCATCAATATTTTTACCCCGAACAAGTACCCATTGAGAAGAGTTATTGATATTAATTCTCTCGAGATGAGCAAATGATTTTTTGTGTTTCATAATTTATTTTTTGATTATTGAAACACAAAACTGAAATATCGGGATGCCAAATCCGTTCACATTTGTTAAGAACCGGATTTATTTCTCTTTTCTGATGCGGCTGAGGGATTGAGGTTTGATACCGAGGTAGGCAGCGATATAATATTGTGGAACCCGGTTAATCAATTCTGGTTTTTCCCGCATGAATTTGTAATAGCGAGCCTTTGCGTCGAGCATGGCGAGATCTGCATTATGCTGCGTAATATTAAAAAACACGAGCTGAATCAGGTGATTTTTAAACAGTAGCCAGCGGGAAGATGAAAGAAATAATTGTTGCAAATGATCACCGGATATCTCCCGGATCCAGGTATCTTCCAATGCCTTGATGGCAACATCCGTTGGTGAACCAGTCGTGAAACTTTTGAGACTACCCATCCAGTCACCTTCCAATGAAAAATTACAGGGTATTTCAATACCATCATGCAGACTATAATGCATCATGAGACCTGTATCAATAAAGGCAACATGTCGGCTTATCTGGCCTAAATGAAGGAAATGATCCCCCTTCCCGATAAATTTATCTATCAGTTTGCTTTGAAGCATATCGATTTCTTCATCAGAAAAATTATCGATTTTTTGTAGTTGTTGAATTAACCGTTCATTCATAACCGGAGATAGCAGACTTTCAATATAATCTTTAATCATCTAATTTATTATAAATTCTAACAGAAACCTTTTTGATCCCAATGCTATCCGCGTTTATAACTTCGTGTAAGCTTAAAAAAACTTTCAAAGCCAATTATTAGTAATAAATCTTCAACCAAAAAGTTCGAACTTTGGCCTGTCGGAACTACATAATTAAAAACAATTAGAAGTTTTTGTAAATAATTAAAGAACCTCGGACTTATTGTAATATGAGCTTTGACCTTTTGATCTCCAGCATCTCCAGACATATTTCCTTAACTACAGAAGAGGTAGAATTTTTTACCTCATTGTTAAAATCAAAATTTTTAGCGAATGGAGAATTTTTGCTTCGTGAGGGAGATATATGTAAATATGAATCTTTTGTAATCAAGGGTTGCTTAAAAACATATTACCTGGATGAAAATGGATTTGAGCATATCATAGATTTCTCTATTGAAGAATGGTGGGCGGATGATCTGTACAGCCTTTTAACCCAAACCGCATCAAAATCGAACATTAAGGCGATAGAGGATACAGAAATTTTACAAATAGGTAAAACTGATCTGGAACTACTCTATCAAAAAATTCCAAAGTTCGAAAGGTTTTTCCGGATACTTTTTCAAAATGCATACATTACTCAAAGAGAACAAATAAACCAGGCTTTATCTGCCTCAGCAGAAGAACGATATCTTTTGTTTCTAAAGAAGAAACCATACGCCGAAAAACGGTTCGCTCAAAAAGACATTGCCTCTTATTTGGGTGTCACCCCTCAATTTTTAAGTACTTTAAAGAAAAAACTAGGTCGGGTTAATGTAGATTAACTTTCAATCCGTATTGTCTCTTTTATTTTGTGATAAATAAGACAATGACAAGAGAAAAACTGATTAACGCACAAAATATCTCCATTCAATTCTTCAAAGCAATTGAAGAAAACAATTTAATTATTGCGGGAAAATCAGAGGAGCAACTGAATTCGGAAGTTTGTGATTTAGCCTTAAAAAAATTTGGGATAGAGAAACATTGGCACAAGAAGATTGTGAGAAGCGGAAAAAATACTTTGGCAATTTATCCTGATAACCCACCAAACTGTATAGTAGAGAAAGACGATATTCTTTTTATTGATTTGGGCCCAATAGTGGAAGGCTATGAGGCTGATATTGGCAGAACTTACGTATTAGGAAACGATACACGAAAGCTGATGCTGAAGATTGATATTGAAGCCGCATGGTATGAGATACAAAAATGGTATCAACAAAAAACGACACTAAAAGCATCAGAATTATTTCAATATGCTGTTGAAAAAGCAGAAGAATTTGGTTGGGAATTTGGAGGAGAAATTGCTGGACATATTGTCGGAAAGTATCCTCATGAACAACCAGCGGACCCTCAAAGCCTGGAACTGGATATTCACCCGGAAAATCATAATGATATATTCCTGCCTGATGCAGATGGTAATCAACGGCACTGGATCTTAGAACTGCAGTTTGTAGATAAAGAAAATGAGATTGGTGGATATTTTGAACAATTGCTTTAATATGAGTATTTCAAAAACAGACCGGCCTGCATTGATACTTGTCGATATTCAAAAAGGTTTTGACAATGTTGAATATTGGGGCGGACAAAGAAACAATCCGGATGCGGAAGAAAATGTGGGTGAACTTTTAAGACTTTGGAGAAAGCATCAACTTCCGATCTTTCACATTAAACATTGTTCATCCAATCCGGATTCTTTGTTAAATGAAGCAAATGAAGGAAATGACTTCAAGGACCTTGTTAAACCAATAAGTAGCGAACCAATAATTAAAAAGAATGTGAATAGTGCTTTTATTGGCACAGACCTGAAAGAGCAACTTGACAATTTAAAGATCACAAAACTTGTTATGGTTGGTTTAACAACCGACCATTGCATTTCAACAACTACAAGGATGGCTGGAAATTTTGGATTTGATACATTTCTTGTTTCTGATGCAACAGCTACTTTCAATAAGAAAGGTGTGGAAGGGCAAAATTATCCTGCCGAGCTTATACACGAAACTGCACTCGCAAGTTTGAATGGCGAATTTGCAAGAATAGTAACCACAGAGTTCTTAAAACAAAACATATAACAAACCACCTTATGCAACCTTTAATCGATGTTTCTCGATTCATTCATGCGAATAAAACCTATTTAAATCCCAAGAGTATGCATCGCAGATACCTATTATTTGTTATAGCAATTTTTGTATTGGTTTCCTGTAAAAAAGAAAAATACATTTCTCCAGTTATACCGCCGGCTCCAGTAATTCCCAAGGTATTTTTAAAGGATGTAGTAATACCCCGCTTGCCTTCCCCTTATTATCATTTTGAATATGATGCTACAGGTAAAGTTTCTTTTGTATCCTTTGCTTCTGAATTCACCAGGTATGATGTGATATATAATGGCGACAGGATCAGTGAAATGAAAAATAATATCCTGGTGAATAAAGACAGGTTGCACTACTCATATGATAACGCAGGGAGGGTAGGTACTATAGAGTATGCAGATTCCACAGGACTTGTTTATACAAGACTTAATTTGAGTTATGATGGAAAGAAGCTTATCAAAATGGATCGGGAACGTAAATCAGGCGGCGGGTTTATTGTTGACAGGACACTGACAATGTCATATTACCCCGACGACAACCTGCTGGAACTTACCTATCATTACCTGCCGTTCAATGGTCAGCCTGACGCTACTTACACAGACCGGTTTGGGAATTATGATAATAAGATCAATGTTGATGGCTTTGGTTTGCTTCACAATGAGTTCTTTGATCACCTGATACTTTTGCCAGGAGTACAACTTCAGAAAAATAATCCGGGAAAAGAAAGCCGTATCGGTAATGTGGAAAATTATACAGTTGATTATACTTACACTTATAATGATAAAGATCTACCGATGACAAAAAAAGGAAATTTTATTTTTTTAACAGGTAATAATGCGGGACAGCAATTCGAGACAAATTCTATATTCTCGTATTATTAACATCAAATTTCGTCTCTTGAATCAATAAAGCGGTTACTATAATGCCGCAATTACATTTAGCTTTTTTTAATTGTGCAGGCTACCACCAGGGATGATAGAGTGATCAATAAGAAAGGAACAGTGATGATGATTCGCTAGCTGATAAATATAACTTCCTTGGTGTTCTCCTTTCTGAAACCTGCCTACCAGGTCTTGTATTCTAAAAGTGAAGAGCAACTCTTAAATCATAAACTCCGATTTGCCTGAAATTGAAAAAAGAGTATGGAGGTTAACAACGATCATACGTGGACAACCTGGCAAAAAACTTCATTCAGATTTTTTTTTGTGTTTCTTACGCTCCAAATGCTCTCAGAAAACTTTTTGGGTAACTTGTTTGGAGGCTCTTTGATTATTTGGAGATTGGGTGAAAAAATATTTGTAAAACCCTGCCTTTGGCTTAACAACAACATTTTTCATTTCAACTATATACCCCAGACCTGGACAACGTTCTCCGGGGCCTTGCATACCATCAGGGACATTGTTTATTTACTGTTATCCTTTTGCGTCTGTATAGTATGGATGGTCGTTGATAAAAAAAGACCGAACTATGATAAGCTGCATTATTGGTTCTCGCAATCCGGTATCATGATTCTGTCCTGCATCACTTTTGCTTATGGAGTTCTAAAGCTGTTCCCCGTGCAAATGAACTCTCCATCGTTCATCGATCTGCATAGATCGCTGGGGGATCTGAGGCCGTTTGATTTGTTATGGACGACTTTTGGATATGGAAAACCCTACCAGGTATTCACTGGGTTTTTTGAACTGTCAGGAGCCGTTTTGATCTTGTTCAACCGCACTCGTGTTGCCGGCCTGCTCATTATAATATCTGTAATGCTCAATGTCATCGTTCTGAACTATACTTACCAGATTGGCGTACTGATCACATCTTTTTATATTCTTCTTCTTGCTTTATTTTTATTAATCCCATATGCCAGGCAATTAGTTCACTTCTTTTTTACCAAACAGTCAGTTACCCTGTATCAAAATAATTATGTGCCCGATAAAAATCTTACAACCAGATTACTTAAGATAATTGCAACGATCTTTATCTGTTCTTCATTCATATTAAATGCCCGGTTCGCCTATAATCTATACGCAAAAAGAGAAACTACCAACCATTCAAGAAAATATTCTTTGGTAAAGGATTATATAGTTAATAATGATACACTCAGATTAATTGAAAATGATACCATTTGCTGGCGATTCTGGAGCGAAAGGGTAAACGATGGAAAAAGATTTGTAACAATAGGAACCATGAAACCAGGCGTAACTCAAACATATATGATCGAGCAGGATGACTTAAATCACCGCATGACCTTACACCCTTTTAACCATGGTGACACTTCTTCACTGAATTTCAACTACACAGAAAATAACAATAAAAGCGATTGGTGCCTGGAAGGAAACATCAAGCAAAAACAAATTAAAGTTGAACTGCGGAGAATAAATCCTGATACTATAATGAACCTGCTGAAAACAAAACGCACTATTATAACATTTGATGATGAGTCAAACGATCAATAATTCTGATATAATATGAAGAAGGAAAAAAGCGTTAAGGCTCGAAACGTTTCCTGCCAAGTCTACACAATATTGGGTCGACAAACCTCCAAAGATTATATGAGATTTAAAATTGCTGCTTTTAAGATTCGTTGCGGGTAGAAATTTACAAATGGAAATGTTCTGCACAAAATGGAATGATTTTTACGTGACCCTAACCAAGCTTCTAACTCAATCTATCCTGGTTTTTGGATAGAAACTCTGTCACCAAATTGGTATTGCACTTGTTTTAGATTTCTATTATTGTCTATCCAGTAGTTTGTCTTTCGACCGCTTTTTGAATCTACATAGGAGATGATCCAAATATCTTTCCCAAAAGGAGAAGAGTTTGTTTTTTCTATTTTCCCTGATTGCCAAACCATGCCTCCTTCTTCATATATAAAATCAGGGTACTTAAAAAGAAACCCATCTTTTAATTCAATGGTCCTGGCAATAAGTGTTTCGTAATACGAGTCAAATATGGGATATGGGAAATTCATACCGACGGTATCTGTTTGTTGGACTGTTTTAACTATACCATATGCCCGTGCATCTTCAAACTGAAATAACATGGTTTTAGTTGTCTGATGAGAGTGATGGTAGATCGGTTTAAAGGTTAAAATATCTACCAAACCACTATCCAATATTTCCCTTCCGGGAAGAATGATCTTTGCTACCCGCAAACCATATTTCTTTTTGTTTATCTTAATGAATTGATACGTATCATCAACACTGCCAGTTTTAACTTCCTGGCCATTTATTATGTTGTAACTAATCAGCGACTGATGATAAGGTTGCAATCTTTCTCCCTTTATCCATTTTCCATCCGGAATAATGATCGAAGTATCTTCCTGATCGGGGAAGTAGTTGATTGCAAAAGAAGCATTCGCATGTATAATAGCGAATAAAAATAAACTGATCTTAGTAAAAGCTTTCATTTTTCAAATGAAATTATTTCCCTGTGAATGTTTTTATTAATTGTGACAGAAGGTAAATAGACAATAGTCGAAGGATATCAAGTGCCTCATTAGTAACAATAGGGACATATTTGAGGATAGCAAAATAGCACTCAGCAATCACCGGCTTTTTTTCTCCAGGTAACAGACCAGTTGGTCATTTACACTGCGATCTAAATCGCAGAGTATGTTCTTTGAAAACAAATCTGCGATTGCTAAAAATGAACGCATCCATTGGATTTTTTTTTTCGATATAACAGTGTAAAAAAATATTTTAAATAATTTATTTCTACAAACCCCACCTGGTTCGTAGCCGTTTTTATTAATGAAATATCATCTAATCTAAATTTTAAACGAAAACGAGAAATCATGAAATGCATTAAACCTCTCGCGGTACTATTCCTGGGTGGAATTGTGACGTTAGCCGCTTGTAAAAAGGACGCAAAAACTGCTGAGGGAGAAATCTCACAAGCGGTTAAAGACCAAGTCTACGCTGCCGGATTTGGTGTCGACAACATTCAAAAAGTAGATGAAGGATATCTTGTTGAAGGCGATATCATTCTTACTTCCGAATATTTGAATAGTAGCCCGGCCAACCAGACATTAAGAGCCGGAACTGAAGAGCAGTATCATACGACCAACCTTGTAACGGGCTTGCCAAGAACGATCTCTTTGAGTGTTAGTCCAAAACTTGCTAACAAACCCGGATATAATCAAGCACTGGCAATAGTCAGGGACAGGTATAATGCCCTGGGCCTTACTAAACTTTCATTTGTAATTGCAGCTCCCGGAAAAGGCGATATCAATTATGTTGATGGTCATGGAAATTTCCTGGCTTCAGCCGGATTTCCCAGTAGTAACGGAACTCCATTTGGAACAGTTAAGGTAAATGCACAATCTATTGGCAGCGGCACTTCCTCAACGTTTATCAACTTCCTGGGAACTATTATGACGCATGAAGCCGGCCATTGCATTGGCTTCCGTCATTCTGATTTTTTCAACCGTTCGCTAAGCTGTGGCGGTTCACCGGTAAATGAAGGCGCTTCCACTGTTGGCGCTATTTTGATTCCCGGCACACCGGCTGCTCCGGATATTGATTCCGGTTCATGGATGCTGTCCTGTATAGGTTCCGGCCAAAATCGTCCATTTACTGATTTTGACAAGGCAGCTTTAGCTTTTTTGTATTGATATCAACTTCTTAACCTTCGATATTTCCTCAATAAAAAGTTCTATCTGCTCATTCCAATTAAAAAAAGTTCGATTTAATGTCGCGTGGTTCTACCCAGTGAGAATTTTGGCCAGTTTTTATAGACTGGCCATTTTTATTTCCTTGATAATACACTTCAGATTAATCAAAGGTCTTTATGGAAATTAGATCATTAACTAAAAAGTTCGAACTTCGGCCTTTTGGGACTACCAAATAGATTTTCCAATTTTTAAGCTGCCTTATTCTCCGGCCCGCAAGCTATTTTCGTATTTTTTTTAAAAACCAACTGCATGAAGAAAATACAAGGATATTTATTCGCAATCATTCTTTTTCTATTTACATTATTCTGCCAGGGACAAACAACGGCCAGGAAAAAAATAAACCTTGACGATAACTGGAAGTTTCGGCTTGGTCATGCAGCCAATCCTGAAAAGGATTTTAATTACGGTATTGCTACAATTTTTTCTAAATCAGGTGGTGCCTTCGGCACTGCAATTGATCCACGTTTCAAGGACAGTGCATGGAGATCATTAGATCTTCCACACGATTGGGCAGTTGAGTTACCGTTTGTAAATGTAGACAATCGTGATGTAGAGTCTCACGGTTATAAACCTGTTGGCGGATTGTTTCCTGAAACCAGTATTGGTTGGTATCGTAAACACTTTATTATTTCAAGCGCAGACTCGGGAACTCGTTTTCAAATTCAATTTGATGGGATTTTCAGAAATGCCAATATCTGGCTCAATGGTTTTTTTGTTGGTAATAATATGAGTGGTTATATCGGCGCATCTTATGATGTTACAGATTTTATACGATTTGATCGTGATAATGTATTAGTGGTAAGAGTGGATGCTACACAATACGAAGGATGGTTTTATGAAGGCGCAGGTATCTATCGTCATGTTTGGTTAAATCAATATGATAACCTTCATATTCCTACCGGAGGTTTATTTGTTCATGCTGATGTACAAAACAATAACGCAACTATTAATATCGAAACGACTGTAGAGAATCAAAATTTTTCTTCAGCCAATTGTACTGTTTATTCATATATCACGGATCGTGATGGAAAGCAGCTGGCACAAACGAAAGAACAACCTCTTTCATTATCATTAAATGCAAAAGGAACGATCAAGCAAAAGATCACACTAAACGATCCAAGATCATGGTCATTAGAAGATCCTTATTTGTATAGAGTGGTGTCGGTTGTAAGATCGGGAAATAAAATTGTGGATGTTGTAAAAGATAATTTTGGAATAAGAACATTGCGTTTTGATGGTAACGAAGGATTTTTCCTGAACGGAAAACATGTAAAGATCTATGGTGTTAATAACCACCAGGATCATGCAGGTGTGGGAAGCGCATTACCTGACTATTTACAATATTACAGGATAAGGCTTTTAAAAAATATGGGTGTCAATTCTTATCGTACCAGTCATAATCCTCCAACTCCGGAATTATTAGAAGCATGTGATAGTTTAGGTATGTTGGTATTGGATGAAACCCGTTTATTAAATAGCAGCCCTGAGTATATGGATCAATTTGAAAGAATGATCTTGCGTGATCGCAATCATCCTTCGATCTTTCTCTGGTCAATTGGCAACGAGGAAGGTTGGATACATACAACAAGTTTTGGAAAACGTATTGCACAAACATTTATCGCAAAACAAAAAGAATTAGATCCGGGTCGCATATGCACTTATGCAGCCGATGTTGCCAATGTTTTTAATGGAGTAAATGAAGTTATCCCGGTTCGTGGTTTTAATTATCGCCAATTTGGTGTAGCAGATTATCATCGTGATCATCCAGATCAACCTATTGTTGGAACTGAAATGGGAAGCACTGTTACCACAAGAGGTATTTACGAAAAAGATAGTATCAGGGCTTATGTTCCCGACCAGGATATTACTGCGCCATGGTGGGCCAGCACTGCAGAAACATGGTGGAAGCTGGCCGGAGAAAATCCTTACTGGATGGGAGGATTTGTTTGGACTGGTTTTGATTATCGTGGTGAACCAACGCCATACAAGTGGCCAAATATCAATTCGCATTTTGGAATTATGGATATGTGCGGGTTTCCAAAAAATATTTATTACTACTATCAAAGCTGGTGGACTGATAATGATGTATTGCATATTTCGCCGCATTGGAACTGGAGAGATAAAAGGAATCAGCCAATTGATGTTTGGGTAAATACAAATGCAGATGACGTTGAATTGTTTTTAAATGGAAAAAGTTTGGGCAAAAAGGATATGCCTCGCAATGGTCATTTGCAATGGACAGTTAATTATCAACCCGGAACATTGGAAGCAGTTGCATATAAAAAAGGAAAGAAGCTAACAACAAAAGTAGAAACGACAGGTGCAGCAACAGAAGTTGTGATGACTCCTTATAAAACAACAATGCTTGCTGATGGAAAAGATGTTTGTGTGATCAATCTTAGTGTTGTTGATCAGCAAGGCCGTGAAGTACCTGATGCTGATAATATGATCAAGTTTGTTATTAAAGGACCTGGGAAAATTATCGGTGTTGGCAATGGTGATCCAAGCAGTCACGAACCTGATAAATGTGTTGATGGTGCCTGGCAAAGAAGTTCATTTAATGGAAAATGCCAGGTGCTTGTTCAAGCAACAAAAGAAGCAGGGACAATTCATTTTGAAGCACAGGCTGCAGGATTATGGACGGGATCAACAGACATTGTTACCGTTTCTCCCGGAAGTGTTTCTACAATTAGTATCGATAAAACTTATGAGCTAAAAGGAGAGGCCGCCAAACCAAGAGAAGCAACAAAGATGATTGGCGCCGATATTTCTTTTTTACCACAATTGGAAGATAGGGGAATGAAGTTTAGTGATAACGGTGTGCAAAAGGATGCAATAGAAATAATGAAGGATCATGGGTTTAATTATGTTCGGCTAAGAATTTTTAATGACCCGGCAAGAGATAGCGGTTATTCTCCAAAGAAAGGTTTCTGTGACCTGGAACATACAAAGCAAATGGCGAAAAGAGTAAAAGCTGCAGGAATGAAATTCCTTCTTGATTTTCATTATAGTGATTATTGGGCCGATCCCGGCAAACAATACAAACCAGCTGTATGGCGAAACTTGTCGTTCACTGATCTGAAGAAAGCATTATTCGATTACACAAAAAAAGTAATACAGGAATTAAAAGACCAGGGTACAACACCTGATATGGTACAGGTGGGCAATGAAATAAATCATGGAATGGTGTGGCCGGAAGGCAATGTGAGTAATGTTGATAGCATGTCACAATTGATCGCTTCTGGTATTGCTGGGGTAAAAGCAGTTGATCCTACGATTGTCATTATGCTCCATGTAGCACTAGGTGGACAAAACGATGAAACAGTATTTTTCATTGACCAGATGATGAAGCGAAATATTCATTTTGATGTGATCGGGCTTTCATATTATCCGAAATGGCATGGTACACTGGATGATCTTCGCGATAATATGAATGATCTTTTAAGGCGATATGATAAAGACATTATCGTTGTTGAATATTCGGCAAAAAAGCAGGAAGTGAACAAGCTGGCGTTCGAATTGTCTCGCGGAAAAGGGAAAGGTACTTGTATTTGGGAGCCATTGAGCACATGGGAAAAGATATTTGATACCGATGGTAAGGCAAATGATCTTATGAAAATGTATGATGAGATCAGTAAAAAGTATTTAATTGGAAATTGATCTATTGCATCTACTGGCTTTAAAAAATATGTACAACGATGAGAAACAACCTTACGATCTTTTACTTGTTTTTAGTGATCCTGGTTTGCCAGTCATGCAATACCAACTATAATAAAAAAGAAATAAGCAAAGAAGATTGGGAATCATTGTTCAATGGTAAAGATCTTACTGGCTGGGATATTAAGATAAAGGATCACCCTTTGAACGAGAACTACAAAAATACTTTTCGAATTGAAGACAGTATGATCCGTGTTGTTTACAATGACTATAAAAAATTTGATAACCAGTTCGGCCATCTTTATACAACCAAACCTTATTCGTATTATAAATTAAAGCTTCAGTACAGGTTTGTTGGTGAGCATCTTGTAGATGCACCGGAATGGGCAGATAGAAACAGCGGCGTGATGCTTCATTCGCAATCAGCACAGAGTGTAAATCTTAATCAGAATTTCCCTGTATCATTAGAGTTCCAATTTCTTTGTGGGAATGGAAAGGATACAGTTCCGACAGGCAGTGTTTGTACACCCGGCACTTTTATTACTTATAAGGGAAAACCTTTTTTAGATCATATAAAGAATTCAAATAGCAAAACCTATTTAAAGAATGAATGGATAAATGCGGAAGCTGAAGTATATGGTGATTCATTGATACGTCATATTATTAATGGTGATACAGTTCTTACTTATACTAACCCTATGATCGGTGAAGGGTTTGTTAGCAAAACAAATAATTGGACCTGGGCAGGTATTACAGATTCATTAATTTGGATAAATAAAGCAAACTCCCCTCTGAAAGAAGGCCATATTGCTTTGCAAGCTGAAAGCCAGCCTGTAGATTTTCGCAGGATAGAAATACTCGATCTTGTTGGCTGTACCGATCCTAAAGCAAAAAATTATAAAACTTACTATATCAGGTCCGATAACAGTCAATGTAAATATTAGGATAGAACAAAGCCATGATGCATTGGATGAACGATGAACAGTCTTAACGATCACTCAACAAATTCCAAAATATCTCCGGGTTGACAGTTCAATGCTTTACAGATAGCCTCGAGTGTACTAAAACGAACGGCTTTTGCCTTACCTGTTTTTAATATGGAAAGGTTAGCCAGGGTTAGATCCACCTTTTCAGAAAGTTCATTCAAAGACATCTTTCTTTTAGCCATCATAACATCTAAGTTTACTACTATAGGCATAGTTTATACGGTTAATTCGTTTTCAGATTGGATTTCGATCCCTTTTTTAAATATCTGTGCGATGATGAAGATGATTGCTCCCAGCAAAAGGAATTCACCAGCTCCTCCTGTGTATTGTTGCAGATCAGGAAAATCAACTCCTTTTTTAGTTAACCATGCGGTATAACCATTTGCGAGCAATGTCAATACTCCAACCCCTAATGAAACAACACTGATCTTTGATATTAACAGGGAAACATCTGTACTAAAAGGCTGCACAAAATTTATCTTTAGGAAGATCTTAATAACGAGGTAAAAGATATAAGCCTTTAAAGCGGAAAGTACAATTACATATGATACGAACTTAACATAATGCTGAGTATTGAACCTGTAGAGGTCTGACAGATCTAAACCCATATGGAGATTTTTTGTAGCTATCGTATTAATAAAAAGGCTTACAAAAAATGAATAAAGGATCGACCCGGTTTTAATACATAAGCCAAGAAATATTATCCAGGCTATAACATGCAAGATTCTTAAGACCTGCTTTGTAGCTATTTTCATTTTAATTGATTTTAGAATTAAAAAACAAATATAAATAAATATTTATTGATAAACAATAAAAATACATCTTTATTTGATAAAAATTATCTGCGCCTACAAAGAATCAGGTTACAAAACATTTAATAAACCATTGTATGAAGTTGATTATTAGGAAGTGAAAGCACATAAGAGGTGAGAACATTCTTTTAGTAACTTGAATCAAATATATTGAAGATGAAAACCGCAATCATAACTGGTGCTTCGGGCAATATGGGACAAGCAGTAATAAAAAAATTCATTGATGAAGGGTTTAAAGTGATCGGGACAGTTATTCCCAACGATCCCGTTCCAATGGATTTCCCCGCAGATAAATTAGACAAAGTGGTTGTTGACCTAATGAATGAAGATGATTCTGCAAAGTTTATAAATGATGTTACTTCAAAATATGGTTCAGTGGATGTGGCAGTCTTAACCGTTGGTGGTTTTGCAATGGGTTCAGTAGCCGAAACAAAAACAAGTGATATTGCTAAACAATACAGACTGAATTTTGAAACGGCTTATAACGTAGCGAGACCTGTGTTTGTACAGATGATGAAACAAAACAACGGAAGAATTTTTATTATTGGTTCAAAACCCGGCCTGAGTTCTGTGAACAGTAAAGGAATGGTGGCATATGGTTTAGCCAAATCACTCATCTTTCGTCTTGCAGAATTAATGAATGCCGAAGCCAAAGGAACGAATGTTGTTGTTTCTGTTATTGTACCAAGTACGATCGATACATCACAGAATCGTAAATCAATGCCAGATGCTGATCCTGCAAAATGGGTAAAGCCTGAAGCGATCGCGGATGTTATTTATTTCTATTGCACTGATGCAGCAGCGGTATTGAGAGAGCCTGTGATCAAAGTGTATAATAATTCATAGTAGGCGGTGTTCAGATCTTAATTAAGAACTTGTTCAATTTGGTCGATCAAAGAATTTATCACTCTCTTAATTGAATCCAGCGTCGTCCTCTCTTTTACCTCATTCTTTTCATTTAGTTTGGAGCGGATAAAAGATAACAGCAGCGTTGCTCCTTCAGGAATTTTTGCACTGATTGCTTTTAAGGTAAGCAAGAAGGCAGCATGTGCTTTATCACCACCTGTTGCTGCTGTAATAAGCGCAACAGGTTTATCGGGGAAAGCAGTGGAAGATGATACTGTCCAATCTAACGCATTCTTCAATGCACCGGGTACACCAAATGCATATTCTGGTATTACAAAAAAAACTCCATCAGCTTCAGATAATAATTTTATGAACGCTTCAACTGTTTCGGGGATCTCGTTACTATCATTAAATGCCGGTATCTCCGCAAGACCAGTATAGATGGTGAATTCTACTTGCTCTGGAACTAAACCTACCACTATATTTAAAACTGCACTGGCAGAGGAATTAGCACGAAGGCTTCCTGAAATTCCGAGGATCTTTATTTTTCTTTTCATCATTTGCACTAAACTAATGTAAAATCATCTTCACAACTGTAAAACAGTAACAATTGAATTAAATTTGGAATAAGTCACAGGGCGGACCCGTTTTCAAATACCAGGATACTTTTTATATGAAACAAACGAACACCCTTATTATCGGGTCAAGCATTTCAGGTTTAGCTTCGGCAGCCGCCTTACAAAAACAGGGCATTGAATATATTATTATCGAAAAAGAATCACAGGCAGTTGCGCCCTGGCGCAATCATTACGAACGGCTGCATCTACATACAAATAAAAGAGTTTCAAATTTGCCATATAAAAAATTTGATCGCTCAATACCTGGCTATCCCAGCCGCCAACAAGTGATAGATTATTTAGAGGATTATCAAAAAGAATTTAATATCCACCCTGTTTTTAATTCGGAAGCAAGATCAGTAAAAAAAGAAGGTGATTTCTGGCTCACGAAAACCAATACTGAAACATTCAGATCCAAATATGTAATAATGGCTACAGGGCCATTTGCAAAACCCAAACCAGTCAACTTTAAAGGAATGGAAACTTTCCCCGGTAAGCTCATTCATAGTTATGCATATAAAACCGGTAAAGATTTTAAAGGACAGAAAGTATTGGCAGTAGGCTTTGGCAATTCGGCTTGTGAAATTGCGATTGATCTTTATGAACAAGGGGCATTACCTTCTATGTCGGTTCGATCTCCTGTAAATGTAATACCCCGTGATATTTTAGGGATTCCCATTTTGGAAATAAGCCAATTAATGAGTCGCATGCCGCCACGCTTAGCGGATACGATCAATGCGCCTTTGATGAGATTATTGTTTGGTGATATTACAAAACTGGGTTTAAAAAAAATGTCCTATGGTCCGTTCGAACAAATTCAAAAAGATGGGAGCATACCGGTACTGGATATTGGCATTATAAAGCATATACGGAAAGGGCATATAAAAATTTATGAGGATATCGATCACCTCGAAGGATCAACAGTTCATTTCATAGATAATAAAAAAGAAAATTTTGATGCTATTGTTGCCGGCATTGGTTACTATCAGAATGCTGCAGAAATTGTGAGTGCCGACAAAACCCGTTTTGAAGATCTTAGATCATGTGTAGACAAGCAAAAATATTTTGGGAAAGATGGTTTGTATTTCTGCGGTTTTTGGATCGGTCCAAGAGGCCAGATCCATGAGATATCATTAGATGCGCAAAAAATTTCAAAGAATATTGCTCAAAAAGAAAGGCTTGTTAAAAATAAAAAGCGACTTCCTTAAAGCATCATACTCCATATTTTATTTCATAACGCCTTTTGTAACTATTCAGTTCTCTCACGGGAGCTTTACTAAATAAATTACTGGCGATACTCAACAGCCTGCTTAATATCTTTTGTTTTTGCTGGGTATCTGAAGGAAGATCAAACATCTTTTCATCGATGAATGGATTCTCACTATACTGCAGTATCATTTCGTCAAGAGTAAGGTTTGTGCTCATAAAAAAGTTTTTAAGATTGATCTATTTAAGCTTTTAAAAAACCGTGCCAACTCTAAAAATCTTTTGTTAGCAAAATAAAAATCATGGGTGATGCTTTTTCGAACATTCAAATCTCCCGGCATCACATTTGCAACCTTTTCAAAAAAACAGGATATATGAAAAAGATATTTCTCATTATGGCATTAAGTCTCTCATTATTTACGATACAATCATGTGATAATGATAAAAAAGAGAAAGAAGATGAAAAAACACTAAGCGCTACTGACGTTCCTGCTCCGGTGCAGACAGCATTTAGTGCAAAATATTCCACAGCTACGGATGTAAAATGGGAAGATGCACATGAAAATAATGTACAGACCTATAAAGCAAAATTCATGGTTAATGGAAAAAAAATGAAAGCCGAATTTGATGCTAATGGAGGACTTGTAAAAGAAGAGGAAGATAAATAAGCAGGCAATCTTGATATAAATACGCCGGATCCTATGAGTGGTTAAAGGATGCATAGAAATATGCATCCTTTTTCTTTTTTGATAGGCAACCTGTCAGTAAGATTTATCTTCTATCTTCTGTATTTTTGATCTTCACCTTTTGTCTAAATTTCTTGTATGAGAAAAACAATTTTATTAACTAGTTTTTTTATACCAGTGTTCTTTTTAGCTTCTAAATTCCAGGATAAAAATCTCCAGGAGAGCATGAAACGGGGAAAAGAAGTTTATATGATCCATTGCCAGAATTGCCACATGGAAAATGGGCAAGGAATGGAAGGAGTGAACCCTCCATTGGCAAAAACAACTTATTTAAAAGACGCTAAGAAAAATATTGGTTATATTCTTAATGGACAAACAGGGGAGATAACTGTAAATGGAAAAAAGTACAATGCCATTATGAACCCGTTGAATTATCTCGATGACAAACAAATTGCTGATGTATTAAATTATGTTCGCAATAGTTGGGGAAATAAATATCCGATCGTAACTCCTGCGCAAGTAAAAACAGAAAGAGAAAAACCCGCAAAAACGAATTGATGCGGGTTTAATAATTTTTTTTGCTTCTTATACTTCGTTGATATTAAAAGGTAGTTTTCTTATTCTTTTTCCAGTAAGGTCAAAGATCGCATTGCTTAATGCCGGGGCAAATGGAGGTAATCCCGGCTCACCAACGCCGCCAGGCTTTTCATCATTCTCCATTATATGTACTTCTATTTCCGGGATCTCATTAATGCGTGGCATTTTGTATTGGTGGAAATTTGTTTCTACAGCTTTGCCATCTGCGAAATGGATTTCATGAACAGCCGCAGCGCCATAAGCCATCACAATACTTCCTTCCACCTGTGCACGAATAATATCCGGATTTACATACCATCCACAATCCATTACTGCAAACACTTTATCAATTTTTAATTTTCCTGCAGGATTTTTTGAAACCTTTACTGTTTCACCAACAATACTGCTAAAACATTCGGTGATGGCAACACCCCAACCATCATTTTTCTTTTTGTTTTTCCAGTCCGTTAATTCTTCAAGCTTTTCAAGGATCGCAATGTAACGTTCACCCTTCTCACCTCCTAAATGAGCTTTTCTAAATTCAAGAGGATCTTTTCCGGCTGCGGATGCCAGCTCATCAATAAAACTTTCATAAGCAAAACCATTTGTTGACGAATATACAGAACGCCACCACATCACCGGTATAGGTGATTCAGTTGGCACATCGCCAAAACTATAGTTAGTAATATTATCAAAATAACTCGCGGCGAAGCCTTCTATATCGCTTTCATTAAAAGAAGTTTTATCTGGTGCCGGCGCCCATTGGTGATTCATGTTTTGTGCGGCCATTTTTGCCTGTAAAGAACTTATCCGTCCATTTCCACTAATACTTCCTTTACATTCATATACTGCGCCCGGACGAAAAGGTCCCAGCGTTGTATCATCTTCACGGGTCCACACAACCTGTACCGGTGCATTTATTTGTTTTGAAAGCAGAACTGCCTCGTAGGTATAATCCGTAAATGCTTTTCTTCCGAAACCTCCACCAAGGAAGGTCATATTAACTGTAACATTTTCAGGTGGCACTTTTAATCTTCCACTTACATCCTGTTGGATCCAATCAGGTGCCTGTATCGGCCCCCATATTTCAACTTTATCTCCTTTCACATTTGCTGTGCAATTTAAAGGTTCCATGCAGCTATGCGATTCATAAGGTGTTTCATAAATGGCTTCTACTTTTTTCTCAGATTTTTGAAACACTGCATCCGCATTCCCACCGGTGCGTTGTGATAAGACCGGTTTTTTCAGATCCTCTTTCATGCGGGTATACAATTGTTCTGTACTTAGATGTTCAAAGCCGGAATCATCCCATTCAACTTTCAATGCTTTGCGTCCTTCCAAAGCTGCCCAAAGTGAATCCGCAACAACAGCGACACCCTCACATTCAAAAGCGAAAACAGGTCTTGATACTTTCACTACATTCTTTACACCCGGAATTTTTTTCGCTGCAGAATCATCAAAGCTTTTTACTTTACCGTGGAAGCGGGGATTGCGCTCTACAACCGCATACATCATTCCCGGTATTTTTACATCTAATCCAAATTCGGCTTTACCATTTATTTTACCAGGATTGTCCTGTCTAGCCAAAGGTTTACCAACGATCTTATATTCTTCCCGTTTTTTAAGTTTTACATTTTTTGGCGGAGTAAGTTTCGAAGCATCTTCTACCAATTCACCATAACCCAATTTTTTACCGCTTGGCTTATGAATAACAAATCCATTCTCCGCATAGCAATCATTTTCATTTACATTCCATTTTGCAGCTGCTGCTTCGATCAGCATTTCTCTCGCTGTTGCACCAGTACGCAATAAAGTTTTGTATGCACCACGAACTGTTGAACTTCCACCTGTTGACTGGCTGCCATATTTGCTTTGATGCCCCGGAGCAAAACCAATAATTACATCATCGAGAGAAACTTCCAATTCTTCGGCAACCATTTGAGGCACTGCCTGGAAAGAGCCTTGTCCCATTTCAGAACGATGATTCAATATCGTCACCTTGCCAGTTTTATCGATCGATATCCAGGCAGTAAGTTCGATACCCTGCTCGGCTGCTTTTTGAGAGGTAAAAATTTCTGCTGTTTCATTTGCCAAACCAGGCATTGCATAACCAATGGTTAATGCAGCACCGGTCATACTACCGAGACGAATAAAATTTCTGCGTGATAAATTTTTATCTGTGGTTTGCATGTCAATTTAGTTTTAAATTAATTAGAAGCCTTTGCCATCATTTGTGCAGCTGTTTTTATCGCCTTGCGAATACGAGGGTATGTTCCGCAGCGACAAATATTTCCCACCATCGCATTATCAATATCCTGGTCTGTTGGGTTTGGAATGCGTTTCAATAAAGCTGCTGCAGCCATGATCTGCCCGCTTTGACAATAACCACATTGAGGCACTTGCTCTGCCAACCATGCTTTTTGAACCGCATGGGTGTTATCATCAGAAAGACCTTCAATTGTTGTGATGGTTTGTTTGGCAGCGGCTGAAACAGGCGTTGTGCATGAACGAACAGGGTTACCATTCAGATGTACGGTGCATGCACCGCATTGCGCCATGCCACAACCATATTTTGTTCCGTGAAGACCAGCCAGTTCACGAATGACCCAAAGCAAAGGCATTTTTGGGTCAGCTTCTACTTTATACTTTTTTCCATTAATGGAAAGTTCGTAAGATGCCATAAGAAGTGGTTTGGTGAAAAGAGGCTATTAAGTTACGAATTACCCAATTTACTCAGTAGGAATTTATTTTAACAACCCATTCCCCACAAATCATTTGACTATTCAAGATGCTACTAAAGCCCCTTCCCAAAAGGAAGAGGGAGAAATAGTTTTATCTTTGAGATACGTTTAGATCTTGCAACAATAAATAACTTGTTTAAAAAGTAAATACTTAAATCTAAGTTCCCCCTTTAGGGGGACAGGGGGCTTTATGAAAGAGATCCGTGATATTATAAAGGCATTTGATGAAGCACAGAAATTAGGAAAACAAACAGCTTTGGCAACGGTAGTGCATGTCGAAGGTTCATCTTACAGAAGACCGGGAGCCAGGATGTTGATAGAAGATGATGGACAATTAACTGGTGCTATCAGTGGCGGTTGTTTGGAAGGCGATGCTTTACGCAAAGCGCTGCTGGTAATGACTGAGAAAAGATCAAGACTTGTTACTTATGATACAATGGACGATGATGATGCAAAATTTGGAGTAGGACTTGGGTGTAATGGAATTATCCAGGTGCTGATAGAGCCTATTGATATTTCAAATCCGGATAATCCAATTCAATATTTGAAAAAAATAAATGAGAAAAGACAAACAGCAGCATTGGTTACTTTATTTTCTCTTTGGGATAGAAAAGGCCCTCAATATGGAACCTGTTTGTTATTGAAGGAAGATGGAGATCTTGTTCAACATGTTCCTGTTTTAAAAGATTTCTTACTTGCTGAT
>Ga0207701_10001389_pt1 | contig 25515 bp, 20 predicted proteins | sample KBSSwiSSwithPhiX_FD_184294 | JGI IMG/M metagenome (GOLD analysis project Ga0207701, IMG submission 184294) | Switchgrass rhizosphere bulk soil microbial communities from Kellogg Biological Station, Michigan, USA, with PhiX - S5 (SPAdes) (version 2) | ecosystem: Environmental > Terrestrial >... | reverse complement strand
CCGACCCTCATCCCCGCCAGGCCGTGCGCCTTCGACAGCGTTCGCCCGACGAGCACATTCGGATACGCCTGGGCTTCCTCGAGAAAGTGTTCGCCCATGAAGTCGTGATACGCCTCATCCAGGAACACGAGGGCGTGACCCGCTGCCTCGATCACACGCCGGATGGCGTCCTTCGCGATTGGCTGTCCCGTCGGATTGTTTGGGTTGTTGACGTAGACCAGTCGCGTGTTGGCGGTGATCGCGTCAATCACACCGTCGACCGGGAACGCATAGTCGGGGCCCGGCGGCACACCCACGACGCGAGCGCCCATTGCCTTCGCCGAGACGATATAGGGTTCGAACGCGGGCATCGCCATCACGACGTCAGGATGTCCGCTCGGAAGAACCACCGGAGCGCCCGCGCTGACCAGCGCCGCGGGCGTGCGCGCACCGAGATACGCAATCGACGCCAGGAGAATGCCTTCGTCCAGACCGTTGGTCAGGACCACGCGCTCGGGATCGACGTGATGGAAGGCCGCGGTCTCCAGCACCGCCGCGCGGTAGTCGGGATATCTCGCGAGCGCGTGTCCGTCGAAGGCGCGCACCGCCTCGACCACGGCCGGCGAGCAACCGCCGGTGTTTTCGTTGAGATGTAGTCGCAGGCCGGGCCCGAGATCGGGCACGCCTTGAATGTTGGATGTGTGCATCAATCATGTGGCCGGGCTGAAGCCCGGCCCCTCACTGCTGAAGCCTGGCCCTTCACCGTGCGGACCTCGATCGACGCGGCATGGCCCTCCAATCCCTCGGCGCGCGCCAGCGTCGTCACCGTCGGCGCGATTCGCGCGAGGCCGCGCCGTGAAACTCGCTGCACCGAGACGAGGCGGACGAAATCAGCCGCATTCAGCCCGCCCCTGAAGCGCGCCGCGCCCGCCGTCGGCAGCACGTGATTCGAACCGATGGCGTAATCGCCCGCGACCTGCGCCGTCCACGGCCCGACGAAGACCGCACCCGCGGTTCGTGCCGCGGCCGCCAGCGATTCCGAATCGACGACGAGATGCTCGGGAGCCGCTGCGTTAGCGAGTGCCATCGCTTCGCGCACGCTGCGTGTGACGATGATCGCGCCGTGAGCGGCGAGCGACGCGGATGCCGGACCCTCGGCCGGCATTCTGGCCGCCACCTCTTCTGCCACGCGGCGCGCCAGTCGCTTGCTTGGCGTGACCAGCACCGCGCGCGCGTCAGGATCGTGTTCGGCCTGCGCGATGAGATCCGCGGCGATCCAGGCCGGGCGTCCTGATGAGGACACCACGACGATTTCGCTCGGGCCAGCATAGAAGTCGATCGCGCAGTCGGGAGAAACGAGCGCCTTCGCCGCCGCAACGAACGCATTGCCGGGCCCGACGATCTTGTCGACGGATGGCACCGTCTCCGTCCCATATGCGAGCGCGGCAACCGCGTGCGCGCCGCCGAGCCTGAACAGCCGCGACACCCCGGCGACGCGGGCGGCGTGCAGGATGGTGGCATCAGGACGCGGACAGACCGCGATCACTTCTTTGACGCCGGCGGTGTCGGCCGGAATGGCGGTCATCAACAAAGACGAGGGAAGCGGATACCGCCCGCCCGGCACGTAGCAGCCGACGCGATCCAGGGGAAGGACGCGCTGGCTGATGCTGACTCCGCGCGAGGGCTGGGAGGTCCAGGCACGCGGAAGCTGCCGGCGCGCGACCTTCCGGATGTTCGCAGCGGCGACGTCGATCGCCCGGCGAACGTCACCAGGTAAGGTCTGTGCCGCGGCCTGCATTTCATCGACGGTCACTTCGATCGGAAGAGTCAACCTGTCGAACCTTCGTGCGAAGCCGATCAGCGCCGCGTCGCCGCCCCGTCTGACGCGGTCGACGATCCGGGCGACACGCCGCACGACGGCGGCCTGACTTCGGGTTCGTCGCGCCAGCAAAGGATCAATGCCGCGCGCGTTGGACGATTCGATGATGCGTACCGTGAACGCCATCACATCACGATCTTGTTGAGCGGATACTCGACGATGCCTTGCGCCCGCGCGGCCTTCAGGCGCGGAATCAGGTCACGAACCGTGCGTTCCTCGATGATCGTATTGATCGCGACCCATTCGTTGTCGCTGAGCGGCGAAATCGTGGGCCGCTGAAGCGCGGGCAACAGACCGAGCACCGTGTCGAGATCCTCGCGCCGGACGTTCAGCATGATGCCGACGCGACCCTGGGCTTCGATCGCTGCCTTCAGCAGCAAGGCAATGTTCTCCAGCTTGGTGCGCTTCCAGGGATCGCCGAGCGCGCTCGGATTCCCGATCAGCTGCGTGTTCGATTCGAGCACGGTATCGATGATCCGCAGCCGGTTTGCACGCAGCGACGAGCCGGTTTCCGTCACTTCGACGATCGCATCGGCGAGCCTCGGCGCTTTTACCTCGGTCGCGCCCCAGGAGAACTCGACGTTCACCTTGATCCCCTGCCGGGCAAAGTACGCCTGAGTGGCGCGGACCAGTTCCGTCGCAATCGTCGCCCCTTCGAGATCCCGCGGCGACTGATACCGCGACTCCTCAGGTACTGCGAGCACCCAGCGGACTTTTCCAAGACTCTGTTTCGCGTAGATGAGGTCCGCCAGGGGCGTGACGCCTGCGGTCGACGATCCGTTTGCCGCGGCGTGTTCGGCAATCCAGTCCTGGCCGGTCAGGCCCGCGTCGAGGACGCCGTCCGAGACGTAGCGCGCCATCTCCTGCGCCCGTATCAGCATGCAATCGATCTCGGGATCGTCGATCGCTGGAAAGTACGATCGCGCGCTCGCGTAGATATTGAAGCCGGCGCGCGCGAAGAGCTGAATCGTCGCGTCCTGAAGGGAGCCCTTGGGGATGCCGAGTTTTAGAGAATTGGCCATAGTCATCTGTTGTGCCGGTCTTGAGCGATCAGGCAAAGCACACAATCCACGACAGTGAACGTCGTTGATTCATCGGTCGACCCACATTTGCTTCATTTGATGGTTCATTCAAGGGCCCTGAAAAAACACGTCCTCTCACCCGTGTGGCACACATTCCCGCCACCGAGCCGTGTCACAAGCAGAAGGAGCGTGTCGTCATCACAGTCAACCAGGATGCGATCGACCTTGAGCTTGTTGCCTGAGGTCTCTCCCTTCATCCAGAGCGCGTTCCGCGTGCGGCTGAAGAAGGTGGCAAAGCCGGTCTCGAGGGTGCGGTCCAGCGCCGTCTGGTTCATGAATCCGACCATCAGTACTTCGTGCGACGTCGAATCCTGCACGACGGCCGGAATCAGCCCGTTCAACTTCGTGAAATCCATTGGTGTCACAAATAAAAAGCCCCGCTGAAGTGTTCCAGCGGGGCCTGGTTGACTGCGTAACGTTCTCGAGTGATTGTCAGCGCACGTGCAGCCCGACCGGCCCGCCAGAGCAGGAATGATGATGGTGCCGGTGTGCGTGCCGCGCCAGAAGCATGTTGGTCAAGCCTATCGTCCCGCGCTCGGTGCTGTCAAATCTGCGGCGCTGGAGGCCTTCGAATCCGCGCTGCGCTTGTCGTTGACGCCGTACGGTGTGCCGTCCGGCGCAATCCAGATGGACTCGGCATCCCCCTGCCGAATGCCGGGACGGATCGTGTGGCCCATCCTGGTGAGTTCCGTGAGCACCGATTCAGGAGGCGCGCCATCGCGCTCGATCGTGGCGTTGTCCGGCAGCCATTGATGATGAAGCCGCGGAAGATCGACCGCTTGCCGTCCGGTCAGGCCGTACTCGACGACACCGAAGACGATAGTGAACACCGTGTTGATGATCGTGCGGCCTCCTGGTGAGCCGGTCACGAGCACCAGCTTGCCATGCTTCGTGACCATCGTCGGCGTCATCGAACTGAGCATCCGCTTTCCGGGATCGATCAGGTTCGGCGGCGTACCAATGTCGCCGCGCTCGTTGGTCTCCCCGGGCTTCCGATTGAAGTCCCCCATCTCGTTGTTGAGGAGAAAGCCGGCGCCGGCGACCACGACATGCGAGCCGAAGCCGCCCTCGAGCGTGTAGGTGCTCGTCACTGCCATCCCGTTGCGATCGATCACGGAGAAATGCGTTGTTTCGTCAGGCTCGGGAGTGGTTGCGGCGGTCATCGAGACGATGTCCCGCCCAAGCTCGATGCTCCTGGATGCCTTGTTTGGATCGATCGTCGTGGACACCTCTTTCGCGTGGGTTTTCGACGTGAGCTGATTGACCGGTACTTTGACGAAGTCGGGATCGCCGAGGCTCCGTGCGCGATCGAGGTAGGCGCGGCGCATCGCTTCCACCTGCAGGTGCAGCGCGGGGGCCGTCAAGAGCCCCTTGGACTTCAATTGATATGGCTCGAGGATGTTCAGCATCTCGACGAGCGCGATACCGCCGGAACTTGGCGGCGGCATCGAGACGATCTCGAATTCCCCATATCGTCCCTTGACCGGCTTGCGCTCTTTCGCGCGGTAGGCGGCCAGGTCTTGCCTGGTGATCAGTCCACCGTGCGCTTTCATGTCGTCGGCGATGCGATCGGCAATCCATCCGCGATAGAACACGTCGGCACCGCCGTCGGCAATCGCGCGAAGCGTCTTGCCAAGATCACTGAGCACGAGCCGATCTCCCGCAGTCCACTCTCGGCCGCCCGGCTTTGCATAGGCCGCGACCGACGAAGCGAAGGGTTTCATAGGTCCGGCAATCTGCGAATTGAGGCTGGCCGCAAGACCGGTGGACATCACGAAGCCGTCCTCGGCCAGGTGCACCGCGGGCATCACGACATCCTTCCACGGCAGCTTTCCAAACCGTGTGTGCGCAAGCTCGAGACCTCGGACGGTGCCCGGCACACCGGGCGCGAGATAGCCGGTGTTAGTGAGGTCGCGTACGATTTGCCCGTCGTTGCCGAGATACATTGTGCGGGTCGATCGGAGCGGCGCACGTTCGCGGTAGTCAAACGTGGTCACGTGCCCGGCGGAAGAGCGAACGATCATGAAACCGCCGCCGCCGATGTTGCCGGCGCTCGGATGCGTGACCGCGAGCGCGAAGGCTGTTGCCACCGCCGCATCGACGGCGTTGCCGCCGCGCGCCAGGACCGACGCGCCCGCATCGCACGCGGGAGACGACGTGCAGACCACGAGTCCATCTCTGCCAGCCACGCCAAGGTCGGCGGCAGGCGGCGGTGTTTGGCCGGACAGGAAAACCAGGGCAGTGGCGACAAGAAAATGAATCCGCATCAAGGGCCCTCGGCTGACATTCGGACAGAGGGAAAGCTTATACCGGCCCCGGCGCGGCACGGGAATTGAAGCATACCGATTCGGGTCGCGAACCCATTCCGCAACATGGAAGTCGGCGGCTGGAATCGCTGCAACCCGTATGTTTTTCATTCGGAGCGAGCATGCAGGTGTGGCCCGGAAAGCCGTATCCGCTGGGTGCGACGTTCGATGGATCCGGAACGAACTTTTCCCTCTTTTCCGAACCGGCGACGCGCGTGCAGCTATGCCTGTTCGACGAGCAGGGCCACGAAAGCTGCGTCGACCTGCCCGAAACGACCGCGCTCTGCTGGCACGGCTACCTACCGAACGTGCGTCCCGGCCAGCGGTATGGGTTCAGAGTCCACGGTCCCTGGGCTCCTGAGAACGGTCTGTGGTCCAATCCGGCGAAGGTTCTGCTGGATCCGTACGCGAAGGCGATCGACGGTCAGTGGGAGTGGAGCGAGGCAGTCTTCCCGTACCATTTCGGCAATCCCGAGAATTCGAAGAACGATCTCGACAGCGCGGCGTTCGTCGCGCGAAGCGTAGTCATCAATCCGTTCTTTGACTGGGGCAATGACCGCCAGCCGGAAACGCCGTGGCACCGCACGGTCGTCTACGAGACGCACGTCAAAGGTTTCAGCCGCACACATCCAGGAATTCCAGAGGAGCTGCGCGGCACCTATGCGGGAATGGCGCACCCGGTTGCGATCGACTACCTGAAGAAGCTTGGGATCACGGCCGTCGAACTGCTTCCCGTCCATCAGTTCGTCCAGGACTCGGCGCTGCACCAGCGCGGCCTTCGAAATTACTGGGGCTACAACTCGATTGGCTACCTCGCGCCACACAACGAGTATTCGGCTGGCGGACAATGCGGCGAGCAGGTGCTCGAGTTCAAGAACCTGGTGAAGACGCTTCATGCCGCCGGAATCGAGGTCATCCTCGACGTCGTGTATAACCACACCGCAGAGGGAAATCATCTCGGTCCGATGCTGTCGTTCAAGGGGATCGACAACCCCGCGTATTACCGGGTGATGGCGGACAACCGGCGGTACTACATGGACTACACGGGCACGGGCAACACGCTGAACATGCGGCATCCGCACGTGCTGCAGCTGATCATGGACAGCCTGCGCTACTGGGTGCTCGACATGCACGTCGACGGCTTCCGTTTCGATCTGGCGGCCACGCTCGCACGCGAACTGCACGATGTCGATCGCCTTTCGTCGTTCTTCGATCTGATTCAGCAGGATCCGGTGGTGAGCCAGGTGAAATTGATCGCGGAGCCATGGGACATCGGCGAAGGGGGGTATCAGGTCGGAAATTTCCCGCCGCTCTGGTCGGAATGGAATGGCAAGTATCGCGACACCGTACGCGATCTCTGGCGGGGGTCCGAACAGGCGCTGGCGGAATTCGGATCGCGGCTGACCGGCAGCTCGGACCTCTATCAGGGCACCGGCCGTCGTCCCTACGCAAGCGTCAACTTCATTACCGCGCATGACGGGTTCACGCTGCGGGACCTCGTCTCGTACAACGAGAAGCACAACGAGGCCAATGGCGAAGAGAATCGCGACGGCGAAAACCACAATCGATCGTGGAACTGCGGCGCCGAGGGTCCCACCGACCATGCCGACGTGCTGGCGCTCCGTCAGCGTCAGGCGCGCAACTTTCTGACGACGCTGATGCTGTCGCAGGGTGTGCCGATGTTGCTTGGCGGCGACGAAATCGGCCGAACGCAGCGCGGCAACAACAACGCGTACTGCCAGGACAACGAGATCTCCTGGTACGACTGGGAACACGTCGACAACGATCTGCTGCAGTTCACCCGGCGGCTGATTGGGTTGCGCAACCGGCACCCGGTCTTCTGGCGGCGGCGCTGGTTTCAGGGCCGCGCGATTCATGGCAACGAGGTCAGCGACATCGGCTGGTTCACCCCGGCGGGCACGAGCATGACGGAGGACGACTGGCGGGGAGGTTTTGCCAAGTCGCTGGGTGTGTTCATCAACGGGCGCGCGATCCCGACCAACGAGCGCGGCGAACCGGTCGTTGACGATAGCTTCTACCTGATGTTCAACACCCATCACGAGCCGGTCGAATTCACTCTGCCCGAGGACAAGTGGGGCGCGCGCTGGACGGTGCTTCTCGACACCGCCAAGGAGAAAGACCGGCTGCCCGAACAGGACGAGGGCGAGGAGGTGGGCGCCGGCGGTCGAATCCGGCTCGAGCCGTTCTCGCTGGGCCTGCTCCGGACGATTAGCCAGACGCCTGAATCGACCTAAGTTGATTCAGGATCGACACCAAATCGTCTAAAATCACAGCATGATTTTACGGGCGGCCGCCGTCTGCCTGGCGCTGGCGCTTGCCGGCCCGCGTGCACCGGATCCGCTGACGGTATCGGCAGCCATCAGCCTGACCGACTCGCTCGAAGCGGTGGCTAGGGCATACGCGGCTGCCGGCGGCGATTCGGTTCGCTTCAATTTCGCCGGATCGAACGTCCTCGCGCGTCAGATCGTCAACGGCGCGCCCGCCGACGTATTCATCAGCGCCGACGAGGCACAGATGGATGTTGCGGAACGTGCCGGTGCGATCGATCGGGGCACGCGGGTGCCGCTCCTTGGAAATCGACTCGCGGCGATCACGCGAAAGGATGGTGTATCCGTCCGGAACGTTGGCGATCTGGTGCGTGGCGACGTGCGGCGGATTGCGCTCGGCGATCCCTCGGCGGTGCCTGCAGGGGTGTATGCACGAAGTTACCTTCAGGCAGCCGGTGTGTGGGCGCAGGTTGAGGCCAAGATCGTCCCCGTCGCGAACGTGCGCGCCGCGCTGACGGTCGTCGAGAATGGGAGTGCCGACGTCGCCCTCGTCTACGAGACCGATGCGGCCCTCTCGACCGGCGCGGTCACGGCATTCGTCGCCACCGGCCCCGCGGCGCCTCGAATCGTCTATCCCGCCGCGATCGTCGCCGGTTCCCGTCAGCGAGAGGCCGCGAAGCGATTCTTGTCGTTCTTGACCGGGTCGCAGGCCACACCAATATTTCGCAGGTTCGGCTTCACCACGTTCGCCGCCACACGCTGAGTCGCGATGGACGCTTGGCAGATCACCGCGTTCACCGTCGGCGCCGCGTGCCTCGCCACGGTCGTGATGCTGCCGCCGGGGCTGCTGATCGCGTGGCTGCTCGCGCGAGGGTCGTTTCGGGGACGGATCCTCCTGGACACGGCGGTCTCGCTCCCGCTCGTGATGCCGCCGGTTGCCACCGGTCTCGTGCTGCTTGCGCTCGTCGCCCCCCGAGGGCCGATCGGCCGCCTGCTCGCGCCCGCCGGTATCGAGATCGTGTTCACGTGGAAGGCGGTGGTGCTCGCGATGGCGGTTATGGGCCTGCCGCTACTGGTTCGAACCGTCAGGGCCGGCATCGAACAGGTCGATCGTCGCTACGAAGCGGCAGCTGCGACGCTTGGCGCCGGGCCGCTGCGGGTATTTCTCACGATCACGCTCCCGCTCGCCCGCCCCGCCGTCCTTGCTGGCGCCGTCCTCGGATTCGCACGGGCGCTCGGCGAATTTGGCGCCACCATCATGATTGCCGGGAGCATTCCTGGTTCCACGCGGACGCTGGCCGTGGCGATTTATTCGTTCGCCGAGACCGGACGCGATCGTGAAGCCCTGGTGCTGGTTGGCATCTCGGCGGCGATTGCCTTCGTCGCTCTCGCGGCGTCCAACTGGATCTCCACACGCGGGGCTTCCCGCGCGTGATCGCCCTCGACTTTCGTTTATGGCAGGGTTCCTTCACGCTGGACATCAGCGTCCGGCTGGAGCGCCCGGTGACGGCGCTGTTCGGGCCTTCCGGCGCAGGCAAGACGACCGTGCTCGATGCGATTGCCGGGTTGCGCACGCCTGGGTCCGGTACCATCGCGATCAACGACGGCGTTGTCTTCGACAGCGGAGCGGGCATCGACGTGCCGACCCACCGGCGCCACGTGGGATATGTGGCGCAGGACGTCGCCCTGTTCCCCCACATGACCGTCCGGCGGAACGTTCTCTACGGCCGCCGCGATGGCCAGAAGCTGTCGCTGCCCGCCGTCTCCCGGATGTTGGAAATCGAGGGCCTGCTCGATCGCAAAGTGCCGCAGCTCTCCGGCGGGGAGCGGCAGCGCGTTGCGCTGGCGCGCGCGCTGATGTCTGCTCCCGAACTGCTCCTTCTCGATGAGCCGCTGGCAGCGGTTGACGTCGAGCGACGACGTCGAATCCTCCCGTACCTCGAGCGGGTGCGCGACGAGCTGCGAGTCCCGATCGTCTACGTCACACACGATCGGTCGGAGGCGCTCCAGCTCGCCGACGAGGTCGTCGTCCTTCGCGAAGGACGGGTCGTCGAACGCGAGCCGTGACCGAACTCCGCGAAAGCAGCGGAATGCGGTGGAAATCGTGGTCGGAGGAACGGGCCGCGGCGCGCACGTTCCCGAGCCCGGCGATGGGACCTGGCCGCCCTCGACAGCCGAAACGGCGACCGTCGTCCGAAATCGTGCACTTTTCTTCTCTGGAGTGCGCGAATTTGCGCGATACTACGCGCTGACGCCTGGAGCGTCTTCAAGAGGAGCGTAGATGGCCAAGACAGCGAAAAAGAAAACCGCGACCGCGAAGAAGAAGAAGAGCGCCCGGAAGCCAAACGCCGCATTCATGAAGCCGGTGACGCCGAGCCCCGCGCTGGCCGAGGTGATCGGTGACAAGGCGGTGCCGCGGACCGAGGTCACCAAGAAGCTGTGGGCCTACATCAAGAAGAATGGGCTGCAGGATCCGAAGAACAGGCGGATGATCAAGGCGGATGCCGCGTTGAAGCCAGTCTTCGGCGGCAAGGCGCAGGTCAACATGTTCGAGATGACCAAGCTGGTCGGCAAGCATCTCAAGTAGTCCGCCCTTCGAGCACCTCGCGCGCCCCGCGAATCTGATCGCCACGCTTCCGCCGGCTGGTTGCCGGCGGAAGTGTCACTTACTGAATCCCTCATCACTCATCACTGATCCTGTATCCCTAATCCTTGAATCGCTAATCGTCGAATCGTCGAATCTCCGAGTCGAAACCAGCGACCCGCCAGTTACGAACCGCAAACCACACCGCGCACCGCCTTCGCACTCTGGCATCGCCCGGTGCTGCGGCGAGGCAAGGCTACGCGAGAGACGACGCGAGCGAGCGGAGCGAAGCGTGCGGGAAAGTCCGAGGGCCGAAGCCCTTCGGATCAATCGAAAAAGAAGAAGTTTCCCCCGCCGCCACCGAATCTCGGATTGACGATGTTGTTGAAGATCGATCCGAACGAGTACGAGATCCCGAAGTTGAAGAAGTACTGATAGTTCGTGGCGAGCTGGCGCTGCCGCACGAGGATTTCTTCCGTCGTCGCTTCCCCTTTCGCCAGGTAGATCTGATCGCGTGGCCGCGACAGCTCCGTGAAGATGTTGAACGAGAATCCCTTGAACAGGCGGATGTTGGTGCCTCCGAATGCCGAGATGCTGTACTTGCCCGGATTGGTGAGGTACTGAGAGAAGTCCACCGAGCCGGATGCCGTGCCCCATGGCTGCCGAAGACTCAACGACGTCGTCAGCTTGTGATCAAACAGCTTCTCCTCGGTCTTCTCGTAGATCGTTTCCTCCCGGTAATTGTGCGAATCGAAACCGACCGTGTACTGGAACGTCAACATCCGCCGAGTCGACTCGGAGTACGGGAAGATGTTGTACTCAAACCCGGGCGCAATCCGAAGACGGAGATCGTAGTTGAGAAACGTCGAGGACTGCAGATTGCCAAGCAGTCCAGCGGACCAATGTTGGGTCAGGCTCTTGACGATCGTCGCTTCGCCTCCAGAATTGCGGGTGACGGTTTCAAACGTTTCCGAGTCGCTCAGCTGAAACGTTTCCGAGCGGTAGTCGGCGTTGGCCGAGAAGCTCAAACGCCAATCGTCGGTTGTCCGATTCGCCGACGCGGACCCGCGCAGCGAATGATTCGTGTTCGATTGTTCTCCGTTGAAGCTGCCGCCGACGTTCGTCCTGAATACCCAGAGATTCCACGGATCCTTCTGACCTGGCTTTCTGGCTGCGCCTTCTTCCGGCGAGAACGTGATCTTGAGCCGCTGCGACTGTGGCGTCTCGGAGACGTAGCGCACGAGCCCCAGCTTGATCACGTCAGCAATTGCTTTGCGCCGCTCGTCAGCCGTAGCCGTCTGCGGCGCGGAGTACTTGAGCGTCTGTTCGACGCCGGCGAATGGCCCGAGGCCGATGAACTTCAGGGTGTACTCGGTTCCGCCGCCGCCGGTTTCCTGCGTTGTGACGAGCACGTGCACATCGGCGTCGCGGCGATCGCGCATGTAGTCGACAAACGTGATTTCACGTTTGAGAAAGTCCTCATCGCAGAAGAAGCTGCAATCGAGAAAAATTCGAATCGGAGTGGTCCGTGGAGAGCCGGCGGACTGCTGCGCTGCTGCGCTTCCCGCTGCCATGGTCGCGAACGCCAGGAGACCGGCGAGTACTCGCAGAGCTCGAATCATATCGTGCCTTAGACGTCGGGTGCTGTGGCATGGCCGGAGTTTCTACGGAAAGATGCCCGTGTGCGGGTTCGACACCGGACCGCGCAGGTCTGTTCCCAACCGTTTGGGCCGGCGATGGTAAACTCGCCGCGCGTCAGGGCTTGTTTGCAGTCTCGTCGCGCAGTCTCGTCGCGCAGTCCTGCGCGGCATGATGGCAACAGTTCCGCTGTGTGTTTCTGGAGGAGAGCATGCGCGTCCCTCGTCCGGCCCTGGTGATGACGTTCTGTGCGCTCGTCGCCGTCCTTTCGGGTCCCGTCTACACCGCGCCCTCAATCGTTCCCGCGTATCAGCGGTTTCTCAGTCCAGCATCTCCGCTTGAAGTCGTCGCGGCGACGAAGATCGATCGGCTGGCGTGGGTCGCCTTTGAAGAAGGCCGCAGGAACGCCTACACGGCCATCGCGCCTGCGTTTACGCCTGTGCGGTTGACGAACTTCATGAAAGACGACGGCGTCGACCTGTCAGGCATCCGCATTTCGAGCGACGGTTCCACCGTCGTGTTCGTCCGAGGCACGGCGCCGAACCGGGATGGCTGGGTCGCCAACCCGTCGGCGAATCCTGACGGACCCGAGCGCGCGGTGTGGGCGGCCCGCAGCGTCGGCGGACCGGCGTTCCGTGTGGCCGAAGCGGCAAACCCTGAGCTCGCGCCGGACGGAAGTTCCATTCTTTTTCTGAAGGACGGACAGATTCATCGCGCCAAGGTGACGCCCGTGAAAGCGGTGTCAGAAGTGGATCGCGGCGAGAAGCCATTCATCAAGGAATGGGGTACGCAGAGCGCGCCTCAGTGGTCGCCAGACGGCAGGAAGATCGCTTTCGTCAGTACACGCACGGATCACAGCTTCGTTGTCGTCTACGACATGGCGACGCGCGGCGTGCGCTACATGTCACCGAGCGTCGACTTCGACACGAGTCCTCTGTGGACCAGCGATGGTAAGAGCATCGTCTTCATGCGACGACCGGGGCTGCCGTTCGCGCAGCAGGCACAACAGGGAACCGGAGCCCTCGGACTGCCCAATGGCCCGGCGTTTCAGCCCGCGACGCAAGGTAGGGGTGCCAGGGGTGCCACGAGTGCTCCGAGTGCCACGGGTGCACCTGGTGCCACGAGTGCCGAGGGTGCCAGGGGTGCTCAGAGTGCCGAGGGTGCCACGGGTGCTCAGGCCCCACGCATCGCGAATGTTCCCGGGCTGCAGCGTGCCACCTTCAAAGGCGGATACACGCTCTCCATCATGAAGGCTGACGTCGCGACCGGAGAAGCGCAGGAAGTCTGGCACAACCAGCCAAACGATCGGATCGCAAACACCATTACGAATCCACGCCTGGCGGGCAGCTACGTCGTGTTTCCGTTGGTCGTCGGTGGAGGCCGCGGTGGGCGCGGCGCTCGTGGCGCGGCCGCTGCTGAACGGCAGCCGGCGCCAGAAGGACCCGTCGATGAATGGGATCGCTACTACTCCCTGAACATCGCGAATCCCGATGCCAAGCCGGTCCTGCTGACCACGACGGACGGTTTGATTGAGGATCAAACGTCGGTCGCGATTTCTTCTGACGGAAAGACCTTCTACTACTGCACCAACGCCGGCGACATCGAACGGAGACACATCTGGGCCGTCCCCGTAGCCGGTGGTACGCCGCTTCAGGTCACGATCGGGAAGGGCATCGAGACGTCGCCGACTCCTCTGGCGTCAGGAAAAACGCTGGCGACGTTGAGCGCTGACTGGAAGATGCCGCAATCGCTCGGCATCTGGTCGCTCAATCCGTCGTCCAGCGGTGGACAGAAAATAGCGTTTCCCTCGTCACGTCCGGGATTCCCCGCCGACGCTCACGTCGAGCCGCAGATCGTCATGACGAAGGCTGCCGACGGAATGGAAATTCATAACCAGCTCTTCCTCCCGAAGGACCTCAGGCCCGGAGACCGTCGTCCGGCGATTGTGTTTGTCCATGGCGGACCGGTCCGTCAGATGCTGCTCGGCTACCACTACATGCAGTTCTATCACTGGGCATACGGCATCAATCAGTGGCTCGCGAACCAGGGCTACGTCGTCATGTCCGTCAACTACCGCAGCGGGATCGGGTACGGCCGATCGTTCCGGACCGCGCCGAACACCGGGGGAAGTGGAAACGCGGAGTATCAGGACGTGCTGGCGGCGGGCAAGTACCTGCAGACGCGATCCGACGTCGATCCCAATCGCGTCGGCATCTGGGGCTTGTCCTACGGCGGCGTCCTCACCTCGCAGGCGCTGGCGCGCAACTCGGACATCTTCAAGGTGGGCGTCGATCTCGCCGGCGTGCACCTGTGGGGCAGCTCGCTCGATCCCGATGCCGTCTCGTTCAAGTCCTCGACCATCGGCGCGATCGATGGCTGGAAGTCTCCGGTGCTGCTCGTTCATGGAGACGACGACCGGAACGTCGCATTTCAGCAGACGACCGGCCTCGTTCAACTGCTTCGCCAACGCGACGTGTACTTCGAGCTCATCGTGTTTCCCGACGACACGCACGAGTCCATGCTTCACAGTCGCTGGATGTACACCCTTGGGCGGATGGAGACGTTCTTCAGGAAGTTTCTCGGGCCGGATACGAGGATAACGAACGCTTCCGGAAAATGACGCGCGGGTGAGGGCGCCGACTCTCGCAGCGCGAAGCTTTGGCGCCGGTCACGTAGTCAGAACGACTTTGCCGATGTTCGCGCGGCTCTGGATGAACCGGTGCGCGTCGGCGGCGCGCTCGAGCGGAAAAGTGCGTGCAACGACAGGCGTCAGGCGGCCGGCCGAGAGCTCGCTCATCAGCAAGTCCATCAACGGCGCGAGCTGACGACGCTCGTCCCACAAGTGGCCGATGTGCAGGCCGAAGACGCCGCGGTTGCGATTGATCATCGACATCGGGTTGAAGCGTGGCGTCGTGAACCAGGCGTGCATCGCGCGCCACGCGCTCCGCTTTTCTCCCTGCGCCGCCGCTGACAGACCGAAGATGATCAGCCGGCCCAGCGGTGCCAGCATGCGATAGCTGTCGGTGAAGCTGCGGCCGCCGATCGGATCGAGAATCACGTCCACGCCGCGTCCCTTTGTCAGCTTCCGCACTTCCTCCGCGACGTTGGCATGCCGGTAGTCGATCGCATGATCGACGCCGAAGCTGCGCAGCGCATCGTGCTTGAAGGCCGACGCCGTGCCAATCACCGTCGCGCGCCGCAGACGCGCGAGCTGCGTGGCGGCGATGCCGACACCACCGCCGGCATTGTGAACGAGCACGGTTTCACCCGGCGCCAGCGCGGCCATGCGATACAGCGCGAGCGAAGCCGTGAGGTAGTTGACGGGAACGGCTGCCGCTTCAGCGTCACTGAGCCCGTCGGGAAAGTGGAACGCCTGGACGGCAGGAACGACCACGGTGTCGGCATATCCGCCGAACCGGGTCAACGCCAGCACGCGGTCGCCCGGCGCAAAGCCGACGACGTCGTCGCCGACCGCGTCAACCGTGCCGGACACCTCGTATCCGACAACCATGGGTGGTTTTGGCGCGTCGGGATAGAGACCAAGCCGGGCGAGGATGTCCGCGAAATTGATTCCGGCAGCCCTGATGTGGATCCGGAGGTCGGCAGCTCCGGGGGACGGATCCGGAACCTGCCGGATTTCAAGGACGTCTGGGGCGCCGAACCTGGGAATGACGACCTGACGCATGGCCAGGGCGGAGCCTAACACATGAGAGCCGGCCCGTGCCCGACGCTACATCGCTGCGTTGTTGATCACCGACCCGTTCGTGTTGTGCGGCATCACCGACGCGGATGCTCTCGAATTACCGCGCTCTGCGCCCGCGTGACCGCGCGACCATTGCGGCCGCACCCGCGGCAAACAGACTAAACGTCGCCGGCTCGGGTACCGGGGCCGGGCCACCGTTGGGAGGGCCCCCTGCCGGAATACCTTCGAAGCTCAGGATTCCGGAGGCCTCGTAGTCTCGAAAAAGCCGCCATGCGAGTTGGAACCAGACGAGAAGTTGGCTTAGCCGGAGGGACACGCTCCGCCAGGTGAGGTGAGATAGCGCCAACGAAGCTGCCATTCACCTTTCGACGGTGGTTGCATGCGACAGCGCGAGTCGCCAGTGCCGTAGGTGTCTGACCCACACGTTCGTGCGGACGAGGTCCTTCGATCGCGTGCGTCCATCCAGGCCGCGCCCCACGCTGTGTCTGTTATACGTCGACACTGCCGTATCGCCATAGACACGGATACGGTGGTCGCTGATGACGGAGCGCTCCCGGTCATCGCTGTCCAGTGAGGCATTGAACGGCTCGAGACCTGAGTTGCCGGGCTCGCGACGTTCGCCGCCGCTCGTGATCGCGTAGTACTCAGGCGCCAGCAACGCATTGACCGCCGCGACGTCGTTGCGTTGCCGCGCGTCTTCGTAGTCGCGGTCGGATTGCGCGATCGTGAACTCCTCCGGGCTGCTGCCGCCTGCGCACGCGGCGCAGCAGCTGGTCAGCACAACACAGATGGCGAAGATGCGCCTTCTTGCGCCCTGACTTCGGGCCGAGCCGCGACGCCGCGTGGTGTTCCGCATGGAGTCCTCGTCCCGCGACCATATCGTGGCGCGGCCACCGCCTCGACGGCGACGGCCGCTCCATGGCGAGCGTCACTTACACGATGCGCTAGAAGGCGCAGTTCCCTGGCGGGGGAATGTCTGTGCGGAATGGCAGGTTCACCGGCGCGACAATCACCGAGACGTCGGTGGCGACCTGGCCGCTCTCATTGCGCGCGATATGCCCATGCCCATCGTCCACATAGGCGTGATCGAAGCCAGGGAGAGCGCTCACAACGTGCGGCGTACACGTTGGATCGTCCGCCTCGTAGAACGTCAGTGTTCCCTGGGTCACGGTGATGAAGACCGGACCCGGATGCTGGTGCCAGCCCGTCGAACTGGGACAGGGTGCGCCGCCACAGAGCGCGGAGGCCGCGTACTGATGCTGGCGAACCACCAGATCGAGCGGTTCCTTCGCCTTCGCCTCGAAATCGACCAACGAATCGTGACTCGTCTTGAGATAGAAGCGCGGGTATGTGCCCCGCGCCAGTACGGTGGGGGTGACGCCGTTGGCGGGCTCGGCCCTGGTCACGACCCCCACGCCGATCACTGTGACGACAATTGCTAATAGGCCGAGCAATCGAATCTTCATCGTCCCTCCTTCTATCCTTTGGCGGACCAGGATGGTCTCGAGCACTAATGCGCGACTTCGCGAGTTGAGGGTGCACGCGGGGTCTGAGGCTGGCCGCCCCTGAGATACAATGCGGCCGCCGGCGACAACGTCTATGAGCGAGAAGCCTGCCGACGTTACGAAGTTGTTGCATGCCTGGAGCTTGGGCGACCGGTCAGCGCTCGAGCAGCTGATCCCGCTCGTCGAACGTGAATTGCGGCGTCTGGCCCGCGGCTACATGGCGCGGGAGCGGAAGGGGCACACGCTGCAGCCGACCGCCCTGGTCCACGAAGTCTTCCTGCGTCTCTCGCAGGGGACGACCCTCCGCTACCAGGATCGCGCGCACTTCATGGGGATCGCCGCGAGATTGATGCGCCGCGTGCTGGTCGATCATGCCCGGGCGCGCGGATTTCAAAAGCGCGGCGGGGACGCAGTGCGGGTGCCGCTCGAAGAGGGGCTGTTGTCCGCACCGGCGCCAGACCTCGATGTTGTCGCGCTCGACCGCGCGCTCACGGCATTCGCGGCGATCGATCCAAGAAAAAGTCAGGTCGTCGAACTCCGATTCTTCGGAGGACTCAGCGTCGAAGAGACGGCCGACGTGCTCGAGGTCTCGACCGACACCGTCAAGCGTGACTGGCGTCTCGCCAGGCAGTGGTTGCTCCGCGAACTGACCGGAGACGCCGTCCACGGGGAGGCCTCATGACCGAGGCCTCGCAGCGGTGGCGTCGAGTGGAGCAGATGTTCGAGGCCGCCCTCTCTCGACCTCCCGCAGAACGCCGTTCGTTTCTCATCCGGGAGTGCGGCGACGACGAAGCGTTACGGGCTGAGGTCGAGTCGTTGTTGCCGCGACCGACGGACTCGCAGCAATTCCTCGAGCCGGATATTGGTGCGGTCGCGGCGCACGTGTTCGCCAACGACGGAGAAGAGCTCACTGGCCGACGGCTTGGCGTCTATGTGGTGGGTCCGCTCATCGGCTCCGGCGGCATGGGGCACGTGTATCGAGCGCGCGATTCGCGATTGGAGCGCGACGTCGCGTTGAAGGTGTTGCCGGTCGACGTCTCGAACGATGCTGCCCGGATCGCGCGCTTCGAACGGGAGGCGAGGTTGCTCGCTTCACTGAAACATCCCCACATCGCCACCATCCATGGCCTGGAACAGGTCGACGGGGTGCATGCCCTCGTCCTCGAACTCGTCGAGGGGCAGACATTGAGCGACCATCTCGCGGCGTGGCGCGCCCAGCCCGGAGCGAACCCGGGAGTGCCAATCAGCGAAGCGCTGATGATCGCCAGTGACATCGCCGAGGCGCTGACGGCCGCGCACTGCGTCGGCGTCGTTCATCGCGATCTCAAGCCCGCCAACGTGATGGTGACGCCGTCAGGGTGCAAGCTGCTCGACTTTGGCCTGGGGAAACTCGTCGACCCGTCGCCGGTCACGCCGCTGACGCCGCTGACCCCGCTCACGATTGCAGCAACAGCCACACTGCGTCCAGACCTGACTGCCCGCGGTAGCTTTCTCGGCACGACGCCGTACATGGCGCCGGAGCAGATTCGTGGTGAGGCCCTCGATCACCGGTGCGATCTCTTCGCGTTCGGCATCGTGCTTTACGAGATGCTGGCAGGGCGCCGACCGTTCGATGCTGAGCATGATGCGGACACGATAGCGGCCATCCTGCAGCAGACGCCGCCCTCGCTCGCGACGATCCGCGAGGGGATGAGCCCGTTGCTGGACCGGCTCGTCGTCAAGTGTCTCGAGAAGGATCGGGAGCGGCGATGGCAGAGCGCGAGCGACATCGTTGAGGCACTGTCCTGGGTCAAGAGCACACCATCAGCCGGCACCGTCGCGGCCGACGAATCCAGTTCCACTCCTCGACGTGGGAGATCGTCGTGGCGGCGACGCGTCGTGGCCGGCGTGGCCGCGGCCGTCATCCTGGCTATCGGAGCAGTGCTCGGCGCGGTGTTTCGCTCCCAGCCCGCGTCGGCCGATGACGCGCCGCTTGGCTTCACGATCTGGCCCGCGGCGGGCTCGACTTGGGGCGTACTTCCTGTACATCCTAGCCCTGCCGTCTCTCCAGACGGACGGTATGTGGCGCTGGCGGCCCGATCGTCGGGCGGCAATGGATTGTGGCTGCACGATGTGGAATCAGGTGAAGCACGACTGCTCGCGCGCGCCGGCGCTGTGACGCCGGCAGCGTTCTGGGCGCCTGACTCGCTGTCGGTCGCTTTCTGCGATGCCGCCGGCGTACAGAAGATCAATCTCGCCAGCCAGCTCGCCGAAGCCATCGAGAGTCCGAGATGCACCGCCGGATCGTGGAACGTGGCGGGTGACTGGCTGCTCAGCACTGATAACGGATTGGTCCGGATGTCGGCGAGCGGCGGCGCACCAGAGCCGTTGACTCGGGTCGATCGATCGCGCGGCGAATTGAGCCACGCATACGGCCAATGGCTGCCCGACGGACGTCACTTCGTGTTTCTCAAACGCGGCCAGGCTGCTGACACGCGTGGAATCTACCTTCAGGCAATCGGTGATTCCGCGCCACGCCGCTTGGTCGACGACTACTCCAACCCTGTTTACGTGGCCCAGCGACCAGGGCGCGGACTATTGCTCTTCGTGCGCAAAGGGACTCTGGTCGCTGAGCAGTTCGACGAACGGGCGCTGGCGCTGACGGGCGACGCCCTGCGGCTAGGCGATCGCGTGCGAGTGGGCATTACGGCTCGGAGTGGAAGTTTTGCGGCTTCGCCGCGATTACTGGTGTTCAGAAGCGGCGGCGGCTACCAGCCCACTCGCCTGGTCTGGGTCGATCGGAATGGACGGCAGCTCGGCGAAGTTGGTCCGGACACCGCGTTTCGCTTGAGCCCGTCGCTGTCGCCAGATGAGAGGACGCTCTTCTACGGTCGATTCAACGAAGACTCCAACGATATCGAGCTGTGGACGACCGACCTGCGACGTGGGCTGTCACAGCCGTTCGACAAACAGGCGTTCACGGTCGACAGTCCGCGAGTGTCGCCCGACGGGCGTCGCCTGGCCTTTATCTCGGCGCAAACGGGCGTCTATGTACCGTGGACGATGACGTTGGAGAAAAACAGCAAGAAACCAGTACCCGGTCCGACGTCGGGCGCCCGGTATCTCGAATGGTCCGCGGACAGCAAATTCCTGCTCATGAGGGACGGCGATCAGCTGCGCGCCTTCCCCGTCGATAGCGATGGCCCACCGGTGACCGCGTTGCCACACGACGCCGACGATGCGCGCGTGTCGCACGACGGCCGGTGGCTGGCATATACGATCAGGGAATCGGGAGAACGCGAAGTGTACGTGGAACGGTTCGGCGGTGGTGCACGCGTGCGCGTGTCGGCGAGCGGGGGCTTCCAACCGAGCTGGCGAGCCGACGACCGCGAGCTGTTTTTTCGCGCCACACCCGATCGGATGATGTCGGTCAGCGTTCGGCTCGGCGAGTTCCCGGAGATCGGCGATCCCGTCCAACTGTTTCGTGCGAGCTTCGAATCCGACGGGTCGGCGACACCGGGCACCGATTATCTGGTCACCCGCGATGGTCAGCGATTCCTGATCACCATTCCCGTCAGTGACGTCAAACCGTTGACCGCGAGGCTGAACTGGCAATCGCAGCTGCAGGGAGGTCGACGCTGAGCAGCACGTCTTGAGGTGTTCGAAGGAATCGAACCTGCAGATCCGTGCCTTCGTGGCTCCTTGTTAATGCCTGGTTCGTGTGCTCCGCAAACTGTGGCTCACCGCCCCGGTGCGGCGGATAGCATCGCGAGCAGCGCCTTCTGGACGTGGAGCCGATTTTCAGCCTGGTCGAACACCACTGACGCCTTCGAATCAATCACCTCGTCGGTGACTTCGTATCCGCGATGGGCGGGAAGACAGTGCATGAAGAGCGCGTCGCGTCCCGCGCGTGACATCAGGGCTGCATTGACCTGATAGGGTGCGAACACGGTGTGGCGCTTATCGGTCTCGTCCTCCTGCCCCATCGACGTCCAGACGTCGGTATAGACGGCATCGGCGCCCCTGACGGCGTCGACAGGATCGATCACGCACTCGAGCGATCCGCCGGCCCGCGCGATGCGCGCGACATCGTTGACGACGCGATCAGGAAGGCCAAACCCTTCCGGGGAGGCCACTCGGACGTGTGCTCCGAGCATGACCGCCGCATGCGCGAGCGACGTCGCGACGTTGTTGCCGTCGCCGACGAACGCGATCGTTCGGCCCTTGAGGCTGCCCCAGGCCTGCTGCAGCGTCAGGCAATCGGCGAGCGCCTGACAGGGATGCTCTTCGTTGGTCAGCGCGTTCAGCACGCGCAGCCGTGGGGCGGCGGCTGCGAACTCGGCGAGCTTATCCTGCCCGTAGGTGCGGATCACCGCGGCGAAGACCCAACGCTCGAGATTCCGCGCCACGTCCGCAATCGATTCCCGGCCGCCGAGGGCGACATCGGTTCCAGGTTCGATCACATCGCCGCCGAGTTCCCGCACGGCAATCTGAAATGTCGAACGGGTCCGCAGCGACGGCTTCTCGAAGAGCAGCGCGACGTGGCGATGCTTGAGGACCTTCTGATCGTAAACGCCGGCGGCGCGCGCGCCTTTGTACTGCGCCGCACGCTCGAGGCACGCGCCGAGCGTCTCGTGATCGAAGTCGAGAATCGACAGAAACCGTGCTGGAATCTCGGTGGCGCTCGGCATATCAGAGTCCTTCACACACACCTCGGATCGGTGTTACTGAGGTTGCGAAGAAAGCGAAGTTGAATCTTCTCCGCTCCCTTCGTCACCTCCAAAGCGCGTCTCAGCTTCAAGTACGGTATTCGGCATTGATCCGGACGTACTCGGCGGTCAGATCGCACGTCCACATCTGTGACGTTCCCGATCCGCCTGTTCCCAGGTCAACTGAAACGACGAGGTCCTTACCCTTGAGATACTCGGCCGCCTGTGTTGCCCGCTCGTCGTGCGGGACGCCCTTGCTGAAGAGTTCAATCGGCCCGATCCGGACGATCGCCCGCTCGAGAACGAATTCCGACCCCGAACGACCGGCAACGGCTACGAGGCGTCCCCAGTTCGGGTCGCCGCCGTGAATCGCGGTCTTGACTAGCGGTGAATTGGCGATCGCTCGTGCGGTTTGCCGCGCGTCCGCATCCGACGCCCCGCCGGTGACGCGAACGGTGACGAGCTTCGTCGCCCCTTCGCCTCCCCGGACGATGCCGATGGCCAGCGGTTCGCAGACCTGCCGCAACGCCTCGATCAGTACCGGGTAGTCGTCGCTGCCGAGGACAACGCCGCTCGCGCCGTTCGCCAGCGCGAACACGCAGTCGTTGGTCGAACACTCGCCGTCGACGGTGATCGCGTTGAACGTATCGTCGACGACCGCTTTGAGCGCACGCTGTAGCAGCGCCGGCTCGACTGCCGCGTCCATGGTCACAAATCCCAGCATGGTGGCCATGTTGGGCTCGATCATTCCGGAGCCCTTCGCGATCCCTCCCACGCGGAACGTGCCGGCAGCGGTCGTCACCTCGACCGATGCGGTCTTCGGGAACGGATCGGTCGTCATGATTGCGCGCGCGGCATCGCTTCCCCCTTCGGTCGCGAGCGCCGCTGCCGCTGCCGAGATACCGCGCGTCACCTTGTCGATATCCAGCTTGACGCCAATCACACCGGTCGACGCCACCAGAACCTCACCGATCGCGCAGCCAATCGTCGAGGCGGCTCTTGCCGCCATCGCTTCGGCGTGCTGCATGCCATCTCCGCCGGTGCACGCATTGGCGCATCCACTGTTGACGACGATGGCTCGGGCATGTCCGGCCGCCGTGGCCATGTTGCGGCGCGACACGATGATCGGAGCCGCCTGCGCGCGATTGACGGTGAACACCCCCGCCGCGGTTGCCGGTTGATCGGAAACGATCAGGGCGAGGTCCAGCCCTTTGGCCTTGATGCCGCAGGCAACGCCTGACGCGCGGAAGCCCTGCGGCGCGGTGATGTTGCCGTCGATCGCCCGTGTCGAAAGGCTCGCAACGCAGCTCATGCCGGCACCGCATCTTCTTCGGCGCCGGCAAACACCGGCACCGGATCGAGTTGAAGCCGCTCGACGTTGGGGCGCCGCGCCGCAACCGAACGACCGCCGTAGATGACCGCTGCCGGCTGTTCGGGTCGAATCTGAACCCCGTCGCGCAGCGGAAGCGTGACCGCGTACTGGCCGCAGCGGCGGAAGAGCGGGCATGACGTGCAATCGTGCGCAATCTTTTCCGGCACCCACATGTGCGGGACGATCGTGAATCCCAGCTTCACGAAATGCGACGGTTGGTGCGTGAACGCGCACAGCGTCGAAAACCCGAGCGGCACGGCACGGGCCGCCAATTCGGTCAGCAGCCGGGGGCCGATGCGATTGCCGCGAGCACGTTGATCGACGACCAGCGACCGGACCTCAGCGACCGTCGCGCTCAACGGAGCCAGCTCTGCGCACCCAATCACGGCCCCGTCGGACTCGGCAACGATGAACCGCGGCGCGTGACCGACGACGTCGTCCAACGTACGGGGCAGGAGGTGGCCGACTTCGAGATTGTCGGAAATCAGCCGGTGAATCGCGGGCGCATCCGATTCATCCGCCCGCCTGAACGTCACCATGGTCATCTCTGTTGTCCCCCGAAGGCCGCAACCAGCGCGGCGTCGAGCAGTGCAGTGCCTTCATCTATTTCTTCGGCCGTGATGATGTATGGCGGTAGCAGCCGGACCACGGTGTCCGACGTCCGGTTGATCAGGAGCCCGTGCTGAATCGCCGCATCGACAACCGGCGCCGCCGGACGGTCCAGGTCCAGTCCCCACATCAACCCCGCTCCGCGGATCTCACGGATCTGCGGATGACGCGACTGCAGCTGACGCAGCTTCGTTTCCAGGTGCGCGCCGACACGGGCGACGTGCGCCAGCAGGCCGCCGTCAACGAGTTCCTCGAGGAACACGAGGGCGGCGCGGCACGCGAGAAGATTGCCGCCGTACGTGCTGCCGTGGTCCCCGAAGGCGGCCGCTGCGGCCACCCGCTCGCTGAACAGCGTCGCCGCAATCGGCACACCGGCGCCAAGCGACTTGCCGACCGTCATCAGGTCTGGCTGCAGACCAAGGCCTGGCGAACAGAATGCGCGGCCGGTGCGGCCCAGTCCGCACTGGATCTCGTCTGCAATGAGCAGCGCGCCAGAGGCTCGGCACGCGTCCATGATCGCGGCACCCATTGCCTGGCTGATCGGCCGAACGCCGCCTTCACCCTGTATCGGCTCGACAATGACCGCAGCTGTACGGTCCGTGACGGCGGCCCGCAGCCCGGCGACGTCGTCGGCGCCGACGAAGGTGACGTCGGGGACGAGCGGCTGGAAGGGTCCGCGATAGTGGTCGTCCCACGTGACCGAGACCGCGCCCATCGTGCGGCCATGAAAGGACCGGTCGAAGGCGACGAACCCGCTTCGCGGTTTGCCCTGCGCAAACCAGTAGCGTCGCGAAAACTTCAGCGCGGCCTCGACGGCTTCCGCACCGCTGTTGCAGAAGAACGCGCGCGGTAGCCCCGCAAGATCCGACAGACGCGCCGCGAGCTCGCCCTGGAGCGGGTGAAAGAACAGGTTCGACGTGTGAACCAGGCGCTGGGCCTGATCGGCAATCGCCTGCGCAAGCCGGGGATGCGCGTGTCCGAGCGCCGCGACGCCGACACCGGAAATCAGGTCGAGGTAACCGCGTCCGTTCGTGTCGAACAGGCGGCATCCGCGTCCGCGATCGAAGACGACCGATCCGCGGCGGTACACCTGCAGCAGGTGCTCTTTCTCAACAGCAATGACGTCGGTGACGGTAGTCATCTCGTGATCCGTTTCTCCTCGAGCCGGTCAGGAGGCGCGTCCTGACGTGGCTGACAGCTCAACTCGCGTTCCCGGCGCTCGGTCGAAATCCGACACGCCGCGGCCAGACACGATGGCGACGTCCGCCACGCCTGCTTCGAGGGCATGGCGGCACGCGCCCAGTTTGGCAATCATCCCGGAGTGCGCGGCGCCCGATGCCGTCATCCGATCGATGTCCTCCGGCGTGACGTGTGTGATCGTCTGGCCGTCTCCGCCAAGCACGCCTTTGGTCGCTCCGGCGACAATCAACCGGCGGGCACCCATCGCGGCGGCCAGGTGTCCCGCAAGAACGTCCGCATTCACGTTGAGCAGTTCGCCTGCGGCGCTGAGGCCCACGCTCGCAACGACAGGGATGTAGCCCAGTCGGACGAGATCGCTCAAGAGCGACACGTCAACGTCGTCCGGCTGACCCACCAGGCCGAGATTCACGCGCTCGCCCGAGACCGTCGTGAACGTGCCCGCGAGTGTGGCGCGACCGACAAATGCGTCCGCACCGGTGAGTCCAACGGCGCGGCCGCCGCCGGCGCCGATCGCGGCAACCAGCGCCGTATTGTTTCGTCCGGCAAGCACGCACACCACCGCGTCGAGCGCCGCGGCGTCGGTGACCCGAAGACCATCGACGAAATGCGGCTCGGCTCCACGAGCGCGCAGCTCGGCGTCGATGGCTCGGCCCCCGCCGTGAACGACGACCAGCGGCCCGCC
>Ga0207701_10001388_pt1 | contig 25516 bp, 15 predicted proteins | sample KBSSwiSSwithPhiX_FD_184294 | JGI IMG/M metagenome (GOLD analysis project Ga0207701, IMG submission 184294) | Switchgrass rhizosphere bulk soil microbial communities from Kellogg Biological Station, Michigan, USA, with PhiX - S5 (SPAdes) (version 2) | ecosystem: Environmental > Terrestrial >... | reverse complement strand
CAGGCCCGGTAGACCGCGAAAGAAGAACGAACCAGCTTTACATCAACAACGGCAACCTCACTTTTACAGAGAAAGCGGCTATTATGGGTGTATCTGACTCAGGGTATTCGACACAGGCTGTTTTTTTCGATTACGACCGCGATAATGATCTCGACCTGTTCGTGATCAACCACAACAATAAAAACCTACGCAACTTCGACGCGTCGTTTGTGAAGAAAATGATAGACCCGGATGCGGGTGACCGTTTATACAGAAACGATAATAACTTTTTTACTGACGTAACAACGCAGTCGGGCATCATTTCAAATCCTCTTGGTTACGGCCTGGGTGTTTCAGTAAGTGATTTTAATAACGATGGCTGGCCCGACCTGTATGTGACGAATGATTATGTGGAGGAAGATTATATGTACATCAACAACCGCGACGGAACTTTTACAAATAAGGCGAAAGATGATTTCGGGCATCTCTCCAATTTTTCTATGGGTTGCGATGTTGCCGATATCAATAACGATGGCTGGACTGATGTTTTTACACTCGACATGCTGCCTGAAGATAACAGGAGACAGAAATTGCTGTACATGCCCGACAATTACGAGCTGTATAATAACCAGGTGCAGAATGGATTTTATCATCAGCTGATGCGAAATATGCTTCAACTTAACAATGGCAATGGAACATTCAGTGAGATCGGACAGCTTAGCGGAGTGTATTGCACCGATTGGAGTTGGGCCACGTTGCTGATGGATTTTAATAATGACGGGTTCAAAGATATTTTTATTACCAATGGCTACGGCCGCGACATGACCAACCGCGACTTTGTAAAATTTTATGCGAATGAACGCATGAAATTTATCCGTAATGAGCCCAGCGAGAACATGTTCAAGCTGCTGCAGGAAATACCGACCACGCCGGTTCACAATTATCTCTACCTGAATAATGGCGATCTTAAATTTTCAGATGCTTCAAAGGATGCAGGGTTTGATCTGCAATCACTTTCAAATGGGGCTGCGAGTGCTGATCTTGACAACGATGGCGACCTCGATCTTGTAGTCAACCATTTAAATGCTCCTTCGGAAATCTACAGGAATATGCTGGTAGAAGAAGGCAATGGCGGGAATTGGATAAATTTTGAATTCAAAGGCAACGGAGCCAATAAAAACGGAATTGGCGCTTCCATAAAACTTTATTTTCCGAAAGGAGTAATAACTCTTGAAAATTATCCTGTACGCGGATATCAAAGTTCCATGCTAACACCATTGCATACCGGATTAGCGTCTCCACAAATAGATTCAGCCATCGTGACCTGGCCTGATGGCAATACACAATTATTAAAGGATCTTAAGATTAACGGATCAAACATTATTGCTTACCAGACCGGTATTAAAAAAGCAGAAAACAAAAGCGGGCAGACAATTTTTACAGCAGCGGTAAACACGTTGCCCTATACAAATGTTTCGCCTGATGTAAATGACTTTAAAGTACAGCCCCTGATGCCGAATATGATTTCGTACAACGGCCCGCACACAGCGAAAGCAGATGTAAATGGTGATGGACTTGAAGATATTTTCATCTGCGGCGCCCAGGACCAGGCCGGTAAATTATTTATTCAGAAAGCTGATGGAAGCTTTGTTGAAAATGCACAATCCGAAATAGAAAAGGATGCGGCATCCGAAGATGTTGATGCGATATTTTTTGATGCCGATAAAGATGGCGATCCCGACTTATATGTGGTAAGCGGGGGATACAATTTTAATGATGGTGATGCTGCTTTGCAGGACAGACTTTATCTGAATGTCAATGGAAACTTCAGGAATCTAAATTCATTGCCTGCTGAAACACTGAGCGGTTCCTGTGTGCGTGCTGCGGACATTGATAATGATGGCGACCTTGATCTTTTCGTCGGTAGCAGGGTTGTTCCCGGAAGATATCCGGAAGCTCCCGAAAACCTGTTATTTATTAATGATGGAAAAGGAGAATTCTCAAAAGCCTCCGGGACTATGAGTGATGGGTTGAAATCCATCGGAATGGTTACAGATGCTGTATGGTATGATGCAGACAATGATGGTAAAAAGGACCTGATTGTTTGTGGCGAATGGATGAGGATTCATGTATTCATCAATAAAGACGGAAAGCTGGAAGAGATGTCTGATAAATATTTCCCCGACGCATTGAAAGGATGGTGGAACAAAATGCAATTCGCAGACATGGATGGAGATGGCGACCTCGACATGATAGCGGGTAACTGGGGATTGAACAGCCCGATCAAAGTGAGTAAGAATGAGCCTGCAACATTATACTACGGCGATTTTGATAATAATGGCTCTATCGATCCATTGATCTGTTACTACATACAGGCTAAATCGTACCCGATGGCCAGCAGAGATGAAATGACTGACCAGATCGTGAGCCTTCGCCAGAAATTTCCAACGTACACATCATATTCAAATACAACCCTGCAGGATATATTAAGTGATGAACAATTGAAGTCCGCAAACAAACTGGAAGCAGATTATTTTGAAACTACTTATTTTGAAAATGAAAAAGGCATCTTTAAAGCAAAGAAACTGCCGGTTGAAGCCAACTTTTTCCCGGTTTATGCTATTGTAACAGGTGATTTTGATCATGATGGAAAACAGGATATTATTTTAGGAGGTAATACGGAGCACGCAAGGATAAAGATCGGGAAGATTGATGCCGGATACGGAATGTTGCTGAAAGGAGATGGTAAAGGTAATTTTGAATATGTGCCTCAGCTTAAATCCGGATTAGAGGTTAAAGGATGTATAAGGGATGTCATTAAAACGGGCGATAAAAAAGGAGAGAAATTAATCTTCGCTATCAATAACCAGGCCCCCATAATTTATTCATATTGAGAATGAAGATCTTGAAAAGCATTGTGGCTTACTTTTTATTTTTGTTAATTGTTCCGGCCGCTTATAGTCAGAAGAATGGAGCATTTAACACGAATGATTATGTGCGGGCGCTGAAATATTCCACTGATGTAATGGTGAACGATGTTACATCACCTGTTGCAGCCGCGAGATATTATGCCTACATCTGTTTAACCGCCAATGAAACTTTCAGGCTATTCGAAAAACAGCAACCGCACTTTTCGGGTTCAATAAAGGGATTCGATGAAATTAAAGTTGACCAGACGCTGATTGATAACAGTGATGAATCGTTCGCGGTAATACTTGCCATTTACAAAGCAGGAACAAGATTGTTGCCTTCAGGATATATATTGAAGAACCGCACTGATTCATTAATGCTTATAGCAAAAAAGAAAAAATTGACGGCAGCGAAAATCAAATCGACCTCAGACCTTGTTGACAGTGTAATGAAGCAGGTAATGAAGTATGTTTCTGCTGATGGATTTTCAAAATTAAGCGGTTACAGAAGATTCACTCCAAAAACAGGCGATGCCTACTGGCAACCGACTGCACCAGGCTTCATGGCACCAGTTGAGCCTTACTGGTACACACTCCGCATGTTCATTCTCGATTCATGTTCGCAATTTACCGGAGGCCCCCCTAATGTCTATGATACAACCAGGTCTTCGGGATTTTATAAGGAAATGGTGGAGGTATATGACATCGGTAAAAATTTAACGAAGGACCAGGCCAATATCGCAATGTTCTGGGACTGTAACCCGTTTGCATTACAGCAGGTAGGCCATCTTGAATTCGGATTGAAAAAGATCTCTCCCGGCGGACATTGGATGGGCATCACAGGAATTGCCTGCAAAAAGCAAAGGCTGAGCCTGGGGAAAACTGCTTATGCATATGCAATAGTTTCAGTGGGCATGTGCGATGCATTTGTTTCGTGCTGGAACAATAAATATAAATTCAACCGCGTACGTCCTGTTACAGCAATAAAAAAACTACTTGACCGCGACTGGGCACCATTGCTGCAAACTCCACCATTTCCTGAGTACACTTCAGGGCACAGCGTAATTTCTACTGCTTCGGCTACCATTCTCACACATTTATTCGGAGATAATTTTTCCTTTACCGACGACTCTGAAAAAGAATTTGGTTTGCCGGAGAGAAAATTCGATTCTTTTAAGCAAGCCTGCAGCGAAGCTGCCATTTCAAGATTGTATGGAGGAATTCATTTCAGGGATGCTATTGTGAACGGCGTGAAAGAAGGAGAACAGATAGGAAATTTTGTTGTTTCGAAAAGTGTCAGTTTTTTAGCTGCTCAATAATATCACGTACTTCCTGTTCGTCGGTTATGTACACATTCCCGTAGTCACTTACGTCTTTGTTGATAAATGTAACGGGATTCGTTGCGATCTTTCTTGCGGAACCATGGTATTCAGTCGCATCGCATTCACGAACAAGTTTTCTGATGTTTGAGGATTTAATACCTGCGCCGGGCATGATGATAATCCTGTCGCCGGCAGCCTTAACCAATTTTCCAAGGAGTTCTCCTGCGTCAGGCGCTGCTGATCGCAAACCCGAAGTGAGAATTCTTTCGCATCCGCAGCTGATAATATCTTCAAGTGCTTTAAATGGTTCAGGGGCGCAATCAAAAGCACGGTTACATGTAACGCCCATTGGTCCTGCCCATTCAATAATACGTTTCAGCATTTCAGTATCTATTTCACCGTTTATTTTTTGTGTGCCTACAGAAATACCATCACATCCCATATCCCGGCAAATCATGATATCCCGTTTCATGATGGCGTACTCATCTTCATCGTAAAAATAATTTCCGGCCCGCGGCCTGATGATCGGATATATATCAATTGAAATTCTCTCCCTGGTTTCCAGGATAGTTCCATATGAGGGTGTAGTACCGCCTTCAACAGGATTGTCGCACAACTCAACCCTGGCGGCTCCCGCTTTCTCTGCAATGATTGCCGATTGTATATTAAATGCACAAACTTCAAAAATTCGTGTCATAGTCATAAACTAATAAACAGATTTCGAATCGGTCATTTTATTGTTGTTTGGATCGGTCAATGCATATGAAAATCCTTTTTGTAATGCATATGATCCGTATTCTCCATTTTTATTCAATGCCAAAAATCCTACCTGTATTTCTTTTGCTTTTGCCGGGCTCCTTTTGATAATTCTTTGAACTGCTTCGTAGCATGCTTTTTCGGGCGACAGTCCCTGGCGCATCAATTCTACAACAAGGAATGATCCTGCAATGCGTATCACTTCTTCGCCAACACCTGTTGAGGTGGCCGCACCGATTTCATTGTCCACATATAAACCCGCGCCGATGATCGGAGAATCACCTACACGGCCATGCATCTTGAATGCAAGGCCGCTTGTTGTGCAGGCACCGCCCAGGTTCCCATCTTTATCAAGTGCTATCATTCCAATGGTATCATGATTTACTTTGCTGCCGGGTAAAGTGTCTTTATTGAATGAACTGTTTTCAATATTCATTTTCGGCTGGTATTTTGATGTTTTCAGCCATTCCTTCCATTCTTTTTCACTTTCAGGCGTTAGAAGATTTTCTTTTTTAAAACCATTGGCCAATGCAAATTGTAAAGCGCCCTCGCCGGCAAGAACTATATGGGGGGTTTTTTCCATTATCAACCGCGCTACAGATACAGGATGTTTAATATGCTCGAGAAACATCACTGAACCGCAATTATATTGATCATCCATTATGCAGGCATCAAGTGTAACATGGCCATCACGGTCCGGATATCCTCCATAGCCTACCGTCTGAACATTGGGATCGGCTTCAGGTATTTTCACTCCGGCTTCCACGGCGTCGAGCGCCCTTCCGCCTTTGTCAAGGACTTTCCAGGCTTCGGCATTTGCAGGAAAACCAAAATCCCATGTAGAAAGTACAACAGGCTTATTAATTTCAGCAGCTCCGGAAGCTGCTGCTTTGCAGGTTGCGAGAATGGAAGACGAACCGATAACTGTATGGACAATAAATTTTCTTCGTGTTGGCATGCAAACCAGATTATACTAATGAAGTTACAACCTGGAAGTTTATGTATTAAATAGCTAGTAATGAAATAATTTAAATCATGCGTCTTCTTATTCTATGCCTCCTGGGCGCAAATTCTTCAATAAACTCAGTTTATCTTTTTAGCTGAGATGCCATTAAGGTCCCAAACAACTTTTCCCTCGCGCAGAGTTAATTCAGCTTCGAATTTTTGTTTTCCTTCGATCGCATTTCCTCCTGCGTCAACAAATCCAAATTTTCCATCCCTGATCCTTAGCACGGCGATGTCGGCAACTGAACCTTCGGAAAGGTTACCAAGCTCTTCATGTTTAATTGCTTTCGCGGCATTCCATGTAGCTGTTTGAATGACATCATTAAGATTCATTCCCATGGCCATGTATTTAGACATTACATTCAGCATGTCTTTCATTCCGGCATTCATGCTGAACCGGTGAAGATCGGTACCGAACGTGTTGGGTGGAAGCCCCTGTTTCATAGCGGGTATCGCCACGCTGTACCAAAAACCTGCTCCGCCGTGTCCGAGATCGAAAAGAACACCACGTTTTTTTGCCTCAAGCACAAATGGCCTGAGATTGCCCTGTTCATCCACAATAGGCATGCGTTCCTCTATTTTTTCAAATGAATGTGTGATAATGTCACCTGGTCGCATTTTTTTCAATTGATCCTCAAGCGAAAATTGTGGCAGGTGGCATTCCACGAATAATGGTTTATTTGAAAGCTTACCGGCTTCCAGTGCCCTGTCAAATGGTGCCCAGTCACTTCCTTCGAAGTGACCAATCTTGACTCCTACAACAACATCGGGATATTTTTTTGCAACGAGCGAAGTCATGTACGCGTCCATATCGGTCATGTCCTGTTCGTAAGGACTGCCCCTCATTCCTGATCCGGCTATATTAAGAAACGCTAAAATGCGGGTCTTCGATCTATCTATTACCTGTTCTTTGAATACCGGAAAATTTCTCCAGCCTGATGTGCCAGCATCAACTACTGTTGTTACACCATTACGTAATGTGAAATCATCAGGAGAAACACTAAGAGAACCATCTGCAAATGTTTCTGGTTTGCTTCCGGTGAAAACATGCGTGTGGATATCAATGAACCCGGGAGTAATATATAACCCGGTGGCGTCGATCGTTTTTTTTGAAGAGCCAGTGTCAATACCTTTACCAATTTTTACAATCTTTCCATCTTTTACGGCAATGTCGGATATGGCATCGATCTTATTTTTCGGATCGATAATGTGACCATTCTTTAAAACGATATCGTATTGCTGTGCATATGCGACGTTGCTAAAGAAAAAAACAATAAAAATTAATTTCTTCATTTTGCGGATTTTTAATTTTCACCTTTTGGATCGTAAGGTTTGGCAGCAATGCCATTAAGGTCCCAAACAATTTTTCCTGCGCGGATAGTGAGTTCTGCTTCAAGCTTCTGTTTTCCTTTGAACTGTACGTTCCTGATATCTAAAAAACCAAAATCACCTTTCCGGAGATTAAAAACAGCTACATCGGCATCGGTGCCCGGAGATAAATTTCCAAGCTCTTTCCTGTTGATCACATTTGCAGGGTTCCATGTTGAGCGCGCGATGGCATCCTGCAGGCTCATACCCATCGCAAGAAATTTGGAGATCACGTTCGCGAGATCCTTCATGCCACCATTCATGCTTTGCGTATGAAGGTCGGTGCTGATCACGTTCGGCAAAAATCCCTGCTGCATTGCCGGAATAGCTTGTCTCCATGAAAATGCGCCTCCACCATGGCCAACGTCAAAAATAATTCCTCTCTTCTGCGCTTCGAATATGAACGGTTTTACTTTTCCGTTTTCATCAACAACTGTTTCACGGTTTTTAGGACCATAAGAATAGGTATGCGTAAAAATGTCTCCTGGCCTGAGGTGTTTCATAAAAAGATCCTCAATAGAATTGGGCGGATCATGTTCACCAAAATCAACCATTACCGGAACATTGGCAAGCTTACCTGCAATAACTGCCCTGTCGACCTGGGTGAATCCGCCCCAGTAATGCGCTGCTTTTATTCCAACAATAATTTCAGGGAACAGTTTTTTAATCATGTTCGCTGCCATCTCAGGGTTCATATCCATTGTGTCCTGTTCTTCGTAACGCGAATACATTCCAGTGCCTGCAATATTTAGTAAAGCGAGCACACGCGTCTGTGATTTATCTATCGTTTGTTTTTTGAACTGCCTGAAGTTTCTCCATCCCGATGAGCCGGCGTCAACAACTGTGGTAACGCCTGAGCGGAAAGTGAATCCGTCTGCTGGTAAACCTGTCAAACCATTGGCGAGATATGAATCTGTGTCGGTGCCATGAAACACATGAGCGTGCATGTCTATCAAACCAGGAGTAACATACAATCCTGTTACATCAACAACTTTTTTTGCATTTGTTGATGGTATCGATCCCGACACCTGGAGTATCTTACCATCTGCGATGGCAACATCCATGATGCCATCAATTTTGTTTTTCGGATCGATAACATGACCGCCCTTTAACAAAATATCTATTTTCTGAGCATATGTTGAGAGCGGAAAAGCAAATAAAAAGACTAAAAAAAGTTTAAGCAATCGTTTGCGCAGCGGATTTTTCATCAATATTCAGTTTCATGTGTTAAGATAATTACTAATTGAATTCATTCTTAAATTATATATAACTTAACGGAAACAAAAACGCAACATGAAACGCAGAGACGTTCTTAAAGGATTAACTATCCTACCGCTTGGAGGCGCCATACCCTTAGTATCCTCAGCTGCAAATAACTCCGACTCTACAGCCGCGGGAATTCCATTTGCTAAGGGCAACATCTTTGAATCAATCGGAGTTGAGCCGCTGATCAACTGCAGGGGAACTTTTACCATTATCGGCGGATCGCTTGAAAGGCCTGCTGTACGCGCCGCGATGGAAGCAGCTTCGACAAATTTTGTACAATACGATGAGCTTGCAGACGGTATCGGAAAAAGACTTGCTGAATTAACACATGCTGAATGGGGTATGGTGTCCGCAGGTTGCGCCGCAGGACTCAAGCATGTTACCGCCGCTTGCGTTACCGGTGGTAATCCCGAAAAACTTATCCGCATTCCTGATCTTTCAGGTTTTGAAAAAACAGAAGTGATCATACCACGCAATGCCCGCAATGCATACGATCATGCAATAAGAAATATTGGTGTTAAGATTATTACTGTAGAAAATATGGAGGAGCTGGAAAATGCTTTGAACCCGCGCACAGCCATGATCTACCTTATGAGTTTTAATAATGAATTCAAACTCGAAGAGCTCGCCAAAATAGCAAAGCCGAAAAATGTTCCGATCCTCGTTGATGCCGCTGCGGAAGATCTTACTATTCCTAATATTCACCTGCAGGCTGGCGCCGACATTGTTGCGTACAGCGGAGGCAAAGCATTGTGCGGACCACAATGTGCTGGTTTACTACTCGGAAGAAAAGATTTATTGATGTCTGCATGGCAGGCGAGCTCACCACATCATGGACCAGGACGCGATAACAAGGTAGGACGTGAAGAAATGATGGGAATGCTTGCAGCCGTTGAAACATGGATATCATACGACCATACTGCTAAATGGAAAAGGTGGCTCGGATATCTTGATACTATCAGCAAAGCAGTAACAAAAATAGATGGTGTTACCACAGAAATTAAAGAACCGGAAGGCCTGGATAATAAGAGCCCGTCACTTAAAATTTCGTGGGATATCGAGAAGCTGAAGGTCAGCGGCGAAGAGATAGCTGAAGAAGTTGGAAGAAATAAACCAAGGATAGCTCTGGGTGCCGGAGGCGCACGGGGATATGAAACAGGTTCTACCAGTGTTAATGTTACTACCGGCCAGATGCAACCGGGAGAAGATAAAATTGTTGCACAACGGTTAACGGAAGTGCTGACCAAGCAACGCCCTGCAAGATCTACGCAGATGAAAGCTCCGGCTGCAAACCTCAGTGGACGCTGGGATGCTGACATTAATTTTTTCAGCAGTACAAGCAAGCACACCCTTAACATTGAGCAGGATGGCAACTGGATCCAGGGTACTCACAAGGGTGATTTTTCAGTAAGGGAAATGGTTGGGACAGTAGATGGAGATGAAGTGAAACTGAGAAGTTCTGACAGGATTCCAGGTGATTCGATCACTTTTATTTTTACTGGAAAAATTGCAGGAGATACTTTATCGGGTGGGGTATATATGGGTGAATATCGCACCGCAACTTTTACAGCCAAACGTTATGGGTATAAAAATATGCGGGCGCCGATAAGTGTACCAGGAGGTCCGCCACTTGCAACTTAATATTGCTTCAAAGGAAAATTACCCGCAAAAGCGGGTAATTTCCTTTTATAAAGGATGACTGACAAGATTATAAGTGCTTTTGTTTCTCTATCGTTCTTTAAAGATCTGTCGGGCTGAAACAAGTTTTCCATTAACCCTGATACTCATCACATACATTCCTACTGGCATATTTGTTCCTCTTGTACTAACAGCAATAGTATTTGCTCCTGCTGACAAATAATCAAATTCCTGGCGCATTGTCATCCTTCCGTTCATATCATATATATCTGCTGTGATCCTGTTTGAAGATGAGTTGTTATTAATATCTACATTGATCACATCATTGAACGGATTCGGATACATTCTTATCTTATACAAATCATCCTGTAGCACCGATGTGCTGTCGAGCTCTGAATTCGTTACAACGCCTCCGGTAGCATCAGTATATTCATGAATGATCACACCTGCATTAAATCCCCAGTCGCCATCGGCTGTTGTTGAGAAATTGATAAGCACATTACCTGAGCCGTCGGGCGATACATTACCTATATAAACAATTTTCGTTGAATTCTCCCATGAGTTGAGATATACTGATCGGTCGCCTATCGTATATTTCGCTGTGTAGTCTCCTTTCATCCATCCGTTCGGGCTCGAGCTGCCTACGAAACCAAATCGGTATTTTCTCGCTGTGTTCAATCCTGTTATCCTGAATGATGAGATCTGTGTGTTGTCGAGCCAGTAATTCGCCTTCAACACATTATCAGGAACAACACCTGAATTGTTGCCGGTAGTTTTTCCTGCATTAAACTCACCATTGAAAGGCAATACGAGAGTGATGCCGATAGATGTTGCCGTACCGGATTGATTTTTCAATGCCGATTTTGTAAATGCCGACATCGGTGAGGCAACAAGATTATTCCATGGGGCTGCAGCACTCGGAACATTCGTATTGAAATTCACGTATACAATTGAATTAGGTGTAATGGTTGACACCGCATTACTGAATCCGGAGAAAGTGCCGCCGTTCTTAGCGCGCACACGGTACCAGTATCTTGTGTTGGCTGCAAGACCGGTGTTTCTGTAGCTTGTAGTGTTGCCTGCTAATGTTATATCGATCAGGCCTGCACTGAACGCTGAATTGGTTGCCCTTGTCAGTACATAACCTCCTGCAGCCGTTTCATTGTTCGTACGGTCGGACCAGGTAAGTTGCACGGTTGTTCGGTCAGCAGGCTCCGCATAAAGGTTTGCAGGATTTAACATTGAAATGGAAGATGCATATTCTTCGATGATGATAGCATTCAGATAACTGAACGGAGTTGAACCTGTTCGAGTAGCCGTTACTGTTATATTGCCTGATGCATCGGGTGTAAGGTTATTAAGATCGGCAGTTTTGTTTGTATTGTAACGTGCGTCAAGTACAGATGTTTGTGATCCAACTGCATATTGTGTTGTAGCAACCAGGCCTTCGTTCTGGCTACCTACAAATACAATGTTATACCTCATTGAAGTACTGAGTCCGGAAAAACGAATTGTCTTTGCCGCACCGTTATCTGCGATACCGCTTTGCAATGCTGCATCGGGTACCACCCCTGAATTGTTACCTGTGATATGGCCAAGGTTGGTAAGTGTTGACCATCCGGAAACAGTTGTGATGTCGATTGTGGTAGCTACATTATTTTCATCTTTCAGGTTGCTGATCACATTACCCGCTCCTCTTGCGCCGAGCCAGTTGTTCCAGGGGGCGGCAGCAGTTTTTCCTGAGCTGCCGAGATTCACATAAACTGATTTTGTATTCTTATCGCCTACATGAATGGTGATGGTTTGTGAACTTTGTTTTCCTTTGTTATCCGTAGCCACTACTTTGATGTCTTTAAATCCAACATCATTAATAGTTGGCGTTGCAGTGATGCGATAATTTGTTCCACTTGTATTTGTCAATGTAACAAATGCCGGTTTAAGTGGTATGGTCGCCGTTATAACATCTCCGGCATTATCGGTGATGGTGAAATTTTCCTGGAAGCTCGCATCGGATTTAACATGGAAACCTGCGAGTCCTCCAATAACAGGTGCAGTGTTTCCATTGTCTGCACTTGCCTGGTTACTATTGGCTGCGGCACCGGTTTCATTCACTGCTCTTACAACATAGTAGTAGGTGTTGTTTGTGTTGAGTCCCGCATCAGTATATGTGGTTGCATTTGTTGCAAGCAATGTTATAAAAGTGTAAGGACCTCCTGAAGAAGTTGCACGGAAAACTTCAAATCCTGTTTCTCCAGTACCCTGGCTCCAGTTTAATCTCACAGATGTAGATGAAACAGATGTTACTGTTAGTGAAGTTGCTGGCGAAGGTTTAGGAGTTCCGTTCGCATTTACCACTGTGAAGTTTGGTGTATATGCATTGGCGCAACCGAACTGATCGGAATATTTTGCTTTATATATTCCAACCGGTGCGTTGTAAGTATTTGTTGTGCTCACCACTGCATTGTCGCTCACGCGTACCCATTGGTAATTTGTAAAACCAGTTGGCAGCATCAATGGAGATGTAGTGCTTCCGTCAACGGATGGAAGTACTTTACTTTTTGCGCCATTCACTACAATGGGTGACGACGGAGAGCTTGTGCTTTTCTGCTGAATTACAGCCGGCTTTGGAGAAAATGCTGACCATGCAGCAGAAGCCGTTCTCTTAAACCTTACGCGGTATGATCCGAATTCCTTTACGGTAATTTCATTGCCTGTATAAGAAATGATGGAAGCGCCGTTTACAATTGTGTTCACACCATTGGTACGTGTGGCGATGGTAACGCCGTCTTTCTGCCATTCATATGCATAGAAACCCGGAGTAATACCAATTTTGGTATTAATCGCCTGGCCTGTGCAAAATTCATAACGCTGAAAATACACCAGCGGATTTGCTTTATGATTATCATTCATAAAAGGCACGAAATCTGGTTCTCGCCAGTGTGTGTACCATACTGAGTGACCCAGTTCTGGGTATTGCGTGTAGCGGATGTCTGCACCTATTTCTTTCATCCTGTTCAAAGAATATTCAGCCTGGGTGGGAGAAGGATCGGGATCCTTTCCACCTGTTGCGAACCAGATGGGAATATGAACAAATGCAGTTCTGTTTGATGTATTACCCGCTGCTGCTGAAGGCGCTATTTTAGTAATTCTTTGCGGAAAGAGATCTGCAAACCGCCATGCTCCGTAACCCCCACCGGATAAACCATCAACAATTACGCGGTCTGCATCAAGCCTTGTATACTTTGCCAGGGAATCAACCATTGAAATAATTGCAGTATAATTTGAAGTAGGTGTTGTACCCCATACTCCCCAGCAACCCGAATTTTCTACCAGCTGTGGATATAATAAGAATCCGTCGAACGAGCCATTGTCTACACGGCCCATAAATAGATTTCCTCCCAACCATAGCTGCTTTTCATTATTATATACTCCACCATTCGAGCTGCATCCGGCTTCTCCTGCTCCATGAAGAAAAATCATTACAGGAAAACGTGCAGTTGGGTTGGTCGAATAGCTCTTCGGAAATTTTATTCTGAATGCAAGCGGAGTGGATCCGTTGTGATTGATGAAGTATTGCTTGAATGAGGAAGCATTAAATTGATCGGTACCTGCGCTGACACCATTTGTTGGTGTGCTTACCCATTTCTGCAATCCTCTTTTATTTGGATCGGGATGCTGTGCTGACCCGAGTGGCTGGCTGCTGCTGTAACGCACGATAGGGTCTGAGGGATTAAATACGTTCTGACTGAAAGAAAAATGAATTATGCCCAGAATAAGCAAGGTTAAGAGTAAAGAAGTTTTCATGCCCTGAATTATTATAAATATTTGGTGAACGGCCAATCTGGTGGATGTTTTCAGAGGAATGAACCTTGTAAACCCCGGGGTTTTCAGAATTTATTGTCTGTTAAAGCGAAGGATACTGATAAGGTTTGTTATGAATACGAAGAAACACTAGAAAAGGATGCAATAAATGTATTTAATCACTTTTTAATGAGGTACTAAATGTACGACTAAAAAGTAAAAAAGAAGCAAGAAGTATTAATAACCCGCTGATGGCAACTGTTGCCGTTAAAGGCTCAGAAAAGAGAAGTGCCGCGAACAGAATGGCGTACACGGGCTCCAGTGCCACAAATCCACTGCATGTGCTGGCGCTGAGCCGTTGAAGGGCATAAAAATACATTTGGTGCATAAGGGCAGTGGTTACAATTCCCAAAAGTATAAGAAAGATCCATTCACTGGTTTCATTTGGAAAAGGTTTAATGAACGGTAGAAATGGTAATAGTACAAGGCAAACGGTAAGGTTCTGGAAAAAAGAAACTGTGAGCGTTGGAAGCCGGGAGGTAAGTTTTTTACTGATGATCCCGAACACTGCGAATAATGCTGCTGAGGAAAGACCCGAAAGAGTGCCTGTTAAGATATCATCCGAAGAGTTGTCGACCTTAACAAGCAGGAAAACTGCAATAATGATGATAATTCCAGCAGTGAGTTCGATGGCTTTAATATGTTTTTTATTTTTTACTGCTTCGATGATCAAAGTGAAGAGTGGGAAGGCGGCAAATGTAAGCGTGGCAATGGCAACACCGGATAGTTGAACCGATAAAAAGAATGTGAGCCAGTGGAGAGAAAGGATAGCTCCTGTTATTATTAATGTGCGGAAGTTTTTTCCGGGATTGATGATCTCTTTCCTTGCGGCACCGATAATCAATAATGTGATGGCTGCAAAGATGCCGCGCATGGCAACTATCCAGAATGGGGATACATTTAGTTTGCCGTATAGAGCGGCGCTGCCAAAAATGAGGGCTGCGATGTTAATGGCGATAAGACCTTTTGTGTGTTCTGACATTATCTTGGATTTTCAAGCAAAGGCGCCAGGATGCGCAAAGGCGCAAACAAAAAACCTGCAAGAAAAATCCTTACAGGTTCAATATCTAAAAATAAGAAACCGGATGCTCTTATTGTAATGATGCAGATAAATTTGCGAAGCGTTTGATCTTTTCCTTCTCTACAGGAATAAAATTTTCATTGTAAAACTTCTCAAATTCTCCGGCAGACGCTGTGAACGGAATAACCCTGTCTGATTCGAGACTAAAGCCCTGTGGGACTCTTCGCGGCATAAAAAACACATCGCCGGCCTTTGCAAAGATGATGTCGTAACGAACGTAAAATACCCCCTCACCTTTTTTAATAATTATAAATCCATCCTGGTTATCTGTTACTTTTGCGCTTTCTGCATCCTGTTTATAAAAGTTAACAGGTGCAATCAAGCCGCGCGCTGCTGATTTCGTATTTAATGTTGATGATTGCATGTTAACTGATTTTTTAATTGATTATTATTCCTGTCTAAGATTTTTGCCTGTATACAAATTTGTCGAGGATGACCTCTGTTTGTCCGTCATGCTTAACAACTTTCATTGAAGTGGGATACCACCCTGTTTCCTGGAACTTTGCCGGTACTGGTATCGCTCTTTCATATTTTTTCTGATTCTTTAAAAATTCAAGTGTGATCATCGGTTCGTAAAATGTAACCTCACCGTTGAAGGATCCATAAATGAAAGTTTCGGTGAAAGGTTTACCATTAAGCTCCGAAGATGTAGCATCTACCCAATGCGAACCCATCTGAGGAATACTGTGACCGGTGTTTACATATTTTACCGGAAAATAATCCGGTTGAGGAACATTGTTGAATTTCAGGCTATCCACTTCATAAGTTCCTATTGCCATTACTTCTTCAGGCGTCTGTGAATAGAAATGAAAATCAAAATGCGGTTTGTCGTAAATATTTGCCGGAGGATGACCATATGGATTCCAGTTCAGTAAAACGAAGTTGAATGGGATTACTGCACCAGCAACCGGGTTGAATTTTGCTATCCAGTATTCATGTCCACCACCATGGGCGTCATGACCTGACCCGGTATGTGCGGAACCAGATGGAACCGGAACACTGTTAAGTGCATCATCTGTTAATGTAAATCCTATCTGTTCCGGAGCACCTTTCTTATTGATCTTTGTCCATGCCCAGCCTTTACCATTATGAACCGTTACTTCTTCTCCTTTTAACAAACCTTTTTTGCTGCTGTCACCATTATAAGTGAATGAAACCAATATAATCGCGAACAGTGCGATAAGTGAAATCTTTTTCATTGATTGTTTTTTTTGATGTTCCATTTTGATTTTGATAGATAAATGTTTCGATTGCAAATATGTTCTGTTTTACTGCCCGGGGAAAGCCTTCTGTGTATGAGTTGCAATGATTGAAGCATGAATTGATTAAATTTGGAAACAGTAAACCCATTATAGTGTTAAAGACCCTGGTTCTGACCCTCCTTTTACTGTGTTCTGTTCATTTGTTATATGCCCAATCCGACAAACCGGCACCCTACGCGCATTATAATTTCAATAACGGGCTCGCCGCATACAACGCAAATACAATTGTTCAGGACAGAGAGGGATTTATTTGGATAGGCACCGTTAATGGCCTGCAGCGTTTCGACAGGCACAGGTTCCTCACTTTCCGCCGGAACCCGGAGGATAAAAATTCATTACCGGATAATTACATCGACCACCTTTTCTACGACAGTAAAGGAAATCTGTGGCTGGTGCTCGGTAGCGGCCAGCTTGGCATTTTTGATACACGACAGTTCGTTTTTACGCCGGCAACGCTCAATATAAAGGATGAACGCATTCTTAAACTACCCCGAATACTTACTGAAGACAGCGATGGTAACCTGCTCTACGCCATTTATGGCCACGTGCTTACTACCTATGATCCCAGGAAAAATGAATTTTCATCAGCTAACAACTTCATCAGAGTTCCTGAAAAATGGAAAATAGTTTCATTGACAGAAGACCGGTCTACTAGACGCTTTTGGATCGCTACCGACAGCGGCATGTGTGTTTACAATAAAAAGAACAAAATGCTCAGCTTCCGCGGTCACAACGCAGAAAATATTCCTTTTATCGATAAATATGGAGCCGCCGGAAAATTCTTCAATCTTGGGATTGACAAAAATTCAAGATTCTGGTTCACCCGTGCAAATCCTGCTGGGATACAGCTGCTAAACTGCTATGATCTGGTATCAGAAAAATTAACATTGGATAAACAAGATCTCTATCCAAACTGGATCATGAAGAATTATACGGTAGAAAAGATGATGCAGCTATCCGATGGTTCGCCCTGGATTGCTGGCCTGAATGTACTCATGAGGTTTAATGAAAAGCATAATAAGTTCGAACCGGTATATGAAGAGTTCAGCAAAGAAGGAATAAGCTACCAGGAAATTAATTTTTTGTTTGAAGACAGGGACAGGGATATTTGGGCAAGCACAGATAATAATGGATTATTTGTTCTAAAACCATCCACACACCTCTTCACCAGTGTTAAACAGGTTAACCGAACCTCCGGAAGAGTTGACGATGGGAGCGTGATCTCTGTAGCCAATTCATTTGACAATGAGATTCTTGTTGGAGTTTGGAATGATGGCATTCATAGATATGAGCAATCTTTAAATAGCATTCCTCCTTCTCCTGATGAGAAAAAACTGAACACCATCTATTGCATGACGCCGTTGTCTGACAAAAGGCATATATGGATGGGACTTCAGTCAGGTATCATGATCTATGATGCGGTAACCCGTAGGGTGCAAACGTATAACCCATCAGCTTTCCCTAACAGGCTTGTGCGAACTATTGCTGAGGATACATTCGGTAATATCTGGCTGGGATTACCTAATGGTGGAGTATTTAAATGGGTGCCTGAACATGCAATGTTTGATTTTGAAAGGGGTTTCAACAGGATCGATCATTTGCCGGGTACACAGATCGAAAAAATAAAGGTAGACAGCAAAGGAATTATCTGGGTTTGCACACTGATGAACGGGGTTTATAAACTCGATCCGAAAAGTAATAAGATACTCGATCATATAACATCCAATGGACCCCCCGGTAAAAAACTTCTTGCTGATGCTGTTACCGACGCCTTTGAATTCAACGACAGCCTGATAATATTTCCCACGGGCAACCTTAACATATTCAACCAGAAAACAAACACAATAACGACTATAAGCTCTGCCGATGGCCTTCCATCGGATATTGTAAGAAGCATTGAAAAAGACAACAAAAACAACCTGTGGCTTGGCATGTTCAACGGATTATGCAGGATGAATTTTTTCAAAAAAACATTCACCTATTACGACAGGAACGATGGCATCACCAATGATGAGCTGAATTATTCCAGCTCTGTTCATCTGCCCGACGGAAGACTGGCTTTCGGCAGTACATCGGATCTGCTTGTCTTCAATCCCGATAATCTGAATGCACAAACCAATCCGCCGGATGTAGTGATCACTGAATTCAGGTTGTTTAATAAATCATTGAATGTAGATTCGCTTGGAAAACTGCAAAGAGTAGAGCTCGGTCCCGACCAGAATTTTATCTCCTTAGGTTTTTCGGGATTAAGGCATTTCAATAATAAATGGTCTTATTATTATATGCTGAACGGCATAGATAAGGATTGGAAGAAAGCCAATGAAATAAGCCAGGTAGACTACAACTACCTGCCATCTGGCAGTTATACATTTTTAGTGAAAGCCGAAAATGCTGACGGTATAGCTAGCCGGAATATTTCGCAAATGGAGATTAAAGTCAATCCCCCGATATATAAAACATGGTGGTTTTACAGCATCCTCATTTTATTAGCATCGTTTCTGCTGTTTATTATTGATAAGGAGAGGATGAGAAGAAAAGCTGCAATGCAGAAAATGCGCAGCGACATTGCGGGTAACCTGCATGAAGAGGTTAACACAGCACTGAATAAAATTAATATTCTTAGTGAGATGGCCCGGTTGAAATCGGATAAGGATCCGGTTAAATCAACTGAATACCTGGAACAGATTCACACCAAGAGCCATGATATGATCATTGCGATGGACGATATGCTGTGGAGCATTGACCCGGTAAACGACAGCATGGAAAAAACTATCGATCGCGTTAAAGAATTTATCGATGCATTAAAAAGACGACATGCCGCCAATATTGAATTGCTGGTCGATAAAAGAGCTGAAACGCTGATGCTTAATATGCGGTTGAGGCACGATGTGTTTATATTAATGAAAGAGGGGATCAGGAGTGTAATACAGGCCGGAACCAAGAATGTAAGGATTCATATCGGTATCCAGAAAGACGCATTGCTGTATACGATCGATATTGATAATGAAGGTTGCGACCTCCAGCAACTAACCAACCAGTTACAGCACCGCGACCTTGAAAAACGATTGAATGCTATTCGTGCATCACTCAATTCATACAGGCATCAGCATACTTCTATTTTTGAATTGAATGTACCTATATAGTAAAATTATTTTCCCATCCACTTTTTGAAGTCCATCACCTTTTCCCGGCTCACAAGTGCTTCTTTGTCGAGCGCAGGTGTAAGATTAAGCAACAGGCGGTTACCGAAATAATCATGAATCTGGTCAATAGAATCAACTGATACGTAAAAGGAGCGGCTGATCCTGAAATACTTTTCGGGGTCGAGCATGTCACTGAGCTCGTCCATCGTGTAATCAACAACAAATTTTTTGTTGTCGCGTGTTTTGAAAAAATTAAGTCGTCCATCACTGTAGAAGTAAGCGATATCATCCACTTCTATACTCACCAGTTTCTGTGCCTGCTTTACCAGGAATCGTTTCCTGTATTCTTTGGGTTGAAGCTTGCTTTGCAGTTCTTTGATAAGGTTATTGATGTCGGATGAATTTTTACCGTTGTCAGCGGTATTGAGTTCCTTGTATTTATTCAAGGCAGCCTCCAGTTCATCTTTCTGAACAGGTTTCAGCAGATAATCAACACTATTCACCTTGAAAGCTTTTAGCGCATATTCATCATACGATGTAATAAAGATCACCGGGTTCTTTACCGGAACCATGTTGAACACTTCAAAGCTTTGTCCGTCTGCAAGCTCAATATCCATCAATATCAGATCCGGAGGAGAATTCTGTTTCAGGTATTCTACGGTGCTTTTAATGCTGTCAGTAACACCAACCACTTCAACCATACGGTCGATACTCAGCAGCGTTTTCTGTAGTTTTTTTACGGCGAGCTCTTCGTCTTCAACAATAAGAATTTTCATTTATCATTTCCTTTTTAGGGCCATTAATTAATTAGATGTGCGTGATGCGAACTTCTTATTCTCGCCGAAGTGTTATTCCAGATCAGCGGTAACACTACAGTAAAATTTTTTTCATCTTCCATAATCTGGAATCCTGCCTGGTTGAGCAATGAGTATTTCGCCTTGATGTTTTCAAGCCCAACTTTGTTGCCGGGCGCCTTCACAATGCGACGGATAAGATTGTTGTTCACTACCAGTTTGTTCCCCGCAATAGTGAAAATGTCGATCTCGAGGGGTACATTTTTGGAGACTACATTATGTTTCACTACGTTTTCTATCAGCAACTGAAGCGACATGGATGGTAGCAGGTACAGATCGTAACGTTTATCTATTTCTATGTTCAGCTGAACTGCATCGCCATGCCTTGTTTGTAACAGCCGGTAATACGATTGCACAAACTGCACTTCGCTTTGCAGAGTACTTAAACCATCTTCGTTGTTCTGCAACAGGTACCTGTATACTTTGCTCAGCTCGTTCAGGAATGCTTCCGCTTTTACTTTGTCTTCGCTGATAAGTGAAGATAAAGTGTTGAAACAATTAAAAAGAAAATGCGGGTTCACCTGGCTCTTCAATGTGTCGAATTCCTGCTGTAAGGCCATCTGGTGAATAGTTTCTTTTTCCTGCAAACTTTCCTTATACTTTTCAAGTATGTAATCAGTTTCATATAAGGTTTCAAAGATGAGGTTGATACTGAATCCTACTCCAAGCCCCAATTTCAGATCGGTCATGTTCATCTTGTAACCGAGGATATGCAATGAATCGTAGAGAAGGAAAATAAAAATTATGCACGCCGACATGAAAGGTATCAGGCAAAATCCGAGCAGCATTATCCTTACACCCGATTGATTAAGGCCGGGATAGTTGATCCTGATTTTTTCGCTGATCAATACATGAGTTCCCCATGAAACGATGCCTATTGCGAAAATGATAGGAAACGAGACCAGCCATATGTTTATACTGTGAAAAATGCGGTCATCGAACATGATATAGTTCAGCAGGAAATCTATGATGGGCATCGATGCCACAAAGGAGTAGGTCTGTAATTTGGTAGGCTTGAACTTCATACGGCCACCATTTCGTTATTACCTTTCAGGGGCACATGTATTACGCGTTCGTTATTTACTTCATTTACATAGAAAGGTGTTTCATTCAGTAACCGGAATTTCTCCACGAGATCATCAAAACAATTTTCCTGATCTACGAGTTCTGCACCAATTTTTCGCTGTATGTTATGTTTTACCATCAGGCAACCCGTCTCCATACCGATAAATACTTTCAGCGGCATCGATTTGCTGAAGGCATTCAGTGCAATGGTATTTTCAATGATATGTTGCATTGTAAGAGGTGGAAGATTTTTTCGCCTGTCTTCTTCGCTCACCTCTATTTTTAGCTGTAATGCTGTAGAATATCGTGTATTGAGAAGGTAGAAGTAAGAAGTAATGAAATTGAGTTCGGTCTGCAGGGGAACAAGCTTGTGATCATCATTGCGCAACATGTACCGGTATATCTTGCTCAACTCGTTGAGAAACTTTTCGGCAGTCTCTTCATCTTCATTGATAAGGCTCGAAAGGGAATTAAGGCTGTTAAACAAAAAGTGAGGATTTATCTGGCTCTTTAAACCCATTAGCTGACTCTTCCTGAATGCCATCTTTACCTGCTCCATTTCTTTCTGGTTTTCTTTCCATATTTCATACCGTGATATTCCTTCATGTAAAAATGTAAGGAATATGTTGAAGATGCCCATAGCCAGGTAGCTCCATATAAAACCTGAATCATTGAATGTATATCCAAAGAAGCCGATGGCTTCGTATCCTTTGAACAGTGAAAAAAGAAACAAGCCGGTGATGATCAAAAATGTAAAGATCATCAGTGTTAGCCGTTTGGCGAGTTGCTTTTCATATGGGAACCTGTTCTTCAACGCAACAGCCACTGCACCGCAGATAATAAAATCGATGCAGAACGCAACGCCCGATATCAATGTGGCCAGTGCAAAAATGTACCATTCGCTGAAATACAACTTTCCAAAGATGAGCGTATTCAACACAATGCTGAAGGGCAGTATAACCCACAGCAAAACCATGTAATCCTTATTGGTATACTTCGGTAATTTCATATATCCCTGCTTTCGAAATTAATATCTTTTTCATGCTCACCATTCGTTTGGCGCTTCACCTAAAAGCGAATAATGCATGAATTGTTGAAAATGATGTATGAATTGTAAAAATGGCCGTTAAACTGTTTTTTTCCTTCAAAAAGTAATGATTTTCACTTATTCTGCAATTCATTCAAACAAACCCTCAATTCATGCTTAAACATGATGGAATACCGGTACGATCAATATTTACTTTGTGCCGCTTCAGAAAAAAAACCAACTGTTAGGTTCATGAAACTTATATTATTCATGGGGGATAGCCTTTTCGATGTTGCGGTCGGGGATGAGCCAAACGACTGCCACAATAAAAAAAATAAGTAAAGAAATGGAGGTATTAACGAATGCAAATCCAATTCCGGAAATGTAACCCACAAGAGAAAGAATACCTTTTGTACTTAATTTCCTGAATGCTATATCCAACTGCGTATTTTTAGGATGTTCTTTCTGAATGATACGTTGCAATATTGTAAATGCAATTGCATTGCAAAATAACAACAAGCCATAAAGTATTACCGCATTCTTCTCGAAGTGATTTTCACCCATCCAGCCGGTGGCAAATGGTACAAGCGACAACCAGAACAGTAAGTGAAGATTTGCCCAGATTATCCTCCACGATACATTTTTTATGGTATGCATCATGTGGTGATGGTTGCCCCAGTAAATACCAATATAAATAAAGCTCAACACATAACTGTTGAAAACAGGAGCAAGTGCAAATAATGCTTTCCAATTGGCGTCGTGGGGAACTTTAATTTCAAGCACCATAATGGTAATGATGATTGCAAGCACTCCATCGCTGAAGGCTTCAAGGCGGGTAGTGGTCATAGGGATAAATTTAATTCTTTACATCGATTCTCGATTGCTCAACAGTTATATAATGTAGCTATCTTTAATCGGTTGGGCCTGATTATCCATTGAAACTGAACAATATAAAATGAGGATAAACGTATCATTGATCGTAGCTATTATTGTGGCCGTAGGTGGAGTTGCATTTATATTTACTGCTTTCCAGATTTCTGCTGAACGTGACAAACTGAACAAGGAACTCGAAGCAAAAACGATACGCGCTTCAGATCATTTCTTCAACGAATTCGTAACCAAAAATGATAGCATTCTTATTGACGAAATAACCGACAGCGCTGTGCAAACTATCGGATTCGACGGTGTTGCTGTTTATCTTAATAACGACAGTATTATACAAGTTTCGGAACCCACTGGAGAGTACCTTGCACATTCAAGAGATTATATACGCCAGGCGATAGCTTCCGACTCTTCGATGGGTAAATATTTAAAAGCAGATGGGAAAAGTTTTTATCAATACATCCGGATGCTCAGCAAAAAAGATTCGCCGTATTCGGCTGTTGTATTTTATTCCGACTCTGGCTACATCAACAATATTCTAAATGATATCTGGCTGCGGAGTTTTTTAAGATGGTTTCTGCAGGCCATGCTAATATCTGCGATGACTTTGCTCATTATCCGCAGAAGTATTCTCAAGCCTATCAATAAAGTAGTTGAGTGGGTTAAAGCAGCAAGATTCGGAAATGTAGAAAAGATTAAAGCAAAACCTCCGACAGAATTTCTTCAACCTTTATATAAAGAAATATCAGGCATCGCACAGGAAATCCAGGAAGCAAAGGCAATTGCGCAGGAAGAAGCAAGATTAAGAACTACAGCCGAAGCGGTGTGGACACCGGAAAGGCTGAGTGAAGAAATGAAGCAGATCCTCGAGGATAAAACGATGGTGGTAGTTTCGAACCGCGAGCCATACATGCATGTTAAATCAGGAAATGAAATAGAGTGCATAGTGCCTGCAAGCGGAATGGTAACTGCTATGGAACCTATTGTAAAAGCCTGCGGCGGATTGTGGATCGCTTCGGGAAGTGGTGATGCCGATAAAGAAATGGTAGATGAGAACGACAAAGTACAGGTGCCGCCGTATGAGAACAAGTACACTTTGCGAAGGATATGGCTCACTAAAGAGCAGGAGCATCATTACTATTATGGATTTTCGAATGAAGGGCTATGGCCGCTTTGCCACATTGCGCATACAAGGCCCGTATTCAGGAAAATTGATTGGGATTATTACAAGGAAGTAAATGAAATGTATGCAAAGGCTGTGATCAATGAAATAAAAGATAAGGATGAACCATTCGTGCTGGTGCAAGATTACCATTTTGCGCTGGTGCCGAAGCTTATCAAAGAAGCGCGCTCCGATGCAAGGGTAGCATTGTTCTGGCACATTCCGTGGCCTAACCCTGAATCTTTTGGCATTTGTCCATGGAAAAAAGAAATATTAACCGGCTTGCTGGGTGCAGACCTGCTTGGTTTTCACACGCAGTATCATTGTAATAATTTTCTTGAAACAGTCAACCATACGCTGGAGTCTAGAGTGATATGGGAAAATTTTTCAGTGAAGATCGCGAACCATTTTACCATGGTTAAACCATTCCCAATCAGCATTGCATTTACATCGAGGGATATTGAAAATCCTACTAATGGAAAAGACGTTGTGAATACGCCTGCTGACATATTAAAGAAGCATGGCATTAATGCACAATACATGGGTATTGGTGTAGACAGGATCGATTATACAAAAGGGTTACTTGAAAAATTTTTAGCGATTGAAAGATTTATTGAAAAGAACCCTGGCTATGTTGGCAAATTTACTTTTGTTCAGATAGGCGCGCCGAGCCGCTCCTTACTAAAAACATATTCTGATACGATCAGCGCCGTGGAGCAGGAAGCGAACAGGATCAATTTTAAATTGAAGGCCAGGGGGTGGCAGCCGATTTTATTTTTAAAGGGACACCACAGTCACGAACAGATTCAGCCTTATTACGAATCTGCCAATCTTTGTATGGTCACTTCCCTTCATGACGGTATGAACCTGGTCGCGAAGGAGTATGTAGCATCAAAGAAAAATAATGATGGTGTATTAATACTCAGCCAGTTTGCT
>Ga0207701_10001386_pt1 | contig 25522 bp, 25 predicted proteins | sample KBSSwiSSwithPhiX_FD_184294 | JGI IMG/M metagenome (GOLD analysis project Ga0207701, IMG submission 184294) | Switchgrass rhizosphere bulk soil microbial communities from Kellogg Biological Station, Michigan, USA, with PhiX - S5 (SPAdes) (version 2) | ecosystem: Environmental > Terrestrial >... | reverse complement strand
AAATCCCACCCCCGGCCTCCGCCAGGGCTGCAATCCACCCAGATGCCGTTCCACATACTTGTATCCTCGCCGTCCGATATATCGTGAGATATATCGTCAGCGGCGATATATCGCAAGAGAGACCCGGGGACGGGCGACGGGCGACGGGCGACGGGCGACGGGCGACGGGGGCAGGCGGGAGGCGGCAGGCGGCAGGCGGGGGATACGGCCGTTGGACCGTCAGTTCAAGCTCTTCCGAAGAAAGGGGTGAGGCAGATGAAGCGGAAACGGCCTGATTCGCCGCGAGCGACGAGCTGATCTTCTCGTTAGGCGTATCTGGCCGCTTTCGCCTGATCCGCTTCATGCTGTTTCAGATAAAGGCTTGAAATACCTCGATGCATGACTGCAGAGCCTGTCCGGGCCCTCGATCCAAAACGGCAGAGCTGTCGCGCTCATCCGTATCGCCTAACGGGCACAGCGCTTGCCCTCTAACGGCCAACCTCGGCGGGAACGAGGGCAAAATAGCGAAGCGACTCGCAGGCACCGATTCACGCAGCAGAGGAGGCAGCATGTCGGACGATCTCCGCTCGAAGGGCGTTAAGAACGAAGTCACCGGCGCGGCGAAAGAGGCGGAAGGCAAGATCCGCGACGCGGCCGCCGACATCACCGGCGATGACAGCGAGAACCTGAAAGCGAAGGGCAAGACGCTCGAGGGCAAGATCCAAAAGAACTTCGGCAAGGCGCAGCAAGACGCGGACGACGATCGGGAATAGGGAATAGGGAATCGGGAATAGAAAACCCCCGGGATGTCACTCGCTCCACGCGAGGCATCCCGGGGGTTTTCGATTCCCCATTCCCGATTCCCTATTCCCGATCACTCATATCGCAGCGCCTGAATCGGATCCAGCATCGCCGCCCGTCTCGCCGGCCACACACCGAACACCACCCCCACCGCCGCCGAGAACATGAACGCCATGATCACGGCCGACGAGGAGATCTGCGTGTTCCACTGGAAGCTACGGCTCAACATGTAGGCGCTCCCGGAGCCGACAAGGATTCCCACGATCCCGCCCAGGATGCACAGCACGATCGCCTCGATCAGGAATTGCGACAGGATGTTGGTCCGCGTCGCACCGAGGGCTTTCCGGACGCCGATCTCCCGCGTTCGTTCGGTGACCGACACGAGCATGATGTTCATGATCCCGATGCCGCCTACCACCAGGCTCACCGTCGCGATCCCGGCGAGCAGCAGGCCGAACACGGCCGTGGTCTCGCCTAACGTGTTCAGGAAGTCCGACTGGTTGCGGATGTTGAAGTCGTCTTCCTTCCCTGGCCGGAGCCGGTGCTCACGACGCACCACCTTCTGAATCTCCGCCATGGCGAGAGGAATGTCGTTCTCGCTGCTCGCCAGCACATTGATCGACCGAAGCCGATCCGTGCCCATCACCCGGAAGCGTGCCGTGTTGAGCGGGATCAGGACCTGCTCGTCGGGATTGCCGAAGCCGCCGCCCTGACCCTTGCTCTTGAGCACACCGATCACGTCGAACTGCATGCCGCTGATGCGCACCTGCTCGCCGACGAGCGCGATGGGATTGTCGAAGCCGAGCAGCGTCGCCACGGCCGGTCCGATCACGGCGACGCGTGCCCGCGCCGCGTCGTGCGCCGGCGTGAACATCTTGCCGGCAGCGAGCTCGAACTTGCGAACCTCGAGGTAGTTGGCCGAGGTCCCGATGATGGCCGTGTTGGCGTTGCGGTTGTTGTACTGGATCTGCAGCTGCCGCTGCATTTCCGGCTGAACGGCGAGGATGTGCTCGGCGTGCTCCTCGATCGCCTTCGCATCGTCCATCGTCATTTTGGTCTGGTCGCCCACACGGATGCCGCCCATGCCGAACGCCTGGCCGGGCATCACCGTGAGCAGCGTCGTGCCTAACGCCGATATCCGGTCCTTCACGGCCTTCTGCGCCCCGTTACCGAGCGCGATCATGGCGATGACGGCGGCGACGCCGATCACGATGCCGAGCATCGTGAGAAGCGAGCGCAGCTTGTTCGCTCTGAGCGCCCCGAGGGCGACGGTGATGATCTCGCCGATGAGCATGGGTGTCCGTTCCTACCGTGCCTGACCGCCGCTCGGACGCGCCGCGGCGCCGCCGCCCGGTCGCGGCTGCGACATCCCGGGCACGCCGCCCATGCTGCGAATCCGGTTGTTCTGCTCCTCGCGCTTCGCCTGCATCGCCGCCGCCGCGAGCAGGGCGACCTGTTCACCTTCCTTGAGACCACCCAGGACTTCGGTGTAGTCGAAATTCGCAACGCCGAGCCGAATGATGCGCGGCTTGTAGACGCCATTCTCGGCGACGAAGACGAGGCTCGGGCGCGCGCGGCGCGACGGGAACTCGCCGGCCTGCACCGGCGTGGACACGCCACCGCCTTTCTCCGGCACGAAGCCCCGATCGCCCTGCGAACCGGACCCACCGCGCTGGCCGGCATTGGCCGATTGTCGGCCGCCAGCACGACCCGAGTCTCCACTCGCGCGCTGGCGCTCACGCATGCGACAGGCTCCCGCGACCCGAGGGTCGAGGCCGATCGATTCATAGATCTTCTGCGACTCCGCACGCACCGCCTGGAAATCGAGCTCGCCGCTCTGCACCCGCGAACGGAAACCGGCCAGCTTCTGCTCGGCGTCCGGATGCTTCGCGAACGTCGCCTTCACGGCGTCGCAATCCTTGTCGCTCACGTCGGGCAGCTGGCGACCATTGGGCTGCTGGCCGTCCTGGCCCTGCTCGCTCACCAGCATCACCTCGCCGCGCGAAACGTTAGGTGTTCCGCCAGACGGTGTGGCGTTGGCGCCGGGCCGGCCGCCCTGTCCTCCCATGCCGCCACCCATCGACGCCATCTGCGCGCGGATCTGCGCCTGCACGGAGTCGGGGTTGAGGCCGAGGGCGGAGGCGGCTGTCGCCGATTCGCGGAGGTTCCGGATGGCGTCGTTAGGCACGGCGAGCACATTTTCGCGGCGATCGATCAGGATCGACACCTCGCCGTTCATGCCGGGTCTGAGCAGGCCCTCGAGATTGGAGATGGTGACGAGCACCGGGAACATCGTCACGCTCTGCTGCACGACGGCCTGCGGCTCGATCTTCTCCACGGAGCCGCGGAACGGGCGGTCCGGATAGGCGTCCACGGTCACCGTAGCGGTCATCCCCGCCTGGATGGCGCCGATGTCGGCTTCGGTGACGAGGGCGCGCACGCGGACCTGGTTCAGGTCCGCCATCTTGATCAGCGTCGTGCCGCCGCCGAACGAGCTCGTGGCTGAGGTAATGACCTGACCTAACGAGACCGTCTTCTCGATGACTGTGCCGGAGATCGGCGCGCGCACCGTGGCATCCTCGAGCCGCTGCTGCGCGAGGTCGAGGTTGGTGCGCGCCCGGACGAGCGCCGCCACGGCATTCGCGTAATCGAGCGCTGCGGTCTCATGTTCCTGCGCCGTGATGATCCGACCCTGGAACAGGTCATCAGAACGCTTCTTCTGGGCGTCGGACACCTGCAGCTTCGCTTCGGCGGCGCGCACGTCGGCAAGCGACTGGTCGTACTGGTTCTTGACGTCGCGCGTGTCCACTTGGACGATGAGATCGCCCGGCTTGACGAGTGTGCCCGTCTCGACCGGCATCTTGGTGATTTGTCCCGATGACTTCGACTTGACCTCGACGACGTTGATCGGCTCGACCGCGCCCGTGGCCGACGCATCGACGACGATGTCCCGACGTTCCACCGCAGCGAGGGGAATCGGGACGCTCGCGGCCTTCTTGCCGGTGCAGGCGACGACGCCCACGATGACTGCTGCGACACCGACAACTAGGGACTGAGTTGAGCGTTTCAACGGAGTGAGCCTGGTAGAGAGGACGGCATTCGTTAGGTGCGGCGGGTCGGACGTGAAGCCGTGGGCGGCTACATGTCCTTCCCCGTCAAAGTCTCGATCTGGGCCTTGGCAACGCGTGCATCGAACCGCGCCTGAATGAGCGCCGAGCGCGCCTGGTTGAGCGTGACCTGCGAGCTGAGCACGTCGAGGAACGTCGAGGCTCCCAACTGGTATCGTCGCTGCTGGACGCGAAGATCCTCTTCGGCAGCCTCGACGGAGGCAAGTTGAATCTGAATTCGCTGCTCTGCCGTGCGGAATGCGCTAAGGTACTGCGTGAGCTGCTGCTGCGCTGCGAGTCGCATGTCGCGCAGCTGCGCCTCCGCATTGTCCTCGGCGACACGGGACCGAACGATCTGCTCCTCGCGCGCGCCCTGATTGAAGAACGGAAAGCTCAGATTCAGGCTCAACGTCTGGGAATACGCATACGGGTCCGACCAGCCGTAGTACGGGTCGAAACCATTGCCGACACGATTGAACCGGAGTCCGATCGTCGGCAGATAGGAGGTCAACGACACACGCACGTTCGCATGTGCTGCGGAGTACGCCTGCTGGGCCTGTTGGACCGCAGGTCCTCGGAGCGCGAGCGCGGCAATTTGTACGCTGTCGGCGGAGAGCTCGATTGACTCAGTCGTGTCGCCCGCGCTGGCGGTGACCGTGAATGGCGTGGCCACGAGCCGCGTGAGTGATGCGTTCGCGACGTTCAGGTTATTGCGAGCCTGTAGGAGCGCGAGCTGGGCGTTACCGACCTGGATGATGGCGCGCAGCGAATCGGACTTGGTTGCCGCGCCCGCGGCCACCTTGGCGCTGGCGGTTTTGAGCTGCTCGGTCGCCTGGTCGAGCTGTGCCTGTGCGGCCGCCTCCGACTCGCGCGCGGCGAGCACCGCGTAGTACTGCTGCTTTACGTTCAACGACACGTTGTACTGCTGCAGCGTCTCGTTCGCCTCCGCCGCGTTCACGTTCGCCTTCGCACTACGGAGACGGAACAGGCGGTTGCCGCCGTCGAACAAGTCGACGTTCATCGCCAGGCCGCTACTGTACTGGCTCCTGTTGGAGCTTTTAATCAGAACGCCGCCCTCACCGATTTTGGCGGGGCCGTTCGGCTTGACCGCACCCGCGTTGAACGACACCGATGGGATGTATGACATCCATGCCGAGCGCACCGCCGCGGAGTTCGAGCGCGTGGTGCCGGCCGCCTGGACCGTCGTTGGCGAATTCTGCCGCGCGAGGTTGACGGCTTCCTCGAGAGAAATAGGGCGTGCTACCGAATCGGCGCTCGCTTGAGCAGCGAGCGCCGTCGGGAGAAAGAGCAGTGCGGAGGTGAAAGACGTTAGGGTCGCAAAAACCAACCGATTCACTTTTGAGTCTCCCGCTGCTTTTCGTTAGGTCGCGGCTGAATGATCGCCTCGAACCGCTCTCGCTGCTCCGACGTAGTGAGGAGTGCCCGCATCTGCGCCCGACTTCGCGCACGAATGGAATCCATCTGCGGCCGTATCGGCTTGAAGAGCGAGTCGAATTGCCGATGGCGGTCGTCCAGGATCGAGTCGAACGCCGCGCGCTGTTTGGGGTCGAGCTCGAGCCGATCATAGAGCAGCTCTTTGGACGCGCGGGGATCCTTGCACCATGCGTCTCGCCTCCAGACGCGATCGGCCGTGAACCCGAGCGCCCCGCCAACGAGAACGGCACCGAGCAGGAACATCATGGCGAGGTTCTTCGAGCGCTGCATTGCAGATCCTCGTCAGTAGGGAATGAGAGAACGAAGCGTCGCGTCCCGGCTGCGGCCCTCGCCCCGCGCAATCGTGGGCCCGGCGACCGGAATCACCGACGCCGACTCCATGACGGCCTCGTAGGCGAGTCGCTCCTGCGTCTCGCGCTCGCGCCACAGCGCGGCTCCGGTGAGCACGGCGGCCAGCACTGCCGCCGCGAGTCCCACCCGCACCCAACCATGGAACACGCCATACCACTCCGGCGCTTCGCCAGCCGAGGCGATGCGCGCCATGATGCGTGATTCGAGCGTGTCCCAGTACGACGCGTTGGGTGCCGGCGACGCATAGACGTCGCGCAGGACGCGCGTCACCTCCTCGTCCTCCCACTCGGGAGGCGTATTCCGTTCGATCCTCATAGCTCGCTCCGTACTCCGCTCAGCGCCTGGCGCAGTCGGGCCCGCGCGTGGTGCAGATCCGATCGTGCGGTACCCTCGGGAATCCCGAGCAGCCGCCCGATCTCCGCATGCTTGTACCCCTCGACATCATGCAACACGATCACCGCGCGCTGCCGCTCGTTCAGCGTCGACAACGCGCCGGTCAACCTGCGTCGCAACTCGGCCGATTCGGCCGGGTCACGAAAAGGAGACGCAATCGTATCGGCCAGGGCATCCGCGTCGCGCACCTTCTTGCGCCGCGTGATGTCGAGTGCCGCATTCGCGACGATGCGGTTGAGCCACGCGCCGAACGCCTGATCGGGCAGGAACCGATCGAGCGCCCGGAACGCGTGCAGGAACCCTTCCTGAACGGCATCCTCCGCATCCTCGTGCGTCAACACGATCGCCCGGGCCACGGCATACGCCCGCCGCTGATGCAGACGCACGAGCGCCGCGAACGACTCGGCGTCACCGCGCTGGGCGGCGACGACGAGTGCGTGTTCGCGCTCCCGCGCCGACGGTTCAGGCAGCGTGAGCACGGCGGACGGCGCAGGGAGCGGCAGAGCGGCGGTCGTCACAGAGGCCAGTGATCGGGTCGCCTCTAGAACGCGCCGCTTCGGTGAAGCGTTGACCTGCCAACATCAACCTCCGGGATCAGGTTCCCGCGAGCCCGAGCGACTCGGCGTGGGCCTTCATCGCGTCGGTCACAAATTGGATGTGCCAGTCGAGATCGACGCCAAGGTCCGCCGCGCCATTGACGACATCGTCGCGATTCACGCCGCGGGCAAATGCCTTGTCTTTCATCTTCTTGCGGACCGAGCGCGCGTCCACCTCGTGGACGCTCTTCGACGGACGCACGAGGGCCGTCGCCGTGATCAGGCCGGTCAACTCGTCCACCGCGAACAGCGTCTTTGCCATACGTGAGACACGCGGCACGCCCGAATAGCTGGCGTGGCCGAGAATCGCCTCGAGCACATCCTCCGGATACCCGCGCTCGCGAAGGAGGCGAACGCCGGCCGCCGGATGCTCGTCGGTGGCTGAATGCGCGGCGTTCGGCCAGCGCTCGTAGTCGAAGTCATGCATCAGCCCAGTGAGGCCCCACCGTTCGGTGTCTTCGCCGAAGTGGCCAGCGTAAGCGCGCATTGCTGCCTCGACGGCGTACATGTGCTTTCGCAACGAATCGCTGGCCGTGTACTCGTGCATGAGCGCCAGCGCGGTATCGCGAGCCGGGAGTGCGGAGGTCGTCATCGAGCGTGATGGGATGAAGGTCGGACGATGAGCCACTGGTAAGATGAGGGGTGGACGCCGGGCGGTCCAAACCCCATGAACGGTCGCCGGGCTGCCGATGGTCCTAGGTGTCGGTGGTGCGACGAGCGGTCACGAAAACGGCCTCGACGTGGCAGCGGCCGCGGACCGCGTCCGCCAGGGCAGGGGACGGGCAGACCAGGTACGACTTCCGAGCGGCCTTGAAGACCGGAACGTCGGGCAGGCTGTCCCCGATATAGTCGAACTCCGAGTCCCCGAGGATCCGACGAATCGATTCGACCTTGCCGTCGCCTTTTGCGTTGTGCCCGCCATCGCTTGCAATGACGCCGTCGAACAGCCCGAGGTGCGTGGCGACCGCATCGGCTACGTGGCGGTTCGCCGCGGTGGCGAGAAGGACCCGTCGACCTGCGTCGCGCTCGCGCTTTACGAATTCGACCACGTCACTCCGATAGGGTAGTCGCGCCGGGTCGAGAGAGACATGACGGCTCACAAACTCCTTGAACCCCGCGCGACCCCGAAGAACCATGAACGGCACGGTCGGCACGAGCCACGGTCGCGTCCGCACCAGGACGTGGAGCGAAAGGTGAAGCGTGTCGCCGTCGATAAGCGTGCCATCCAGGTCTACGATGAGCGGGACGGGATCGGTCATCGCGGTTAGTGCGATGGTCCCATGCTTCCCCGACCGCGCCCGGTCTTCCAGAGCAGGAGGAGCGGGAGTGCGGCGAGCAGAATGATGCCGTTCAGCAGGTAGATCTTCGAGAACGCGAGCACGCTGGCCTGGGCGGCGATCTGTCGGTCGAGCACGAACAACGCCTGCTGCTTGGCGACTATAGGGTTGACGCCGTGCGCCATGAGTCCGCGCGCGATCAGGTCGAGCCGGGACGCGCTGGCTGCATCCCAGGCGCCGACGTGCTCGGTCAGAACTGCGTGACGCGTCGCGGTGAACCGCGCGAGCAACGTGGCCATGAGCGCGATGCCGAGCGACCCGCCGAGCTGCCTCGTTAGGTTGTACAGCCCGGTGCCCTGGGCGAGCTGCTTCACCGACAACTCCGCCATGGAGGCGTTGGTGAGCGGAACGAAAATGAGGCCGAGACCGACGCCGCGCAGCACGAGGGGCCAGAACAGATCGTCCGTGCCGCTGTCGAGCGTGATGCGCGACAACTGCCACATCGCGACCATGAACAGCGACGACCCGATGACGATGGTGTACCGCGCGTCGAGTCGGCGCGCGTTGCGTCCGACGAAAGCCATCGTGAAGGCCGATGCCAGAGCGCCTGGGAGAATGACCTTGCCGGTCTGCCACGCGGTGAACCCGTGAAGCTGCTGCAGGAAGATCGGGAGGACGAACACGCCACCGTACAGCGACAGACCGAGCGCGGCCGCGAACATCACGCCGGTCGCGAGCTGACGGCTCTTCAGCACGTGGAAGTCGATGATGGGCTCGTCGGTCGTGAGCTCGCGCCAGATCAGCGCGATCGCCGACACAGCGGCGGTCACGGCGAGCCCGGTCACGAACCGGGAGTCGAACCAGTCGTAGCGCTCGCCGCGCTCGAGCATCCACTGCAGCGACCCCACCGTCATGGCGAGGAACAGAATCCCCCAGACGTCGATCTTCTCGGCCCGCTCCTGATGCTCGGCGTTACGGACATACGACATGACCATGATCGCGGCGAGAATGCCGAGCGGCACGTTGATGTAGAAGATCCACGGCCAGTTGTAGTTGTCCGTGATCCACCCGCCTAACGTCGGGCCGATGGTCGGGCCGACCATCACGCCCACCCCGAACATCGCCTGGCCGATCCCGGCCTCTTCGGGCGGGAACGACTCGAAGAGCGTGGCCTGCGCGGTGGAGAGCAGGGCCCCGCCACCGAGCCCCTGGATCACGCGCCACAGCACGAGCCCGCCTAACGAAGTGGCGGCGCCGCACATGAACGACGACACCACGAACAGCATGATCGAGCCGGTGAGGTAGCGGCGCCGCCCGAAGTACGCCGACAGCCACCCCGACATGGGAATGACGATGACGTTCGCGATGATGTAGCCGGTCGACACCCACGAGATCTCGTCGATCGTGGCGCCGAGGTTCCCCATCATGTGAGGAATCGCGACGTTCACGATCGACGTGTCGATGAGCTCGAGCACCGCCGCCAGCGTCACCGCGATGGCGATGAGGTACTTGTGCTTGTATTTGTCTTCCGGGTGCGCGACCGCGTGCGCCGGCTGTGACGACGCGGCAGTGCCCAACGTTCCGGCCGAGGGAGCCGGAGTGACCGTCGTGCTCACGCCGGCATCACCGGGTCACGACGTGCGCTTCGACGGACATGCCAGGCCGCAACGGTCGGCCCTCGCCGCAGCCCCGAGTCACCTGAATCCGAACCGGCACGCGCTGGACGACTTTGGTGAAGTTCCCGGTGGCGTTGTCGGGGGGCAGTAGCGCGAACTTCGCGCCGGTTGCCGCGCCGATGCTCTCCACTTTCCCTTCTGCCTTGCACCCGCTGTACGCGTCGACGTCGAACTCCGCGGCGCTGCCGACCTTCACGTCAGCAAGCTGTGTCTCCTTGAAGTTCGCCGTCACCCAGACGCCCGTGTCGGCAACGATCGTCATGAGCGGCTGGCCCGGCTGAACGAGCTGCCCCACCTCGACCTGCTTCCTCGACACGATGCCGGACATCGGAGCGGTGACCGATGTGTACGAGAGCTGGAGGGCTGCGTTGTCACGTGCCGACTGTGCACCTCCGAGGCGTGCCTGGGCGAAACGTGCGCCGGCTTCGGCGTTCACGATGCCGGCGCCGGCCGCGGTCGCCTGACGACGTACGGCTTCGAGGTTGGCCGTGGCGGCATCGGCGGCTGCCTGCGCGCCGTCGAGCTGTTGCCGTGACACGATCTGCTTGTCCGCGAGGTCCTTGAGACGCGCGAGATCCGACACGGCTTTCTGGCGATTCGCTTCGGCCGCGGTGATCTGTGCGTCGACGACCTGACGCTGGCTCGAGGCGGTCTGCACCTGGGCCTCGGCCTGTCCCGTCACGCCCCGGGTTCCAGCGACAGACCGCGCGGCGGCCAGGTCGGCGTCCGCCTGGGCGAGCCTGACCTTGTACTCGGCGTCGTCGATGTGAACGACCTCCGCGCCTTCCTTCACGTGAACGTTCTCGACAACGCGTACGTCGGTGACGTACCCGCCCACCTTCGCGAGGACGGGCACGATGTGTCCATCGACCTGGGCGTTGTCGGTGGATTCATGCGAGCGCCCGTAGGACCACTTCCGCACGCCCCAGATGATGCCGGCGAGCCCGAGCAGCACAATGATCGGAAGAACGATGAACTTGCGGCGCGATGGCTTGGGGGGCTGGGCGGTCGGTTCCACACGGAGGTCGGATGGACCTGACTCGGTTTCGATTGCGGTGGCCATGGATCTGTCGTTATGCAGAAGTCAGCGAATCTCCCGCGCAGCGCCCTGCGCGCGGGCGAGGGCGATGCGGGAAACCTGGTAAGCGGCAAGCGCGTCGACGACCTGCGTGCGCGCTCCGTTCAATGAGATCGATGCGGTGAACACATCCGCGTTGCCGGCGACGCCCGCCCGGAAGCGCTCGCTCGCCTGCGCGACCTCCTGCTCGGCGAGCCGGACTCGCTCCTGGGTTGCCGCGACCGCTTCGCGCGCGGAGCCGAGATCGAGCAGCGCTGTTCGCACCTCGACCGAGGCTTGCTCGCGAAGGTCGCGGCGTCGGACGTCTACCTCGTGCTGCAGTGCGGTCTGCTCCTCCACGCGGCCCTCACGGCGAAGTCCATCGAAGATCGGGAGCGAGAACTGCACCCCCCAGTTATACGTTGGGAGCAACGATGCGCCGTTCTTTCCGATGGTTCCGTAGTCGCCGAACGCCGAGACCGTCGGGAGTCGCTCGGCGCGCACGGCGCTCGCCTGCTGGCCGACCGCGGCGAACTGTTCGTCGAGGCTTCGCAGGTCCGCACGGGATCGGAGCGCCTGAGCGATCGCGGTGTTCTCGTCAGGAAGCGTCTCGTCTGTCGGCATGGCGCCGAGCGAGTCGCTCAGCGTTAGGCGCGTATCCAGCGGCAGGCCAAGCGTTCGGAGGAGCGCGAACCGCGTGCGTCCGCGGTCGTTCCGGGCGAGGATCAGCTGAGCGCGAACCGCCGCGAGCTGCGACTGCGCGCGCGTGACGTCGAGCCCAACGCCGACGCCGGCTTCCAGCTGTTGGCGGGCGACGCGCAACAGGTCTTCGGCGAGCGACGAGTCCGCGATCCGAGCGCCGAGCTGTGCATCGGCCCGAGCGGCCTGCACGTACGCGTTGGCCGCCGAGGCTGCGGCCTGATCGGCGGCCGCCTCGGTGTCGAAATCGCTGGCCGCGGCGGCGGTGCGTGCGCTCTTGATGCGGCCAAACGCGCCTGCGTCGAATATCGATTGCGAAAAGTGCGCGCGCGTGTCGATCGTGTTGACAGGGCCCTGGAGCTCGCCGTCGGGATCGAACACCGGCGGCTGGCCGGGCGGGGTGGGAAAGTCAATGCCGAAGGTGGCTGTGTTCAGCGTGCGCCCGTTCTCGAGCGCGGACGCCGAGAAGTTGGGCATAATGTCGGCACGACGCTGTGTGATGCGCGCGCCGGCCTGTTCGGCGCGGTAACGGGCGGCGACGACGGTGGCGTTCTGCTTGGCGGCGAGCCGGGCCGCGTCGCCGAGTGAAAGAGCAACGGGCTCGGATGTCTGGGCGTGCGCCGTCGCGAAGGCGACCGGCAGGATGAGAGCCGGCGGGAGCAGGACGCGTACGAGGCGCTCTCGCACGCTGGTGGTCGGTGCGTTCTCGGTCATTGTGTGGACGCCGGCTCCGCGGCACTCGCTACCGGAGTCGAGCGGATTGCGTGGAAGAAAAAGTCGGAGAGGCTCTCGAACACCTGCTCGTCGGTCACATCCGTGAGGAGCTTGAAGACGTTGCGACGAGCGCACCACGTGGAATGCGTGATCGTGGTGGACGACATGAATCGGGCCGCGAGGATCGGATCGATGCGCCGAAAGTCGCCGCGCTCGATGCCGCGTCGGATCTTTGCGGCGATCAGCTCGTTCGCGGGCTTCACGACCTCTCGACCGTAGAACTCGGCGAGGTCCGGGAAGTTGTGCAGCTCGCTGATGACGAGTTTTTGGATCGTCTGGAATTCTGGCGAGCGGACGAAGTTCCAGTGGGCGCGAAGGTATCGTTTGAGCTCATCGACGGGGTTGTCTTCGCCTGCCTCGGCGGCAGCCTGACGGAGGCGATCGACGACGATGGCGCGCACGACCTCGCGGAAGAGCTCTTCCTTGTTGGGGAAGTAGAGATAGATCGTGCCCTTCGAGACGCCGGCGCGGCGTGCGATATCGTCGAGTCGCGCGCCAGCGAGTCCTCGCTCGCCGAAGACGTCGAGAGCGGCCTCGAGGATCTGGCGCGGCCGCTCTTCGGGGAGCCGTCGCCAACGTGGACCGGACCGCCGCGGGGGCCGTTGGGTCGGGGCGGCGGACTTGGTGGCGGGGCGTTTTGTTTGGCTGGGCATTGCGGGGTACGGCTAAAATAACTGACTGGTCGGTAATTTAGTTGCGCGAACCCGGCTTCGCAACGGCGCCAACGGTCGGGAATCGGGAATCGGGAATCCGGAATCGTGTAAACCGCGCGTGCGTAGGGACTGTCTGAACGATGGTCATCCCGAGCCGACAGGCGAGTGCTCTGTCGCCTGTCGCCTGTCGCCTGTCGCCTGTCGCCCGTCGCCTGTCCCCCGTCCCCGCTATTCATGCGCTTCGCGAAACCGTTGCTCGCGTCGATGGTGCTCACCCTGCCCATCACATCGATCGCCCAGACGCCCGAGCGTCGCACGATTCCTGGCAATGACATCGCGGTGTACAACATCGCGGGCGTCATGCGCGTCGAAGGCGGCAGCGGCGCGGACGTGTCGGTGGAAGTGACACGCGGTGGCGCCGACGCCTCCAAGCTCACCATTCAGACCGGGCGCGTCCGCGGTCGGGAGACGCTCCGCGTCGTGTATCCCGATCGGCGGATCGTGTACCGGCAGGGCGAGTGGTACCGCGGGCGTTCGCGGACAACGCTCCGCGTGGACGACGATGGCACGTTCGGGGACGATCACCACGACGACGGTCGCAGTGTGGACATCGTGGGGAGCGGCGATGGACTCGAAGCCTACGCCGATATCCGCGTGGTCGTTCCGAAAGGCAAACGCGTCTCCGTGTTCCTCGGGGTCGGCGAGGCGAAGATCGACAACGTCGACGGCGATCTGTACGTCGATGTGAGCGCGGCACCAGTGACGTCGACGCGCACGCGCGGGAAGCTCTCGCTCGACACGGGATCCGGCGAGGTGAAGGTGACCGATGCCCAGGGCGAGGTCGACCTGGATACGGGATCCGGCAGTGTGGAGGTGATGAACATCCGCGGGCCTTTCCTCAAGATGGACACGGGCTCCGGGCGCGTGCGCGGCTCGGACATCGTGACCGACGAGCTCGAGATGGATACCGGCTCAGGCAGCGTCAGGCTCGCTCGGGTGCAATCGAAGCGCATCAAGCTCGATAGCGGAAGCGGCTCAGTGGAGCTCGATCTCCGCTCGGATGTCGACGACGTTCACATCGAGTCCGGGTCGGGCGGCGTAACGCTCGGGATTCCGGAATCGTTAGGTGCCGCGATCCGCATCGACACCGGCAGCGGCGGCATCGATACGGACATCCCGATCCAGGTCAAGAAGGCCGAGCACGACTACCTCTCCGGGACGATCGGGGATGGAAAAGGCGAGATCTCGATCGAGACCGGATCAGGAGGCGTTAGGCTCCGAAGATCGTAAACACCACAGGTAACTGGTTACTGGGATTGGTTACAGGTAATCAGAACCCCCGGGATGCTCATCTCGCAGAAAGGAGAGAGGCATCCCGGGGGTTCAAATAACCAATTACCAATTCCAGTAACCAATTACCTGTTCTGTTGCGCCGTTGCGCTATTTGGTTTCCGCCGCCTTCGCTTCGGCTTTGTGCTTGTTGTATTTGGCGTTCGTGAGCTTCACGATCGTGAACGACATCGTGAAGAGCAGCGCGGCCGTGACGATCAGGCCGATGAACGCGGCCTTCTTGTCTTCAGGATAGAGGGACATCGTCGAGAGTCCGGTAGTTGTCGGTGGATTCAGGAGACGCGAACCGAGTTCATTACATCGTCCTTCTGGATCTTCTGCACGACATCGATGCCCTTGGTGACCTTCCCGAACACCGTATGGACGCCGTTCAAGTGGCGCGTGTTGTTCTCATCGAGCACGATGAAGAACTGACTGCCGCCCGTGTCCTTCCCCGCGTGCGCCATAGAGAGGGCGCCGAGCTCGTGGGTCCGAGGGTTACCCTTCGTCTCGCACTTGATGGTGTAGCCGGGACCGCCAGTTCCAACCCGGCGGTCACCGACGGGGAGGTCCCGGGAGTATGGGTCGCCGCCCTGGATGACGAACCCGGGGATGACGCGGTGAAACTTCACGCCGTCATAGTAGCCCTTGTTCGCGAGCGTCTCGAAGTTCTCCACGGTCTTCGGAGCATCCTTCTCGTAGAGCTCGGCGACAATGGCGCCGCGATTGGTGTCGAACGTCGCTGTCTTCATGCGCGGGAAACTAATCGGCAAGCGGGAGACGGGAAGCGGGCGACAAACTGCCGGGGACGGGCGACGGGCGACGGGCGACGGCTAAATGCCAATCCCGGCCGACGGGCACATCGGGGCCAACGCACACTCGCTGCACCGGGGTTTCTTCGCCTCGCACACCCGGCGGCCATGAAAGATCAGCAGGTGCGCGAGCATCGTCCAACGATCCCGCGGAAAGAGCTTCATCAATTCCTGCTCCGCCTTCACCGGGTCCGTCTCACTCGTTAGGCCGAGGCGACCGGCGAGGCGGCCGACGTGTGTGTCGACGACGACGCCTTCATTGATGCCGAACGCGTTGCCGAGGATGACGTTCGCCGTCTTCCGGCCGACGCCCGGAAGGGTCACCAGCTCGGCGAGCACCGATGGGACCTCACCAGCGTGGCGATCGACCAGTGCGCCCGCCATCGCGATGATGCTCTTGGCCTTGTTCCGGAAAAACCCGGTGCTCTTGATGATCTCCTCGACGTCCTCCTGCCTCGCGCGCGCGAGAGACTCCACGGCCGGGTAGCGGGAGAACAGCACCGGCGTGACCATGTTCACGCGCTTGTCCGTGCATTGGGCGCTGAGAATCGTTGCGACCAGCAGTTGGAACGGCGTGGCGAAATCGAGCTCGCAGTGCGCGTCGGGATAGAGCGCCAGCAACTGGTCGTAGAGCACGAGGGCGTCGGGCGCCGGACGACGCGCGGCCTTCGGCGCACGTTTCGCCTTCGGCGTCAGCTTCGCCTTCGGCGTAGGCCGGCTCGTGGTCTTTCGCCCGACGCGCGGCACCGCACTCTTTTTGCCCGCCGCGACCTTCGGTCGCCGCTGAGAGAGCGGTTGCCGAGGGCCACCAGTTTTTCTTGCCATGAAGCGTGTGAAATCAGAATGGAATGTCGGCGTCCGGGCCCGTAACGCGAGCGCGATCGCGACGTGCGCTCGCGAACGCCAACACGTCGCCGGCGGAACGTGCATTCAAGATATCGTCAGCTTCCAGCCACGCCTTCCGCGCGATGCCCACGCCGACGACGACATTGTCGAGCCCCGGGATGGAATGGGCGTCAGGCCCGATCTCCACGGTGACGCCGAGCTCCTTCGCCTGACGCAGATAGCGCCAGTCGAGATCGAGACGGCGCGGATCGGCATTGAGCTCAATCGCCGCACCAGTTTCGGCGGCCTTCTCGATGATCGCTTCCACGTCGACCGCGTAGGCGTCTCGTGCGAGCAGGAGACGGCCCGTCGGATGGCCGAGGATGGTGAGGTGCGGGTTCTCGAGAGCGTTGACGATGCGGGCGGTCATCGCCTCTTCGCTCATCTTGAACTGCGAGTGGACGGATCCGATCACGTAATCGAAGCGGTCGAGCGTCTGGTCGTCGTAATCGAGCTCGCCGTTGACGCGGATGTCGGCTTCGATGCCTTTCAGGACCCTGAAATCGCCAAGCGTCGCGTTCAGGTCGTCGATCTCGTCATGCTGACGGGCGATGGCTTCGCGGCTGAGGCCACCGGCGTAGAACGCCGACTGCGAGTGATCGCTGATGCCGAGGTACGACCAGCCCCGCGCGATCGCCGCCTGGGCGAGATCGGTGATGGTCGCGACGCCGTCGGAATAGGTCGAGTGGCAGTGCAGAATGCCGCGCACATCGGCAGCCGTCACGAGCCGGGGCAGCCCCCGTGCGGCGGCGGCGAGCTCGCCGGCCCCTTCGCGCATCTCCGGCGGCACGAGTGGGATGTCGAGCAGCGCGTACAGCGCATTCTCGTCGGCGAGCGGGACGCGTTCACCGCCCGCGTCGCGGACACCGTCGTCGTCGACGAGAAGCCCGCGGGCAGTCAATGCGTCCGACATCTGCCGGATGTGTCCTTCGCTTCCGGTAGCCCGCCAGAGTGCCACCGCGAACTTCTCCGCTGGGACGCAGTGCAGGTCGAGGAGGGTGCCGTCCACGAAACGAATCGCGGCCGATCCATCCGCCATGGTTACGTCGACGACGCCGGCGACCCGCGCGAACGATGCGGCAACCTCGGCGGGGTTGCCCGTTACGGCGGCGACGATGTCGATGTTGCGCACCACCTCGCTGCGCCTGCGCACGGATCCGGCGATTTCCGCCTGCGCCACATCCGGATGCCGCCTAACGGCGGAGACCAGGCGAGCGGCTTCGGCGTACGCCCGCGGAAACAGCGCCAGCGCTCCGCTTTTGCGCGCGATGGTGATCGCATCGGGCATCTGCTCGACGGACTTCGGCCCGAACCCTTTCACGGTGGCGAGCCGGCCATCGCGGGCGGCGGCCTCCAGGTCGTCCAGGCTCGCGATGCCTAACGCTTCGTGCAGGCGCTCGATCTTCTCGGGGCCGAGCCCCGGGACGCGCATGAGGTCGAGGATACCGTCAGGCAGGTCGAGCCGCAGCTGCTCGAGGTAACGCGACTCGCCGGTCTCCACGAGGTCGGTGACGACGGCGAGCGTGGAGCGGCCAATCCCTCGAACTTTCGCGAGCTCGCCGGAGCGGAGGAGGGGCGTGAGGTCGTCGGTGTCGAGGGCGAGGACGGCCTTGGCGGCGCCACGGTACGCACGCGACTTGAACCGGTTTTCCGCGCGAAGCTCGAGCAACGCCGCGATCTCGGAGAGGATGTGAGCCGCGGTGCGAGAGTCCATGACGAAAGCTAGCCGGGGACGGGGGACGGGCGACGGAGGAACGGCGGGTGGCTGCCGGCTGCTCGTTGGTTGCTGGCTGACGCTGGCTGTTGGGAGATAGTCTCCCGAGGGTTTGCGCTGTTTAACCGTCGCCCGCCGCCCGTCCCCCTTCCCCGGCTTTATCGTTCGACGCCAGCAACCGAGCGCAGCCGATCAATCAGCTCATGGAGACGATCTTCGGTGAGATGGAGCTCCGACGCGGCTTCGTCGAGCTCCACCAGGCCCGCGCGCATCGACGTGGCGAGTGCATTCAGATGCCGGATGTTCTCGAGCACCTCGACCGTCAATTGCCGCAGTGCGTGAAACCGCCGTTTCTGCGCCAGGGCTCGGCGATAGCGCTGCACGAGCTCGCCTTCACCGAGCGACTGGGCATGGCCGATCACCAGCTCAGCGCTGCGCCCCGGAACTACGCCTTGATCGACGATGCCGTCGTCCTCCGCCCACGCTTCGTCGGCGAACCAGAGACGACCCACGAACTCGACACCATCGTGCTCGATCCGAAGGGCGACGTTGTAGCGTCGCCCGTCGACGTCGATGGTGGCGATGTGCGGCATTTCGAACTTTTCGAGCGTCGTCATGAAGCTCCCCTCACGGCACGGGGGTTGTCTGGGTCAGAAAATCGCGCAACGCGTCGAATAAAGACTGCGGTTGCTCGACATAGGGCACATGTCCGCAGTGGTCCAGCACGACGAGTCGAGCCCCGAGCGCACGAGCAGCGACCTCCGACGACTCGAGCGGGATCGGATCCTGTCGTCCATGGACGATAAAGGCGGGGACGCCGACATGGGCGAGCGGGGATGTCAGGTCGAAATCACCGAGGCTGCTCCAGACGCTCTGCTGCACTCGGCCCACGACGCGAAAGGGCGTGAGGTCGCGGGCGCGAGCGGGGTCGGCGAAGTAGCCAGCCACGCTGAGCTCGAAACCGCGCTGACGGTACGCGTCGGGGTCTCGCTCGCGGAGGCCCGAAGCCGCGAGCTCGGCGCGCAGGGCCTGGATGACGGGTCCTTGCTGGCGGCGCGAAAACTCCGCCTCGAATTGCTCGCGGTAGGGGCGAGTGATGGGAGCGGGATCGATCAGAATCAGGGACTGGGGACCGGGGACTGGGGACTCGGCAGGAATCGAGAACTGGGAACCGGGAACCGCGCCTCGGGCCACGATCGCGTAGAGCATCGCCAGCAGGCCGCCCCACGAGTAGCCAACGATGTCCGGGCGGTCGAAGCCCAACTCCCTGGCGACGGCGGCCAGGTCTTCGACGTGCGTTTGCCAGGTTATTGGCGACGGGTCATCCGTGCGCGACTTGCCGCCCCCACGCTGGTCGTAAAACACCAGCTCGTGGTCCTCGGCGAGCGCGAGCATCTGAGGCAGGAGATACTGGTGATCTGCCCCGGGACCGCCGTGGAGCACGAGGAGGCGGCGCCCCCCGGGAGGACCGTAGGTGCACCAGTAGAGGGGGACCGGTGTAGACGTGGTGAAGCCGGAGTCGCGAGGCGGTGGAATCGGGGGCATGGGGAGGGGAAGGCGTCCGGCGAAAGGTGGCATGCAGGTGACAGGGCTGATAATGTCAAATCGTTTCGCCCATGTCTGGACCGCACTCCTTGGAGGTCAGATGCGAAAGTCGGTGATCACACTCGCCATCGGTGCGATGATCGCGCCGGCGCTCGTGGCGGCGCAGGATGCAACGAAAGCGGTTGCCGGCGGCGGTGAGCTCGCGCCGGGATGGCAGATGCGAGTCGACCCGCGCGCGGGCAGCGGCACGCCGCCGAAGTTCGTGGCGATGGGGAACGGGTTCCACGCCACTTCCGGGTCGCGCGCGATCTACTGGCGGGCCGCCGACGTGGCGACGGGCAACTACAAGGTGAGCGCGACGTTCACGCTCACGAAGCCACCCGGCCACGCCGAAGCGTACGGGCTGATCTTCGCCGGGAAGGACCTGACCGGTCCGACGCAGAACTACATGTACTTCACGTTAGGCGGGAACGGCACGTACCTGATCAAGCATCGCGCCGGCGACGCCGACTCGCTGATCCACACGGTCGTCAACTGGACCCCGAGCGACGCGATCGCCAAGGCTGACGCGAGCGGAAAGAGCACCGACAAGCTCGAGGTGGTCGTTGGTGCGCAGAAGATCCAGTACCTGATCAACGGCAAGGAGGTCTACAGTATGGACCGCGCGAAGGCGGTTGGCGCAGGGAACATGCTGGCGTCGACCGATGGCATCGCGGGCATTCGCGTGAGCCACAACCTCGACGTGCACATCTCCGATTTTAAGATCAGCAAATGATGGTAGTCTCTAGTCGATAGTCGGTAGTCGTTAGCTGCTGAAACGTCAACGGGACACGTCTCGCTCCGAGATGTGTCCCGTTAGGCTGTACGCTAACGACTGCCGACTACCGGCTAACGGCTAAGTGTTCAGTACTGCGTCGCAATGCGGACCGTATTGAGATGCACCCGGACACTGTCCTCGATATTGCGCCCATAGCCGCCCGCGATCGTGATGACCACGGGAATCCCGACCTCCCGACACGCATCCAGGACCATCACGTCGCGACGCGCCAGGCCTTCGAACGTCAGGCACAGCCGCCCCAGTCGGTCACCCTCGTGCGAGTCGGCACCGGCAAGATAGATCGCGAGATCCGGGGCCGAGGCTGAGAGAACGCCTGGCAGCGTTTCTGCGAGGGCTGTGAGGTATGCATCGTCGCCCGTACCATCCGCGAGCTCCACATCGAGCGACCCGGCCACCTTGTGGAAGGGGTAGTTTCGTCCGCCGTGCATGCTGAACGTGAATACGGACGGATCGCCGGTGAAAATCGCGTGCGTCCCGTTCCCCTGATGGACGTCGAGGTCGATCACGACTGCTCTGCGAATGCGACCGTGGCGTTGCAGCGTGCGGATCGCGACGGCGACATCGTTGAACACGCAGAATCCCTCGCCGTGATCGGGAAACGCGTGGTGCGTACCGCCGGCGAGGTTCATCGTCACGCCACGATCGAGCGCGGCGGTGGCCGCCTCGCACGTCCCGCCGACCGCACGGAACGATCGCTCCACCAGCGACTCCGACCAGGGAAGGCCGATCCGCCGCTGTTCCGCCTCGCTCAACGTTCCGGAACGAACCGCCTCGATGTAGCGCTCGGTGTGAACGAGCCGCAGCGAGTCGATCGGAGCGCGGTCGGGCTCGTGCATGTGGGTGGGTGGCACGAACCCACTTGCGATCACCGCATCGCGAAGCAGCGCGTACTTCGCGATCGGGAAGCGGTGATTCGTCGGGAGCGTTATCGCGTAGCGCGCTGACGTCCAGCAGTGGAGCGTCACATCGCCGGGGTGCCGTTAGGCGCCTTGTAGACGACGCCGTTCTTCATCACGAACACCGTCTTCTCCATCGCCTTGATGTCGGCGATTGGATCGCCGGGAACGGCCACGATGTCCGCCCACTTGCCGGTCGTCAGCGTGCCGAGGTTCTTGTCCCAGCCCAGCAACTTTGCCGCGTTGCTCGTCCCGGCGACGATCGACTGCATCGGCGTCATGCCACCCCACTGCACCATCAGCGTGAACTCGTGCCCATTGGCTCCGTGCGGAGAGACCCCGGCGTCGGTACCTAACGCGATCGGGACCTTGTTCTCGACCGCGTACTTGATGGACTGACGCATCGCCTGCGCGGCCGCGAGCGCCTTCTCCCCGCGCAGTCCCTTGAGCACGCCGGTCTTCGCGGCATTCTCGGCCGCCTCGCCGGCGCTGAGCGTCGGGACAAGGAACGTGCCCCGCTGGGCCATCATCTTCGCGCCTTCCTCGTCGAGGAATGAGCCGTGCTCGATCGACGAGACCCCGGCGCGCACGGCGATCTTGATCCCCTCGGTGCCGTGCGCGTGCGCGGCGACCTTTCGCTCGAGCTTCGTTGCTTCGTCCACCAGAGCCTTGAGCTCCTCGTACGTGTACTGCGGCACGCCCACGGCGTCACCTTCGGACAGCACGCCGCCGGTCGCGCACGTCTTGATGACGTCGGCGCCATACTTCGCCTGGTAGCGAACCGCCGCCCGGATCTGTTCCGGCCCATCGGCGATGCCGGTCTTGAAGTCGCCGTCCATGAGGCCGGGCTTATAGCCGTTCTCATCGCAGTGGCCGCCCGTGATGCCGATTGCGTGCGCGGCCGTCTGCATTCGCGGGCCGATGACCCAGCCTTCGTTGATCGCCTTGCGCATCGCGATGTCATCGAAGTTGGCGGCGCCGAGGTTGCGAATGGAGGTGAAGCCAGCGAGCAGCGTGTTGCGCACGTTCACCACGCCAAGGATCGCGCCGAAGGAGTCGACGTCGCGGACGCCCTGGTCCATGGCAGCGGGATCGCCGAGCGCGCGGCCGATGACGTGCGTGTGGGCGTCGATGAAGCCGGGAAGCAACGTTGCGTTGCCGAGATCAACCGTCCGCGCGCCCGCCGGAATCGCGACCGATCCGGCCGCGCCGACGCTGACGATGCGGTCATCTGTCACCACCACGACGCCGTTCTGGATTGGTGCCGCCCCGGTTCCGTCGATGACCCGCGCGGCCTTCAACGCGACGGTGCCCGAGCCCTTGGTCGGGTTCATGGGAGCTTGCGCGGCCAGCAGACTCGGTAGCGCCAGCGCGAGTAGGGTTCGCATGTTCCTCGGTTGTAGGGGCCTAGTTTCTTCTGCCTAACGTGACCTTCACCGTCACGCGCTCGGTCCCGCGCATCACGACGACGTCGACCGTGTCGCCCGGGCGCTGCGCGTAGAGCGCATCGGTGTACGCATAGAGGTCGTTCACCGGTTTGCCGGCGAACTCCACGATGATGTCGCCGGCCTTGAGACCAGCCTTGTCCGCCGGGCTCTCCGCCCGAACGCCGGTGAGTCGAACGCCCTTGACCTCCGTCGCGCCCATGTCCGGAATCGAACCGAGGTACGCGGTCGTGTTCTCACGCGATGACGTCGATGGCGCGGCGGCAACCGCGCGCACGAACGTGAGCGGCTGCGGGCGATCCGCGATGTCGCGCGTGACGCGCTCCGCGAGCGCTACGACACGCGCGATGCCGAGGGCGTTGATCTTGTCGGCGTCGTCCGTCGCCTTGTGATAGTCGTCGTGCACGTTCGTGAAGAAGTGCAGGACGGGCAGGTTCTTCGCGTAGAATGATGCGTGGTCCGACGCGCCGAACCCATCGCCGGTGGCGGTGAGCCGGAGCGGGGCGGCGGCGTTCGCCCGCGTGACGATGTCGTTGAGCTCCTGTGCCGTCGCGACTCCGTACACGATGAGCCGGTCATCCTGCATCCGGCCGACCATGTCGAAGTTGAGCATCGCGCGCACCTTCTCGAGTGGGACCGGCGCGTGCTCGACGAAGTATTGCGATCCGAGCAGCCCGAGCTCCTCGCCGCTGAATGCGACGACCATCACGGAGCGCTTTGGCGGGTTGCGGTGCAGGAGTCGCGCGAGCTCGATGACGGCCGCGGTGCCCGACGCATTGTCATCCGCGCCGTTGTGGATCGCATTCACGGCGTCGGGATCGAGCGCACCGAACGTCGAGCGACCGAGATGGTCGAAGTGCGCGCCGAGGATCACGTATTCGTCGCGGAGCGCTGGGTCTCTCCCGCGAACCACGGCCGCAACGTTCTGCGTCGGAAGCTCGCCTTGCAGCCCCGCGTGCGCAGCGGCCACCGATCTCGCGACGAACGACTGCACGAAACGCGCGTCGCACGGCGCTCGACGGCCGCTGCGCACGCAGACTCGCGCATCGGTCGAGGCGAATCCAGGAGTCAGGCCGAGGCCCGAAAACCGTCGCGCAATGTACGCGGCTGCGGAATCGTTGCCCGGCGTGCCGCTTCCGCGACCTTCGAGCGCGTCACTCGCCAGGTACCGTACGTCGCGCATGACGGCCGCGGTGTCTGGAGCGGCAACGGGCGCCGGCCCGGAGGCCGTATGGCGGCACGCGGCTGTGATGGATGTCACCAAAGCCAGCGTCGTCAGCAGGCGCGGCATGGTACGGAACGATCTGGTCATGACGGTTGGACGTCCTGGGTCGGGACGGAAATCTGCGAGCGAGTCCCGTGCGAAAGAAGGCCGATGCAACCGCGCCTTGCAGGTTTCCACGTGGCCATCTCATGCGTCCTTGTGTTGGAGACCTCACATCTTTTTTGAGGACGGCTTCAAGGCGCATGTCAATGAAGGCAGCGACGTTCCAGGCGCGGTTTGCCGAGCTGGTATATCTGCTGGCGCACGAGCCAGATGCGACGGCCGAGCACCAGCGGGTGGTGAGCGAAGCGGTCGCCGCCACCGCGGCGGGAGACACCTCGCTGGCGACGTCACAGCTCAACGTGGATCTGCAGCACGCGCGGCAATCGTCGGAAGGGTTGCGTCTGCACGAGCTCGTGATGCGCATGTCGGCGCATTCGGCCCATCAGATCGACTTCCTCGAGGGCACGCCCGGCGACCAGATCCTCGGCGTCGCGCGGATCCTGGCGGCGGAGGCTCGGCCTAACGATGAAGGTGTCGCGTTCGACTACGAGCTGATCAAGGTCGGCGTCACGCACGTCGAGGTCCACCTCGGCCGGAACGGGTTCGTTCGCACCGGAAGTCTGACGCCTAGCGCATCGCCGCGAGTCAACGGATCATCCGTCCACACGCCGGCTGGCCCCCCGCGGATCGACAGCCACCGCACACCCCGTGGCGGATCGCTGACGCTCGGCGCCGAGATTCCAGCGGGTCTCGCGGCACGTCGAACGACCCCACCCGTCGGCGCTCCGACCATTCACGACGACTCGAACCGGATGTTCGAGGGCGCATTCAAGACGAAGTCGCTCGCGACATTGTCCGACGACGAGCTGATCGAACGCCTTCGCACCGAGGTGACACCCCAGAACGTCAGTCGAGTTCTCGACGAAGTTGCGACGGTGGCCGAGGCGCGGGGGAGCGACGGCCGATGGGAGGTCGTCGCGCGCGTGTTCGCGGCGTTCGTCGATCGCGAGGTGTCCGCGGAGGACGCCGAACTGCGGCGGGCGTACACGATTGCCGTACGTCGGCTCACGAAGCCGACACTCATTCGCGGAATGGCCGGGCTGCTGCCTCGCCGGCGGGAGCTGCGCGATTCACTGCAGGTCGTGTTCACACGCCTCGGGTCCGACGCTGCCGAGGCGCTCATCGACCTGTTGACGTCGTCCGATTCGCTGACCGACCGCCGCGCCTATCTCGCGGTGCTGGCGAAGATTCGCGATGCCGTGCCGACGCTAATTCATCTGCTCGGCGACAATCGTTGGTACGTGGTGCGGAACGCGATCGATCTGCTCGGTGAGATGCGCGCGGCCGAGGCGGAGAACGCGCTCCTCGATGTCGTGACACACCGCGAGGAGCGGGTGCGCCGGTCTGCCGCGACCGCGCTGGCGCGACTCGGCACGTTGCGATCGATTCAGGCGGTCGAGAAGATGGCGACGGACCCCGTGCCCGAAGTTCGTGTGCACGCGATGCAGGGGCTGGGGACCGTCAAGTCGCCGCGCGCGGTGAGTGTGCTCGCTCGCGCGCTGGATCATGAACCGGATCAGGAGGTGCAGGCCGTGATTCTCGCCGCGCTGGGACGGCAGGCGACGGACGAGGCGGTCGCGCGCCTAACGAAGGCAGCGGAGCCGGATGGCCGCCTGTTCAAGCGGAAGCCGACGGCGCTTCGGATCGCGGCGGTGCAGGCGCTTGTGGAGGCGAACACGCCAGCAGCGCTGGTGGCGCTGCGGCGCTTCGCTAACGACCGGGAACGTGAGGTCAGAGTGGCAGCCGCACGGGCGGTGAAACCGAAAGAGGGATGAGGGATGCGGGATGAGGGAAGAGGGTAGAAAGCGAGAACCCTCGGGATGCCAGTCACGCAGAGTGAGGCATCAGGGGTGTCCGCTTCTTACCCTCATCCCGCATCCCTCATCCCACATCCCTCATCGTGCCGTAAAATC
>Ga0207701_10001385_pt1 | contig 25536 bp, 28 predicted proteins | sample KBSSwiSSwithPhiX_FD_184294 | JGI IMG/M metagenome (GOLD analysis project Ga0207701, IMG submission 184294) | Switchgrass rhizosphere bulk soil microbial communities from Kellogg Biological Station, Michigan, USA, with PhiX - S5 (SPAdes) (version 2) | ecosystem: Environmental > Terrestrial >... | reverse complement strand
GAAAGCGGGACTGACTTTGGAATTGCTGGCTTCAAAGAGAAGAAAGGCGCCACTTATCTCGTTTTTCCCAAGTCATTGAAACAGTTCGCGGACAAGCGTGTGATCGGAATCGATTGGACGCTGATCAGCCAATAACGCCCGGAGAACTTGACGGCTTTAGCCCTCAAGTTTAAAGGCGCGCTTTTCGTTGGTAGGGAAAGCGCCTTGCGCTGTCCGAAGCGCGGCGGCGTTCCTTACCGCGCTATCCCGGCGGCCACGCCAGCGCGCGCTTGCCAAGAAGATGCACGTGCAAATGGGGAACACTTTCGCCCGCATCTGGCCCGCAATTGATGACGACGCGATAGCCGCTGGATAACTCCAGTTTCTTCGCAAGGTCTCGCGCGACCAAAAGCAATTTGCCGAGCAGCGCGCGATCGTCGTCGTTCGCATCTGAAAGGCGAGCAACCACTCTCTTGGGCACGATGAGCACGTGCACGGGCGCTTGTGGATTAACGTCGTGAAAAGCGACGGCATCATCATCTTCCCAGATGATTTTCGCTGGAATTTGGCGCGCGATAATTTTCTCAAAAATGGTCATGGCGTGAAGTGATTGGTCACCTAAAGGATTTCGGGTAAATCTGCGCATTCTAGCCGCAATTCAAACGCGAAACGCATTTGGTTCGACGATTTCGGGCGATGCGGCTGAACCTCCTTTAACACACCGAACAATCGAGTCTCGCAACTGTGGGGTCGGTTGCAGACGTTAGTTTTTCGCGCACAAAGCAGACAATTTCCTCGCGCAAAGCATCGCAGGTGCGTGTCCAGGTTTTCACTCCGCGAAGATGCTTTACGCAAGCCTGCAGGGAGCAAAGCTGGAGATTATTGGTGCCGATATCGATCAAGCTGTCAATCCGCTTTTCCAAAAGATCAAAAAATGCGAGCTCGTAGCCTGCGCCGGCATGGTAAGCGACGTCGAGCAAAGAGATGCAAATGGGTGGTGGTGCAGGCGCGAAAAAAGGCACGATCTCTTTGTAACCGATTGCCTTCAAAACATATCGCACGGTCTGCGACAATTGACTGAACGCGACCACGCTTTCGTCGTTTCTCAAATGCAAGTAAAACGCAATGCTTTCGGTCACGTGATCGGTCAACCACCAACTGGGGTAGCCAGCTTCGTCGGCTGCGCGGGTGATCGCCGCGTGCAGCCAATCGCGGTTGAATTCGAACAGTTGTCCCGAATCCGTACGGAGATATGGAAATTCTTCTTTAAACGCGACCATGTTTCTTAATGGTTGAAATATTGTGTGATCCGGGGGCAGGATTCTGCGGAGCATCAGGGGGAAATAATTCTTTCTGGAGCGCGTTAGGCTTGACACGACGTCCAAGTGTATGAATGGCATCCACAAATTGATCGACGTCCTGGAACTGTTGATACACTGACGCGTAACGCAGATAGGCCACTTCATCGATCCCACGTAATTTGTCGAGGACTTTGGCACCAATCACGGACGAAGGAACCTCACGGCCGCTCGTTTCAAGTTCGTGAACAATCTCATCCACTGTGTCTTCCAGGGTGAGAAGACTAGTGGAACGTTTTTCGAACGCTTTCGCGATGCTGGCGGCCAGTTTACGCCGATCAAATGGTTCATGGGTTCTATCACGTTTCACGACGCGCAGATCAGAACGTTCGATCTCTTCGTAGGTAGTAAAGCGATACTTGCACTTCAGACATTCGCGACGACGACGGATACTGGAGCTATCCCGCGACTGACGGGAGTCGATGACTTTGTCATCCCGAGACCCGCACTTGGGGCAACGCATAGTATGGGAATCGCAATTACCACACTATTGCTTGTGGTGTCAATGCTTCTTTGATTGTTTGGACGAGTTGTCAGGACTAATCGGAAAAAGCGACACCAGGCCGGTTTCGCACTTCTAAAGCTTTGGCGAGATGGGGAGTCGCCAGCGATAAATTTCGCACGAAATGCTTTAACGGGCGATGCGTCTTCGCATCGCTTTTATTGAAAAGGCGCAACTACGCTCAGATTGACGCAACGCACGACCGACGATACACGCTTGCAAATGCAAGAACGCGCGAAATACCGCGCTCACTACGGTCCGTGGCTCGTTGGTCTGGGAGCTGCGCTGTGGGGGACGGAGAGCGCCTGGCGCATTCCACTTAACGAGCTGTTTGACGCCAAAGTAATCGTGTTTTGGGAACATGTGCTCATTCTGATCATGTTCCTACCGATTCTAATTCCGCGCTTGCGCGAAATTCCAAAAGTCCAATCAAGGACGTGGGGTTATCTTCTGTTCTCAGGCTTCGCCGGCTCGGCAGTCGGCACAATATTCTTCACGCTGGCGTTAAAGTACGGGAACCCGACCGTGGTGAATGTCGTTCTGAACATCCAGCCTGTTATATCAACTGTTGGGGCATTTCTGCTTTTTGGCGACCGGCTTGCCCATCGCTTCTTCCTTTACGCCGCCATTGCTATCATCGCAGGTGTCTTCGTTTCTGTCTCCCATCCGACCATGATCGGTGTCTCCTTCGAGCGCGCCGGCCTGAATCTTGGCTCAGGGTATGCGCTGATCTGCGCGCTTTTCTGGGGACTCTCTACTGTGGCCGGTCGCGGCGTGATGATAGGTATGTCGCTTCGGCTTGCCTCGAGCATGCGGATTGTCGTCGGCCTCACGTGTATGACGTTGATTCTGCTGGCCTACGGCAAACTTCACGGCGCAGCCCTGTGGCCAGCGGCCGCGCAAGCACACGCTGGGAAGGCGATCGTCCTGCTCTTCTTTCTAGCGTCGGTCTCAGGCGGAATTCCGCTCTTGATTTATTTTCAAGGGCTGCACCTGACGCGCGCATCAACGGCCGGTTATTTTGAGATGATGCAGACGCTCGCGGCGGTCTGCATCACGTGGGGAATCTTTCACGCTACACTTCACGCGCACCAAGTGATCGCAGCACTAATCCTGATCGCCGCGGTGGCGATGGTGCACCACGTGCAACAACAGATTGAACCTGCAGGTCAGGAGGCCGCTAGAAATTACTAATTACGGCGGGATGACCCAATAATCAGTTGAGGTCTTAGTTCCGTTGTATTTTAGGAGATGTCGTTTTGCTGCCGGATAATCATCGCGGATTAGCCAATACAAATCTTCCAGGACAGGTCTCTCAAGAAAGAGACGATGCTTTTTAAGAGAGTCCTGTTTCGAGGAAAAAGAAACATCGACCAGGTCAATCTGCCCGGGAAGTTGTTTCTCGTAATACAGAAACGTCTGAATCTCGTCCAGATTTGTGTCGGGCGAGAATCGCTCTGGCAGACCGATCGAATCGACATTGTAAAGGAGTTTTCCTAGCAACAGGACGTTGTCGTCGGAAGCAACGTAGATCGTCAATCGGTTGACTAAACTTCGCAGTGCAGGCTTAAAGCTTTGATCAAATTCTTCTCTATCCACATTGGGAGCAATAAATATTACGTGATCCAGTTTCAGGTTCTTGAGATTTGGATCTTTGTATAAGTTTTCCAAAGCCAAACACACTAGCCTGCAGCCAAGACTGTGCGCGATGATGATGATTTTCGGCGGCTTAACTTCGTTGTTTATTGCCTCCAGCAGGTCCACCAGATGCTTTGTGGAGTGAGGGATCTGACGCACATCGCCCGTGTAGCCGAGGACCGATTCGTTGCTTGCCCAATCGAACGTGAGAACGTTTGCGTCGATGTCTAGGGCGCGCGCTACCTGCGCGCAATGTATCGTGCTGAGGGGAAATGAGGCCCGGAAACCGTGGATCCAAATGACTAAGGGTTTTCCGGATTGATCCTGAAGGAACTGGAGAAACGCTGGATAGGGAATCGAGTCCACCTTCTTGATCGCGCTGCTGTCGATGGGCGAGCTGAATGGATGATGCTGCGGCACTTCGACGTTTATCAGCCCGTACGAAGCCTGTCCCGCGTATTCGCTAAGGTAGGTGACGTTTCCCTCCGCGAGAGGCCCTGCTTTCCTGTCGGTGACATAGCCGATTGTCTCGTTGAAATTTCGGCTAACCATAAACGGCCGGACTCTCCCTTGCAGAAGCCTTGTCAGACCTGCACCGACATGTGCGGGAATCGGGAAGTAAGAAACTGTAACTAATCCTAGTACGTAGCAGAGCGCTGCGAGAAGAACGACGAGAGCGGTCTTTTTTCGCACGAGCTTATTTTATTTTGCGCCGCGCTCGTGTGAAGCACAAGTCACGCGTCCAGGTCGATCCGCTTGGCATGCCGGGCGGTCGTGACCCACCAGGCTAGATCGTGTTTGCTTCCTTTGATTCTTTCTCGCGAACGGGTTTCTCCGGGAACTCGAAACCGACTTTCTCGTCTTCCAATTTCAAGTAGGCAGAGAACGGGCGTCCTCTTTTCGAAATGAAACCCTCGAGGAGATCGGTTTTCCCCGTCGCCAGTAGCTTCTGCGCCTGCTCTTTTGGGATGTCCTTACCGAGGATCGTTTTGCTTAGCTTGAATTTGCATGGCTTTCGGTCAGCCTGCGAACGCTCGCAGATGTAGCTATTTTCAGTTTCAAAAATCTTTCCGCCGCATTTTGGACATTTGCCGAGCGGGTCTTGTCCTGAGAAATCGATTTTGGCTATTGGTTCACTGGGCTTTCGATCTTTTTTTGTCTTTGGCTCGCGTTTTTCGAATTCGAAGCCGACATCCTTCTTATCGGTGACCACCAGGAATGCTTTGAACGGCCTGCCTTTGCGGGAAATGAAGCGTGGAAGCAAATCAGTCTTGCCGGCACTAAGAAGTTTTTTCACCTGCTCATGGTCCACCGGTTGTTGCAGGATGACCTTGCCGGCCCGGAAGTCGCATGTCTTGTTCGGACCAACTGAATTTTCGCAGAGGTAGCTCATCCCCAACTCGAATACGCGCCCAGCGCACTTTGGACATTTGCCAAGCGGCTCCTTTCCTGAGAAATCTACCGGTTGCGCAGCGCCGTTTTCCTGGCCGTTCGGTCCAAAATCAAATTCGGCTTTGAACTCATCGCTTAGCTTGAGCAGCGCGGGGAAACGCGTGCCTTTCCTGCTGCGGAAGCCGCTTAAAGGCCCTACTTGTTTATCCCGGACGAGAGTCTCAAATTCCTCGCGGCTTAAGAGTCGCCCGGCAATAGTTTTCCAAACCGTGAAGTCGCATTCCTCGTTTGTACAGGTGAAACTCTTGAATCGCTCGACGATCGGCGAACCACACTTCGGACACGTGCCGAACGGCTCGCTGTCTGGCATATGCTCATCGGGATGAAAATGCTTCGCCTTGCCGACAATTTCCTCGGTCAAATGGCGAATATCTTTCATGAATGCGTCGCGTGTAAGCTTCCGATGCTCGATTTCGCGCAAACGAAATTCCCATTCGCCGGTGAGTTCCGGGCTGGTGAGCTCGGGCACCGCATTTTTTAGAAGAGTGATGGTCTGGATCGCCTTTGCCGTTGGCTGCAGTTCCTTTCCCTGCCGCGTCAGGTAATGCGCCGAAATCAAGGTTTCGATAATGGACGCGCGAGTGGCCGGTGTTCCGAGGCCTTTCTCCTTCATCGCATCGCGTAGTTCTTCGTCTTCGATAAGTTTTCCGGCACCTTCCATCGCGCTGAGGATGGTCGCTTCGCTATAGCGAGCCGGTGGCCGGGTTTGATCCGTCTTGATTTCGATGGCGATTGTCGCGACGTGTTCGCCTTGTGTCACTGGCGGCAAATTTTCTTCCGGCTTTTCACTGACGGCTTCGCGGCCATAAACTTCCAGCCACCCGGTCGCGACCAGAATTTTCCCTTCGGTCTTGAACGGTTCTCCTTCGACACGCGTGATCCGAGTCGTATTCTCGTATTGCGCCGGTGGAAAGAATACAGCCACAAAACGCTTCGCTATGAGATCGAAGATCTTGTGCTCGTACTCATCGAGTGAGCGTGCGACCGCGCCGGTTGGAATAATTGCAAAGTGATCGCCCACTTTTGCGTTGTTGAAGATACGCTTGTTGGGCTTAACCCAATTGTTATCGAGCGCCTTTCGAGCGAATGGATTATCGATCTTGGCCAACGTCGATCTTACTGTCGGCAGATAATCTTCCGGCAACGCCCGGGAGTCGGTGCGCGGATAAGTGATGGCCTTGTGCTTCTCGTAAAGGGCCTGCGCAATTTGCAATGTGCGCTTCGCCGAAAAGCCGAAGCGATTGTTTGCTTCGCGCTGCAAGGTCGTGAGATCATACAGTTGCGGCGCAATTTGTGTCGTCGGCTTCTTTTCTTCCAGCTCGACGATCCCATCCTTTCCAGTGCACTTGCGTTGAATGGCGTCCGCAATTTCGCGATGCCACAATCGCGGCGCGGTACGGTGCTCGTCCCAAAGCGAGCCGGTTGCAGAGTCAAGTTGCTGCTCCGTATCCGGCAGATTCAATTGGAGCCGGTCTAGCAGTCTCTGTGTTCGCTCAATTTCAGTCTCGTCTTTCTTGAACGCTTCATCGAACCACCGCCCCGCATATTCACCTGCTGCAGCGCGAAATCTACCGGTGACCTCATGTAGCTCGCGCGGCTTGAACTCCTGAATTTTTCTCTCGCGGTCAACAATGATCGTGAGCGTCGGTGTCTGTACGCGGCCAAGGGAAGTCACTGTGCTTCCTCGCCCTCCGCTGAGCCGCAGAGTAAACGCACGCGTCGCATTGATGCCGACGAGCCAGTCCGCCTCGTTCCGGCTCCGCGCTGCGCTGGCCAGCGGTTGCATTTCAGCGTCGCTGCGCAATCGAGCAAATCCGTCGCGAATCGCCTCGGTCGTCATCGATTGCAGCCAGAGGCGCATGATCGGTTTTTTCGTACCGGCGTATTGGATGATATACCGAAAGATCAATTCACCTTCGCGCCCGGCGTCGCATGCGTTGATGATGTCCGCGACATTTTTATCTTTGATGAGCTTGCTAAGAACATTGACGCGACTGCCCATTTTTTCCGCCGGCGCGAGTTCAAATTCCGGCGGCATGATGGGCAATTTTTTCATGTCCCACTTGTCCTGCGCCTTCATCGAAGCAGGGACTGCGAGCTCAAACAGGTGCCCGACCGCCCACGAGATGAGATATTTCTCGCTCTCGTAGTAGTCCTTGCCTTTTTTGAAGCCGCCCAGTGCCTTGGCGATGTCACCGGCGACCGATGGCTTCTCTGTAATTATGAGAGACTTGGACATGGGGGCTGGAATCGAACCCACTTACAGGACTTTTGCAAGTGGGAGACGGTTTTTAGGCACGTGTGCCTCAGGAAACCGGCATAACATAATACCTATCCCAGCTTTACAAAATATTTTCCCGGCAATTGTTTGACCAAACGTTTCAGTTCCAATTGCAACAGGGTGGATGAAACTGCCGCGCTCGGCAGCCTCGTTTTCTCTGCGATTTCATCAATTGACGTCTCCGTCGCTTCGATGGCGTCGTAGATGCGGCGCTCGTCCTCGGAAAGGGGTGGCAAGGGGCGCGCCGCTGCGTCGGCGGATGGTTTCGTTTCAGGTAAAAGAATCTGCAAATCATCCAGGATGTCGCTGGCATCCATGACCAGCTTGGCGCCTTGCTGAATAAGACGATTGGATCCCATGGCGCTCGGCGCATTGATGTGGCCAGGCACCGCGTAAACGGATCTGCCTTGTTCAAGTGCTTGCGACGCCGTGATGAGCGCCCCACTATTCAAGCCTGCCTCCACAACCAGGATGCCGTGACTCCAGCCGGAAATGATCCGGTTGCGCATCGGGAAGGTTTGACGGTCTGGTTCAATTTCCATGGAAAATTCGGACACGATTGCGCCGTTTCCTGCTCGAATTCTTTCAGCAAGCGCATCGTTCTCTGGCGGATAAAGCTTCGCCAGTCCGGAACCGATCACGGCGATAGTGCGGCCTTTTGCTGCCAGCGCCCCTTGATGTGCGGCGGTATCGATGCCACGAGCGAGTCCGCTGATGACAGTTAATCCCGCATAGGCGAGCTGATATGAGAGCTTTTTTGCGGATTCGACACCATAATGTGTAGTTCGCCGAGCTCCGATGATCCCGATTGCGTGATGGTCGCGCTCTTGCAGTTCACCCCAAACGTAAAGCACAATCGGCGGCGCATGAATCTCTCGAAGTGACTTGGGGTATGACGGCGATTCCTGGGTGATGACCGCGGCGCCAAATTCGCGAATTCGGTCAAGCTCCGCACCGAGATCGACAATCGACTCCCAGTTGCTGATTTGATCCGCCACTTCACTCCCGATTCCTTCGATATTTCGGAGTTCGTTGCGTTTCGCTGCCAGAATTTGTTGCGGCTGCCTGAATACCTGCAGCAATTTTCGCAATCGTACAGGCCCGATTGTTGGCAGCATGTTGAGCGCGATACAGGCTTCCGTCGCGTTCATTTCTAAGCCGCGAGCTGGAGGCTCGCGCTATTTCTAGAAAGGAATTTCGTCGTCGTGTCGCTCTGTGGGCTTTGCCGACTTCGGCGGTGCTGCGGTTTTGCTGCCAGCGCTGGTGCCTGGTCGATCTTCGTCGGCGGACTCCCCGGCTGCGCCCCCGGGACGACTACCCAGCAATTGCATGCTTTCACCTACGACCCGAAGTTTGGTCCGCTTTTGCCCAGTCTGCTTGTCATCCCAGCTATCCATTTGGAGACGGCCTTCGATAAAAACAGGTCTGCCCTTCCTCAAATATTCGCCAGCGATCTCGGCCAGGCGTGCCCACAGCACAACATCGACGAAAGTAACTTCTTCGCGTCTTTCGCCGCCCTCAGTTGTGTAAACCCGGTTGACCGCGATGCCGAGATCGCATACCGCACTGCCTTTGGGGGTATAGCGCACTTCCGGGTCGCGCGTGAGATTTCCAAGCAGAATGACTTTATTAAAACTGGCCATTCCCGCTTATAACCAAGTCACTTCGCTTTCGCCATCTTTTTTGCGGGCTTTTCCTTCCGTTGCTCGACTCGCTGGTAACTTTGGCGATAAACCTCCGGGTCGAGCTTGAATTTAGACCGCAGTTTTGCAATCAACTGCGGCTCAGCGCTGAAGACAAAGTTAACGTAAAATCCGCCGCTGAGCGAGCCGGCTACGTAGGAAAACGGGCGTTTGTCCATTTTCTGCACTTGTTCGATTTGGGCGCCCTCTTGTTGGAATTCGGATTCCAATCGATCGACGACTTCCTTGACTGTATCTTCCCGGCCTTGTGTGTTCAGCACAAGCAGAGCTTCGTAACGGTGTTTCATGGTTCTTCAGTTTTGTTGAAAATGTTCATCGCGGAAATGAGATTATTGTCAATCGCGCATTTCACCGCTTCTACTGCGCGATCGATTGTGGATCTGACAATCGGCTTTTCCTCTTCAAAGAACCGGCTCAATACATAATCGACTGATGCCGCAGGCGGAGCCTCTCCGATTCCGATTCGGAGACGAGGGATTTCTTCAGTGCCAAATTGCATGATGACCGATTCGAGGCCGTTATGGCCGCCCGATCCACCGCTGGCCCGCAGTCTCAGGCGTCCAAGCGGCAACGCCATATCATCAAGCACCACAAGAATCTCGGGTGGCTGGATCTTGTAAAACTGCGCTATTTTCAGAAGCGGGTCGCCACTCCGGTTCATGTAGCTCATCGGTTTTGCCAGAAACACATCGCCGCATTTGGCCATTAATGCGTCCCACTTTGTCAACCTCTCCCAAGTCGATCCAAACTGCGCGGCAAGCTGATCGGCTACCATGAAACCAATATTGTGCCGGGTGACTGCGTGTTCCGACCCTGGGTTTCCCAGTCCAGCTACCAGGCGAATCGACGATTCTTCCACGTCCGCTCAAGCCGAGGTCCAGTCCGAGCCGGACTGGTATTTTTCGCAATCCGCAATCAAGAAGGTTACTTCTTTTGCTCTTTTTCCTTTGGAGCCTTTTCCTTTGCAGCCGGCGCGGCGCCAGCAGCTTCGCCCTGTTCCTTCTTCTCGGTGATCACCTCTGGGCCTGCGGCCGCAGCAGCTTCAGCTTCAACTGTAACTGGTTCTTCTTCGACCACTGGAGCCATTACCGAAAATGCCGTCAAATCCGCTGGTACTTTTGCAGTGACTCCGGAAGGCATTTGAATGTCGCGCACGTGGATGGAATCACCGATATTTAATTGTGAGACGTCTACAGTAATTCGATCTGGCAAATCACGAGGCAAACACTCAATGGCTAGCGCCCGCAGACTCTGCTCAAGCAGTCCGCCGAAAGTCTTAACGCCCACAGGGGTGCCCGTCGGCTCGAGAGGGACTTCTGCCTGGATGGTTTCATCCATGGAAATGGCATGAAAATCGACGTGAACAATCTCACCACGCACAGGCGAATGTTGCACTTCCTGTACCAGTGCGGCCCGGTTCGATTTTTCGCCCTCGATTTCGAGGTCGACCAGAACGTTTTCGCCTGAGGCCTGACTCATCATTGAATTAATGTCCCGGGCGGCGACCTGAACGGCCTGCGGTTTAACTTTTCCTCCGTAAATGACGGCTGGAATAATTCCGCGGGCTCGGAGCTTGCGGACGCCGGAACGACCCACATTGCTCCGCGGTTCTGCCTTTAACTTAACCTGTTTTGCCATTTTTTTCGTTCTCTATGTTGAACAGCGACGAGACCGACTCGTCATTATGAATCCGCTTGATGCCTTCGCCGAGAAGCTCGGAAACGCATAGCACCGTGGTTTTAAAACCTTTCACGGCGCGCACAGGCGTGCTGTTGGTCGTTACTAATTCCGCAATTTGAGACTTTTGCAAACGCTCGATTGCGAGATCGACCAGAACGGCATGCGAGACACCGGCGTAAATTTTTTGCGCACCACGTTTTTTCAAAAGCTCCGCGGCGGAAGTCAGCGTCCCAGCCGTCTCGGTCAGGTCATCGACCAAGAGCACATCGCGCCCTTCCACTTCACCGATGAGATATAAGGCTTCGGTCTCCGTGGCGCTGCGGCGTTCCTTGGCCACGATTGCGAGATTGGCGTGCAGCGCTTCGGCATAAGCTGAAGCCATTTTGAGCCCGCCCAAATCTGGAGAAACAACTGTTGTTTTTCCCGTAAGCTCCTTTCGCAAATACTTGATCAAAACGGGGAGCGAATAGAGGTGATCTACCGGGATGTCGAAGAACCCCTGCACCTGTTGCGCGTGCAAGTCCATGGTAAGAACGCGGTTCACGCCCGAGGCAAACAGCAAATTCGCTACCAGCTTGGCTGTAATCGGGACTCGCGGCTGATCTTTGCGGTCCTGGCGCGCGTATCCGAAAAACGGAATCACCGCGGTGATCCGATCCGCGCTGGCCCGCCGCGCCGCGTCCACCATGATGAGCAACTCCATCAGATGCTGATTGGTGGGCGGGCAGGTTGGCTGAATGATGAAAACGTCGTGCCCTCGAATGTTTTCCTCAATTTTTACGTAAGTCTCGCCGTCAGGAAACGAGCTGATTGTCGCCCGGCCCAGTGGCACTCCCACGTACTTGCAAATGCGTTCGGCCAGGTCGCGGTTGGCGGAGCCGCTAAAAATTTTCAATTCCGGTTGGAGTGCGAACATGGAGCGGCTAACTTAGGCGTGTAGCAACGCCCTTGGCAATCTTCAAAACTTGCCAACAGCTTTTCTGTAGCGAAGTTTTTGGTACCCCCGATTTTCTCAAAATGAATGCAGACGTTATTCGAATAGAACGGCCGGTAACAAACTCCCGGTTGTTCCTGCATACGCGCTGGGATGCCATCCCCGCACTGGCCGCCTTATTTCATTTGGCTTATTTCGTTGGACTGTTTTTCCTGTATCCGCATGCACCGCTGTGGTTGATGCTGATTCTGGGGTTCATCTACTCGCTGATGGTCAATGCGAACATCAACGGGGTGGGGCACAACTTCATTCACAATCCGTTTTTCCGGTCTAGGACTGCGAATCGCATTTTCGGAGTTGCACAATCGATCGCCTGCTGCTTCTCGCAGACGATGTATGACGCTGTGCACATGCAGCATCACAAGGGGAATTCCGATCGGCAGGACGAAAAGGGCGATACAATTGATTGGTTATCAATTTATCGTCACGGCGACCACGGCGAGGCCGAAAACCCGTGGAGCTACGTGTTCCTGAGCTTTTTCCGGGACGACGTAGGGGCGATCCGGAAAGAACTGCGCAAACGCAACAACGGAGATCTTTTCTGGGGCAACCTCGAACTGGCAGCGTTCGCGATCACGCTTTTCGTGATGTTCCTCTTTAACTGGCGCTACGTCATTTTTTATTTCCTGCCGTTCTGGTACCTCGGCCACTGCTTTAGTTATCTCAACGGCTACTATCGGCATTATGGAGCGAATCCCGATAAACCCATTGCCTGGGGCGTAAGTAGCTATGGAAAAATCTACAACTGGCTGTTTTTCTACAACGGTTACCATGCCGAGCACCATTTCCGGCCCAAAGTGCATTGGACAAAGATGGAAAAATTCCATCAAAGCATCGAAGGCTTACAAAAACAGGAAGGCGTTCGCACGATCAAGCGCGCGCATATGCTCGGTTTTCTGGACCCCGATCTACCGAAACGCGGGGAGGCCAACCCCACGGGTGTAGCGGCGTTTGTGTCAAACGCCGAATCCAAATAGCCAAATTGGGCGCTCGCCCGCGGCGAGCGCTCCTAGAATTACTTGGCAAAGCTCTCGCGCAACTTTTCCTTCTTCGCTTCGCACTCTTCCTGCAACCGACGTATTTCCGAGGCAAGCTGTTTTTCGAGTGATTGCACTTCGTCGAGATTCCCGGCCAAATGCGCCTTGCGAATTTGATCTTTTAAGAACACCTCCTTCTCAGCGATTTTGGCCCGATAAACGGAATCGACTTCCGCAATTTCTTTTTTCTGTTCTTCGCTAAGCGAGATGGACGGTGACGCCTTTTCCAGCCGTTCCATGGCTAGTTCGTAAGCGGATTTCATTGTCGATCTTGGTTGCTAATGGCAGCCTTGCTTCTAATCGACGCATTGCATGTCGGAAATCAATTCCTAAGTTAATTCGATGTCTTCGCGAATCCGATTGCTCAGCACCGATTTCGACGGCACGCTGGTCTCGCATCTGGGTGAACCGGCGCTGGATCGGCGTTGCATGGAATTGATTCGTGAACTGCAGGATGCCGGGGCAACGTGGGCAATCAACACCGGTCGCTCGGTTGATTTGCTCGAATCTGGGCTAGCCAATTTCGACTTCCAGATCAGGCCGGATTTCATTTTAACAACCGAGCGTGATGTGTTTCGTCCCGGCGGAAACGGAGACAAATGGGAACCGTTCGGCGATTGGAACGATCGCTGCGCGCGCGATCATGCTGAGTTGTTCTCTTCGGCCCAGCCAGTCCTCGCTGAAGTCGTCGACTACGTGACTCAAGAAACAAAGGCCCGTCTTATCTACGATTCCGATCGTCTCGAAGGCCTCGCAGCCGAAAATGAAGAAGAGGTGGAACACATTGCCAGATTTATCGAGCAAGCAAGAGCCAAGCATCCAAAGTTTGATTACCAACGGAACGGTATTTACCTGCGCTTTTGCCACATCGATTACCACAAAGGCGCGGCGCTCGCTGAGTTGGCACGCCTGATCGAAGTCCCGCGCGACAACATCTTCGCGGCTGGCGATCATCACAACGATATTTCAATGTTGAATGGAAAAGTCGCTGCGATGTCATCGTGTCCGGCGAATGCGATCCCTGATGTGCAAAAGGCAGTGCGGGATGCGGGCGGTTATGTAGCCCAGCAGCAGCATGGGGCCGGCGTTTGTGAGGCATTGCGTTATTTCGCGGAAGGTTAAGAAAGTTAAATCGTTGTAGCCACGGCGCTGTGTCGCTGTGCAGGTAGACGCGCGCGAGAGGCCTCGGCACAGCGAGGCGGCTACAGCAAACTATTTAACTTCGCAGTCGCCAGCGCCAGCGGCGCATCAGCTTCAATTTTCCCGGCAAACCGATTCGTCATGTAGGTGAGGAGCAACACCCAGAAGGTGAGGGCCAGCCCGAATAGTGGAAATTGCAGGGCGAGGGGCAGGGAATAGATAATTGCCATCAGTGGAATCCAGACTGCCCATGTGGCGAGCAGCGTGGGAATGATTTTGTCGCGATAATGGTTCCATGTAAAAAGATCGCGAATAGGCTGCAGCGAGATGCCGCTGTTTTTCCATTCGTAGGTCAACACCCCAAACGGCGCTGCGAAAAGGGGATTGTAACCAAATTGATCGACACAGATCTTCGCCGCGACCACTGGCAGTGTTGCAACGTCTCCAAACCACGCCGCTTCACTTCGGTACAAAAGGTCGACAAGTGTTCCGTCGAGCGCCCAAATAGGTACGGTGAAGAGCAAATTACGAAGATTCCGCCGACAGGGGCGTCCCCTCTGAAAAAAAAGAATCAAGAACAACTCCGGAATAAGTGCCCCCGCAGCCACGGATGCGATGACGACAAATAAAATGTCGTGTCTGCGCTTTAGCTCGGCGAGCTGCGAAAGGAGCGTGAAAGCGGTTTGACTTGTGTAATAGCTTACGAGCAACATCAGCATCAGCGTCTGAATAATTAACGCTGGCAGTGCATTGGCTCGCGCTGCCTCCCAACCAAGAGTGAGTGGCGAGCGCGTTCTGTGCATCGTGGGTAGGTCTTCTCCGCGCGTCTTCGCCATCAAGCAGAATCTCTGCCAGAAGAAGGCTGCTGAAAGCCTTTAGCCTTTATGCACGTTCGAAGTCCGGGAAGACGCTCCTCGGCGTTGATCACCAGTGAACGCTTCCGCTGGCTCCAGGCCCACCCGGAGTAAACTTTCCCTCGTCAGACTTTGTTTCACCGGGAACAGGCGTACCAGACGTGGCAGACGAAGTCGAATCACTGCTCATCGAATCCCCGGACGATGCACATGCGGAGAGCAGCGATGCGACGACCAGGCAGAGAACTACGCGTAGCGCCAAGCGTTCTTTCACGCGACGAACGTAGCTTTGCGGGTGTTTGATGCAAGTCGCGGTGTCCGATAGATTTCGTAGTGACGAGCGCCAGCAAAACCGACCCGCGGAGCGCCCAGAGGGCAGCCCAAGGTGGCCGCCGCGACAGCTCCAGTGATCTCAAATCTCTCCTTTTAAGCGAGCTTCAAGAGCAGCTTTGCAACCTCGGAGAACCCTTCTATCGCGCAGGTCAGATCCTCGATTGGCTTTACAAAAAACGCGTCGATGCGATCGACAAAATGACCAATTTACCCCGCTCGTTGCGCAGCAGGCTTGCGGAGAAATTCTCGCTTGGCACGATTGAAATCGTGCGCGTGCTCGGGGCACGCGACACGACTCGAAAATTTCTCTTTCGTCTGACCGACGAAAATTTGATCGAATCCGTTCTGATTCCAGCGTCGCCGGCCCTTTATGGCGGGAGAGCCGATCGTCGGACGATTTGTATCTCGACTCAGGTGGGATGCGCTTACGGATGCAAATTTTGTGCGAGCGGTTTGGAAGGTTTCTCTCGCAATCTGGGCGCAAACGAAATTGTCGACCAGCTCATCGCAGTTGAGCGCGCCACTGGCGAAAAAATCGACAACATTGTGTTCATGGGGATGGGCGAGCCACTCGCCAATCTCGAGAACGTAATCCGGGCGGTTCGGATAATTAACGCAGAGTGGGGCCTCGGCATCGGCGCCCGCCACATCACGATTTCAACCAGCGGGCTGGCGCCGCAAATTCGCAAACTGGCCGAAGAACCTTTGCAAATTCGGCTGGCCATTTCCCTGCACGGTGCCACTGACGAAGTTCGCAATCGAATCATGCCAATCAACCGCCGTTATAACATTGAGACACTGCTTTCGGCCTGTGACTACTACAATGCTCATAAGAAGCAGCGTCTTACGGTCGAATACATTTTGATCGCAGACGTGAACGATTCTGACGAGCAGGCCCGTCTCCTTTCTCGCCATGCACGCCGGCTCTCGGCAAAAGTGAATCTAATTCCCTACAATAATGTGTCCGGTCTGACTTGGACGCGGCCTTCGGAAAAGCGTCAGGAAAAATTTCTGTCGATCTTACGAGCTCAAGGTAATCCGGCGACGTTGCGTCGCGAGAAAGGCCATGACATCGATGCCGCTTGTGGACAGTTGCGGTTGCAAACGGAACGCGAAGCACGCTCGCGCGCGCTGTAGCCGCGACTCCGCGGGTCGGCGAAGAGTACCGCTATGTCAAGACCGCCCGCGGGCGGTGGGTATACCGAAAAACTTTGCACGGCGAGTCAACGTCGCGTTTAGTCTCAGTCATGGCCGGCTACGAGGGCGAGCCCGAACGCGCATGGGATGAGTACCAGTGGGAGCATTTTCTGCAGCAACAGGAGAGCAAGGCAGAAAAGTACATGCAATTGCTGGAAGAATATCTCGATGATCCCCAGCGCGACGAGATTATCGCCCGCGAAATGGGTTGGACCCAATTGCTGGATTCCAGCGATTGGAGCGCGGAACTCAATGCGCTCTCAGATGGCGACCTAACGGAAGAGGACGATTCTGCCATTGACGAGGCTTCCAGATCGGCAGACACCCTTGAAGGGCATGATCTGTATCGCTCTGCCTTCGCGTTGACGATCTGGATTGATCACCTGTTCGACCGAAACGCCTTACTCCAGAGTGAGCCAGCAGCCGTCAAATTGGCCACGCAAGCTGCGCTAGCCAATGCCAAGCTGGCCGCAGCCTTGAGCAGCGATAGTCTGAGTGAAATCGGGATGACGATTGCCTATTTGAAGCGGGCCTTGAAAGCAATCACGATTTCGATTGACGCAGCTGTGCAACTGCGGAAGATCGCCGGCCTGGTCACTCGCTCGCAGTATGCAGTACTTCGACAACGGCTTTTCCAGGTGCGAGACGGCATTGTCTCTCTGATGGGCGAGTATCGTGGCGAGTGGCGTCGCCGGTTCGGGCCCGAGAGCTTTCGCGGTTGAATGAAATAGGGCCGGCTCCCGTCCAATCATGCAAACGGAAGCGACTCTGGCTCAGGCCGATGTGTCGGACTTGGATTTGGTGACACGGTGCCAGGCAGGTGACACCGAAGCATTCGACGAGCTGGTAACCCGCTACCGAACACGAGTATTTGGCATGATTTACAACATGGTTCATAGCGAACAGGACGCCTGGGACCTTGCTCAGGATAGCTTCCTTAAAGCATGGAAATCGATTAAGCGCTTTCGGGGACGCTCAACGTTTTACACCTGGATTTATCGAATCGTTATGAACGTGACGATTGATTGGCTCCGAAAAAAACAGATCAAAGGCGGAGGCGGCGAGTTCGACGATGCGATTCAGCTGAAGGAGGTTGAGCCGGCATCCAAGACCGTTCCGAAGTCGGAAGCTTTGCCACACGAGATGATGGAACGGAGCGAAATTCGCGCCCGGATCGAAAAAGCAATTGCACAGCTTTCACCCGAGCAACGAGCCGTCATTTTGATGAAGCAAATCGAAGAGATGCAATATCACGAAATCGCGGAAGCACTCGGTTGCTCTATAGGCACGGTGATGTCGCGCCTGTTTTATGCGCGCAAGAAATTGCAAAATTTACTCAGAGACGTTTATGAGAACATTTGAAGAAAAGTGGACTGCATGGCTGGACGGGCAGCTTAGCGGACGAGAACTTTCGGAATTCGAGGCATCGTTGCCAGACAAGGCTGCCGCTGAAATTGAAAAGGCGGACGCGAAGAAGCTTGGCGCTCTTTTGAAGAGCGAGTTAGGCACGCCTGCGCTGACAAACGAAGAGTTTTTTAGCCATCAGCTTCGCGAAAGAATCGTGCGTGAAAGTACGGTGCCTTCCGTGGAACGCGAAGCCAAGGCCTCCACGTGGTGGACAATTCCCCGCCTGTTGTGGACGGGGACCGCGTCGCTCGCCGTTTTTTTGATTTTTACGGTTTTCGTGATTCGTGACAAGAATCCTGGGGAAGAATCGCAATACCTCACCCAGATTCTAAATGCGCGTGTTGATCCGGTCGTGAGCCCAAATGCGACTGTCTCAATGTTTGAAGTGAAGCAAGACCGGGTAACGGTGTTGTGGACAGAGGGATTGCAAAGTTTGCCCGCAGACTACGCCGCCAAGTAATCGCTCATGGACCGCTCGCTGGCGTTCTTAATCTCCATCGTTTCACTGATCGCAGGTGTGGTATCAGACGGACAGGCTGCGGAAACGGTGTGGAGCGGACTTGTTATTGCGGAAAACGTTACGCAGCCACAAGCAGTTCCGCCGGAACTCACGCGGATCGAGGGAGCGCTGAAAAAATTCTTTGGTTACAACCAGTTTCAGGTAATCGGCCAGTCGGAAAAGACGCTCAAGACCGGACAGGAGGATTGGCTTGCGACCAGCAAATTTTTCGGACTGCACGTCGACGCACAGGGTGAAAGTGCGGCCGGCTATGTTTTGAATCTGAAGCTTTACAAAGAGAAAGAGCTCTTGCTCGAAACGGACGCCAAGCTGAGCAAACGCAGTCCGCTGGTTATCAAAGGTCCTCAGGTTGGCAGCGGGCAACTATTGCTCGTGTTGGTTATACAATAAGCCAAGCGCATCGTTTCACGTTAGAAATGCGCATCCTGCTCTTTTGTCTGATGGCTGAATTTTCAATCATGTCCTCGGCACTTGCTTCGGAAAAACCGTTCAGTTTCGAAGACACGCCGGGAAAACTCCCGAAAGAGGTGGTCCCGACCGACTACGCCATTCGGATTGTCCCTGATATCGACAAGCTGACATTTGCCGGAACCGAGACGGTGAAGCTCAATGTTCGCCGCCGGGTTCGCCAATTAATATTAAATGCGCTCGAGCTCAAAATCGAAGGGGCCTCTATTGATGGCAAAGAATTGCCCGGCTCTGCGATTGAGACCGATACGAAAAACGAACTACTTACGCTCGCATTACCGTCAGAACTTGCGACTGGCGAGCATACTCTGGCGCTTCGCTTCGCGGGTATTATAAACCAGCAGGGACAGGGGCTTTTCTACATGCGGTATCAGGAGCAAGGCACTGGTGCCCGGAAGATCATGCTCGGAAGCCAATTCGAAGCGACCGATGCCCGCCGATTTTTTCCTTGCTGGGACGAGCCGGTCTTTCGCGCGCGCTTTCAACTGACCGCGGTCGTGCCGGAGAACTGGCTCGCTGTCTCGAATATGCCGGTCGAGAGTGAGCACAAAATCGCTGGTGGCAAAGAAGTGCGCTTCGCTGCGACTCCGCCAATGTCGAGTTATCTGAACGTTTTCGTTGCGGGTGAACTCGAGTCCATTCAATCGCGAAGCGGCCCTACCGAGCTCCGAGTGATTGCGACCAAAGGTAAGGCAGAGATGGGCCGCTACGCCCTCGAAGCCACCGCGCAAATCTTGCAATACTACAACGATTATTTCGGCGTGGCCTATCCGTTGCCGAAACTGGACCAGATCGCGCTGCCAGGCGGTTTTGGAGGCGCCATGGAAAACTGGGGCGGGATCACCTATTACGAATCGAAACTTCTGTTCGATCCAAAAAGTTCCTCTGCAGAAACAAAGCAAGATATCTACGAGGTCCTCGCGCACGAAATGGCGCACCAGTGGTTCGGCGACCTGGTAACGATGGCCTGGTGGGACAACTTGTGGCTCAACGAAGGCTTTGCCTCGTGGATGGGCTCCAAATGCACCGCGCACTTCAATCCACAATGGGAAGTCTGGCTGCGGCGGGAATTCCCGCGGGATCCGAGCCGCCGTGCCGGAATCGCCAAAGAAGTAGCTATGGAAGGCGATGCGCGATCGACCACCCATCCGATCCAACAGCCGGTCGCGACCGAGGCCGAAGCCAACAGCGCTTTCGATGATATAACTTACAAAAAAGGGCAGTCATTTTTGCGGATGCTGGAGAGTTTTCTCGGTGACGATGTATTTCGGAAAGGGATTCGCGATTACATTGCGGCGCATACGTATTTGAATACCACAACGGCGGATTTGTGGAATGCGCTCTCGAACGCTTCCGGGAAGCCGGTAGGAGAAATCGCTGCCGGTTGGACAGAGCAACCGGGGTTTCCCGTCGTGAAAGTGAAACGAGAGCAAGACGACGACGTCTCGCTTACACAGGAACGATTTACCGTCAATTTCACCAACGCTCCGCCGATCGAGTGGAAAATTCCTCTTACGTATGCGGTTGTGGGTGAAACTCCTGCGACACTGTTGATGACAAGGAAGCTCGATAGCATTCACAACATTCGTCCTGATCGAGCGCTCAAGCTGAACGTAAACGGCGCCGGAAATTATCGCGTCGAATATGACGAGGCATCTTGGAAATTGTTGCTCGGGGCTCTCAAGAATCTAGGCGTCGAGGATCGCGTCAACCTTTTGAGTGATGCCTGGGCTATGGTCCAGGCGAATCGGGCGCCGATTGGCCTATATTTTGAGCTGGTGGAAAAGCTGCCGGGTTCGACCGACTTGGCCGAGCGCGAACAGATCATTCACGTGCTGGATTTTATTAACCGGCTTTTGAGTGGCAGTTCTGAACAGGAGAAATTTCAGCGCTATGCGCAATCACTCTTGCATCCTACCTTTGATGCGGTTGGCTGGGAAACCAAACCTGACGAGAAAGCGGCCACGGCAAATCTCCGGGCGAGTCTGATTGCAGCACTCGGAAACCTCAACGATCCGAAAGTCGTCGCGAGTTGTCGCGAACGTTTTAAGGCTTATCTCACAAATCCAAAATCGCTGGCGCCTGATCTTCGACCGGCGGTGTTTTCGGTTGTAGGACGTTATGCTGACGAATCGATATGGAATGAACTTCACCAGCTCGGCCTCAAGACAACAAGCGTTGAAGAAAAACAAAACTATTACGATGCGTTAGCCGGTGCGATCGACTCCAAATTGGTCAAGAAGGGCCTTCCTATCGCGCTTACGGACGAGTTGCCAACAAGCCGCGCGGTCTTTCTTGTCTTGCGAATCGCTCGCGAAAGTGGTCATCCAGATATCGCGTGGGATTTTGCCAGGGCGAACATGAAAGCGCTCCTCGCAAAGATCGACGCGCTTGGCGCTAACACCTATGCGCCCAGTCTGTTCACTTTTTTCTCGGACGGTTCGCGCACGCAAGAGCTAAGGACATACGCGAAAAGCAATCTGTCCGCTGCGAGCGCTCGGGAAGTAGCAAAGGCCCTGGATGAAATTCGGTTCCGATCGGAATTCAAAAAACGCCTCGCGACTCAACTCGATGCATGGATCGATCGCAAAAAAGTTGCTGATAGTCGCGGATCAGCGGGTCCGAATCACTGATCGCTGTTCTGTTGAGGCGTGATCCAAAGACGCATCGGAATCATCGAAGACTCAACAAAACCGTGGTGGCGGAAAAATTCCTGCGCCACATTTTCCGGCCGGTCGGTCAGCAACGTAACGCGGAGGAAATTTTTCTGTTTGGCGAATTGAATGGCGTGCTGGAGAAGCCTCCTACCGTATCCCTTGCCCTGGTATTTCTTATGGACCACCAGATCCTCCAGCAGAATTACGAAGCCGCCCTCAGCGGTACTGATGGTAAAAAGCAAATTGATCATTCCCACGATTGCGCCGTTTTGCCGCAACACAAAGACGCGCCCCCTGCTGGGTTGTTCGAAAATCAGGCGTAAACCACGAAGTTGTTTTTCCTTGTCTGGCCGGAAATCGCCCTCCTGAGCGAACAATTCACCGAGCATTCCCGACAGTTCGTCGAGATCGGCCTCGGTCGCCGGCTCAATCACCACGTGTTCTTTTTCGCCCATTGCTTGCACTGCTTATTCCAAAAATCCGGCGTCCTGGCAATTAAATTAGCCTGACCCTTCATCCCGGCGTTAACTATTGATGCGCCCGGTAGCGTTGACAATGTCGCGCTCGACCTTAGTTTAGCCGCTCTTAAATCGCGCCGAGTCTGTTTTCGGTTTTATGAAACGCACCTACCAGCCATCCAAGCGAACACGCAAACGTCAGCATGGGTTCCGTGCCCGCATGAAAACAAAAGGGGGCCGCGCGACTCTGGCACGCCGCCGCCAACGCGGCCGTAAGCGTTTGCTTCCAAAAGGCGTCGAAACGCATTACGCGCGTCATACGCAGGCGTAACACTCCTGCCTTCAGCCGGTCTGGTCGTCGTCTGTCTGTCGGATTGAGATCGACAAGTCTTTTTTGGCTGGCCAAGCCTGGCCGAATTCGTTACGCTGCGCCCCTAAATTTTTCCCATGAAATCAAACGCCGTCGTCATCGAATCGCCTACAACTGGTTCGAGGATTTTTGCTCACACACGTTGGGACTCGATTCCTGTTTTGGCCGCAATTTTCCACTGCGCCTATTTCTTCGGGATGTTCTATCTCTTCTCGCGAGTCCCGCTCTGGATCATGCTCATTCTTGGCTTCGTCTATTCGGTGAGCATTTCTTGGAACATCAACGGCATCTCACACAACTTCATTCATAATCCTTACTTCCGATTTCCCTTGTTTAACCGCCTGTTCAGCATTCTTGAATCAATCACCGTTGGGTTTAGCCAGATTTTTTACGAGTGCATTCACATGCAGCACCACAAGGGAAACGCTGACCGCCCTGACGAGCATGGTGAGACAGTCGATTGGATTTCCATTTACAAGCATGGACATGACGGTGACGCCGAGCACCCGCTCAAATACACTTTCCTGAGTTTCTTCCGTGAAGACCCGAAAACGGTTTATCGAGAATTGAAACGCAAAAATCCCCGCGACGCTTTTTGGGGCGTGACAGAATTAGCGCTGTTCGTTTTCACCTTCGTCATTCTTGGCGTTCTCAACTGGCGCTACATCTGTTTTCTTGTGCCGTTCTGGTACTTGGGCCATTGCCTTTCCTATCTCAACGGCTATTACCGCCATTATGGCGGCAACCCGGACGAACCGCTTGCCTGGGGGGTGAGTAGTTACGATAAACTTTACAATTGGATCTGGTTTTTTAACGGCTTCCATGCCGAGCATCATTTCCGGCCAAAAGTGCACTGGACGCGAATGCAGGCACTCCGCGATCAGATCGTGGAACGACAACGCGCTGCTGGAGTCCGAGTGATCAAGCCACCGCACGCCCTTGCTTTTCTTGATCCCGACCTGCCGGCGCTGAAAGAGCACTCTCGGCAAAAATCTCATGCCCGTTGGAATCTAAAGGCTTCGCGCCTCCACAGAGAACCCAACTGAGATTTCCGCGGTTGACCGCAAATTGGGCACTCTGGCGGCAGGGCTGACCAATTGTTCGTCTAGCGACGAGATATGAATTTTCCGGTTGCGATTTAGTCTAACATTTCGAAATTCGAAATTCGAAAATTTTCAAATTTGCACCGTAAGCTCAATTGGCAGAGCAAGTGACTCTTAACCACGCTAGTCACCTGAGTATGCGACGTTACGTTACCAAATACGCTACCGCTCCGCACCGCGCCTCCAAAACGCATGACGCGAGGCTGGCATTTGGTGGCAAAAATTCTATTTGAGGAGCGAACAGGTGAGCGATGCGAGTCGAGTATTCCTTGCGATCAGTCTGGCCGTTTGCATTTCTGTCTGCTCGTTAGGCTGCTACGAAAACTTCAGATTCTAGCGCGCCGAGACGCTTGTTGAAGGCACGCCGCAATTTCGAGAGTGCGGTTAATTCCATCTGCCGAACGCGCTCGCGGGTTATCCCGATTATCTCCGCAACCTGTTCAAGCGGTTTTGCTGTCGTGCCGTTTAGCCCGAAACGTTCTATAATGATCGTTGTCTCGCGGTTGTTGAGGCTTTTGAGAACCCGATTGATCTGGTCCGAGAAATCTTTTTCGCGCAGTGATTCGAAAGGAGTTTGGGTTTGTTCATCTGGAATGCTTTCGCCTAGTTCGGTCTGTTCATCGGCACCAACAGGCGCATCGAGCGATTCGGGCCGCAGGCCAACCCTTCTCAGCCGCGCCACTTTTTCAGCGGCAATCCCCAGCTCCTCGCCGAGTTCGTCCTCAGTCGGTTCGCGACCGAGCTCGTTGCCCATTTGCGCTGAAACGCGGTGCATCCTGCCAATTTTCTCGATCGTTTTCGCTGGCAATCGAATCGTTTTGCTTTGGTTGGCAAGTGCGCCTTTGATCGCTCGCTTGATCCACCAAATAGCATAGGTGCTGAGCTTGACGCCTTTTTCCGGATCGAATCGATCGACTGCTTGCATTAATCCGATGTTTCCTTCCGAAATCAGATCAACCAGAGGCAGACCCAGATTGATGTAATCGCGCGCGATGGTTACAACGAGCCGCAGGTTCGCATTGATCATGCGCTCGCGCGCGGCCGCATCACCATTTTGGATTCGCCGCCCCAGTTCGGTCTCTTGATCGGGCGACAAAAGAGGTATTTGCCCGATCTCAAGCAAATATCTGTTGAGCACCGCATTCGTTTCATTCATGCCTCAAACTGTAGTGGCTGGAGCGAATGCACCGCTACTGGGTAAATGTGAGATTTTCAAACAACGCCCGAGAGGCGCACCGCGCTCCCTCTTTTGGGAGACCCAGTTTCGGCGACATCAGTGAGCATCAGGCCGCAGTGCATCAAGCTGGGCTTTCACCAGATTTTATTGTGCTATCGAATGTTTAACTGCTGCTACGTTTTCGGGGTCCATTACCGCGCCGGTTAACAACACAACGGCCAAAGCAGTAATGCCAGGAGCATTGCGATCAAAATCAACTCACATGTAATGGACGTCCGCCTTTCCCGTCGCGAGGAAGCGTCATCGCTGTCTGGACGCAGACCGGATTGTAAGACCAGACGCAGGCTATCGGGATGATTGTCGAAAATCACAATGCGTCGCATCGTTTTGCCCTCAAATGGAGTTGGCATAGGTGGCGAGACGATCGCAAAAATTCTCTTTTGTCCTGAGCTCGCTGAACCAGACGGGCAGTCGAGTTTAGGCGACGGAATCCACTGGGAATACTCCTTAGTCGCAGAACGTGAAATTGCGCGCCGTCCATAACCGTTGTTAAACCGTGAGCTAGCCATGCTTTCACCATATTGCGACTGATTAGCTCACAGCTACCGGGTAGGCGTGAGATTTTTAAACAGCACTTGAGAAGTGATCTACGCTCCCTCATTCGGAAGAGCTATCACTCTTGCGTTTCGCCCAGGGGGATGGCGATTACAGCGAGAGCGACTGGTAGCACAAGCGCCCAGAGGCTAAACTTAACTTCTAATGCGGCGCCAGCGGCACAGCCGACGACGAACCCAATTGTGCAGGGCAATGTCATGCGTGCCCGGCGTCCGGCCTGGGCGAGCTCGTCGGGGTTTCTCTTGCTGCGGGCGAGCGTCGCCAGGTCGACAGTCAGTTGAGTGATGGTCGGTTGCATCATAAACAGAACTTTTCACGATGCGGAATGCGTTCGTTAGGATAACGGAGCACGCGGCGAGCGCGCCCCAGTCGTCCGCCATTTCCCATCCTTTCCCACCAATGAGCGCGATCGTAATTCCAACGGCGGCTGCAGCAGAGGTGATCGCGTCAGAGCGGTGATGCCAGGCATCGCCCTTGAGTGCATTTGAATCGAAGGCATCTGCGGCCGCGAAGACGCGGCGTGAAAGTAACTCTTTGACCACGATCACGCCGATTAGTACCGGCAATGTGAACCACGCCGGCGAATGGTGCGGAGTCCCGATTTCGAGAATGG
>Ga0207701_10001383_pt1 | contig 25571 bp, 20 predicted proteins | sample KBSSwiSSwithPhiX_FD_184294 | JGI IMG/M metagenome (GOLD analysis project Ga0207701, IMG submission 184294) | Switchgrass rhizosphere bulk soil microbial communities from Kellogg Biological Station, Michigan, USA, with PhiX - S5 (SPAdes) (version 2) | ecosystem: Environmental > Terrestrial >... | reverse complement strand
GGTGCGTTCCACCGCGGAACTGGAACGCGTCCGACGGCAGATGAAGTCGCTCGGAATTGGTTTTGCCATGGGCATCTTCTCCCGTGACCAGCTGGCGGGTGTGATGCTGCTGGGACCCCGACGCTCAGGCCGCATCTACGGCACGGTCGAGCAGGGCGCGCTTGGTGTGCTTTGCGGACAGCTCGCGGTCGCGATTGAGAATGCGCAGCTCTTCACCGAAGTGCAGAACGCGAAGATCTACAACGAGACCCTTTTGCAAAACCTCACTACTGGCGTTGTGGCAGCGGATCGAAACGGAATGATCACCGTCTTCAACCGCGAAGTGGAGCAACTGACCGGCATGCCTGCCAGCGAAATTCTGGCCCGCCGGATCTCAAATCTGCCGGACGCGTTGTGCGATGTTCTCTCGGAGACGATCAGAAACGGAGAACGTCAGGAGAACCGCGAGATCGTCCTGCGCGCCGGAGATAAGAACACGATTTTGCGCGCGAGCAGTTCGCTCTTTCACGGCCAGGACGGAACCACACTGGGCGCGTTGATGGTGCTGACCGACATCACCACGCTCAAACGTCTCGAGATGCAGATTCGGCGAAGTGATCGGCTGGCCAGTTTGGGCACGCTTTCCGCCGGCATGGCTCATGAGATCAAGAACCCGTTGGTCTCGATCAAGACTTTCGCCCAACTGCTACCCGAGCGGTATCAGGATTCCGATTTCCGCGAGACCTTCTTCTCTCTCATCGGCCACGAGGTGGATCGAATTGATTCGTTGGTCAATCAGCTCCTCCGGTTTGCGCGGCCGGCCAAGCCGCTTCTGAAGCCAATGCATGTCCACGAAATTTTGGAAAAGGCCTTGCTTCTGGTTGGCCATCGCCTCTACCAAAAGGATGTGAAATTAACTCGTTCCTGGCAGGCCGATGTCGATACAATCCACGGCGATTCGGGCCAGATTGAACAGGTCTTCCTTAATTTCCTCCTTAACGCGCTTGACGCTATGAAATCCGGTGGGTCACTCGTCGTCTCGACTGAAATCGGTTCGACCGAGATGTGGCCGACGGCTTTACCGGGCGATCCAGTCGATGTTCGCGAAATTCTCCGCGTCACGGTTGAAGACGACGGCTGCGGGATTAAGCCGGAGGATTTAACGCACGTCTTCGATCCATTTTTCACGACCAAGGATTACGGCACCGGTCTCGGACTCTCGGTCGTGCACGGCATCGTGCAGGAACATGGCGGACAAATCGAGGTGGAGAGCGAACTGGATCGAGGCACCAGTTTCCACATCCTACTTCCGCTCGTTCGCTTTGAGGAAGAGGTAGCGGCGGCATGATCTCCCCCGTCGCCTGCCTTCTCTATACACAGGACCCGGACCTCGTTAGGCGAACGCGTGCGTTTTTGCGTAACCGCGCCTCCGTGCGTCACCTCGATGCTCCCGAGCGGCTCGAGGCGGTCCTCCAGCAAAATAGCCCGGCCTTGCTGGTGTTGGACCTGCGCTGCCACGAAACACATGATTTGCTCGAGCAAGTAAAGGCAGAGTGGCCCGACGTTCTGATTGTTGCACTGGGCGTACCCCGGTCGGAACCGCTGCGCGATGCAGAGCAGGCCGGCATCTATGCGGCCGAGGATGTGGATTTGGAACGGCGTCCGTTTCAGGCTTTGATCGGCAGGGCGCTCGATCATTTACGGGTCTTGGAAGACAATCGGGTTTTGCGAGCAGAAACGGACAACGCGTTGAGGAGCGTCGAGCCACGCGAATTGCGGCGAGGTCAAGACACAAGTGCGGGAGCAACACTTCGGCTGCCTCGCTTTCCAAGGGTGTTTCGTCGCTTTGGCAGTCTCGATACGTTGTTGAACAGCGTGGTGGAGAATCTGGCCGACGCCGCAATGGTCAGGCGGGTCGGGATTTTTTCCCGCCGCCGGGAAGGGGAGACGTTCCGTTTACTGGCTGGGCTGCGGTGTCTTCCCGAAACGCATGAGCTTGAATTCCAGGCACGCGATCCTTTGGTCGGCTGGTTGGAGCGACATGGTCATCTCGTTTGTCGCGCGCACCTGCCGCAAAGCGCGCATTCCACCCAACGCGAGTTGCTTCGCCGAGCGCTCGACAGGCTCGGTGCCGAAGTAATTGTGCCGCTTTACGTGCGAGAAAAAATCGGCGGCTGGCTTTTTGTTGGCCATCGCCTGGCGGGCGAGAGTTTCGATTATGAGGCGCTCGAAGCCCTGACGAATCTAGGCGACCAGGCTTCCACGGTTTTGGAAAACGCTCTTATTCACGAAGAGGTAACGCTTCAGAAAACGCTCGCTGAAACGCTGCTCACTACAATTCCGCCGGGCATTATTGCGAGCGACGAAGATGCGCGTTTGCGCTGGTGCAATCCGACCGCGGCGTCCGTTCTTGGCCTGAGCTTACCCGACGTGTTAAACAAACCAGTCGAGGCCGCTGGCGGCCTGGTTGCTTCGGCACTGCGCGAAGCGCTCGAAAGTACGGAGCCACCCCGCTCTCGGCAATGGACCGATCCACAGACCCGCCGTTCGCTTTCCATTCAAACTCGGCGTCTCATTCACCAGGACAAACCTCTCGGCGCGGTCGCCGTCATCCAGGACATGACCCCGGAGGAATCGCTCCGGCAAAAAAAGGAATTGGTGGATCGCGCCGCTTTCTGGACCGATCTCGCGGCCAGTATGTCTCACGAGGTCCGTAATCCGCTCGTGGCCATCAAAACTTTCGCTCAACTGCTGCCGGAACGCTTCGATGACGCGGATTTTCGGCGCGAGTTTAACGAAATCGTTGTTCAGGAAATTAATCGACTCGATCTCATCATCACTCAGATTAACAACTTCGCGCACCCGCCGGAGTTGGTCTTTAGATCGCTCGATCTGCGCACGCCGGTGAAGAAAGCTCTCGAACTGGCGCGGACGCGTCATATTCAAAACGGTTTTTCTATTGAAACGACCTTTCCTTCGGACCTGCCCCGGGTGATCGGCGATGAAACCGCCCTCACGGAAGCTTTTGCTCACCTCATGACGAACGCCGCCGAAGCGACTCACGGCCAGACCAAAAGCAGGATCACAGTCTCGGCCCGGCCCGTCCGCGAGGGAGAGCACACCAGCGGCGTGGTGGTGACGGTGAAGGATAATGGCAAAGGAATTTCGGCAGATCTAAAAGAGAAGATATTTTCTCCCTTCTGCACGACAAAAGCGCGCGGGATGGGACTTGGTCTGCCGATTGTGAAGCGGACTGTGTTTGACCACAATGGCCGCGTCGATGTGGATTCCGGTTCTCACGGGACTTCCGTCAGCGTGCTCTTGCCGGTGGTGGAAAACGGCTCGTAGTAAATATCGTTTTCTGATTGGAAAGTGGCGTAATCGCCATAAGATGGGCGAGGCTCAATCAGGAACATATTTATGATCGTCACTACCAAGCAGCTCTATAACGTCGCTTACGGAAAGTTTGCGGTCGGCGCTTACAATGTTAACAACATGGAACAGATCCTCGGGCTGTTCCGCGGCTGCCTGGAAAGCCAGGCGCCGTTTATCATTCAACTTTCGAAGGGAGCGCGAAAGTATGCCGACAAGAGGATGCTCGAGGCGCTGATCCGCACAGCGGACAAGATGTTCGAAGAGGCGATCTTCGCTGTCCATCTTGACCATGGCGATGAGGAAACCTGCTACGACTGCATCAACTCAGGCTTTTACAGCTCCGTCATGATCGACGCTAGTCACGAATCGTTCGACGAGAACGTCGCGATCACGAAACGAGTTGTCGATAAGGCTCACGAAAAAGGGATCAGTGTCGAGGCCGAGCTGGGCCGACTGGGTGGGGTTGAAGAGGACATCAAGGTTGATGAAGGCCACGCTTCATTGACCAATCCCGACGAGGCGGTGCAATTCGTTAAGCAAACGGGCTGTGATGCGCTCGCGGCGGCGATTGGGACCAGCCACGGCGCCTACAAGTTTACAGGCAAACAAGGCCTGCATTTCAACGTCATCGAAGAAATCAAAAAACGGATTCCCGGGACGCCCATTGTGATGCATGGCAGCTCCAGCGTGCCGATCGAGGAAGTAGAGCGAATCAACGCGGCGGGTGGAAAACTCGATCCTTCCGCCCGGGGCGTGAATGAAAACGAATACCTTCCTGCGGCTAAGCTCGGCGTGACCAAAGTAAATATCGACACTGACGGCCGCCTGGTCTGGACCCGCGTCCATCGGGAATTTTTCCGCGATCATCCCGACCAATTCGATTTTCGGCCGCCGGGCAAAATATTCGTCGACGAGTATGCGAAATTCATCGCGCACAAGAACGAAAAGCTGGGCTCCGCCGGCACGCTTGGGGCGGTTCGCGCGGGCTTGTAAAAGTCGGGCGGCTGGGGCAGAAACCGCGGCCTAACGGGCCTGCACGGATTTGCCGGGACCGTCGATTTGAAACGTTAGCCTCACAAACTTCGCTTCGACGCCCACGAGCGAGAGGTAGAACTGTCTTTTTTGCCGAAAGCGGACCGCGCCGGCAACGACGTTCCAATTTGCGTCATTTGCCGCAAGTGGTTTGCTCGCCGTGGCGATCGAGAACGTGCCCTTGGCGGTGACGTTTCCATTTTCCAGCGTAAAGCAGCGTTGCTGATTAGGCGATGAGAGGGGGATGACGAAGGAGGTCACCCCTTTTGGCAAATTGAAGCGGATCTTTTCATCGTTCACCGTCAGATTAATCGCCCGCAGATGAGCCCGTCCGACGTTGTTTACCTGACGTTGACTGTGCGGCGCTGGCGCGCTCGCGAGACGAGCCGTTTCCCCATGAGCTGGCATTGACGAGCTCACGATCAACGCGAGACAAAAGGCCAGCACAGAGGAACATAGGTTCGTCTGCGGGTGAGAGGCCTGCATACTTGCGGACACAGCTTGAACTGCGCCAGTTTTCGAATGCGCTTTTCGCGTGGAAGAAGCCGGGCCCGCTCGATCAACATTTGCCCGCGAATCGGAGGGAACAACGTTCGTGGCGGGCAAGATTTGTCTTGCCCAGATCGTGGCATTCCTGTAAGAAACGGCCAACTAAAACAAACACATAAAATCAGGATCTTTTGCAGGAGTGGCTCTCGGATTTTTCCGCGCGCGACCGTGCAATGTCGTCGCCTCGAACGGCCGCGCCAAACTCCTCCTTCGATTGGTACTGCACCTGCTAAACCTAGATCGGCCGGTCCCTATGGATTCCAAAACCCACTCGATTCCCCTCGTCTTGAAGGCATTTTCTGTCGCGTCTGGACTCCTTGTCCTGGCCTCGGCAGTTCTTGCGCAAGACGCAGTGCGGCCGTCACTCGCCGGGGAAGCTGCCGCTGAAGCGCGGCGTCAATCGATCGAGCAGATTCCTTACAACCTTCTCCTTGGTCCGGTTCGTTTCCGGTTCAGTATCACAACCGGGGTTGAATATAACGACAACATCAACCTGGCGGAGAGGAACAAGCAGGATGACATCATCTTCAGGCCACAGTTTAACATCAACGCGATCTGGCCGGTCACACAGCTAAACACACTCCGACTTGATCTCGGAATGGGTTATAGCTTCTACGTCAATCATCCGGAGAACGATACCAACGGCGTTCTCATTTCGCCAGGCTCACAGTTGGCGTTTGATATCTTCGTCCAAGACTTCCGGATCAACATTCACGATCGCTTCTCGCTACAACAGGATCCAACTGACGAAATCCAATTGAGCAACGTCGTCGATTACGGCCGCTTTGAGAATACTTTCGGTGTTTCTGTTCTCTGGGACTTAAATAAGGCAGTGCTGACCTTTGGCTATGACCACTACACTTATATTTCAACGACCGACACCTTTTCGTATCTCGACCGTAATGCGGAAATCCTCAGCTTTAGCGCCTACTTTGCCCTGACCTCTTCGACTGGAGCGGGACTCGAGACTTCGGCCGTTTACAGTTACTACAACGAGTCGGTCCTGAATGATGCCATCAGTTATAGCGTCGGGCCGTTTGTCGAGACGCAGTTGACGAATTATCTTAAGCTGCGCGCCTCGGTCGGGTATCAGATGATTGATTCTGATAACAATGGCCTAGTTTCCGACCCGAACAACGGAAGCGATTATTACGCCTACCTGCTGCTCTCACATCGAGTAAACTCCGCTCTCACGCACAGTATCTCGGCCGGTCACGAATCACAGCTCGGCGTTAACTCGAATTTCGTCGTTGTGACTTATGTCCGTCATACCGCGACTTGGAATATTATTAACAATGTACTCCTTGCGACCGAGTTATTCTACGAAGATGGAGACGACTCGGGTGGGATAACTTCGGAGCACATTCAGCGTTATGGCGGAGCGGCCACCCTTGGCTATCAGTTGACGCCGCATGTTACGCTCGGACTTCGTTACCAATATACCCAAAAGCAGTCCGATCAGCCCGGTCGTGACTACAAACAAAATCGGGTCGCTTTCGACGCCACGTATAGTTTTTAACTAGAGGTATGGATCAGTGATGCGCTTATTTACACTCTGCAGTATTTGCGTGTCTGTCCTCTTTCCGGCACCGTGGACGTTTGCACAGGATAGCAGCGTGGCTCCGATCGTTCCGAAGGCGACGGCGGTCGACCAGGGGCCGGATGGCACGGCGAGCAGCACCGTTTTGCGAACCAACTCAATGTCGGTGCTGGATGACAAGAAGCGGCTGGGAACGGACGACTTCGTCAGTTTTCGCGTGGTCGAGGACCGGGATAACATCTCCCAGCGCCTGCGCGTCAACGATAACGGGGAATTGGAAGTTCCTTACATTGGACTCGTCCCAGCCCAGGGCAAAACATGCCGTGAACTTGCTTACAATATCAAGTCGGCGCTGGAGAAGGAATACTACTATCACGCGACGGTCATTCTGGCGGTCGATAAAGTGAGCGAGAAATCACGCGGCAAGATTTATGTCTACGGCGCGGTCAAATCACAGGGTCCGCAGGAGATCCCAACTGATGAGACTTATACCATTAGCAAAGCGATTATTCGGGCTGGCGGCTTCGGTGATTTTGCCGATAAACGCAAGATCAAGCTCACACGCAAGGATGGGAAGGATCTGGTTGTCGATCTCAAGCGAATCATCGAACAAGGTCATACCGAAGATGACGTCGTTCTGCGGCCTGATGATCAGATTTATGTGCCGCAACGCCTGGTGAACTTCTAGTTATGCCGACTCCTGCCCTCGAACGTTCCTCGCCCGCGTCGATCGCCACCTCACTCATTACCCGGCTCCATCGCTACAAGGCGCTTCTGCTCCGCCGCTGGTGGATTCCCCTCCTGACCACCTGCCTTGGGATATTCGTCGGCGCGTGGGTGATTTTTCAGGCGCCTAACGCTTTTCTTTCGACGAGCAAGATGATGCTCGCGGGCAAACTGAACCTGAGCCAGAACGCGGTCTACAGCGAGGACAGTAATAACTTTTACGGCACTCAAATCCAGTTGATGCAGAGTGACGAAACACGGGCCGGCGCTGAAGCGTTGGTCCGGGCTACGCACCCGGAATTGCCGCCGGTCAAGGTCAGACTCTCGGTCAGTCAAAAACCGCGTACATCAATTTTCGAACTGGAAGCGGTGGGCACGTCGCCGGATTACACCCAGGCCTATCTCAACGCTGTGATGCAGAAATATCTCGACGTGAAGAAAGGCATGCGCGCGGATCAGGGCAGTCACATGACCACTGCGATCACGGAACAGTTGATTCAGGTCGAGAAGGATCTGCGGGCCGGCGAAGACGAGATGCTGGAGTTCCAAAAAGAGCACAACATCGGATTTATTCAGGAGGAAGGAAACAGTGCTGCGGCGTATCTCGTGAAACTGAATCAAGAGTACGCAAGGCTGAAGACCGAGTTTGAGTTGCTCAGGTTGCTTGATCTCGACCAAAATCTCGATCGCCAGCAGGTCGCTCCCAAGGCGTCTGAGTTAGCTGCGGGATCTTCACCAACGGAAGATAACATGTCCTTCGCCGAATTCGGACCGGAGGGTGAGTATCTGAAGGCAAGAAGCGCGGCGCAGCTGCTCAAGGCAGAACGTGATACTCTGTCCAAGGATTTGCGCCCGCGACATCCGAAGATCCTGAAGCTTAATGACGAAATCGAGAAACAGGAGCAACTGATTAACCTCTACCGCGAAGACGCGGTTGAGAAACTCGATACTCGACGTAAGTCCATCGGGACACAGATGGAGAACCTTCAATCCAATATCAAGGAATGGGAAAAGAAAGCCCTCGTTCTTAGTCAACAACTCGCGCAGTTCAATCGGTTGAAGGGCAAGGTCGATCGACAGAAACAGCTATACGATCGTCTTACGAACAGCCTCAAAGACGTTGACATGTCGCAGGCCGTCGACCCAGGCGATCAGGTCGGTATCATGGAAAATGCCACCACCCCGATATCGGTGCGTCCAGGGTTAGTGATGAGCTTGCTGGTCGGGCTTGGTTTTGGCGCGTTTGCCGGGTTGGTGATCCTGATTCTGCTCGATCGGATTGATGACCGGATGGCCTCATTTACCGAGTTCCAGCACTATTTCACGGAAAACATTCTCGGCCAGATCCCAAAAGAGAAGAGCAAGGGCAAAATTGGTCTGCTCCAACCGGAGGACGCACGCCATGTTTTTGCCGAGTCCTATCGCAACGTGAGGTCTTCAATTTTCTTTATGCCCTATGAAGGTGCCCGGCCAAAGACGTTGCTGATTACGAGTGCGGTCCCTAACGAGGGCAAGTCGACTATCTCGTCCAACCTTGCCATCACCATGGCGCTTTCTGGAGCCAAGACATTGCTTATCGATGGCGACCTTCGGCGTGGCGCTTTGCGTGAGGACTTTGATATCCAGTCGAGAATCGGATTCTCCGAGGTTTTGAAGCAGGAAGTTAACTGGCGGGAGGTGGTGGTTCCAACTTCGCTCTCAAGCTTGTTCATACTGCCGCGCGGCAGCACGATTTCGCAGCCGAGTGAACATCTTCTGCGTGAATCGACCGACGCTTTTCTAAAGGACATCTATAATCACTACGATTACATCATTATCGATAGCTCGCCGGTCCTGGCCGCGGATGACACCACCAGTCTCGCCCCAAAGATCGACGCCACGCTTTTTGTCGTGCGCCTCTCGTATACTTCGGCTCGTCTGACCCGCAAAGCTCTGGAACTGCTTTATAGCCGGCAGGTGAATATGCCGGGCGTGATTCTCAATTACGTCGATACTTCGCTTCCTGAGTATTATTACTATCAGTACGCGGAGTATTACAATACGCCCCCTGCGCCCACAACGCCCGCCGTTTCCAACACGCCTTCGCAGCCGGTTAAGGAAGAATACAGAGTCTAGAGACGGCGCGCACTTTGTCTTGCGCGGCGGATTGCACGCGCTGCTAGTCTGCTCTTCGTGGCATGAGCTCCTCGCCTGACGATAGCGTGCTTGCTTCCACGCCAGAGAGCAGGCGCATTTTCCAGTTTGTACGCCGGGCTAGCCGTTTCACCTGGGTGCAACTGGTCGTCCAGTGCATCGGTTTTGCTACCGGCATTCTGATCGTTCGATGCATGGAACAACATGAGTACGCGCTCTTCACGATCGCGAACACCATGCAGGCTACGACTAACATCCTCGCGGATATTGGAATCAGCATCGGCTTGATCTCCATCGGTGGCCGTGTCTGGCAGGATCAGCGCCGCCTTGGGCAGCTTGTCAGCACGGGGCTGAAGCTCCGCCGCAAGCTCGGGACGGCAGCGATTCTGGTGGTGACTCCGTTGCTCTATTTCATGCTGAGAAAGCACGGGACATCTTTTTCCTATACCGTTTTTCTGATCGCCGCCGTGCTTGCTGGCTTGTCCGCGCAATTATCGGTTGAAGTATTCAGCGTCATACCCCGCCTGCGCTCTGACCTAGGGCAGATTCAAAAGGTCGATTTCATCGGATCAATTGCCCGTCTCGCGGTCCTCGGAGCGCTCGCTTTTGTCTTTCTGAATGCCGGTGTTGCTGTCGTGGCGGGGTCCGGTGCGCTCTTATTGCAGTATTTGCTGTCGCGGCAGTACGCCGCGGGAATAATCGATCTTCAAGCGGAAGAAAACGCGGAGGATAGAAAAGCAATGCTTGGCTTCATCCGCAGCCAGGCGGCCAACGCTGTTTTCTTCTGCCTGCAGGGGCAGATCACAATTTTCTTGATCACCTTTTTTGGTCATCGCGCTGGGGTGGCCGAGGTGGGTGCGCTTGGCAGACTAGCGATAATTTTTACCGTCTTGGGAAATTTGGTTGCCAATATATGTGCGCCTGCGTTCTCGCGCTGCCGAACACATCACCAACTTGTTTGGCTCTACACCGGGGTTGTCGGTGGAGTTGCGGGTCTGAGCCTGCTCCTCCTGGGTGGCGCGTATTTCTTGCCTAACGAGTTTCTATTCATCCTTGGAAATAGATATTCGCACCTCCAATATGAACTCTTACTGATTGTCGGCGGCGCCATGATCAATACGATGGCCGGGACCCTCTGGACGTTGAACGCCTCCAGAGCCTGGATCGCAGGTTCCTGGCTTTACATCCCGCTCACGGTGGGAACACAGTTGCTCCTCATCCCGTTTACCGATTTTTCGAGTGTAAACGGTGTGCTTACCTTTAATTTGTTCTCCGTCTGCCCAAATCTTCTGCTAAACATTGCTTTGAGTTACCGCGGATTTCGGCAGCCATTGCCGGTAGAATAAAATGCTAAATTACGGATATCATTTCGCTCGCCTCGACGGTGGACTGCGGCGAACGATTTACCGTCGGTTCCTTCCCAGAATCGTGGCGCGCACCATCCGGCAGCCCGGCTCGATTCCTCTTGATGTCTTCTCTTATTCCGGGGAGGAAGCCTTACCTGAGCAGGTCCGCTCAATTCGTTCCTTCCTGCGACATGTCGGTCACCCCCGATCGTGGACGGTTGTTTCGGACGGATCGTATACGAAACGAAGCATCGCTCTTCTTAAAGAAATCGATTCCACGGTGACGGTTCAGTCGTTTGCAGTGGAGGTGCCTTTCGATCTTCCAAGAAAGGTTCATCGCTACATTTCCGATTATCCGATGGGCAAACAACTCGGCCTTATCATGTCTCTGCCGCGGGACGGCCCCGCTTTATATCTCGACGCCGACATTCTCTTTTTTCCTGGCGCGGCCGACATCGTCGAAACCCTGGGGACGAAAGCTCCGGCACTGTATCTCAAGGATTGTTTGGATTACTCGGTAGATCGACGCGTTTTGCGTAATCCAAGTGAATGTTTGCACCCCGTAAATGCCGGTTTCTTGCTGTTACTGCGGTCGCTCGATTGGTCACTTGGAATCAAGCGCTTGGTCGAGCTGGAAGGGGAGCCGGACTTCTTTACCACCCAAACACTCGTGCAACTCGTGATGCAGGCGAATGGCGCGTTGCCGTTTAACGAGGAAAAGTATGTCCTGCGACTGGACGACCAGTTCGCGTATGCCGACTTCTACGCCAGCTCGAGAGTAGCGTTGCGGCACTATGTGCATCCAGTCCGCCACAAATTCTGGATTGCGGCCGGATCGCGATGAAGTCGCCGGCGAAGCCGCTGCGCATCTTAGCAATCGTGAATCTGCCGTGGGATAGCCGGCTCGGCGCAGCCCGCGTCTGGATTGAACTGGTAAAAGAGTGGGAGGCAGCGGGCCATGTTGTGGACAAGTTTTGCCTTAGCGATGCATTCCCGAGGCCAGAAGGCTCACGCATTGATTCTGCGCTCCGCCAAGTGTTCTTTCCGAGGCGGGCAGCCGCCTACGTGCGGCGTAACGCGGACCGTTTCGATGTCATTGATGGCCTTATTGGCGTGCTCCCTTTTCCGAAAAGTTCCCTTCGTTTCCATGGACTAGTGGTTGCGAGATCCGTCGGGCTGTTTCGGCTCTACGATAAATTTACCCGACGGGAACCGGTTCTCTGGCCTGATCGCCCAAAGGGGCGACTGCATGGGCGCTTTTTTCATGGATTCGTCGCCTGGCGGTTACGAAAAAACGCGGAGAAATCGGTGCGGCATTGTGACTGCTTGAATGTCCCTAATGAAGACGAACGGCTGGAGATGGAACGCGATCCGCACTTTAAAGTTCCGTGCTTCGTTCAACCATACGGTTTGAGCGATGACTTCCGCGACTCTCTTGCGCACGCGGCAGCGCCAGCGTCGGAACGCCTCCGTCGCAAGAAAATCTGTTTTATCGGAATGTGGAGCTTGCGCAAGGGATCGCGCGATTGGCCCAAAATCATGGCTGCCATTCGGCAGCATCACCCCAACGTAGAGTTCGTCTTCTTGGGAACCATGTTTGACGAAACAGTCGTCCACGCAGACCTGACACCGGATGAGGCAAAGCGATTAACCTGTCGCACCACCTTCCGCGAGCAGGAGTTGCCGGCCTTACTTGGAGATTGCGCCGTCGCGTTGTTTCCGAGCTATATCGAAGGTTTTGGATTGGCCGTATTGGAGCAACTTGCGGCTGGTCTGCCCACAATCTCCTACGATGTCCCCGGGCCTCGCCAGATACTTGAGTCGCACCGGGCGCGCTTACTCACACCCGTGGGCGATACTGATGCCATTGCCGCCCGTGCTGCGGAGATTCTTTCCCTCCCTGTGACGGAATACGAAGAGTTATCGGCAGAATGTCGCGCCATCGCTGGGAGTTATCGGTGGAGTAAGATTGCCCGTGACACAGTTGATCAATATTCGAGCGCGTTGCAGTCACTGAATCCAGCGTCAGCGAGATGATCGCGTGAACAAGGTTGAATCGATCCTCCAAATCCTGCCTCAAGGTTTGCCCGGTCGAGACGGAGTTGCCGACTATGCGCGGACTCTGGCCGACAGGTTGGAGCAGCACCATGGCCTAAGATCAAGCTTCATCTCCACGACAGGAGGCAACCGTCTTGTCGTTCCTGCGGCAGCTGCGGCGGGGGAAAAGAAAGCCGATCGCTACGCGGCAATTGTCCTGCATTACGTGAACTATGGCTACAGCCGGAAAGGTGTGCCCCTCTGGCTTCCGCCTACCCTTCATCGGTTACAGCAAACGAGTGGCGCCCGGCAAATCACGGTTTTTCATGAGCTCTATGCTTCGCGATCGTCGTGGCGCCAAAGCGCATTCTGGCTGCGACCGCTTCAGGTACGAGTTGCTTGCTCTGTCGCGGCCCATTCAGATGTTTGCATCGTCAGCAGTGAGGTGGCTAGTCAACAACTCACGCGCCTCGCGCCAAAGACCCGGATTAGTGTGCACCCCGTCTTCTCCAACTTTGGAGAGCCCACGCTTTCTTCCGTCGAAATCACGCAACGCGATCCTCATCGATGGATTATTTGCGGCGGCACGGAATTGGTTGAACGATCTCTCCGTTCCTTTCTGGCTATTGCTTCTTTAATCCCGGAGCGATTCGCTCCGCACGATCTGTACGTCGTCGGTGGTATTGATAACTCAGAAGTCCGTCAAATTCTCGAGCGTGAAAAGAGCGTCCGCACTAACTATTACCCGCAAGTGGAGGCGAATGTTGCATCTGGACTGCTGGCGGAGGCCGCGTTCGGCTGGCTGGATTATTTTCATCAACCGACTATGCCAATGCCGCTCATTCTGAAGTCTACCGCGTTCGCGGCTTATTGCGCCCACGGAGTGATTCCTGTTCTTCCGCATTCCGGTGCAGTTGTCGCGTTGGGCGGCGATGCGTTGCCAGGTCCGTTTTTTGTCGCCGCGTCCGAACAGAATCTTCCGGCGGAATCGGATCGCGCCGCCAAGGCCGGGTTGTTCTACCAATGGTATGAGCGGAACGCCGCCTCCGGCCATGTGGCTGCATCTATCAAAGCGGCGGTTTGCGAACGGTCGTGAAAATCCTGATCTCATCGCATGCCTTTGCCCCAAGCATAGGAGGCATTGAAACCGTCAGCAGGTTGCTCGCGGAAGAATTTGTCCACCTTGGCCATGAAGTTACGGTAGTTACCCAAACGCCTGATCGCGAAGGTGAACGACTTCCGTATCCGGTTGTTCGACAACCATCGGTCGGAGAGTTATGGCGTGCGATTAAGTGGTGCGATATTTTTTGGCATAGCAATCTGAGCCTCCGCACCATCTGGCCGGCGTTCTTTCTCCGAAAACCAATCGTGATCACGCATCATGGTTCCTACTGTCGCCCGTCGACCGGGATGGATCTCGCCCAGAGACTCAAACACGCCATTGTCGAACGCACGACGAGCGTCGCAATCAGTCGAGCGGTCGCGGCCTGCTTCAAAACGAATTCAGTGGTTATTCATAATCCGTACGATGCGCGCCAATTTGCAGGTGCTGCGTCCGATCCAAAGCGCCCGGGCGATCTGATCTTTCTGGGGCGACTCGTGACTGAAAAGGGAATTGATGTTCTTCTCCAGGCACTCGCGCTTTTGCAAAGTCGTGGGTTTTCTCCACGCCTAACAATTGTTGGATCCGGCCCGGAACTATCGGCGATGCAACAAATGGCGGAGAAACTCGGGTTACGCGAACACGTGACTTTCGTCGGCGCGAAAGGTGGAACGGAATTAGTGAGTCTTCTGCAGGAGCACAAGATCCTTGTCATACCCTCACGCTACGACGAGCCTTTTGGCGTCGTGGCCTTGGAGGGGATCGCCTGCGGCTGTGTTGTTGTCGGATCTAGCGGCGGCGGCCTTCCCGAAGCGATTGGTCCTTGTGGCGTGACCTTTCCGAACGGTGACGCAGAGGTGCTTGGACGATTTCTTGAAAGACTGTTGCGCTCTCCGGAGGAACGGCAACGTTTGGCCGCGAATGCGCCGCAACACCTTGAAAAATTTCGTCCCTCCGTGGTAGCTGCGGCATACCTCGCGCTCTTTCGGGCCAAGCTCGCGTGATCTTACTGTCGCATCCCACCGCCAATCAGAACGTCCGGCAAACTGCCCTCGCTTTCGCCGAAGCGAACCTGCTGAAAGAATTCTGGACCTGCATCAATTGGAAACAGGATGGTCTCCTCGATCGGCTGGCTGTCTTTTCGCCGCGCGTGCAAAGCGAATTGCGACGTCGATCATTCCCGAAAGAACTGGCGCCTTTCATCCGAACTCATCCGGCTAGGGAATGGATTCGCCTCGCCGCAGACAAGCTTGGCTGGCGGCGTTTGACGCAGGATGAACACGCTCCGTTCAGTGTAGATGCTATTTATACCGAGATGGATGGCCGGGTAGCTGAAAGAGTTAAGTCTGGCCTAACGATTAAAGCTATTTATGCTTATGACAGCGGTGCGCTTTCCACGTTTCGCATGGCCGGCCAGCGAGGAGTTACCTGCATTTATGAGCATCCCACGATTTACTGGCGCCTGGTGCAACAACTGCAGCGCGAAGAAGCAGAACTGCATCCCGATTGGGCACCGACTCTGGGCGCTCTCGCGGATAGCGAGGAAAAACTGGCCCGAAAAGACGAAGAGTTGGCGCGCGCAGACTTAGTCGTTACCGCCAGCACCTTTGCCAGAGACAGCGTCGCCAGGGCGCCAGGACTTAAAGCGCCTATCCGGGTCATTCCTTATGGCACTATTCCAGGTAGCTTGAATCCATCGCGGGTTCCGGTACACGGGAAATTGCGAGTCCTTTTTGTAGGAATGCTTAGCCAGGCAAAAGGTCTTGGCTACTTGCTAGAGGCGGTGGGCCGGTTTGATCGCGAAATCGAACTTACGTTAATCGGCCGCCGGATCAGCCCCACCGTTCCTGCTCCTTCGGTTCTTGAAAAGTACCGATGGATTCCTTCCTTGCCTCATGCTGAGATTCTTCAGGAAATGGCGCGAAACGATGTGCTTGTGCTCCCATCACTGCACGAAGGATTTGGTTTGGTGCTGACGGAAGCCATGAGTCAAGGCTTGGTCGTGATTACAACGCCTCATACTGCGGGGCCCGATTTGATTACCGACGGGATCAATGGCTTGCTGGTGCCAATTCGTTCTTCAGAGGCGATTGAAGAAGCGCTCGCGCACTTGCTGCGGAACCGCGATCATCTCGCTGCGATGCAAGAGGAGGCGCGCCGGCGAGTCCATGCGTGTAGCTGGGAAAATTATCGAAGCCGCCTGGCGCAACTGGCACGAGAAGTGATGGATAGGGCCGTCCAGCCATGAGAGCCATTTCCGAACAGAAGGGTCCGCCTGCGCAGGTAAATCTCCCGAAGGTTTGGGACGCGACCTCGACCGTCCGCCATCTGCGCGGCCTGATCTGGCTCTATTTGTTGTTACTAATTTTTGAGGGCGCGTTTCGCAAATGGATCATTCCGCAGCTTTCCGGACCCCTTCTGATCATACGCGATCCGGTGGTAGTTGCGATCTATGCGCTGGCTCTCCGCGCTCGGCTTTTCCCACAGAATGTATATACCGTCTCACTGGCAATCATCGCTGTTCTCGCTTGGGCAACAGGCATGATTGTTTTGCTTCCTCTCTACTCCATTCGGACCGCGTTTCTTGTTACTGGCTTTGGGGTTCGCTCGGACTTTCTTCATCTACCACTGATTTTTATTATTCCAGCGGTCCTCAACATCGAGGATGTCAAAAGAGTTGGTCGCTGGACGATTATTGGAATGATTCCGATGGCCGTACTCATGGCGTGGCAATTCGCCGCGGCCCCAGATTCGTTCATCAATCGTGCTGCCGGTGTGGGGGAGGGCCTTCAGATTCAAGTCGGTGGCGGCAAGATCAGGCCTCCCGGGGTATTCTCGTTCGTCTCCGGCACTGTTTATTACCTAAGCGCCGCAGCCGCCTTTCTTCTTCATGCCGCAATGGCGCGGCTTCCCTACAGGACTTGGTTGCTCGCCGCTTCCGGGGCCAGTCTGCTGGTTGGGCTCGCAGTGTCAGGAAGTCGATCGACAGTTCTGGCCGTCGCCGTCGTGGTTTTGTCAGTCGCTGTCATCCTATTCATTCGCCCAAGCCTGGTGAACAAATTCTGGCGCAATTTGGTCCTCGCGATCGTTGTCATCTGGGCAATCAGTTACATTCCAATTTTTCGGGAGGGTCTTGAAATCCTTTCCACCCGTTTCGTTGAAGCTGCGGAAAGCACTGACACGACTGTCGTTGGCGGAATGATCGACCGTGCGCTTTTCGGGTTTACCGAGGCCGGGCACATTATTAATTCGGTTCCCCTCGGAGGCTTTGGGCTTGGGGTGGGCACTAACGGAGGAGCGGTCTTCCTGACCGGTCAGGCTGAATTCCTTCTGGCAGAGAATGAGTGGTCGCGAATCATTCTCGAAAGCGGGCCGATCGTAGGGCTTGCATTTGTGATCTGGCGTTGTGCGATCGCCTACAAAATAGGGCGTTTTGCCATCGGCCAGGTTCGAGAAGGAAACACGCTGCCCCTTTTTCTTTTCAGCGCGGGCCTGTTCATCATCCTGCAGGGTCCGTTCGGTCAGCCGACGAGCCTAGGTTTTGCAGTCGTTCTGGCAGGTTTATCTCTGGCCGCCAAGCCCATGCAGGAGGCACCCACGCCGGAGCCGCCTTCGGAATTGGCTGATCCGCCGCCGGTGCGAATGCGCCGCCGCTCGAGTTATGCGGAGCGGTTACACAATTCCACAAGTCGTTCCAGTGCTGCTGATCATGGTCCTGTTGATCGGTAATTCCCCGGCCGATCAGCAGCAGAGCATGCAGCGGTTTGCGATAATGATGCTCACCGGTCTCAAGGCCGCGGGTGTCCCGGCCAAAGCGGTTTTCCCGCCGCCTTTTTTCGGCCGAATACGATTTGCAGGACGTTTTGCTGGCAAGTGGCTTGGCTACATCGACAAGTTCGTTTTCTTTCCGCGACAGCTGCAACAGAAACTGCGCTCCGGCGTGGATCTCGTCCATATCTGTGATCACTCGAATGCGATGTACGCCGCCCAGGTCGAGAACGTTCCCGTGGTTGTCACCTGCCACGACCTACTGGCGGTGCGCGGGGCGCGTGGGGAAGTAGCCGATTGCCCGGCATCTCCCACTGGCAAGTATTTGCAGCGCTGGATCGTTTCCGGGCTTCGCAAAGCCAGCACGGTTGTTTGTGCCTCAGTCGCGACCCTGCGTGACGCCGAACGGATCGTAGTTCAGGCGGACGGCCGACCGCCGTGCGTCGTCATCCCACACGGCCAGAACTATCCATACCGTAAACAGCCGACTGAAATCGCACGAACCCATCTCTCCCGGATTCCGCAACTTGATCCCAGTCGTCCTTTTGTGCTTCAAGTCGGCTCGAATTCGCGCATGAAGAATCGCGAAGGCGGGCTGCGCATGTTTGCCCTAACGAAAAATGATTGGCCGGCTCAAATGGTCTTCGCCGGGGAAAAGCTAACTCCTGCACTGCGCTCGTTAGGCCAGGAACTCGGCGTGACCGATCGCTTGGTCGAAGTCGAAGAGCCCTCCAATGAATTGCTCGAAGCTCTCTACAGTTCCGCCCTGGTCTTGCTGCATCCTTCGCGATTTGAAGGCTTTGGCTGGCCGATCATCGAAGCGCAGGCTTGCGGATGTCCGGTAATTTGCAGTGATCGTGAACCAATGTCTGACGTTGGTGGCGACGCCGCTCTCACTGGTGATGTCGCCGACGAAAATGCCATGGCGCGGGCGATCTTGCGGCTGACCGATCCCACCGAGCGGGCCCGGTGGAGCGAAAAGAGTTTGCGCAATGCGGAGCGCTTCCAGGTCTCTGAAATGATCGCCCGTTATGTTGCGCTCTACCGTTCCTTGGGCGTGAAGATTTAGCTGAACCGAGTCGCTCCGACGTTCGGATGAAAATATTACACTGCGTTCACACGCTTGCTCCGACGATGGGCGGTCCGCTTGAATCGGTCAGGCAATCCTCACTCGTGCTCCGCCGGCGCGGTCATCAGGTCGAAGTGGTTTCTCTCGATTCACCTAACAATCCGTGGTCGGAAGAATTTCCCGGCGTCACTCACGCGCTCGGACCAGGTCGCGGTAAGTACGGATACTCGTCGCGTTTCGTCCCATGGCTCAGAGAGCGGCGAACTGATTACGACGCCGTCGTTGTCCACGGAGTCTGGCAATACAGCAGTTTTGCGGTCTGGCGCGCGCTGCACAAGACGGGGACTCCTTACTTTGTCTTCCCGCATGGGATGCTCGATCCCTGGTTCAATCGCACCTATCCGCTCAAGCACGCCAAGAAATTACTCTACTGGCCATGGGCCGAATACCGCGTCCTGCGCGACGCAGCGGCCGTCCTTTTTACGACTGAAAAAGAGCGTGTGTTGGCGCGGGAATCCTTTCGGCTTTATCGATGCCGTGAGGTGGTGGTGAACTTCGGCACCGCCGTCCCGGAAGTGAATTGGCCGGAAGTTCGGGAGATTTTCTATCGTGCGTTTCCGTCACTGCGCGACAAGAAATTTCTTCTTTTCCTTGGCCGTCTTTACGAAAAAAAAGGCTGCGAGGAATTGATCCGTGCCTTCGCGGCTTTCAAGAATTCTTCGGGCTTGGGTGAGAGGCTGCAGCTAGTCGTTGCAGGCCCTTCCGCCGACCCCAGTTACTTGCAGCATCTCCAGCGCCTAACGAAAGAGCTATTCACCGTTGCGGATGACGTGCCCGTGGTTTTCACCGGTATGTTGACTGGAGAACCAAAATGGGGCGCTTTCGCCGCGGCGGAAGCTTTCATTTTGCCGTCTCATCAGGAGAACTTTGGAATCGCGGTTGTGGAAGCTCTCGCCTCAGGAATTCCCGTTCTCATCTCGGACCAGGTCAATATTTGGCACGAAATCGTAACTGACGGCTGCGGTTATGCGGAACATGATGACCTCGCCGGCACGCGTCGCCTTCTCGAGCGATGGCAAGCCACGCCCGCAGCACAACGAGCGCAAATGAGTACCTCCGCGCGCGCCTGCTTCGCAAAACGCTTCGAGATTAATCAGGCCGTGGATTCGTTTCTGCGTGTCCTGGAAAATCCGCCGGGCGAAGATCCAAAATAAATGCGGCGGAACAGTTGCGGCCAAACCGCTTACTTGGGCTCTTCGATGGACCGCTGTTGGCCGTCGATCAGCAGCGTGTAATCAGGAACATCTGATCGAACGACTTCACCGGCTGCGATGACAGCTCCGGTTCCAATCGTGACGCCAGGCAACACCAGCGCGCGCGCCCCAATCCATGAGCCATCGCGAATTCGGATCGGTCGATTGCGATAAGGAAAAGAACTTTGTCGGTAATCATGCGAGCCCGAACACAACATCACACCCTGCGAAATGCAGACGTTTGTCCCGATCTCCATCGTTTCCAAGTTGATGACGCGGAGTCCTTCACCGAGCCACGAGTAGTCACCGATGGAGAGCTTCCACGGCCACATGATCCGCACATCGTGACGAATGATCACCCCGCGTCCGACTTGGGCGCCGAAGAGACGCAGCATTCCTGGGCGCCACGATCTCGGCAGCCAAAACGGCTGGAAGAAAATGAAACTGACGAAATGCCAGAGCCCCTGCCATAACCGTCCGCGTCCGCGGTCGTAACCATCTGCGTCGAATTGCGACAGATCCCTCACTTAGAACTCTGCGCTTCCGGGGGTACGAGCGAACGGGATCACGTCACGGATGTTTGCCACACCGGTGACGAACATGAGCATGCGCTCAAAACCAAGGCCGAATCCAGCGTGGGGCACGGTTCCGTAGCGACGTAAATCGAGGTACCACTTGTAATCCGCCAGATCCATTTTGTGATGGCGCAGATTCGATTCCAGCACATCCAGACGCTCCTCGCGCTGGCTGCCTCCAACGATCTCGCCGATGCCAGGCACAAGCAGATCCATTGCCGTGACAGTTTTGCCGTCATCATTCAAGCGCATGTAAAACGGCTTGATCTCCTTTGGATAATTGAAAACCGTGACCGGACATTTGAAATGCTTCTCGGTCAGCCAGCGCTCATGTTCTGATTGCAGGTTGAGCCCGTATTCGACCGGAAATTCGAATTTCTCCCCGCTCTTCCGCAGCAACTCGACTGCTTCGGTGTAACTGATCCGCTGGAAGGGCCGTTCGACCACGAATTCAAGACGCGCCAGCAGCTCTTTGTCGACGAATTTGGAAAAGAGGCCCAGTTCTTCGCCGCAATTTTCCATTGTTTCGCGCACCAAATATTTGACCAGCTCTTCGGCGAGATCCATGTCGCCGGTCAAATCACAGAAAGCCATTTCCGGTTCGATCATCCAAAATTCGTTGGCATGTCGCGAAGTGTTTGAGTTCTCCGCGCGAAATGTCGGACCAAAAGTATAAACTTTGGAGAGAGCGCAGGCGAAGGCCTCGGCTTCGAGTTGTCCGCTGACGGTCAGGTAAGTGGAGCGTCCAAAAAAATCCTTGGCCCGGTCGATTTCGCCGTCAGGCAAACGCGGGGGGTTTTTGCTATCGAGCGTTGTGACTCGAAATAGTTCGCCCGCGCCTTCGCAATCGCTGCCGGTGATGATCGGGGTGTGCACGTAAACAAAACCGCGCTCCTGGAAAAATTTGTGGATGGCAAAGGCCAGCCGGCTTCGGACGCGAAAGACGCAGCCGAAAAGATTTGAGCGCGGACGAAGATGAGAGATCTCGCGCAAGAACTCGGGCGTGTGGCCCTTCTTTTGCAGCGGATAGCTGTCGCTCGATTCACCGATAATTTCGATTTGTTCGGCGACAACTTCCCAGCTCTGACCTTTGCCTTGCGATGCGACGAGTGCGCCTTTTACCCGAATGGAAGCACCGGTAATGAGGCGCTGCACCGTGGCATAATTTGGCAGCGTGTTTTTTGCGATGATCTGCAGGTTCCGCAAGCTGGAACCGTCGTTCAGTTCGATGAATGAAAAGTCCTTCGAGTCGCGCCGTGTGCGCACCCAGCCCTGCACTCGCGCCGCTTCGATCGGGGAAGTGCTCTCCAAGGCTTGCTTGATTGAAATGGATGTGGCCATGGCAGGAAGCTTGCCGGACGATCGCGATCCTACAAGTGGAAGCAAGCGGGTGAGCGCGAGCGTTCAGCTCGCTCATTTCAGCATGTTGCCGAAATGTGGGGGGAAGCGCCGGCAGAATGCCGGCTAGAGCGAGCAGGATGCTCGCGCTCCCCAACACGCTCGCACGCCGATTGATGACCTTCCGAGAGGGTCATTGCGACCTGAATGGTTGCTCGTTAGGCGGCGGCGCCGAACGGTCGCTGGCCTTTCAGCATTTCCGTGATGCTCGTCACTAAGTCGTGAACTGGAAATGGTTCCGCAACGAACGTGTAGCCGCCAAAAAATCCAATCGAACCGATCTTTCCATCGGCAGCGAGGATTGTCAGGCAGATGATTGGGACTTCGCTCAGAAAAGCGTTCGAGTGAATTTGCCGTGCAATTTCGTCGAGACTCAGGTGATTGGGTGGCACGTCGAGCAACATCAGGTCGGGCTGAAAATGAAGTGCGGCCCGCAATATGCGTGGATGATAGTTCTCTCGTTGGATTGAAAATGTTCCATTGGCCTGGAGGGCGTATCCCACCAGCGCGGTCAAATGCGGCTCGTGTTCGATGAGCAAGATTCGCCGGGGGAAAGTCATAAATTACGCGGTGCGGAGTTGTTATGGGAATTATAGCAGCCGCTGTGCCACCACTTTTCGCCTGCGGGCAAGTCTCTCTTTTTTGATTGGGCTGCGTATGCTTAATTGCTCCCTTGCAGTTATGTCGAATCAAGTGAAGAAGCCCGCTGCCGAAGCGAACTTCGAACAGGCCATGAAACGGCTCGAAGAAATCGTCGAGAAAATGGAATCGGGCGATCTCTCGTTGGAGGATTTGATCGTGCGTTACGAAGAGGGAATGAAGCTCGTTAAAGTCTGCCAGGAGCGTCTCACCGCCGCCGAACAAAGGATTGAAATTATTACCCGCAACAACGCTGGCAAACCGGTCGTGAAGGAATTTGAGCCCGCCCCTGCAGCGGTCGCGGCCTCGCCTGAAAGCAAAGGAGAACCCAAGAATGTCGATGTTAGCCTCTTCTGAGACGCTGGTGACCCCCACGTCTCTCCTGCAAGGAATTCATTCACCGGCCGACGTGAAAGCGTTGCCAGAAGAAAGTCTTCCGCAGCTCGCGCAGGAAGTGCGCGACGAGCTGATCAAAGTGCTTTCGCAAACCGGCGGCCATCTCGGCCCGAATCTCGGTGTGGTGGAACTCACGATTGCCCTTCATCGGGTCTTCAGCACGCCTCACGACAAGTTCGTTTTTGACGTCAGCCACCAGGGTTACGTCCACAAAATGTTTACTGGTCGGCTCGATCGCATCCATACCATGCGGCAATACCAGGGGCTCAATGGTTTTCTGCTTCGCACCGAAAGCGAGCATGACATCTACGGAGCGGGGCATGCCGGGACCGCGTTGTCGGCTGCTCTCGGCATGGCGGTGGGACGCGATTTGGTCGGCGGGAACGAGAACATTGTGGTGGTGGCAGGCGATGCGGCGTTTACCTGCGGGATCAGTTATGAGGCGTTGAACAACGTCAAAGCGCAGACCGGCCGCTTCATCGTCGTTCTGAACGACAACGAATGGTCGATCGCGAAGAACGTCGGAGCGATTGCGGCTTATTTGAATAACATCGTGACGAATCCGACCTACGCGCATTTGCACGAAAAAGCGGGTCGTTTCATCAAGGCGATCGCGGGCAAGGGAGCACTTCACCTCGCTCACAAAGTCGAGGAAGGCTTCAAGAATCTTCTCGTCCCAAGTGTCATTTTCGAAGAACTCGGACTGCGCTACTACGGTCCGATCGATGGCCATGATATTCCGCTCCTCACTCGGACTTTCGAATTTCTGAAAAGGCAGGATGAGCCGGTCCTGCTTCATATCCTAACGAAAAAGGGGAAGGGTTATGAGCCGGCCATCGCGAAACCGGATAAATTTCATGGCCTTGGAAAATTCAGCGCAGAAACGGGTGAGACCGCTGCTGCATCAACACCGACGTATTCGGAGATTCTGGGAAAAACATTAGGCAAATTTGCGGACACCAATCGAAAGATTGTGGCTATCACCGGGGCGATGCCAAGTGGCACAGGTCTCGGTTTTTTCCAGGCGATGCATCCCGATCGGTACTTCGATGTTGGGATCGCCGAGGAACACGCTTCGCTCTTTGCCTGCGGACTTGCGACCCAGGGATTGAAACCATTCCTGACAATTTATTCGACTTTCATGCAGCGCGCCTACGACATGATTATCCATGACATCGCGTTGCAGAATCTAAACGTCGCGCTTTGCATGGATCGCGCCGGCTTAAGCGGCGACGACGGGCCGACGCACCACGGCTTGTTCGACATCGGCTACCTGCGCCACGTCCCGAACATCGTTCACATGCAGCCCAAGGATGAAGACGAATTTGTCGATATGCTTTGGACGATGGCGAATTACAACTCCGGCCCAATCGCTATCCGTTATCCGCGCGGTGCAGGAACCGGTGCGAAGCCGAAGGCAACTCCCAAACTGCTCGAAATCGGCAAAGCCGAGGTGGTGCAACACGGTCAGGACGTCGCGATATTTGGTCTTGGCAACATGTTTGAAATGGCGGAGGACGCGGCTCGAAAGCTGGAGGCTCTGGGCTTTTCCGTTGCGCTCATCAATCCCCGCTGGATCAAGCCGATCGACACTGGCACGCTGGAATTTTTCGCTCGAAGTGTTCAGGTGCTGTGCACGATTGAGGATCATGTTTTGCACAACGGCTTCGGCTGCGGTGTGATGGAACATCTCCATACCCAGATGATCAACACGCCAGTCGTTCGCATCGGCTGGCCCGACCAATTTATCGAACACGGCACCATTCCGATTCTGCGGAAGAAGCATGGCCTAACGAGTGATGCACTCGTCGAAAAAGTGCTTCCGTTGCTGAAGAAGAAATCATCAATGGAGAAGGCACGCTCGAGCGCGGCCTAGGCAGAACCGGTTGTGCCGGCCATTGAAGCCTCCGGGCTGACTAAAGTTTACCGAACCTACCGCAAGGAAAGCGGGCTCTGGGGATCGGTTAAAGGTCTCGTTAGGCGACGGCATGAAGAAACGCGCGCCGCGGACAACATTTCCTTCCAGATTGAGGAAGGCGAGCTGGTCGGTTTTCTCGGTCCGAACGGTGCGGGCAAAACAACCGTCCTCAAGATGCTCTCCGGCCTGCTTAACCCCACCTCCGGTCAGGCGCGGGTCCTCGGATTTGTTCCGTGGGAGCGGCGCGATGAGATGAAGCGCCAATTCAGTCTCCTGATGGGCCAGAAGAATGCGCTTTGGTGGGATTTGCCCGCGCAGGAGTCGCTCGAATTGAACCGGGCAATCTACGGGATCGACCGCGAGCGTTTTAGGAAAGTTGTCGGCGGGCTAAGCGAACTGCTCGAAGTGCAGGACAAGATGAATGTCATGGTCCGCGAGTTGTCGTTAGGCGAACGCATGAAGATGGAGCTCATCTCCGCGCTTATTCACGAGCCGCGCGTTCTTTTTCTCGATGAACCGACGATTGGCCTCGACGTGGTGAGCCAAAAACGAGTTCGGGAATTTCTGCGTCTCTACAACCAGCAACATCGCATTGTGACAATGCTGACCAGTCATTACATGCAGGACATTGAGGAGCTTTGCCATCGGGTCATCATCATTGACCACGGCAAGATCTTTTTTGACGGCCCGCTCAGCGCGATCATCGATCGTTTTTCCGGCCACAAGATTATTAGCC
>Ga0207701_10001382_pt1 | contig 25572 bp, 29 predicted proteins | sample KBSSwiSSwithPhiX_FD_184294 | JGI IMG/M metagenome (GOLD analysis project Ga0207701, IMG submission 184294) | Switchgrass rhizosphere bulk soil microbial communities from Kellogg Biological Station, Michigan, USA, with PhiX - S5 (SPAdes) (version 2) | ecosystem: Environmental > Terrestrial >... | reverse complement strand
GAAGCTTTACGTCAATACGGATGGCCGGGTAATGTGCGCGAACTGGAGAATGTGATTGCCCGCGCTGCGATCATCTCCAACTCTCCGACCCTACAACTCTCCGAAGGATGGAACAGGGAAACCCATCCTTTTCACGATAGTGCCGTACCAAGGTCCAATGATTCTGTTCATTGGAATAGCGAGACGGCAAATCGGCAACAAGAGCCACTTGCAGCTCTGGAGAGGGCTCACATTGTCGAGATCCTGCAGCAGACAAACTGGCGGATCGAAGGGCCCAAGGGAGCGGCGCTGATCCTTGGGCTGCATCCGAACACGCTTCGGTCGCGAATGCATAAGCTCGGTGTTCAAAGACCTGGCCGAAGTACGAACGGCGATGCCGATCCGAAGCTGTCAAACCGAAGCGTCGAGTCACAGTCCTAAAACTTCCGAATCATTTTCTCATCCCTTCCGAGGGTTCCTCTCAGGTTTTCGGAACCAAAAAATCAGGCATTGACCGATAGTCAGTTCGGCTCGGCGCTCGTACACTCACGGTATAGCGGCAGTTGAAATCGGTTCCTCGGTCGTGAAGCGGCCTGGCCGAAAGTGCCTTTCCTTCGATACAACGATCTGATGTGTGACTGTCTGTGCGCTCGGTAACCACATGAAATATCTTATGTGTGTTGGTGAAAAGAAGATCGAGAATTCTGAAAAAGCTCTCGCAGTGCGGAGTTTACCATGAGCAGACTGGTTGTCGCTGTGTTTAATAATCGCGATGAAGCGTTTTTGGCTGCCGGTGCAATCAAAGAATTGTGCCAAAGCGGAGAACTGTTGATCTATGCGCTAACAGTAATTGTCAACGAGATGGAAAAAATATTGGTTGACGAGTCTATGACTGAACACCCGAATAAAACTGTCTTAGGAAACACCACGCGAGCAATGATAGAATTACTCGCAGAGCCTTATTGGCATCGTATAGACAAACAATCGATCGATGAACCTAGCACGCCGATCGCCGCGATGGGTGTCGAGCCAACGTTTATCGCCGAGGTGACGCGCCAACTCTCGCCGGGCAGAGCCGCCATTATCACCGAAATAGAAGAAGATATCCCTCTAATGGCCAACCTCGTTGAATCGAGTGGCGGGATTGTCTTCCACTCCACCAGAAGTGAGTTGATCGATCTACACATTGCCCAGCAGTTGGAAACGATGCGTCGTCAAATACAAGACCTGGAGGGGCGGTTAGCACATGCATCGGAGGACTCGAAAGCCGACTTAAAGCGCGAGCTCGATGTAAGCCGATCAAAGTTCAACACGATTAAAAATCAAGCGAAATGCCATGCGACAACCATCCGACGAGAGACTGAAGCCAAGATTGTGTGCTTGCAGGAACAGGCGGCTAAAGCAAAAGCCGAAAGACGAGCAAAACTCGAACAACTCGCCGAGGAACTTCGTGTTGATTACGTGAACCGTGCCACGAAGCTGAGCCTAGCCTGGCGCATTGCTGGCGAGGTGCTTGCCGCAGCGTGCTTGCTGTTGCCGCTGTTGGAGATCGCTGTTTTATGAGTCGCGCCTGATCTTTAGATGGTGCGAAGGGCCGGTATGACAAAACGAAAATATCTCTTTGTTGATTACCCTATCCAAGCCTTGTTTCTCATCCTTTAATCGGCCGATTGGCGTCTATTCCCGCCGGATAATGCAAAGAATGCTGCGACAGTCTCCCCAGCCATTGATCACCGACAGAAGCCCTTCGGCGATCCACGGATCTCAGGGATTTCGCCCTGAATAAGGAAAGTGCAGGTGAAAATCAGAGAAAACCTTGATTGCAGTTTTTCTCGTCAACTCTTTAAGTAGCCGTTAAGAAGCGAAAAAGGCCAACAGCTCAATCCAAGCGGAGAGAGGAGAAATCAATGGAAAAAAAAGATCCCTGGGCAATACCTGATAGCGGATCCGATACCAATGAAAATAAAAGCGACAGCGGTGCCGATGCCTTCGATGCTACGCAGTGGCACGTGGTGACGAAGGGCGAGACGCTGTGGAAAATCGCTGAGCAATATTATGGCGATGGCAATCTGTACTCGAAGATCTTTGAAGCCAATCGCGACATCCTCAAAGATCCGAACCGGATTAATATCGGCCAGAAGCTCCGAATTCCATAAAATTTCACAGCAGTGAAAGAAAGGAGAGTTTATGCGTCGCGTTATCTATAGTTTTGTCATGATGATTTTTGCCGGTGCGTTACTGAGTGGCTGTGGCGCGGGCGATAAGGGCCCGGCCGAAACAGCGCTCAAAGGAGTGGAAGAGGCCGTCACAGCAGCAAAGGCCGACGCGAGCAAATACCTGCCCGAGCAGGTTGGAGCACTGGACGCTCAAGTGGCGGCGTTGCGGGACAAATTCAGCAAGGGTGACTACAAGGCCGTCTTGTCGGACGCTCCGGCGCTTACGGCGAAGGCGCAGGAATTGGCCAGCGCTGCGGCGGCAAAGAAGGCAGAGTTAACCAAGAGCTGGGAAGGACTGAGCTCGGGGATGCCCAGAGTGGTGGAAGCGATCAGAAACCGAGTGGATATTCTGTCACAGAGTAAAAAGCTTCCGGCCGGCATGTCGTCAGAGACCTTCGCCCAGGCAAAAGCCGGTCTGAATCAGATCACGGAACAGTGGAACGCAGCCACTGAGGCTTCCAAAGGCGGCAACTTGGCGGACGCAGTTGCGAAGGCCAGCTCGGTGAAAGTGAAAGCTGCTGAAGTCTTGACGCTGCTCAAAATGCCAGTTCCGGAAGCGCTGAAGGCATAGCGTTTCGTGTGGCAGGACGAAAAACCGCAGGTTGTAATTGGTGGTACAGAGAGGCTAGCACAAGCGGATGGCGGCACGAGCGGAGTAATAAATCCGGCGGTTCGAGAAAGTAAATATGGAGAAGACCATGAACAGATATATAGCTGAATTTCTCGGCACGTTCGTGCTGGTTTTCGCCAGCTGTGTGGGACAGCCGTTTTGGCGGGAGACAAGGTTGGTTTTCTCGGCGTATCTCTGGCCTTCGGGCTGTCGCTGCTCGCCATGGTTTATGCGATCGGTCCGATTTCCGGATGCCATATCAATCCGGCGGTCACGATCGGAGTACTGCTGAGCAAAAAGATGGACGCAAAGTATGCAGGCGGTTATATCGTAGCCCAGATTGTCGGCGCGATCGTCGCTGCCGACCTACTGTTGGTCATCGTGAAAGGGGTGCCAGGAGGCTATGATCCGTCCGTGGCAGGTTTCGCCGCAAATGGTTACGGCGATCACTCTCCAGGTCATTACAATCTCCTGTCTGCTTTCCTGGTTGAAATCGTGCTTACCTTCCTTCTGGTTTTTACCGTGCTCGGCGCTACCGACATCAGAGCACCCGTTGGTTTTGCCGGTATTCCTATCGGGCTTGCGCTGACGCTCATACATCTTGTCGGTATTCCTGTGACGAACACTTCGGTCAATCCGGCGCGCAGCATCGGGCCGGCTATTTTTGCGGTGGGTGGGCATTGAGCCAACTATGGCTATTCATTGTTGCGCCTGTGATCGGCGCGGCGATTGCTGCGGCCCTATACACAGTGACGCACGCACCGGCTGAGAAGCTCAGCGGTAAAGAAGCGGAACGTGCCCTAAAAACCGAGCAGGCGCAAAGGCGCTCAGCGTAGATACCTGGAGGCGGTCATGATCCAGGAGCGGTCAAAGAAGGAGTCAAAAAATGTCGAAGGAGCAGAGCGGTTTATTGAACACAACCGGCAACGATGGAGAACAGTCTAGAGACTTTGAGATCGAAGCGTCACGGTTTAGGTCTGCCGCTTCTCGAGCTGTCCGAAATGGCAAGGCTGTCGCGCAACGTTGGGGCAGACAAAGCCGAATTGCCGCTGAAGAATTAGCCGGTAATGCGACAGATCGAATCAAAGATGATCCGGTACGTTCCGCAGCTATCAGCTTCGTGATCGGTCTAAGCCTCGGCGCATTGGTCGGGCGTTGGGCAGTGCGACAGAAATCTCACTGAAGGGTCAAACGTCAATCCGGGAGAGTTGCGTGAAGAGCACCTGCTTAGGCTCGCTGTCTTTGGCGGCGGTCTTGCTCGTTGTCGCCTGTAGTGCGCGCGAGCAGGCCGCTGCGCCGAATCCAGCCGCTCTCGGCGGCACGTCCTGGCAACTCGTGAAATTCCAGAGCAGCGACGAGAAGACGCTGACACCCGATGACAAGGCGAAGTACACAATTTCCTTTGGCACCGATGGTCGCGTGAGCGCGCGAATCGACTGCAACCGCGGCGCGGGAACGTGGAAGTCTTCGGGACCGAATCAACTCCAGTTCGGTCCCCTCGCGCTCACGCGCGCGGCGTGTCCGCCGGGCTCGCTCCACGATCGTATCGCCAGGGACTGGGAGTTCGTGCGCTCGTACGTGATCAAGAACGGTCATCTTTTTCTGTCGTTGATGGCTGACAGCGGCATCTACGACTTCGAACCCATAGCCGGCGGAAAATTGTCCTAGAGCCCTGCGACAGCACCGAGCATGACCTTTACAACCCGGACGGGAGTGAGGATGAGGACGCCCATTAGGCCGATGATCTCCGTGGCGGCAACCAGTGGCCTAGTCGAGGCCATTAGGGCCGCTGGAGCCAACCCTGATCAGGTTTTGCGCATGTTCCAGTTGGATCCTTCGGTGCTGTCCAATACGGAAAAGTTTATTCCGTGTCCCGTGTTCGCGAGAATTTTAGAAGAAGCTGCCGGGGTTACCGGAGATGATTGCTTTGGATTACACTTGGGCGAGCGTTTCAATCCCAAGAATATCGGTCCTTTGACCTATATGGTTTTGAACTCGCCAACGGTCGCGGTGGCTGATGACCAGGTCGCAAGATATCTCAAGCTATACAATCAAGCAGCCACAGTGTCGCGCAGGGTCGAAGGAGAGCGCGCGTATCTTCAATATGTTTTGTGCGATCTGGGAATCGAGTCACCACGCCAACAAAACGAGTACAGCTTGGCAATAAGGCTGAACACCATCCGCATGATGATCGGCAGCCAATGGAAGCCGCTCGAAGTGCAGTTTGCGCATCAGGCTCCGGCAGACATTTCAGAGCACCAACGAGTCTTTGGCGCGCCCGTTTGGTTTGGTTATCAAACCAATAATCTTGTTGTCGAAAGTGAATTCCTCAAATGCCAGGTGCCCGCTGCGGACCAACGGCTTTACGAGATCATGCAGCGATATTTCCAGCGGATCATCGACGAGATGCCGGAGGACCCCTGCGTGCTTCCCTCGGTACGAAAAGCCGTTGCGGAGTCCATGAGAGATGGCGACCCCAATCTCGCGCGTGTCGCAAAGAAAATGGCCATGAGCCGGCGCACCCTGCAAAGGCAAATGAAGGAACACGCAACTAACTTCAGAAAGGTCATGGATGACACGCGCCGGCGTTTCGCGCTGAGCTACCTTAAAGACCGTCGGAACAGCCTGGCTGAAATAGCGTTCCTTCTGGGGTACTCGGAGGCGGCCGCTTTTATCCGCGCGTTCAAACGTTGGACCGGCTTGACCCCTGTAGCTTACCGCCGTCAAGCTGCGCAGGCAGCCACCCACGAGAAATCGGTTTCGGCCAATTCATAGTCGCATTTCGGCGGCAGAATCATCCGTTTGCGGACTGACGCTGATCGAGAGGGCATGCTTTGTCCGGACACGATAACTGTCCGGCGAACAAAGACTCGAGTCGCGGTTGGGCTTCGTAAGAATCCGTAGCATACGACAACAAGGCAAAATTTTTAGGCCGGGTAATAGGTGTCGCTAGGCGTTTATGCGCGATCTAACGATACACTCACTGCAAACGACACTCGAGAGGATACCGGATTCCACGAAATCCCTGCTGGGCCACTGCGAGCATTCTTTCACAAAGTGCCAAGTTTCATCCTCGACACTCCGTCGAAAGAGCAGGATGCTGACGTTAGATTTCGAGCGGTAGGTTCTATGGCCAAGTGGGCATTCAAAGACACGCAAACCAATCAATGACCCATCTGTTTCTTCGGTCAGTTCGAGACAGCACTCCATGCCGTCAACGATGAAGGTTCATAATTTTGCGCTTAATCCCATAAGATCCTTTTTTAATCGTACAACGATAGTTGATTTAACGGGTTTGGAATAAATATCCACGCGGTGCAATTTCACTCACGCCGTGATCGCTTCAGAGGATACAACTCGTAGTGTGCTGTGTGGGGACGTGAGTACCATTGTGATGACCAATCTATGAGACATCGCCCCTCCCGCTTGGGATTATTGGAGCATTGACGAACTTTCATTACTGCGGTCATTCAACGAGGCTGTCAAATAGCCGGCAACTATGTAGATGATCTAAAAAATCTATTATCCGACAGAGCCCGTCTCTCTTCTTGATTGTGAGTGCTGCGGCTACGATCAGGCAAGCGCCTTCAGGTGTCCGCCTAATGTATTTAGCAGTCAAAATCAGGATTAATCCGATGCAAATCTTTGGGCGCCCGCGCTATAAACGCAATAAAAGCGCAACAGGTTACTGCCTGCATCCAAAATTCAGAGGAGGCCTAGCTTGGACACTGTAAATCTCATCATCACCCTAATCAGCGGCGCAGTCGGCGGCAATGCGGCCGGTGCGGCGCTCAGCGAACAAAGCCTTGGAACCCTCGGCAATTCGATCGCGGGTATTCTGGGTGGCGGGATTGGCGCGGCGATTCTGCAAACCATGGGAATTGGGATGGGCGGCGGCGGAGCCGATCTCGGTGCTTTAGCGGCACAAGTCTTTAGTGGTGGACTTGGAGGAGGATTCTTGATGGTTCTCATTGCGCTCATCAGAGGGACGGTTGCGAAAACCTAATTGGTTTCGAGTAAGGATTAAAGATCAAAAAGCAGTAACTCCTCCTCTCTCGCTGCCCCGGCCGCCTACTTTAGACTCGTCGTACTCAACCGCATAAAAAGCAGCCCGAAAACTGGCTTGGCGAGATTGCCTTTGCGCTTCGGCTGCTCGGAATGAGCCGATAGAGTTCTGGTCCTCATTCAAACAGAAACGGCAATTTCTCAGGAATGGCGGATGAAGAAATCAGGGAACCCCTGATGGTTAATGGCGTCGGTGAAAACTAGAAGTGATATGAAACAGAATCATAGGAGGTTTGCATGGCACAGCAAGGAGATAAAAACCCCAATATTCTTATCATTTGGGGCGATGACATCGGGCAGTCGAATCTGAGCTGCTTCACCAGAGGGATGATGGGATATAGGACGCCGAACATCGACCGGATCGCGAACGAAGGGATGACCTTCACCGATTACTATGCCGAGCAGAGCTGCACTGCGGGCCGCGCCGCGTTTATCATGGGCCAAAGCGTATTCCGTTCGGGTTTGAGCAAGGTCGGCTTGCCGGGCGCGGCGGCTGGCATGAAAGCCGAGGACCCGACGATCGCAGAGCTGTTGAAACCGCACGGCTACGTGACCGGTCAGTTCGGCAAAAACCACTTGGGAGACCGGGACGAGCATCTCCCGACCATGCATGGCTTCGACGAATTTTTCGGCAATCTTTATCACCTCAATGCCGAGGAAGAACCCGAGCTGCGCGACTATCCGCCGGAGAAAGACTTTCCCAACTTCAAAAAGAACTACGCGCCGCGCGGTGTGCTGCACTGCTGGGCGCGCCCCAACGGAAAACAGAAGATCGAAAACACGGGCCCGCTGACGAAAAAGCGGATGGAAACCGTGGACGAGGAATTCCTGGCGGCGGCGAAGGAATTCATCAGCAAAGCGAATAAGAGCAAGAAACCGTTTTTTGTGTGGTTCAACACATCGCACATGCACTTCCGCACCCACGCGAAACCCAGAAGCCGGGGCCAGTCAGGGCGCTGGCAATCTGAATACCACGACGTGATGATCGACCATGACAAACACGTCGGTGAGTTATTGAAGTTGCTCGATGACCTGAAAATTTCGGAGGACACCTTTGTCATGTATAGCACCGACAACGGGCCGCACATGAACTCCTGGCCGGACGCCGGCATGACACCGTTCCGAAATGAGAAAAACTCGAATTGGGAGGGCGCCTATCGTGTCCCGGCGATGGTGCGCTGGCCCAATAAAATCAAGCCGGGCTCAGTCTCTAACGAGATTGTCTCGCATATGGACTGGTTGCCGACGTTGCTCGCGATGGCTGGCGACCCCGATATTAAGGAAAAACTCAAACAAGGATACAAACTCGGCGAAAAGACCTTCAAGGTGCATCTGGACGGCTACAATCTGCTGCCCTATTTGACAGGCCTGGAAAAGAAAAGTCCGCGCACTGAGTACTTTTATTTCTCCGACGACGGTGATCTGACGGCCTTTCGCTACGACAACTGGAAGATCGTGTTTATGGAGCAGCGCGCGACCGGAACCCTGCGAATATGGGCTGAGCCTTTCGTACCGCTCCGCGTGCCAAAGATTTTCAACTTACGGACCGATCCTTACGAGCGTGCCGACATTACGTCGAATACTTATTATGACTGGTTGCTCGACCACGCGTACCTTCTAGTGCCGGCCCAGCAAATCGTCGGGCAGTTTCTGGCCACTTTCAAAGAATTCCCGCCGCGCCAGAAAGCGGCTAGCTTCTCGATTGATCAAGTGATGGAGAAGCTTACCGAGCCGGCCCACGGCGTGGGATGAGGAAATAAGCGGTATCAGAGAGAGAAAAGGCGAATTTCCCTGGGAAAATCTTGGATAAAACAGGCCGGGCGGAAGTTCCCGCCCGAGTTTCACGAAAATCTTGAAGTGCTACGAAATCATCACGCGAACGGAGAAAGCAAATGGCACAGCAGACAGAAAAAAACCGAATATTCTGGTGATCTGGGGCGACGACATCGGTATTTCGAATTTGAGTTGTTATTCGCACGGCCTGATGGGCTACCAGACGTCGAATATTGACCGGCTGGCGAAAGAAGGAATGATGTTCACCGACTCGTACGGCGAACCGAGTTGTACTGCGGGCCGATCATCATTCATTACCGGGCAGAGTGTTTATCGCACTGGCTTGTCGAAGGTCGGCATACCCGCGGCTCCGCAGGGACTGCAGCCGGAAACGATAACCATCGCCGATCTGCTCAAGGACCAGGGTTACGCCACCGGCCAGTTCGGCAAGAACCACCCCGGCGATCTCAACAAGTTCCTACCTACCGTTGCGGCTTCGATGAATTCTTCGGCAACCTGTATCACCTCAATGCCGAAGAAGAGCCGGAGATGGACAACTACCCGAAGGACCCAAGATTCCGCGAGAAGTTCGGTCCCCGCGGTGTGCTGCATTGCTGGGCGACCGATAAGGACGATGCCACGGAAGAGCCGCGTTGGGGACGGGTCGGCAAGCAGCGGATCGAAGACACCGGGCCGCTGACGAAAAAGCGCATGGAGACCTGCGACGACGAATTCGTCGCCGCGGCCACCGATTTGATCAAGCGCCAGCACAAAGACGGCAAGCCTTTCTTTGTCTGGCTGAATACGACTCACATGCACCTGTTCACTCACACCAAGCCGGAAAGCCGGGGACAGGCTGGCCGGTGGCAGTCGCCTTATCACGACACGATGATCGACCACGATAAGAACGTAGGACAGATGCTCGATCTGCTGGACGAACTCGGCATCGCCGACAACACCTTCGTGATGTATTCCTCGGACAACGGCCCGCACATGAACAGCTGGCCGGACGGCGCGATGACGCCTTTCCGAGCGAGAAAAACACCAACTGGGAGGGCGCGTTCCACGTACCTATGTTGGTGCGCTACCCGGGCAAGATTAAGGCTGGTTCCATTTCCAATGGAATCGTACAACACCACGATTGGTTGCCCACCCTCCTGGCGATCGCTGGTGATACCGATTGCATGGACAGGCTGAAGAAAGGCACCACGGTAAATGGCAAGAAGTTCACGAACCACATCGATGGTTACAACCTGTTGCCATATTTGACCGGTCAGCAGAAGGAAAGCCCGCGCAGCTTCTTCTTTTATTTTAGTGACGATGGCGATGTGCTCGGTATCAGATGACAACCGGAAACTTCTGTCATGGAGCAACGCTGTCATGGCACGCTGCAGGTGTGGGCGGAACCGTTTACGCGATTGCGTACCGCTTCGCTGCAGGGGATGACCTATGAACACAGTAACTACACCTATTTTCTTTTTTGACATCGCGCGTCATACGGCGGCCATCCGTCGCGTGATTGCATGGATAGCGATACCGCTAGTCGCTGTGGCACTCGTGGTAAACGGTTGCGGCCCCGCGATGACGCGTCCGGAAGTTGACCGGCAGAAACTCCTGAAACTGCGGAACGCCAGCGACGCGGAGTTCGTGGCGTCTGGCGAGAGAATTGTCGTGCGGCTGCTGCAGCGGACCAAGACCGAATACGATCGGCGCGCCGCGGCAGGACAGCCGCCGCCGGTGATCGATATCCTGATTGTCTCGGGCGGCGGCGATTGGGGCGCATTCGGAGCCGGGTTTCTCAGGGGCTGGCTTAAGGTTCCCGCCCAGCACCCACTCGTAAAGCCGGAGTTCGATGCGGTCACCGGGGTGAGCACCGGCGCGCTCATCGCTCCCTTTGCGTTTTTGGGCGACGAGCGGTCGATCGACGAGATTGTCAACCTCTATCGCAACCCGGGAGCGGACTGGGTAAAGCAGCGCGGGATCCTTTTCTTCCTGCCCGACAACATTTCCTTCGCCGAAGTGCCCGGACTCGAGCGCGAGATGCGCGAGCACATCAACATGGACTTGGTTAAGCGCGTTGCGAGCGCGGGCGCCGACGGCCGGCTTGTCGCGGTCAACACAACCAATCTGGACGACGCCTCATCACGGGTGTTTGATCTGGGCGCGGAAGCCCAGCGTGCCGTCAATGAGAACAATCTCGACCGCATCCACAACATCATGCTCGCCTCGGCGGGCATTCCCGGCGCCTTTCCGTTCCGGATGATCGACGATCAGCTTTACGTCGACGGGGGCGTCACCGGAAACATCGTCTACGGCGGGCGGTTATCAGAGGATCACAGTTTGCCGGCGTTGTGGCAGAAAGCTTATCCGAACCTGCCGATCCCGAAGATTCGTTTCTGGGTGATCTTCAACAATCAGTTCCGCCCGGTGCCAGTGGTCGTGGCGCCGAACTGGCCCGCAGTGATTCAGAGGGCCATGGAGACCTCGACGCGCGCAGCGACGGCAACCGCGGTGCGGCATCTCTTCGCCATTACCGAAATATCGCGACTCAAGCGCAAGGCCGATATCGAGGTGCGTATCGTCTCGATCCCCGAAGATTGGTACCCGCCGGTTCCCGGAACCTTTATCAAAGAGACGATGAACAATCTTACGGACCTGGGCGAAAAGATGGGCGCCGATCCGGCAAGCTGGAGCACCGAACCGCCGCAATAAAACCGCCATTCCGAAGCGAAATTAGTAAAACGCAGGTCAACAGTGAGCCGAATCTTCAATATTCGCTCGCTTGGATTGCGCTTATTCTGACGTGGCTGGAGCCCGGCTCGCTCAAGGTCGCAGCCCTTGCTCAGTCGGACGCGCTCGCCTCCTGGAATGCCGGAGCCGCAAGCAAGCGATCACTGCGTTCGTTGCCGCCGTAACAAAGCAAGGCGCACCCGATTTCGTTTCGCCTGCTGAGCGCATTGCGACGTTTGATAAAGAACTCGCGCCCAAACATCCCGATTGGAAGAACAAGCAGCCATTCAAGGCGGTGCTCGAACGGGATCTCAAGGCGCTGTCAGCGCAAGGCGAAAAAGGCGCAGTGCAGCTCGTCGCCGCGACCCACACTGGCATGTCCACCGACGAGTTCAATGGCATTGCCACCGACTGGATTGCCAGCGGCCGCGAAATCATTGAACGAGGATGAACGTCGGGTGCATCGCCAAGCACTGGCGGGAATGCTCTGGAGCAAGCAATTCTACTATTTCGATGTGGATCGATGGCTGGTGGAGCACGGGAGCCATCCGCTGATGCAATCCGCTTCTCGCGGCATACGCAACACTGAGTGGTTTCACATGCTCAACAGCGATGTGATCTCCATGCCGGACAAATGGGAGTACCCTTGGTATGCCGCCTGGGACCTCGCTTTTCACACGATTTCCCTGTCGCTGGTGGACTTCGACTTTGCCAAGGAGCAGCTGCTGCTGATGATGCGCGGCCTGTACTTCCACCCGAATGGGCAAATTCCTGCCTACGAGTGGAACTTCAGCGATGTCAATCCGCCGGTGCATGCCTGGGCGACGCTTTACCTCTACAAAATGGAGCAAACCCTCGGTCGCGCGGACCTGCGGTTCCTGGAAAGGTCGTTTACTGGGTTGTTACTCAACTTCAACTGGTGGGTCAACCGCAAAGACCCCGACGGGCGCAGCGTGTTCTCCGGAGGATTTCTAGGACTCGACAATATCGGCGTTTTCGACCGTACCGCGAAACTCCCCACGGGCGGCTCTCTAGAGCAGGCTGACGGGACGGCGTGGATGGCGTTTTGCTGCCAGTGCATGCTGGCAATTGCACTTATTCTTTGCGAATACGACCCGATGTACGAGGAAGCCGCCTTTAAGTTTATGCAGCATTTCCTCTGGATCTCCTACGCCATGGACCGCATCGGCGACAATCGCGACGAGATGTGGGACGAGCAGGACGGATTTTTCTATGATCTGCTGCGAATGCCCAACGGTCAGGCGATGCGTCTAAAAGTGCGCTCAATGGTGGGACTGTTGCCGCTCTGCGCGTCCACCGTCTTCGCGCCTAACGCCCCAGAGCGTTACCCGAGATTGATGGAGAGAATCGCGCTGTTCCGCAAACGCTATCCCGAGATCGTTTCCCACGTGGCCCCGACGAGCGACGGTTTCATCGGCTATAAAGGACGACGGCTGATGTCGATCCTCAACCAGCGAAAACTGGAGCGTGTGCTGGCCTACATGCTCGATGAGAACGAGTTTCTCGGGCCCCCACGGCATCCGTTCACTGTCGCGCTATCATCTGGAACATCCGTTTGTCTTTTACGTTAGCGGGCAAGAGTACAAAGTTCAGTACCTGCCCGGCGAATCGAACACCGGCATGTTCGGCGGCAACTCCAACTGGCGGGCCCCGTGTGGATGCCGGTCAATGTGCTGATCATTCGAGCGCTGTTGAATTTGTATCATTTCTACGGCAATGACTTCAAAGTTCAGTGTCCGACCGGCTCGGGGCATTACATGACGTTATTCGAAGTAGCGCAGGAACTCTCCCGCCGTCTGGCGGGCACTTTTCTGCGCGATGCCAATGGACGCCGGCCAGTATACGGCGGCACCGCAAAGTTCCAGGGGGATCCGCACTGGCGCGATCTGATCCTTTTCTACGAATACTTTCATGGCGACAACGGCGCGGGGCTCGGCGCAAGCCATCAGACCGGATGGACTGGATTGATCGCGCCTCTGCTCGATGTGTTCGGGCGTATAGAGGCCAAGGACTTGGAGTTGGAATACCAAGACCCCGTGGCCCGGGTGATGCGGGAGCAGGTGGGTTTGGAAAGGAGGAGCGGAAATTAAAATTCGCTTTCGCTCAGGTTTTTGACGTGCAAGATGAACTGACCGAAAACCAAACGGGTGAAATATAGCATCAGAACTGATCAGAGCTCTGATGCGAATAGACGCGCGGGCGCGACCTGACCAGAGGACTTAAGCCTCTAGCGAGAAGGCGCCCGCGCCGCCCACTTCATAGCCGTACGGTACAGAAAAACTGGCTCAGTATTTCGACAATACCTGGAGTAAATTTCGTGCCCCAGCCGGCGGTTGCACCTTGTCCGAAAGGATTTCCTGCGCCGTGACCGGCTTTCCGTAGTAAGCCTGATTGTAGTCATCTTTCACGCTAAAGACGGTGCCTTCGAGCGAAACACCGGCAAAGAGTCCCTGGCTCCGGCTGTAACTGTACATCGCGCTTTGCAAAGCGACGGAGCCCTCGGCCGTACGTCCTACAGGACCCGCCGATACGCTTAGATTGCCGCCCAGCGTGACGTTCCCTTGTTTCGAGAAGGCCTCCACAGCAGCCGGAGTATTGAGAATGATAACGAACTCGGTGATTTCCACTCCGGCTTGAAAACCGAATCCGATCCCGCCAGTACCAATTGATGAGGGACCGCTCCATCCTTTATTCAGCCGTGCAACAACAACTCCAGTCCCACCCCTGCCGCTCCCGAGAAACCCAGCCTTTGTGACGGTAAGAATGGCTACACCTTTGGCAGCTTTCAGGACCGCCGGCGGAATCCCTTTCTCCGGGATCTCTTGGAATCGTTGGATAATCGCCGTTGCCTGATCGACATCTTGCTGCATTGCAATCTCCGGAGATGTCGTGGAGCACGCACTCAACAATGTTGCAGCGATAAGAAAAATAAATGCTCTCATCCTAGGCCCCCTCCTTATTATTTTCTTTTATCGTTCTCATTCGTGTTCGCCTTCATCGGGATCTTGTCGCGGACGAAACAACCTCCTTATAGAAGCAGTTTCGAGCGGCTGCTTCTCTGCCTAGATCTACGTTTTTGAATATCCCCTGCAGTATGAATCTGCTATCCGGAATTCCCTGATTAATCAATGCTAAAACTCTTACGGGGTTCGTTTTCCAAGAAAAAGTAAAACTGAGACACTTCCAAGTTGCAAGATGTCTAAAAAAATAGCGTAAGCGAAGTCGGTTTCGCCTAACCTGATCGGCCATTAAGGATGTAGCCAACGGCTCCGAGAAGCGGCACGGATTAAAATTCGCCGACAGAATCATCGAGAAGTCGATGGGTTTGATCGCCTCGGTTTTTCATGAACCGGGTTCAGTTTTCGGCATCGTTTGCTCCGATCTGCCCTCAGTTTGGGCTCCAGCCCACGGGTAAAGAATCGTAAGGAATAAAGAAGCCGAAAACCAGGGTCCCCCCGACTGTATATTGAACCAGCTAAAACGATAGTGCCATGATGATCGTTGTGGGTCCGAAACCGGAATTAACCGCGCAGTCCGAAAAATTAGTGAGCCAAAGCGGAATCTTCAACTTAACTGGGCCGTAGGGCTTCGAGAAAGGTTGGAGGAGAAGGAGAACACGGTGAGCACAACGCAAACCAGGCGCTGCTATGACGGGCGAGGACGCGAGAAATTCGAGGCGCAATCGTTTGGTGAAACACAACCGAATTGTGAAGCAGGTTTCAGGACGAGCTTCAACAAAAAATCCCGCATGAATGGAAGTGGGGCCAGCGGAGATTTTGACAGCAAAAAATATCTGCTTGACTGCAGGTCGCAGATTGACCAGGCCCTCGACGGCTACCTTGACAAGCGTGACCCAACCCCGTCGCTCCTGAACCAAGCGATCCGCTACAGCGTCCTGGATGGCGGCAAAAGATTTCGTCCCACATTGACCCTGGCCGTCGGCGAATTGTTTGGGGCCAGACGTCGGGCTTTGCTGCCGTTCGCATGCGCCATCGAATTGATTCATTGCTATTCGCTGATCCACGACGATCTACCAGCCCTCGATAATGACGACTTCCGCCGAGGAAAACTCTCATGTCACAAGCGCTTCGGCGAAGCGATAGCACTTTTGGCGGGAGATGCGTTGCTCACTGAAGCTTTCTTCATTATGTCGGATCCCAGAATGGCGCGGCTTTTAGGCGTTTCTCTGGTGCCGAAGCTGGTTCGCGAGGTCTCGGAGGCGTCCGGTGTCAGAGGAATGATCGGCGGCCAAAGCAGTGAGCTTGAAGTGGTTAAAGGCAGGGTGACCGCGGCCGTCCTGGAAAATCTCGACCACTTGAAAACGGGTGCCTTGATCATGACCGCTGCCCGTGTTGGCGCGATAATCGGCGGGGCGGCGCGCAAAGATCTCGACAGAATTACACGATATGCCCAAGCTTTGGGTTTGGCGTTCCAGATCACGGACGACATTTTGGATCGGGATGAAGTCTCGGGCGACAAAGACGATTCGAAAGGCCTCATCAACTATCTCTCGGTGGCAGGGCCGGCACTGGCTGCCGCAAGGGTTGAAGATCTGTTGCAAGACTGCTTGCGAGAAATGCAGCCATACCGCGGCGCGGCCGAACCCCTGCGGGCCATGGCACGGTATATTGCTCTGAGAACGACGCCCGTAGTAGAGGAGGATGGGAAATTTCTATCCGTGGTCAGCTCTCATAACGCTAGCCTTTGAAAGCGGTTCTGGAACGCATGCCCGGTGAAAGGTTACATCATGGATTCTTTTAGGGCCGGCCGCGCCTGGCTCAAACCCGTCGAGCGTCCGGATTCCGTCGATGTCGCGCCGCGAAAGCTGCTGGGCGACGATGGTTTTCAAGCTAAGATGCTGCACGGAGTTTCCCGAACGTTTGCTTTGACGATTCCGCAACTCCCGCCAAAACTCTCTCGGATCGTGTCCAATGCCTACCTCCTTTGCCGCATCGTCGACACCATCGAAGATGAGCCGAGTTTGAGCGGCGCGCGGAAAGACTACTTTTGCCGGCAGTTCTTGGCGACGTTGGACAATCCACGCAGTGCCGAGCATTTTTCTGCCCAACTTTGCGCGTCGCTTTCGAGCAGAACTTCGCACGCTGAACACGAGTTGATCCGGAACGTTCCCCGGGTCATTCGAATTGCTCGCAGTTTCTCAGAGCCGCAGCGCGCAGCGCTACGGCTGTGTATCGACACCATGGCGAAAGGGATGGCGGAATTTCAGCTGCGCGGCGACAAGTATGGTCTCCAGAGCTTAGAGGACCTGGAGCAATACTGTTATTTTGTCGCCGGAGTCGTGGGCGAAATGCTAACCCGCCTTTTTTGTCTCCACTCGCCGGAAATCGCAGCGAAGCACGACGCTTTGATGGCGCTCGCCGTATCCTTCGGCCAGGGCCTGCAAATGACCAACATCCTTAAGGACGTGTGGGAAGACTATCGCCTGGGGGCCTGTTGGCTGCCGCGGCAAATTTTTGCCGAGGAAGGCTTCAATCTAAGGGAGTTAATGCTGACGCGCGACCGGCAGGGGTTCGAGCGCGGCGTTCGCCGCCTGATCGGAATTTCCCACGGACATTTGCGAGATGCCTTAGCTTATTCTTTGCTCATTCCCAACAAGGAGACCGGGGTCCGCAATTTCTGCCTTTGGGCAATCGGGCTCGCGGTATTGACGCTGCGCAAGATCAACCGCCACGTCGATTACACCGATGGCAATCAAGTTAAAATATCGAGGCTGAGTGTTAAAGGAACGATTCTGGCGACTCGATTGACACTGCAAAACGACACTCTGCTTAAGCTTCTCTTTTCTCTTGTTGCATGGCGATTGCCTTTATCACGCGCCCTGACCCAATGGTCTCCGGCAGGAACGAGCGACGCTAGAGCGCTTTGAGACCGTCGCTCTCTGAAGTTCGGAGGTGCACCCGCATATGGCAGACGCAGCCCGCGCGGAGAGAATCGAAGTAGATCCTTTCGTTGCCGAAGTCACGCGACTTCTGTTGACCTTTCTTTTCGTCATCGCGATCGATGCGGTGATGGTTTCTTTGATCACGCATCGGCTGCGGTTCTGGTTCCCGCTATGGCTGGATCCCTTGTGGGCGACTCGCGCCGACCCATGGGTCATCTATTCCCAGTCCTACTTCGCCGGTATTTTCATGATCCCTATTCTCTGTCGGTTCATCGATCGCGATTTCGTCGCTCGACTCGGAACCGGCGCCCGTGCGGCTTTCTGGTTGCTATGCGTCATCGTGTTTGCGTTTGTCATGTGGTGGAAGGGCTCCCTGATGCTTGAATACCAGAAGCAGTACGAGATGTTAGGCTGGGCCGTTCTCACGGGCGTGATTTGGATGGCCATCCGCCTCAGCGGAATTCTGCCGCGCTGGGTTCGATCCGTTACCCGGCGTCAGATGCTGGCCGGTTTGCTCTTTGCCGTGGCACTCTTTTTTCTCGTGATGAGCATCCTCGATCCGCTGCTTCAACTCGGCGTCCAGCGGCTGCCCTGGTCGTCGGGATTGATCACGGAGTTGGGATTCTTCATTCCGGCCGCCGTTGTCCTGATGATATTTTCGCGCCGGCTGCGTGCTTGATCGAACGCGGGCCCGCTGGGCGTACGTTCATTGAGAAAAGCAACCCATGAAAGCAATCACTTTCGATCTCTCGAAACCGCGCATCGCAGCTGCGAAAATTCTCGGCGCCGCTTTCTCAGGCACGTGCGTGTCGGGCTGGAGCCCGGTTCGCTTTCAGCAAGTGCCGGACCCCAAGCTCCGCGGGGTTGACTGGGTGCTCGTGGAGCCGCGGCTCGCGGGCATCTGCGGCAGCGATGTCATGCAGGTCTTTATGAAGGCCGGCATCGATAATCCGCTGTCGGCGGTTGTCTCAATGCCCCACGTAATGGGACACGAGGTCGTCGGCACGGTGGTCGAAACCGGTTCCGCCGCGACGCGCGTCAGAAAAGGAGACCGGGTGGCCATTTCGCCAATGCTCTCGTGCGTGCCGCGAGGGCTGCCGCCCTGCGAGTCCTGCCGGCGCGGCGACTACCCTCTATGCCTCCGATTTTTCGATGGCGGCTTCGCCAAAGGCATGCTCCTCGGCGCCTGTAGCGACATCGGCGGTGGTTTCGCGGAGATGATGTCAGTGCACGAGTCGATGCTCTTTCCGATCCCGCCCTCTGTGAGTTTCGAGGCCGCTGTTCTGGCGGATCCTTTTGCGGTTTCTCTTCATGCCGTGCTGCGGGCGCCGCCAGCGCCCGGTGAGACGGCGGTAGTTTACGGATGCGGGTCCCTCGGAGTACTGACTGTGCTCCTTCTGCGAGCTCTCTTTCCGAAGACTCGTCTGCTTGTCATCGGCCACAGCCGGCGCGAGAAACCGCTAGCCGACAGGCTCGGCGCCGATGCTTTGTTCACGTCGCGAGGTCGAGAACTCATCCGCGAGATCGGCGAATTCGTAAAGGCGCCGCTGCGGATGCCCCTGTTCGGTCTACCCTGGCTCCAATCAGGAGTTCAGCGTATCTACGACACTGTGGGCTCAAGCGAAACGCTCGAAGTGGGAGTACGGATCGCAAGTCCGCGAGCCACCATCGTGATGGTGGGCGTGGCGCGGCCGCAGCGATTCGAATGGACGCCTCTTTATTTCAAGGAATTGGCGCTGCTCGGGTCGAATTCGTATGGCTTGGAGACGGTCGAGGGAAAGCGCTCCAACTGCATCGAGATCTATCTAGACCTTCTCGCTCGCGATCGACTCGATGTGCGCGGCCTGATCACCCATCGCTATCCTTTCGAGCGCTATGCGGACGCGTTCCTCGCGGCGCTCGACAAGCAGCGGTCCCGGGCCATCAAAGTGATTTTCGACCCCAGACTCAAGACGCCTGAGATCTCAGCTGCAACGCCTAAATGAATTGACGCTCGTGAGTGCCAAAAGACCCTCAGCGTCAAGGAATCCTATTTGACTCAGCCGGCAGGAGATAAATCCATCGAAACATCAGTGGTTTCTATGAGCGCAGTGGTGAGCGATCTGAGCAACGAAATCGCCTCCGCCATTGGCTCATTAACGTTGATCAGGGGCATTAAAGTATCTTCCAACGGCGCAACCGCAGACAAAAACTCATGCAGATTAGTGACAGCCGAGCACGCTGACGATCACAGAGTAACGTGCGCGCGCAAGAGGCAGCCTCTCGGGGACCACCGTCAGGCAAGAAAACCGCGCAAGTAAGAAGGTGCAGAGATGGAATTCGCCATCGGTTTGGTTCAAAAGATCCCTGCCGGCTGGCCCCGTCTGGCTGTACTGGGTCTGATTGTGCTCGCCTATTTCTTTTGTCCCGACATCGCGAAGAAGATAAAAGGCGGTCAAAAAGAGAAGGAGACGTTGGAAAGAATCACGCGATTGCTCCAGGTTAAGAAGTTGATGTTCGAAGTTGAAGCTTTGCAGAAAGAGAAAAATCTTGCCGGATTCGAATTTCCCTGGGAAACGCATCTTTTAGCCGACCTGAAGCAGCCCGAAGAGGTGCGGGACAAATCGGCCGAGAAGGTTTCCTACGTTATGCGTCTTAAATATAGTCTGTTGGGTGGCGCAATTTTCTTTTTGCTCACCGCTTTGGTATTTGCGTTGAGCAAGCTTCAAGAAACCACGGCGGCGGGCACGCTCATATTTATTCTGCGAGATTTGAGTTTCGCTGCAGCCTGCGCGCTGCTAGCTTCGCTTATTCCTTTGGGAACTCTGCGCACCAGTCTCGTCTATGGCTTGACGATGGGCCCGTTGGAGCATCATCGATAGCGCGAAAAAAGCGATCACGGCAAAGGAGACGTATGTGACACGCCCGGCGAAGAACAAATCGGCCGAGGCGGCGGTGGCTTCGATGAGTGAAACAGCGGCCGATCTGAGTCGCGAAGTTTCGACCGCTCTCCGCGCCCTTTTTTCGGGCAGCTCGAATCAGTACGACCCCGGTAGCCCGAAGGTGCCGGATCGGTTGAAAAAGGAACAAACTTTATCGCGGGGCAGTAAACGTCGGCAGAACTGAATAAACCGAGGTCCAAAATTGCGCATGTTGCAGTGTCTGCGGGGAAGAGAAGTTGTTGGATTGCGGTCCTGTATCTTTTGTTCGCGGTAGTGCACTCGTAAATAAAAGCTGGGGTGGAATGACAGTTCATATAGGAAGATCAATATTGCCATTGATCGTATCGAGCCCGTGCTGAGCTGTTTGGTCAAGCTGTGAAGTGGACTATTTGCCGAGAGCGTTGTGATCGCGCGAGGGGAGCTGGGGTGGGAACCGATGAAGGAGTTCGAATGAAGTATGCGCTCCCGAGGCCCCAGCCAGCTTAGTCCTGAGCACAGAGCGTGCCCTCATCTGCTGAGCAGTTTAGAGGATTTGCTGCAATCTGCGGAAAGTCAATTCTTCTTTTAGGCCGGCAAAGCTGCCCGGTAAAAACTCAGCCGAACCGGCTTCAGGTTAGATTGGATCTCTGGCTCGGGCAGCATGAGCAAAAGCGGAACGAACATGACTGGTGAGCAGCTGACCAAAGCGACCGCCGAGAAAGTATTCGGCTGGAAAAATGTTCATAAGTATGGTGGCGACCTTATCGGCAAAAAACAGGATAAAGCGGGCCGTTGGCGCAAAGCCCGAGTGCCGGACTACGCCAATGATCAGCATCAGGCATATGCCATCGACGAGCGTATGAGACAGCTCGGTCGTTCCGAGCGCTATATAAAGGAGCTGGCGAAAATTTCCAAGCTCGACAATTTGCCACCGGAGTGGGCGACGGCAGAGCAGCGCAGCAGGGCAGCGCTCAGGGCGATGGGGAAATAAATCAGGTGTCGATTGCGGAGTCGCTCGGACGGTTCCAGGTTTCCGGCCAGTCGTGACAATTGCCGGCGTTTTCATTTCCGATAATCAGGCTGTACATGAGCTCATCTGGAAAATCGTTGATTCGAACCCGCCAAATCGTCCCGTCAACTTCCGTTGCCCAGGGATGGAACGGATCCCCTGTCAAACTCCAGGAAAGCACTCGAGCGAGGTTCGCGGTGAATTCAGGAACCTGGTGAGCCGATCCCTTGCTCTTGCGGCGGTCTTCATTTTCCCACGCCGACGGTCGGTGACTTGCCCAGGCGCGAACGTATTTCCATCCGTCCAAATCGGACTGTCCCAGCCTTCTTCCTTCTAGCCACAAACGCCGCAACGAAGGTCCGTAGGCGTGCGGCGTCTCCACCGATGCAGCGTCGAGCAGCTTCAGTTGGCTGTTATTTTTGAGGCACATCTCTAATGCCTCTCGCACCTTGGTGTCCCAGTCGGGGCGGTCCGTCTCCGCGAGATCACGGGCACGGTTGCGAGCCATCAGGGCGCACTGTCCCTGCTCATCCGCAACGCGGCCATAGCTGCCGTTGATCGTCTGCAGGCGCCTCGAATAGCGTGCCATCCAGTAGCCCATAAAACTCAAGGCGAATAGATAGGGATGAGCCGTGGGCTCGGCCTGGAATTTGGCCTGGCCCTTTAAATCGCTTTCGACCATTCGGCGATACTGCTCGAAGAGCGTTTGGTTGGTGAGCGCCGCCGGCGCTTTTAATTTCGCCCGCACCGGAGTCTTGATCTTGATAGCCCCAATACGTGCGCGCAGCGCTTTGATGCTCTCAGAATTGAGGCTCGTGCAGCTGTCAATCTTCTCGATCAGATTCAATTGAACCTGGAGCTCTTTGCGAACCACGTTTTTTCGCCAGACGCGCGCTTGGGCATCAGGCTCAACCGGCCACTCTGATATCAGACCCTCGAAGACGCCCAGCGCGACTCGTGTCACATAGAAAATCGTGTTCTCCGGCGCACCGCAGCTCCGCAGCGCATCGCTCAGAGCAACGCAGGCGATGAGCGCCTCTTCGGCATCGAAGTCGTCCATATGCGGCGTAATCTCATCAATCTGCTGAGCGTGGCGCGCAATATCACTCTCGGTCAATACGCATTCCTGCACGCACGACCATACTGCGTCCAAGCTCTGCCGCAGGGCGTCCGGGTCGCCCCAATCCTCCTCGGCGGAGAATACTTCGTAGGCCGGCAGCCAGCGCTCGGCAATCGCCGCCGCCAATGCGATCCGCTGCTGCGTCGACCAGAACGTCATCTTCTCCGTAAGAAAGGCTTCGTACTCGTCGATGCTATTCAATTTCGGATTCGCCATGTCGATTAGTCAGGCAATTATAGTACAACTGCAGGAGTAAAGGTGTCTGTAAGGACAGGGGATGAGGATAAATGGCGAAATGATGCAAAATTATGTTTTTTGTTGCCCCGCTCTGCGTTGGCTACCCCCACATGCCATCGAGCAGCGTCCGGCTTGTTGCTTTTTTCATTTGACGTCTCCTATCTTCTGTCATTGATCGGCTCTTTTCCCCCGGATCGCGGACGAAACGACCGCCAGCAGAGTACAAAAGTTCAGCACATAAATCGTCCATGAAAACGATGACATAAAGATTTCCGGAGCGGCGCGCCAATTTGCCGCCGACGCTATTTGGCTACTGCTCAGACCGGCAGCCGCAAGAAGATAGCCAAACAATGTGGCCGAGAGCGCAACGCCCATCGCGCCGCCGGCGCGCGCAGTGGTGGCGATCATGCCCGCAGCCGCGCCGATGGTGACGGGGCTGACGGCGCCCAACATCGAGCTTTGATTCGGCGCGTTGAAGAGCGCCCAACCGACGCCCCAGAGCGCCAACGGAAAAATAATCCGGATCAGCGAGGCATCCGTGCTCAACGAAGCGAGGAAGAATTGTGCAACGACAATGACGGCGCAGCCAATCGTGCAGAGCAGGCGTGAACCAAGGCGGTCCGACCACGACCCAGCGATCGGCGCCATGATCATGATGATCACCGAGTCCGCGACGATAATCCAGCCGACTTGCGATGGCGAATAGCCGAGCAGGTTCTGTAAGAAAAACGGCAGGAGAAAATTGATCGCGGAGAGTGTGCCGGAAACCAGAAACAGACTGATGATGCCGGCGCTGAACAAACGCGAGCGAAACATCGAGAGATTCAAGATCGGGGTTGTCGCTCTGGACTCGGTGCGCAGCAAAAAAATCAGTCCGACCAGAGAAAGCGCCAAGCACGAGAGAAACACCGGATGACGCCAGCCGACACGCGGCAATTGATCGATGGCGTAAATGAATAGAGCGTTGCCCAGAAGCAGAAGAATCGCGCCCGGAATGTCGATGCCGGTTTTTTCTTTGCTGCGGGTCTCCGGCACGACCTTCCACGCGAGGTAGGCGCCGCACAGGCTAAACGGTAAATTGATATAAAAGATCCAGCGCCAGCCGATCGTATCGATCAAAAAGCCGCCGAGGGACGGACCGGTCAAAAACCCGATGTGAAATGCTGTCGAAGTCAGTCCCAAAGCGCGGCCGCGTTCTTCGCGCGGCAGATTGACCGAAACGATGGCGCGGCCATTGGCGGCGATCATCGAGCCGCCGATCGCTTGGAGCGCGCGAAAAAAAATCAAATGGCCGGTGGTTTGGGACAAGCCGCAGATGGCTGAAGCGGTGACGAAAATCAAAAAACCGATACTGTAAAAACGGCGCCGCCCATAGAGATCGCCGAGGCGTCCCATGGTAATGATGAGCCCGATTAAAACCAGATCGTAAACCAGCACTGTCCATTGAATTGTCGTAAATGCTGTATGGAACGTCTCCGTCAGCGTTGGCAGAGCCACGGTGATGGCGCGCTGATCGACGCCGACGATGGTCTGGCCGATGCTGACACTCAGCAAAATAAGCCGTGCCGAACGGCGTGAAACGGCAATTTCATCCGGGGTTTTAATCAATCTGTTTTTCTCGCGGTATTTTCCGTAGTCTAGCACATCCTGTTCAGCTCGCGTCGGTTGAGAGCGCGTAAGTGCAATTTGGCAACGCAACCGCCGGTCCACGTTCATGAACACGAGCGGTCTGCCGGCCAAGTTCACGTCCACAATGGCAGCAGTGCTCTCTTGCGACGGGTTGCCACGCGAAAAATTATCTTGCATCGATCCATGAAAATCATTTAATTTCATACCCCATCGGAGGAAATTCTATGCCAGAGGAATCGATGCTCACCGACGATTACATTGTCCGCAGAGGCATCGCGCAAGAAAACGCCGTGCTGGAAAAGCTATTCAAGGTGCTTTTCAAGGTGATCAATCAAATTCCGTCGAGTTCCGAACGGATGTCGACGGAAGCGGTCTTTCGCGCGCGCAAATTGAGCGAGGAGGCTGCATTGAAGGCAGCCACGATCTCGGGCGCGCTGGCGCTGCCGCCCGGCCCTTTTGGATGGTTGACGATTTTGCCTGATCTCGCGGTGATCTGGCGGCTGCAAGCCCAGCTCGTCGCCGATATCGCCGCGGTTTTCGGCAAGAGAGGAAAGCTCACCGAAGCATCGATGATCTATTGTTTGTTTCGGCACGCTGCCGCCCAGGCCGTGCGAGATCTCGCGACACGCATGGGAGAGAGAATCGTGGTGCAACGCATCTCGATTCGGGCGACTGAAAACATGCTGCAAAGCATTGGCGTCAAGATTGTGTACCGGGTCAGCCGCCGCGGCTTCTGGCGCTGGATGCCAGCCGTCGGTGCCCTCGCAGTCGCCGGATACGCCTATTACGATACCGTGCAGGTCGGCCAGACTGCGCTCGAGTTCTTCTCGAAGGATATCGACGCAGCATAGACGAGCCGCGGTCAATTCAACCATCAAAAGCGCAAGCGAAGGAGTCGCTCATGGAAATTGCCGAGGCGCAGGAGTTTCTAAAGCATAATCATCATGGCGTTCTGGTGGCACGTAAACGCGACGGTTCGTTGCAGATGACGCTCGTCTCACCGGTAATCGGCGCGGATGGCAGAGTCACGATTACCGCGCGCGAAAGCACGTACAAGGTCAAGAACATCAGGCGCAATCCGCAGATCTCGTTGTTGTTGGTGTACGGAGAAAAATTCAACGGCTCCAATTATATTCAAATCGACGGCAGGGCCGAGGTCATCCCGCTGCCGCATGCGATGGACACGGTGCTCGAATGGCATCGTCAAATCCGCGGCGAGCCGGCGAGTTGGGAAGAGGTCCGTAAGAAGACCGTTGCCGAAGGGCGCATCGCGATCCGGGTCACGATCGAAAAGGTCGGGCCGCAGAACCGTACCCGCGGGAGTTGATAACGAGCAAGATGAGACGAGACTCTCCGGCCGTGCTGATATTCGTGCTGCTCT
>Ga0207701_10001381_pt1 | contig 25575 bp, 30 predicted proteins | sample KBSSwiSSwithPhiX_FD_184294 | JGI IMG/M metagenome (GOLD analysis project Ga0207701, IMG submission 184294) | Switchgrass rhizosphere bulk soil microbial communities from Kellogg Biological Station, Michigan, USA, with PhiX - S5 (SPAdes) (version 2) | ecosystem: Environmental > Terrestrial >... | reverse complement strand
CCACCCCGCCGGTTCAGAAGCGGGCCTGGGAAACGCCCAAGCTCGAAGACGTATCCGAGCAGGTAATGGCGCAGCCGTACATCCGCTTCACCTGATCTTCGCACCTCATTCCGGATCAGCAATGCCGGGGCGTTCGGTCGACGAGTACCGCGCGCCCCTTTTTCTTGCCTGGCAACTGACGAACCGCTGCAGCGCGCGATGCCTCGCGTGCTGCGAAGAGTCCGGCCCGGACAAAGCGTGGGCCGACGAGCTCACCCGCGGCGAGGCGCTCGACCTCGCGCGGCGGATCGCGGAATCCGGCATTCCCTTCGTCGCGTTCGGCGGCGGTGAACCTCTCGGCGTAGCGCACAGCTGGGAGATCTTCGACATCCTCTCGGCCGCAGGCATCGCGCTCAAGATCGAGACCGACGGCAGTCGCATCGACGCGGCGGCTGCAGATCGGCTGGCGGCACTCGACGTCGACTGCATCCAGATCTCGGTCGATGGCGCCATCGCGGCGACGCACGAGCGCGTACGGCCGGGGTCGAGCTTCGCTGCCGCGGTCGGCGCGATCGAGCGCCTCGTCGCGCGAGGAGCGTCGCCGCAGTTCGTATTCGTTCCGACGCGATTCAACATCGGCGAAATCGTTGCTGCATTCGATCTCGCGGAAAGGCTGGGCTGCAGTGCGTTCATCACGGGACCCGTGATGCGGATCGGGCGCGCGGCAGCGGATTGGGATCGGCTGGGCTGCTCCGACGAAGCGTGGTCGCGTGCCGTAGCGGCGTTGCGCGAGCGCGCGGCATCGTCCGGTGCCGCGATCGCGCTGTCGATCTATCCGTGGGACATCGTGACGGAAATGGAGACGCGCCTCGAGTCGCCGCAGGCCATGCTGTTGGTTGTGCCCAACGGCAAGGTCAAGTTGCTCAATGCGCTGCCGTTTTCGCCTGCGGATTTGCGCGTCGATTCGATCGAGGCTGCCTGGGATACCTACCGCGAGGCATGGCGGGCGGAGGAGGTGCGTACGTTCATCGGACGCTGCCGCAGCGAGCCTGCGCTTCTTCGGCATGCGAACGAGACGTGGAGCATGCGCAGGAATGTGCGCGCCGCGTAACGTTGGCAGGTGCAGGGTTCTCCTCGCCACGTACGACGGTGTTTGCCAAGTCAAGTAATTTTCTCTGCGTGCGGAAACAGGACGGATAACATGCTCAATTTTGGTTACGGTGGCAGCATCCTCGGAATACTGATTCTGATCGGTGACATCTGGGCGCTCATTAGCATTCTCCAAAGCTCCGTCGGAAACGACAAGAAATTGCTTTGGGTGGTGGTCGTCGTGCTGCTCCCGCTGATCGGATTGATACTGTGGTTCTTCATGGGGCCGCGCAATCGCACGTAGCGCGCATCGCGCTCCCGATCGGGTAATATCGTGACGGCGGAGCGCAAGCGCCCAACCACGATTCCAGACTACATCGCCGCGGCTCCCCGCGCAGGCCAAGCGCACCTGCGCCGGCTGTACAAACTCCTCGACAGCGTCGCTCCGGACGCCGAGCAAACGATCAAATGGGGAACGCCGTTCTTCGTCGAACCCCGATTCCTGTTCGCTTTCTCCGCGTACAAATCACACCTTAACTTCACGCCAATGGCAGCGGGGTTGGAGCCGTTTCGCAAGGAACTGGCAAAGCACAGGACGACGAAGCATTTCCTTCAGGTGCCCTATGACGCTCCTCTGCCGGAGGCTCTGATTCGCAAGATCGCCAGGCGTCGCGTGCAGGATGTGCGCAAGCGCAAGGACGACTCCTTCTGGTAAATCCGTCCGACCGAAAGCTTCCATGAATCCGGAAGATGCCGTTCAGCGTCAGCTCGATGCCTACAACGCTCACGATCTCGAGCGTTTCGTCGCGGAGTATCACGACGACGTGAAGGTCTACCGGCCTCCCGCGACCGAGCCGCTTGTCTCGGGAAGGAAGGCGTTAGGCGAGCACTATGCCAAGCACAGGTTCACTCTCCCGGACCTGCACGCCCGGTTGGTCAATCGAATCGTCTCCGGCAATATCGTCGTCGATCATGAAGACATCGACGGCCTGCCCGAAGGCAGGCGGTCTGCCATCGCCGTCTATGAGGTGGTAGAAAACCGCATCCGTGCAGTCTGGTTTTTCTGAGACGGGCAACGTCCATCGTGGCCACCGTCGTGATGCTCGACGTCTTCGGCAAGCGCATGGTTGTCGAGAGGCAAGGTGTCTCGTGGCAAACCTATCTGGTTGGCGACGACGGAAAGCGATCTCCCATGAATGTCGCCATTCCCGACTCGCTGGACGAGGATGAGTTGGCGCAGTACTTTGACGACCTGTTCCACGAGGAAGCCACCCCACGGCGTCCTGCAGCCGTGCGACTGTGCTGAGCGCATTCCGCCCGCCATGCCCACTTCGAATCTTCTCGATCTCATCGGCAACACGCCGCTCGTCCGGCTCTCGCGTCTCGACACCGGCCCGTGCGAGCTCTTCGCCAAGCTCGAAAGCCAGAATCCAGGCGGCTCCATCAAGGACCGCATCGCTCTCTCGATGATCGATGCCGCCGAGCGGCAAGGCGCGCTGAAGCCCGGGGGGACGATCGTCGAGGCGACCGCCGGCAACACGGGTCTCGCGCTCGCGCTGGTCGGCGCGCTCAAGGGCTACCGGACGCTCCTGGTCGTGCCCGACAAGATGAGCCGCGAGAAGATCATGCACTTGAAGGCGCTCGGCGCCGAGGTCGTGATGACGCGGTCGGACGTCGGCAAGGGCCACCCGGCGTATTACCAGGACCTTGCGGAGAAGCTCGCCTCCGAACGATCCGACGCGTGGTACGCGAATCAGTTCGCCAATCCCGCCAACCCCGCCGCGCATCTGCGCACAACCGGCCCGGAAATCTGGGAGCAGACGGACCACCGGGTCGACGCAATCGTCTGCGGCGTGGGTAGCGGCGGCACGATCACCGGCCTCACGCAATTCTTCCGCGACAAGAAGCAAACCGTGAGGATGATCCTCGCCGACCCGCAGGGCTCCGTGCTCGCGGAATACACGCGCTCGGGCCGCATGGGCGAAGTAGGATCGTGGCTGGTCGAAGGCATCGGCGAGGACTTCGTGCCGCCGATCGCCGACCTCTCGGGCGTGAGCGAGGCTTATACGATCTCCGACAAGGAAAGCTTCGCGGCTGCGCGCGAGCTCTTTCGCGTCGAAGGCGTGTTCGCGGGATCGTCGTCGGGAACGCTGCTCGCAGCGGCGCTGCGCTACTGCCGCAGCCGCAGCAGCCCCGAGCGCGTCGTCACGTTCGTCTGCGACACGGGCGCCAAGTATCTCTCGAAGATGTACGACGACTTCTGGATGGCCGACAACGGCCTGCTCGACCGCTTCACGGCAGGCGACCTCACGGATCTCATCACGCGGCGCTTCGCCGAAGGCGCCGTCGTCACAACCGCGCCGTCCGATACGCTGGCGATCGCGCATGGGCTCTTCAAGCTCTACAACGTTTCTCAGCTTCCGGTCGTCGAGAACGGGCGGATCGTCGGGATCGTCGACGAGTCCGACGTCCTGCTCGCGGTCGTGCGCGACGCCGAGCGATTCAAATCGCCCGTATCGACCGTGATGAGCACGCGACTCGACACCGTGGCGCCCGACGCGCCGATCTCGCACCTCCTGGAGGTCTTCGAGCGCGAGCACGTCCCCATCCTCGTCGCCGGCGGCGCATTTGTCGGCCTCATCACGCGCATCGACATCCTCAACTACCTGCGGCGGAAACTCGGATGAAACGACCCCCACGCTCGCCTCACTTGCGTTCGCCGTCGCTGCCCCCGAAGGGGGCGCAGTCGCTCGGTCGGGGCGGCCCTTCCCGACTGACGACTCACAAGCTCGGCACACTCGCGATCCACGCCGGCCAGCCTCCCGATCCTGCGACCGGCGCCGTGATCACGCCGATCTACGCAACGTCGACGTACGCGCAGCAGAGTCCCGGCGTTCACAAGGGCTTGGACTACGGGCGCTCGCACAACCCCACGCGGTGGGCGTACGAAAAATGCGTCGCGGCGCTCGAATCGGGAACGGACGCGTTCGCGTTCTCCTCCGGCATGGCGACGACGGCGACGGTGCTCGAGCTCCTCGACAGCGGGTCGCATGTCGTGGCGCTCGACGATCTTTACGGCGGCACGCGCCGGCTCTTCGAGCGCGTGCGCAAGCGGAGCGCGGGTCTCTCGTTCACCTACCTGCCGTTCACGAGTTCCGCCGACCTCGCGCCAGCCGTTCGGCCCGAGACGAAGATGATCTGGGTCGAATCGCCTTCGAACCCCCTGCTGAAGCTCGTCGACCTGGAGGCGATCGCCGCGTTCGCGCGGTCACGCAACCTGCTGACGGTCGTCGACAACACGTTCGCGTCGCCGTGGTGCCAGCGCCCGCTGGAGTTGGGCTTCGACATCGTCGTTCACTCGGCAACCAAGTACCTGAACGGCCACTCGGATGTCATCAGCGGCGTGTGCATAACGGCTTCGAAGGAGCTCGCCGAGAAGCTCGGCTTCCTGCAGAATGCGATCGGCTCCGTGCCGAGCCCGTTCGATTCGTTCCTGGTCACGCGCGGGCTCAAGACGCTCGCAGTGCGCATGGAGCGCCACTGCGCGAACGCGATGGCGATCGCCGAGCGCCTTTCGCGGCATCCGAAGATCGAATCCGTGATCTACCCTGGCCTTGCCTCCCACCCGCAGCACGCGCTTGCGAAGCGGCAAATGCGAGGCGGCTTCGGCGGGATGCTGTCGATCCGTACCAAAGGCGATCTCGCGGCCACGAAGCTTTTCCTCGAGCGTTGCGAGATTTTCGCGCTCGCCGAGAGCCTGGGCGGCGTCGAAAGCCTGATCGAGCACCCTGCCATCATGACGCACGCCTCCATTCCCGCGGACGTGCGCGCGTCGCTCGGGATCGCCGACAACCTCGTGCGTCTCTCGGTCGGTATCGAGGACGTCGACGATCTCGCGGCCGATCTCGACAACGCGCTCGGGGCCATCTGAAAACGCGCTACACTGAAAGTTAAAGCCGGATCACCGAGCGACCCGATTGAACACGGCGACATCCCTCGACCATTCGCGTCCGGGGATTGAACAGGAGGAGGAGAGGCCATGAGGAGAAGCGCAGGGTTCACGCTCTTGATGTGCGCGGCGACCGCCGTCGCCTTGATGATGCCGATGGCGAGCGTTGCGCAGCAGAAGAAGCTCGTGATGTGGACGCACTGGGATCAGAACCCCGAGTTCAACAAGTGGTACGCGGACAAAGGGAAGGAGTTCGCGAAGAAGTCGGGTTACGAGGTCGAGGTCGTCACCATTCCCTACCAGGGCTACGAGGCCAAGTACCTCGCCGCCTTCATGTCGAAGAGCAGCGCGCCGGATATCTTCATGGGGATGACGCACCAATGGTGCGGACAGTACGACTTTTGCGACAAGATGCCGGCCGATCTCGAGAAGCTGTACGACCAGAATCTGCCGAAGTACATGGTCGAGGTCGGCAAGTGGAAGGGCGCGCGGTATGGCATCCCCATCGAGCACGGGAACTTCCAGCAGATGTACATCAACGTCGACATGTTCAAGAAGGCCGGGCTCAATCCCGACGATCCGCCGAAGACTTTCACGGGAGACTGGCTCGCGGCGATGAAGAAGCTGACGATCCCCGATCCTAAGGGCGGCGATCCGTTGCAGGTGGGATTCGCCATTCGCAGCAAGGGCGCCCCCGTGGGGATCACCGACAAGTTCCTGCCGTTTGCGCACGCCTGGGGCGCGCGCATGCTAAGCCCGAATCTCGACAAGGCTGCAGGCTACGCGAACAGCCCGGAAATGGTCGCCGCCCTGACGTTCTTCGGCGATCTCGTCAACAAGGACAAGGTCGCGAGCCTGTCGTTTGGCAACCCGGAGGATGCCTTCGGGCAGAAGCGCGCCGCCGTCATTTTCCGCGAGTCGTGGTTCTTCGGTTGGGTCAAGAAGAACGCGCCAGACGTCAACTTCAAGGTGTACGCGCTTCCGTGCGAGAAAGTCTGCCCGGGTGCGGGTGCGCTCTTCCCCTGGACCGACCTCGTCTACAAGAACAGCCCGAACAAACAGGTGGCGTGGGAGTTCATGCGGTTCATCGCCAACGCGAAAGACGACATGGAGCACCACGAGTTGCAGGGCATCCTGCCGGTGTGGACCGCGAACCTGGACACCGATTACGTGAAGACGCGGCCCGACTACAAGTCCACGAAGGACATGCTCGCGCAACAGGTTCCGCCGACGTATTTCCATCCGAAGTCGAATGAGCTCGCCACGGCGTTCGGCGAAGCGGTGGTCGGCGTACTGTTCGGAAAGGGGCAGCCCAAGCCGCTGCTGGACGAGGCCGCAGCGAAGATGGATCGCATCCTCAAGGATTAGGGCCTGTTCACACTATGGGCGCAAACGCGAACGGGTGGCATGGGCCGCCCGGCAAGGCGGACGACGAAGCGAAGACCGGGCGTCTTCGCGAGGAGGACAACGCAGAGGGGCGGCCCATGCCACCCGTTCCCTTCGGGTTGCTGCCGAAAACGCTCAGCGCCGCGTTGCAAAGTCTCGCCGGGTACCCGACCCGCCTTCGCCTTTGCGCCTTGCGCCGAGCGTTTTCGGCCGTGCAACGCGTTTGTGTCCATAGTGTGAGCAGGCCCTAGCCTCGACCAGGTGCGCGCGATGCGCCAGTGGTATCGCCTCGCGTTCCCGAGAGATCACTTCGAGCGGCGGAAGCGGGCAGGATTCCTTTTCGTCCTGCCCGCTTTGCTGTTCTTCGGGGCGGTATTCATTCTGCCGCTCGCGCAGTCGGTCATGTATTCGTTCTACAAGATCGCGCCGGGCGGGGCGCGCGAGTTCGTCGGCTTGCGTCTCTACGAGAAAGTCCTGACCGATCCGACGTTCTGGACCGCGGTGTGGAACACGGTCCAGCTCCTCCTCATGTCGGTGCCCGTCACGGTCGTCTCCGCGCTCGCCGTCGCGCTGGGGCTCAACCGGATCGCAAGCCTCCGGTGGCGCAACCTCTGGGCATCGATGTACTTTCTTCCATTCGCCACATCGCTGGTTGCGGCGGCGCTCATCTGGCAGTGGATCTACGAGCCGATCTACGGCTTCCTCAACTACGCGCTGTCGTTCGTCGGCATTCCTCCCCAGAAATGGCTGCAGAGCCTGGCCGAGGTGCGCCCGGCGATCGCGGCGGTGAGCGTGTGGGTGCGCATCGGCTTCGACACGATGATATTCCTCGCGGCGCTGCAATCGATTCCGCAGGAATATTACGAGGCCGCCGACATGGATGGCGCGAGCGCGATGCAGCGGTTGCGCTACGTCACCTTGCCGCTGCTCAATGCGCAGATCGTGATGGTGTGCATCCTCGAGCTCATCTTCAATTTCAAGATGTTCGATCAGGTTTACGCGACCACGCAGGGCGGCCCTGCGGGCGCGAGCCAAACCGTGATCATGCTGCTGTACGACACTGCCTTCAAATTCTTCCGCTTCGGCGACGCGTCGGTGATGGCGGTGTTCGTGTTTGTCTCGCTGATGGTCGTGACGCTCGTGCAGTGGCGAATCTTCCGCAAGCCGGTCGAGTATTGATCTCTCGCGGCTGATCGTGCGGCACGCGCATCTCCGCTGGATCGTCATGCTCGCGGTCGCCTGCGGCGCGATCACTATCTTCTTCCCGTTCTTCTGGATGGCGGTCACCTCGCTCAAGACTGCGCCGGAGATTCAGCGCGTGCCACTCCAGGTCGCGCCCGACAACTGGCTCAACTTCGCGAACTATGCGGAGGTATTCAGGCGCGAGCCGTTCGTGCGCTACCTGCTGAACAGCGCCATCGTCGCGTCGATCTCCGCCGTCAGCAGCGTCGTGGTGTCATCGCTCGCCGGGTTCGGCTTCGCGAAGTACCGCTTTCCGGGTCGCGAATTCTTCTTCCTCGCGATCGTCGGCATCCTCATGGTGCCGTTCCAGTCGGTGGTGGTGCCGCTCTACGTGTGGATGAACGAGCTCGGGCTTCTCGACACCTATGCCGGCATCGTCGCGCCGGACCTCGTCAGCGTGTTCGGCGTGTTCCTGATGCGCCATGCCATCGAGGCGATTCCCAACGACTACATCGACGCCGCGCGGGTCGACGGGGCGAGCGAGCTTCGCATCTTCTTTCTCGTGATCCTGCCTTCGGTGAAGCCGGCGATCGCCACGTTGCTGATCATCAAGTTCATGTGGAGCTGGAACGAATTCTTCTGGCCGATGGTGGTGACGACCAGTCCCCAGATGAAAGTGGTGACGATCGGCCTCACGAGCTTCACCAACATGTACTTCATCGAGTACAACCTGCTCACCGCGGCGGCGGTGCTCAGCATCCTGCCGATCCTGATCATCTTCGTCACGCTGCAGCGCTGGGTGGTGCAGGCCGTGGTGATGAGCGGGTTGAAGGGTTAGGAGCGGCTCTGCATGCTCGCGGTCGTCACTTCGTACGACGGGGAACGATGGATCACGAGCGGCGAGTGACCCGTCCGATCATCATCGAGGTCAAGGTCAAGCCCAACGCTCGCGGCAGCATGCTGGAGCAATCCGCGGACGGGCAATGGGTCGCGCAGATCAAGGCGCCTCCGGTCGACGGCAGGGCGAATGAGGAGCTGATCGGTCTCGTGGCCCGCCGGTTCGGTTGCCCCAAATCTGTTGTCTCGATCAAGACGAGGGCTTCAGGCCGCGTCAAGCTCGTGCGGATCGTTCTCGGCTGAAGGCGATTTCGCAGTTCGTGGTGGCGGTAAGATGGCGCCATGAAGATCGCCATCCTGACGTTCCAGGGTTTCAACGAGCTCGACTCCTTCATTGCGCTGGGCGTTCTCAATCGGGTGCGCAAGCCCGGCTGGCGCGTCGCGCTTTGCTGCCCGGAACCCGAGGTGACGTCGATGAACGGCGTTACGGTTCGGGCCCAATGCTCTCTGGAGGAAGCCCGGTCCGCCGATGCCGTCATCGTCGGCAGCGGCATCAGGACGCGCGAAATCGCAGCGAATGCAAAACTGCTGGGCCGGCTCGCGCTCGATCCGAAACGCCAGCTGATCGGTGCCCAGTGCTCCGGCACGCTGATTCTCGCGAAGCTGGGCCTGCTCGGACAAGTACCGGCATGCACCGATTTGACGACCAAGCCATGGGTGCAGGAAGCGGGCGTCGAGGTGCTGAACCAGCCGTTCTACGCGCAGGGCAACATCGCGACGGCCGGCGGCTGTCTGTCTTCGCCGTATCTCGCCGCCTGGATCATCGCGAGGGTGGAAGGAACCGAGGCTGCCGCCGCGGCGCTGCACTATGTCGCGCCGGTCGGCGAGAAGGACGTATACGTGTCGCATGCGATGGGTAACATCACGCCCTGCCTCCCGCAGCTCGCGCCGATCTCATAGGGAGACCGAAGCCGCCGGCCGTCCGCTTACCACGATGGAAACGCTCGAGCGCGGCTGCGGCGAGGCGGACCACGCCGGCGACATACCCCGCGTGCCTGCGATGCGGCGCTCGCGCCCTACCCGGAACGGAATCCGGCCGCGATGAACAGCAGCATGCTGGTGGCCATCAGGGCGTAGCCGGCGGCATTGAGCGTTCGCGCCAGCCCCAGGGCGCGCACGCGCGGCAGCGTGGCGATCACGGATGCGATCGCACCTGCGACCGCCAGCGCGATCACCGTCTCCCGGCTCGTGAGCCAGTCCACGACCACTCAGGTCTTCGCCATCCGCTTCGAGTACGCGTCGACGAAATCGGCGGCGGCCTTGCTGCCACGCGAGAACGACTTCATCGCCTCCTCGTGCAAGAGAGACAGCGCCTTCATCTTGATCTCGTTGGCGCGGTCGTTCTCGATCAGGCTGCCGAGCTTGCGCGGCCTGGGGACGTCGACCTCGAACACGGCGCGCACGTGCGTCGGGATGTTGGACATGATGAGGAGACGGTCGGCGAGGAAGATCGCCTCGTCGATGTCGGTGGTGACGAAGAAGTTGGTCCGCCGGTTCTCTTCGTAGAGCGCGGAGTAGTACTCCCACATCAGCTCCTTGGTCATCGCGTCCAGTCCGCGGAACGGCTCGTCCAGGATCATGATCTGGGGATTGTTGATCATCGCGCGCGCGAGCTCCGCGCGCCGCTGCATGCCGCCGGAGAGCTGCGTTGGGTACTTGTTGCGGAAGTCCTGCAGGCCGACTTTCGACAGCAGGAATTCGCCGAGCTCGCGCGTCTCGGCCGTCAGCTCGCCGCGGGCGCGAGGGCCATAGAGGATGTTGTCCCACGTGGTCATCCATGGGAAGAGCGCCGATTCCTGGAACAGCACGAGGCGGTCTCGCGCGGGGCCGGTCACCGGCTCGCCGTCGAGCGTGATCGTTCCCGTCGTCGGTCGCTCGAACCCGGCGAGAAGTCGAATGAGCGTGCTCTTGCCGCAACCCGACGGGCCGATCATCACCGTGAGCTTCGCGCGCTCGATCGTGAACGAGCACTCGCTGACGACCTCCTTCCGGAAGTGCGTGGCGCCGTAGCCCTTGCTGACGTTGTCGGCCCTGAGCTCGCCCGCCTTGATCGACGCCCGCAACGCGTGTGCCTGTGTCATATGTCAGTCCCGAAGGGCCGTCCCGAGGGTCTGACTGCGCCCCCTCGGGGCGCTCATCGCAGCCGTAGCCATGGTGTCACGCGCCGGCCCAGCGCGCGCAGCAGTTCGCTCGAGATGAAGCCGGCGATGCCGATGCTGATCATGCCGACGACGATCTGCTCGTACGAGCCGCCCACGTACGAGTTCCAAATGAAGAAGCCGAGGCCGCCGCCGCTCGTGCCGCCGATCTGGCTGCCGCCCCCGGAGATCATTTCCGCGGCCACGACGACTTCCCAGGTGATACCCATGCCCACGGCCGAGCCGACGACGATCGACGGCAGCGTTCCGGGCAGGATGATTCGCCAGAAGATGTCCGACTGGCTCGACCCCATCGAGCGCGCGGCCTGGAAGTAGCGGACGTCGATCGAGCGCGCACCGCCGACCACGTTGATGACGATCGTGAAGAACGCGCCCAGGAACGTGACGAAAGCGATCGACATCTCCTGCGTCGGCCAGAACAGGATGGACGCCGGAACCCACGCGAGCGGCGGGATAGGCCGCAGCACCTCGAACACCGGGAAGCCAATGCCGAACGCCGTGCGGCTCACCGCGAGCAGGAGGCCGAACGGAATGCCGATGAGCATCGCCGCGAGAAAGCCCATCATCACGCGGAAGAAGCTCATGTACCAGCTTTGCCAATAGCCCGCGTCCATCAGCACGCGCATCCAGGCCGCCAGCACTTCGGTCGGCGCGGGCACGGCGCCGATCCACGGCAGGTAGATGGGCTTGAACCCGACGGCGGTGAGCAAGTGCCGAAGCCACTCGAACGAATCCCACTTGATCCAGACCTTCGAGAGCGACCCCAGCTCCCACAACAAGAGCAATACGACGATGGAGACGGCCCCGCGCCAGTAGGCCTGAAGATGCGCGCGTTTCCTGGCCACCGTCAGCCTTCCTTCTCGCCGGCGGCGAACGCCTTGAGCGCCTCTTCGTGCACGGCGTCGTTCGTCTCTTCCATGAGCTCGCGGAAGCGCTTCGACGTCAGCACCGAGTAGTCGCGCGGGTGCGGAATGTCGACTTGCAGGATCTTCTTCGGCTTGCATGGGCGCGTCGTCATGATCGCGACCTTGTGCCCCAGGAAGATCGCCTCCTCGAGGTCGTGGGTGATGAAGAAGATCGTGACCTTGTTGCGGTAGTAGATCTCGAGCAGCGCCTCGTGCATCACCGACTTCGTGAGCGAGTCGAGCGCGCGGTACGGCTCGTCGAGCAGCAGCACTTTCGGCTCGTTCATCAGCGCGCGCACGATCTCCACCCGGCGGCGCATCCCGGACGACACCTCGCCCGGGTAGTTGTGCTCGACGCCCGCAAGACCGGCGTCCGCCATCATCGCGCGCGCCTTCTCGAACGCGTCGGTCTTGCCGAGCTTGCCCTGCATGAGCGGGCCGAAGGCGACGTTCTCGAGGTTGGTCTTCCACGGAAAGAGCGCGCCGTTCTGGAAGACGACGATTCGATCCGACGAGGGCTCCGCCTTCGGTTTCTCCGCGCTGCACAGCACCTCGCCGTCCAGCAGAATCTGTCCCGACGTGATTTCGTGGAAGCCCGCGATCGCATTCAGCAGCGTCGTCTTGCCGCAGCCGGACGGGCCGACGATCATGCAGATCTCGCCCGCTGCGATGTCGAGCGAGCAGTGGTCGACGGCCATCACCGCGGCGCCGTCGGGATCGTAGATCTTGACGACGTCGTCAATCACGATCGCCCCGCGCGTCGTGGCCGTGGACGAAACGGCGGCGGCCCGCGCCGCCATCGTCGCGGTGGCCATCATCGGCCTCCGAGCGCCAGCTCGCGCGTGCGCCACTGCATGAGGTAGTCGCCCACGATGCGGACCATCGCGCTCGTGACATAGCCCACGGCGCCGAGCGTGATCATCCCAATGACGATCGTCGGATAGCGGACCATCGTGTACGACGTGTTGATCACGTAGCCGAGGCCGTATTGCCCCGACACCATCTCTGCCGCGACCAGCGAGAACCACGAGACGCCGATCGATATCTGCAGTCCGGTGAAGATGAACGGCAGCGCACCCGGCAAAATCACGTGCCGGAACACCTGGGCCCGGCTCGCGCCGAGGCAGTTGGCCGCGCGCACGTACGATTCGTCGATCGATTCGACGCCCAGCATCGTGTTGAGCGCCGTCGCGAAGAACGACGCGAGGAACGTGAGGAAGATCACCGCCGACTCGGTGGCGATGAACATGACGATCGCGAGCGGAACCCAGGCGAGGATGGGGATCGGCCGGAACACCTCGAAGACCGGGAAGACGTATTCCTTGAACTTCTTCGACCATCCGAGAAAAAGGCCGATCGGCACGCCGAGCATCGTCGCCAGGAAGAACGCCTGCGTGACGCGCCAGACGCTGACCCAGATGTGCTTGTAGTACTCGTCGGTGTAAATCGAGAGCCCGTACGTGGGCTCGCGGCTCAACCACTCCTTGATCACCGTCGTGATGCCGGGCATCTCGCGAAAGCGCGGCAGCTTCCAGACCTCGACGGCCAGGTACCAGAAGCCGAGGAACAACGCGAACCCGATCAGCATCAGGTACGGCCGGGGGCTCGTGAGCCAGAGCGACATCCGGTACAGCGTGAGATTCATCCCCTGGATGTCCTTCGCGTGCATCTTGCGATGGATCCGTCGGAGCTGGCCCGCGAGATCGGGAACCGTGAACTCGCGCGCTATCATCGTCGCGAAGCGGCTCATGACGACGTCGCCGACGTCGGCGTCGGTGGCCAGTACGCGCAACAGAGACTCGCCCCCGATGCGGACGATCTCGGCCGGCTGGGTGCAGACAGCCCGCGCGAGCCGCCGTGGCGTCTTCTCGAGGAGCGCTGCCCACCCGAAGACGTCGCCCGCTTTCAGGACCTTCGTCGGCTCCTTGGCGTGCGCACCCGGGCCGAGCGTGTGCCGCACCTCGCCCGAGACGATGATGTAGAGGTCGTCGGCGATGTCGTCGACCTCGTAGAGGACCTGCAGCGCGTCGTAGCGGGCTCGCCGGCCCGCGGCCGCGATCCTGCGCAGCAGGTCGTCGCGCGCGACCTGCAGGGGCATCGTCTGGCGCAGGATCTCGACGACCTCGTCTTCTGCGCGCTCATCGACCGTTGCTACGGACAAGGCTTCCCCTCTATCGAACCTCGGCGCGCACCCCGTGCGCGCAATCTGCGACGCGACCGCCGATCGCCGCTACTTCGGCGCGTTGGAAACGTCCTGCGCCTTGATCGTGCCGAGCGGAAGCTGCACTTTCGCGTCGCGCGCGACCTTGCGCGCGATCGAGTCGTCGAGCGCGCCTGGCGCAGGCTTGTCGACGTCGATCGCCTTGGATTCCTTCAGGTAGACGTAGGTCTCGGCGAGCAGCTTCTGCACGCGGTCGTCGAACACGAACGGCTTTTCGTCGCGGATTGGACTGCCGCCGGCCGAGGGCGGGATTGCGCCGTAGATCGAGAACCACGCCATCGGCACCGTGATGCCCTGCGTCTGGTCCTTCACGAACTCGGCGACTTTCGTCCAGTTCTTGGGGTCGATCACGTACTGCTGCGCCTCGAGCTCCGTCTTGAGCCACGCCTCGACGATGTCGGGCCGGGACTTCATGAAGTCCTCGCGCATGGCAATCGCGCCCGCATCGGGAATGTTGAATGTGTAGCCGGTGGCGACGATCCTTGCCGAGCCTTCGCCGACGATGTCGCCGATTCTCGAGACCGAAGGCTCCCACAGCACCGCCCCGTCGATCTTGCCGGTGCGCAGGTTGGTTGCGATCACCTCGATCGACTGGTTCAGGATGGCCGCCGGCTTGATCTTCGTCTTCTCGATGATGAGCCCGAGGAAGCGGTGCGCGCAGCTGCCTTGCGGCGTGGCGACCGTCTTGCCGTCGAGCCATTTGACGGCTTCCTCAGGCGACGCGAACTTCGGCGCGTCGGCGCGCACCATGATGACGTTGCAGCGCTGGCCCGCGGACATGCCGGTATTGGCGACGAGATTGATCGGCGCGACGCTGCGCTTGGTCGTCGCGACGACCGCCGGCATGTCGCCGAGGTAGCCGATCTGCTGCTTGTTCGCGAGCATCTGGTTGACGATGATCGAGCCCTGCAGCGCGTTCTGGAACTCGACGTCGCTTCCCGGCGGCAGATACTTCTTCCACAGGCTGAGCGCGCGGATGACGACGGCCGAATACGAGATCGTGTCGTACGGCTGATAGCCGACGACGAGCTTGACGGCCTCCGCGGCAACGGCGACCCCCGGCTGGAACCCCGCGACGGTAGTCGCCACGAGCATCGCCGCGAGCGCATTGCGCATCGATGGTTTCATGCGGGCTCCTTTTGGGGCAGCACTGTCTACTTGGCCCCGGTGAAAGCAGACTCCGGCAGCTGCTTTATCTCGCCGAGCGGCGCGCTGAGGCCGCGCTCCTTCAGGACCGCCTGCGCGAATTCGGGCATCACGGCCTCGGGACGCAGCGTCGCCGAGTTGATGCTCTTGATCTCGAACAGGAACGCCGAGGCGCGCTTGATCAGCTCCATCGCGTCGGGCGTGAACACGTACGGGAGGATGATGCGCGTCGGCGTGCCGCCGCCTTCCTTCGGATACGTGCCATAGGCGGCCATCCATAGCGCCTTCTCCGAGAAGCCCGTGGTTTGCTCGCGCGCCATCTTGACGATCTCCATCGCGTTCTTCGGGTCGACGAAGTACAGCTGCGCGTCGAGCTCGGCGTTGAGCCAGGCCTTGACGATGTCGGGCCGCTGCTTGATGAGGTCGTAGCGCATGCCGAGGAAGCCGGCGTCGTTCTCGCTCACCGATGCGCCGGTTGCGACCTTCCGCGCGAGACCCTCGAGGACGAGGCGCGACGTCGTCGGCTCCCACATGACGGCGGCGTCGAGCTTGCCGGCGCGGAAGTTGCTCGTGATCACCTCGATGTTCTGGTTGAGATAGGCCGACGGCTGGATGCCCGCCTTCTTGAACACCGCCTGGGCGAAGCGGTCGGTGCAGCTTCCTTTCGGCACCGCAACCGTCTTGCCGTCGAGCCACTTGATCGCTTCCTGATCGTTCGCGAACTTCGGCGCATCGGTGCGGACGAGGAACGCATTGCACTGGTCCCATCCCATGCCGACGACGGCAACGAGCCGAATGTCGGCCACGTCCTGCTTCGTCGTCGACACGATGCCCGGCATGTCGCCGTAGTAGCCGATGTGCTGCTTGCCCGCGAGCAGATTGTTGACGATGATCGCGCCCTGCAGACCGATCTGGAAATCGACGGTCGAGCCCTTGGGCAGGTACTTCTCGTAGAACTTCTTGCTGCGCATGATCACGCCGGACCACGATTCGGTGTAGTAGGGCTGGTAGCCGACGACGAGCTTTACCGGCTCGCCGACCTTGCCGAAGTCGATGTCGGCCGCAACGGCGGAGGTCGCCGCAACTGCGCCGGCGATTAGCATGCCCGCGAACTGCAGCAAACGTTGGAATTGCGTCATGGCGTGCTCCTCAATGGCTCGCAACAGTTGCGAGGGTTGTGCTTGTGCAGGACGAGGCGTCGATCGGAACATGGGTGCGCCGCTCACTTGGATCCGGACGGCGCGAGATAGCGGGCGATGAGCGAAGCGAGCCTGCGCATCACGATGAAGCCCGAAGCGGGATCGGCTGCGAGCAGCGCGAGAGTCTGGCGGCCGTCGATGCGCAAGAGCCTCGACTGCTCGAGGCATGTGGCGCGCGCGATCCGCCGTGGATGATTCTCGACGAGCGGGGCCCAGCCGAACACTTCGCCCTTGCGCAGCATGAATCCCGCCGGGCTCACGCGCTCGTCGCGCCCGATGAGGAACTCGACGCGGCCGGACTCCAGCACGTAGAAATCGTCCGCCGGATCGCCGAAGTCGTAGCAGATGCTGCCCGCCGCGCGCTCCTCTTTCCGGACGAGCGCCGAGATGGCCGAGAGCGTGTCCGCCGAGATGCCGGCGAAGAGCTCGGAAACGATCAGCGCGCTCTGCGAGACGACGTAGAGGCTGTCGCCTTCGACCTGGACGGGGAAGCTCTCGAGCGGCGCCTCGGCGAGCCCCATCGCCGCGCCGGTGCGGATGTCCCATTGCCAAAGATGCTGGTGGCAGGTGAGCACGGAGCCGTCGTACATCCCTTCGCACAGCGGCACTTCCTGGTGCGGGCACGTCGCCTGGTACGCGAAGTAGTCGTCTCCCGAGTTGGCCACGAGCAGCTTGAGCCCCTCCGCCGTCTCGCACTGGACCATGCCGTTGGCGGGAATGCTTTGACGGGGGCATACGAAGCGCTTGTCCATTGACTTGAGGGTCAGCTGAACTTGTCGTAGCGGATATGATCCGTCGGAAGCTTCGCCTGCAGGAGCAGCATGCGAATCGACGCGTCGACCGCGGGCGGCGGCCCGGCGAGGTACGCGCGCACGTTCTGGTACTTGCCCTCCATCGCCTTTCCGGCGATCTCGTGGACGAGCCCGTGCTCGAAAGCGAGCGAAGGGTAGGCCGTGCGCGCTGCGGCGGGAACCGGCTCGTCGGACAACGCGACCGTCACGCGCAGGCGTTCCGGGAATTCCGCGGCGAGCTCGGCGAGCTCCGCGAGATAGAAGCCGTCGCTGAAGGTGCGCACGCCGAAGAACACGTGGCCGTTGAACTGATTGAAGTAGCGCTCCTGCCGCGCGCGCGCCAGGATCGACATGATGCCGGCGATTCCGCTGCCGCCTGCGATGCAGAGGATGTTCTTGCCGAGGTTGGGATAGAACGTGGCCGACCCGAGCGGACCGAAGATCTCGACGGCCTTGCCATCGGCGCCGGCGCCGAACAGCCATTCCGACGCGCCGCCGCCGGGCCTCTTCTTGATCACGAATTCGAGCGACGTCGCGCCGCGCTCGAAGTTGACCATCGAGTAGCCGCGGTATCCCGGCACGCCCGGCACCTGCATCGCGACAAACTGGCCGGCGTCGAAATCCGCCGGCGACTCGAGCTCGACCGAAAAGCTCATCACGTCGCGCGTCAGCGCCTTGATGTTGCGGATGGTGCCCGCGCGAAAGCCGGGGATGCACGCGCCGGGGTCCATGTTGTAGACGAAGCCCGCGACCTCGACGCTGCAATCGCCGGCGGGAACACACTGGCACATCAGGAACTCGCCCGGCTGCTTCAGGTATTTGCGTCCCGACGCCTCGGGCCAGCGGTCGTCGATCTCGCCCTCGACGAGCCGCGCCTTGCACGTCCCGCACGTGCCGCTGCCGCATTCGTACGGCAGGTTGATCCCGGCCGCGAGTCCGGAGTAGAGCATCCGCGCGCCGGGCGTCGCCTCGAACTGATAGGCGCGATTGCGGGCGTTGAGCTGGACGCGCACTAGGCTCCTCGCCTTCAGAACGGGACGTGATAGCCGAAGCCGAATTGACGGGTCGTGAGCCGCACGATCCGCTTCGCAAGCCTCGGCGCCGCGCCTTCGAGGCTCACGGTGTCGAGGTACCGGCCGATCGCGAAGAGCTCGGTCGCACCGCCGTCAAGCGTCGTCTTGTAGATCTCCAGAGTGGAGATGACGGATGCCGATTTGCCATCGCTCGCGGTCTCGACGGTGTACACGTTGGCGTGACGCGCGAGCGGCGAGTGATCGCTGTTGTGCCGTGGCAGGTTGTTGAAGAGAAGCTGCATCTCCGCCTTGTTGTGATCGAGCCAGGTCATGTCCTTGCGTATTTCCGGACTGTGCGCGGTCACCGTGTAGCGGAAGCCGTCGTCGCACAGGGCGAGGTAGGACTTGAAATCGCCCGCATCGAGCGCGAGGCACGAGCGGTAGACGAGCTCCGCGATGGCAATCCGGTCAGGCTGCATCGGCGTCGGGCTTTTTTATGTCGAACGCTGCGGCTTACGCGACCGTGGCGACTTTCCGGTCGCCGTGCGGGTCGAACGCCTCGCGTTCCATCCGCCGGCTCCACTCCCGATAAAAGTGCCGCATGCCACCCTCGTCGTGGATCGTCATGTTCTCTTCCCGGCCCTGGATGATCCAGTGCGGCTCGCTCCCAGGTTGCATCGCACGGCCCTGGCCGTGCACAGCGAGCAGGTCCTCGTGCAGGTTGCGGCCGAACGGGCCCCAGATCGTGTTGTGGTCGCGCACGCGCTCGGTGCGCTGCTCCGGCGTGTCGCTTTTCAGTCCCAGCCCACGGAACTCGACCAGCAGCTTGTTGGGGCCGAGCGGGATCGACGTGTCCATCCGCAGCACCGACGTGCGCAGGTTGTAGGTCATCGCGGGGAAGATGTCGATCAGAATCCAGCCGCCGGGTGCCAAGCCCGGCCAGCCGACGCCGCGCGCCTTGCTGCCTTCGTACGCGTCGTACTTGATCGTCATCGAGCCGACCGACGCGTGGCCGTTCGGATAGCCTGTGTACTTACGGTCGAAATAGCCCGGCTGCATCATGCCGGTCACGCGGTTGAAGTAGTGCAGATAGTCGTGATAGAACTCGCTGTTCGTGTCGTGCCACAGCTTGTAGTTCGTGTTGACGACCGCCTTGTGGTAGTGGAACACCTCGAGCGGCATCGACATGTACTCTTCAAGCATCGACAGCGCGTCGCCTATGTACTCCTGCAGCGTGCACGCGTCGTCGTCGAGATTGACCCAGACGAAGCCGCCGTAGCCGATCTCCGCGCGCACTTCGCGCAACCCGGCGTCGGCCTTGCAATAGCGCTTCTGGAAGCCCTGCTCCTCGCGCGTGATGTCGATGCAGTTGCCCTTGGTGTCGAACGACCACTGGTGGAAGATGCAGGTGATCCGCTTCGCGTTGCCGACGGGATCATAGAGCAGCGTGTTGCCGCGATGCGGGCAGACGTTGTAGAACGCGCGCACCTTCTGGTCCTCGCCGCGCACGATGATGAGCGGCGTTCCGGAGGGATGGGTGAACGTCCGGTAATCGAACGCGCCCGGCAGCTCGGACTCGTGGCAGCCGATGATCCAGCTGCTGCCGAAGACTTTCTGCTGCTCTTCGCGAAAAATCGACTCGTCCGTATAGATCCGCGAATCGACGAAATGCGTCTCTGGAAACTTCGGCTTCAGCATCCACTGTTGAGAATTGCGCGACATATCAACTCCTACTGACAGACTCCTACTGAAGAGACTCCGATTGGGAGACCCCTGCTTGCGCTCCTGCTGAGACTTCTATCGAGACTCCTTACCGGCTAAGCCTCGATCGCGCCGCACGCGATGCGATCGCCGGAGTTTCCCCCTGGATCGGTCTTCATGTCGTCGGGATCCCCATGCACGACCAGGCCCTTGCCGATCACGCCGTTCGGTCCCGTGCCGACGGAAATGCCGTCCACCGTGACGGAGACCTGCGCCTTGCCGTATTCGTTCGCCGTCAGGTTGCCGAGATCGCCGCCGTGTCGCTCCGCACCTTCGGTGCCGCCGTGCTTCTTGCCGCCGGGATTGAAGTGCGCGCCCGCGCTGGCGGCGTCGGGCGCCGAGCAATCGCCCTTGTCGTGGATGTGGAAACCGTGCCGTCCCGGCTCGAGGCCGGCGATCTCGCCCTCAACCTTGACGCGGTCACCCATCTGCGTGAGCTTGACCGACCCGTGCGCCTGCGAGCCGCTCGCCGGCCGCATGACCGCCGTCGCGGAAGGGCCTGCTGCCGTGGCCGGCGCCATAGGCGTGGTCGTGCAGGACGAAAGGCAGAGGCAGCAGGCGGCGAGCGTGAGTCCGTTCTTCATGGGGCGTCCTCCTCTGGGGGCATTGGCAATGCAAGACGGGCCGGCAGCGCCCTTGCCGGCCCGCCCCAGGCGAACGAGCCAGAGCGGCTCTCGCATCGGATCACTTGCAATTGGTCATGCAGCGTACCGCCTTCGTGTCGGGACGGTCGTCGACGATGAAGCCGTTGCGATTCGGCATCTGCACCTGCGCCAGCGTGTTCTGATCCATGACGGCGTTGTCCGGAATGATGCCGTTGAGATTGAGAATGTACGCCGACACCGCGTAGGTCTCGTTGATCGTGAGCGATTGCGGATGATCCATCGGCATCGCGCGGCGGATGTAGTCGAACAGGATCGGCGCGTACGGGTACATGCTGCCGGGTGTCAGCACGCGGGTGCTCGTCTTGAACGATCCGATGCCGCCCACCATCGTGCCGTAGACGGGGCCGCCCTTCGCGTCGGCGCCATGGCACGCGATGCATTTCGCATCGTAGACTGCCTTGCCTTCGGCGACCGTGCCGCGACCGACCGGCAGGCCCTTGCCGTCGGTCGTGCGAATGTCGATGTCCCACGCGGCGAGATCGGCATTGCTTATCGGCTTGCCGAATTTCACCTGCGGATGCGGAGCCTCGGCCGTCATCGGGGTGCCCGCTTGCGTCGCGCATCCGGCGGCGGCGAGCGCCGCGACGAATGGTGGAAGAATCAGTGCCGGAAGAAAGAGGTCAGGCGATCGCATTCTTCACCTCCCCATTGGCGGCGACCGACCACGGGAAAACGCCGTTGTGGTGCTGGACGAAGCCGACGATCGCGCGAACCTTCGCGATGTCCGCAACCGTCGGCTGCACATAGCCCGTGCTGTCGACGGCGCGGCTTCCGATGGTCGCGGGACCGCCCTGCCAGTCCCACGCGTAGCGGAAGCGCGTGAGGCACTTGTCGAGGACGGGCTCCTCGAGCCGCGCCTCGCGCCACGTGACGCCGCCGTCGACCGTTACATCGACTGCGCGAATCGTGCCGTTGCCGGACCATGCGAAACCCTGGATCTCGTTGGCGCCCGGCTTGATCGACATGCCCCCGGAGGGGCGCGTGACCACCGACTTGCATTCCATCTCGAAGCTGAACTGGCGCCACATGCCATCCGGCATCGGGTCGGTGTAGCGCGCCGTCTCGCTGCGGAAGTGCCACGGCTGGTCGCCTACCTTGATCCGGCGCAGCCACTTGACGCAGACGTTGCCCTCCCAGCCGGGAACGAACAGCCGCACGGGATATCCTTGCTCCGGGCGGAGCATCTCGCCGTTTTGCGCGTAGACGATGAGGCAGTCGTCGAGCACCTTCTTGAGCGGCAGGCTGCGAACGTGGCCCGCGCCGTCGGCGCCCTCGAACATCACCCACTTCGCAGCCGGGTCGAGTCCCGTCTCGTCGAACAGCCACGACACGGGGATGCCGGTCCACTGCGCGCACGACAGGAGGCCGTGCGTCTGCTGCACCGTGGTCGACGCGGCCTTGAGCCAGTCCGTGAGACCGTTGCCGGAGCACTCCATGAAGTAGAACTTCGAGACCGACGGATAGCGAAGCAGGTCGTCCATCGAGAACTCGAGCGGCTGCTTCACCATCCCGTGAATCACGAGCCGATGCTTCGCAGGATCGATGTCCGGCGTGCCGTTGTGGTGCCGCTCGTAGATCAAGCCGTTCGGCGTGATGATGCCGTGCTGGTCCGCAAGCGGCGTCATGCTCCAGTCCGAGAAGTTCTGCCGGTTCTTGAGCACGTCGGTGCGGCGCCGGCGGACGTTCGACTCGAACTTCGAGGGCACGCCGTAGTCGGTCTCCGCAATCGGCTTACCGAATGTCTGGTTGCTCTCGGGGATCGCCAGCGGCGCTGCGGCGGCGAGCGACGCGCCGCTGGCGATGACGCCGCCGGCAAGCGTGCTGCCGCGCCGGAGGAAGTTGCGGCGCGCAGGATTTTCGATCGCAGGGGCGGTGTGGACGGCGGAGAAGCTTGCTGCGGAAGACTCAACCGGCGGCGCGGAATTAACCAACCTATCGACAACAGTTCCGGACCCGGCGTCACGCTTCGTTGACATGGTCGCGACCCTCCTTCGGTCGATGAGGCGAGGCCTTTTTCGAGGCTCTTGAAATCCAAAACGTTATAGCACTTTCGCCTGGGCGCGGCAACGATGCATCAACCCGGTTTCAGCATTGAAGTCGTCTATGGATACATACCAAAACGCGGTGCGGCATTGCATCAATCGACGAAGCAAGGAACCCGCGCGTTCTTAAGCTACGGCTGCTTCGGCGTCTGGTATTCGACTTCCTTCTGGAACGGCTTCCAGACGGTTTCGAAACCGACGAACCCCTTTTCGTTAGGAGCCATCTGCCGCGTCGTATAGAAACGCGTCTCTCCGTCAGGAACTTTGGTGCCGGGGGGCTTCTTCTGCTCGCTCATGTGCCACCTTTCTTGCCGTGAAGTGAGGACTGCCGATGCAAACGACCGTGTGGCCAAGTCGTCCGCTGCCGTTCGAAGCCGTCGCTCAAAAAAAAGGCTTCAATAGCGTCGCGGCGACATCCGCGTTCGCACGGACCGCCCCGCCCGCTGTCGTCTCTTCCTCCGTTGCATCGCGCACGCTCAGTACCTTGAGCGCAAAGACGACCTCCCGCCCGCACAGCGGATTGTTGCCGTCGATGGTCAGAGTCCGGTCGTCAATCCGCGTCACGAGGAAAGTGCGGGTCCTGCCCTGGTCGTTCTCCATCAGGATCGAGGTGCCCACCTGCCGATACTCCTCGGGCACGTTCTCCAGGCGATCGGTGAAAACGAGCGACTCGTCTCTGGGACCGAAGACCTGGTTGCCGTCGATCGTCACCTCGATGACGTCGCCGGCGGACTTCCCCTCGAGTTGCCGATGGACGGAAGGGGCCAGTATTTCATTCCGTCCATGAACATAGCCAAGCGGGAACTCGACCCGGGTGAGGACATGCCCCGACGTCCTATCGGTGACCGTGTAGGTGAGCTCGACGAACCTGCCATCTCCGATGACTTCGTTCACCGCGACTCCGGACGCTTTAGAAAATGGAGGCACCGAAGATCCTCACCTTTCCGTCTTCGTACCCGAGGACGAGCCTCCCGAGCCATTCGCCTTGCTTTTTCGTGCTTCGCTGCCGGTAGAGAACGCTCACATGCTCGCCCCGGCGGATGATGCCGAGCGAGTCGACTTCTGCGGAGAGGCTTCTCGCCAGCTCGCTGTTCGCGAACTGGTGGCCCGCCACGACCTCATCCATTGCAAGCGCGAGCGAACGGGAGAAGTTCTTCGCGAACTCTCCGTAGGCCCCTTCGTTCGAGTGTCTGACGAGGTCGCGCCACAGCGGATCGGCAATGGCCAGAATCTCCGCGTCGGTTTTTTCGACGATGTTCACAGGAGCTTGCTATTCGTCGGCCACAAGGTGATAGCAGGGGGCCTTCTCCATGGTGTATTGGCCGGTCGAAGGATCGCGGCGCGAAACCGTGAGCACGTGCCAGTTCTCGTCGTCGACCTTCATGGCGTCGCCCCGGTAGTAGTAGCCGGGCCAACGGGTCTCCTTGCGGAACAGTGTGTGCTGCGTGACGCACTCTGCGGCGCGATGGCGGTGCTTCAATTCCCACGCACGCAGCAGCTCGTGAATGTCCGCGGCGGCCAGGTTCTCGAGGTCTTCCTCCATGATCGCGAGCTTCTTGAGAGCGATGTTGAGGAGCTTCTCGTTGGTCATGTAGCTGACGGTCACGCCGCCGCAATACTCGTCCATCAGCTTCTGCAAGCGGTCGAGGCCCTGCTTGGGATTGATGTAGTGCGGGTTCACGTCGCCCGCCACGATAGCGTTGCGATACAGCCGGTAATGCTCCAGCGGCTTGAAGATCTCTTTCTTGCGGCGGGTGACCTGCTCGTCGGACACGACGATGCCTTCGGCCTTTCCGTCGTCGATGTACTTGCAGGCGGCTTTCGCCGCGAGGCGTCCTTCGGTGAACGAGCCGGAAGAGAAGGCATGCGGCGTGCCGCCGACGGCGTCCCCCGCGCCGAACAGTCCTTCGACCGTCGTCATCCGGTTGTAGCCCCAGAAGTACTCGGGAGGGGAGACGTCCTCGGGACCCGAGCACCACGCGCCCGAGCCGGTCGCGTGGGAACCCATGACGTAAGGCTCCGACGTGGTCAGCTCCGGATTCTCGTACTTGGGATCGACGTCGGTGGAGGCCCATAGAACCGCCTGGCCGACGGTCATGCCGAGGAAGTTCTCCCAGCCGACCTCTTCCAGATGCGGATCCTGGAAGGCGCGCATGGTCACCATGTGGATGGGGCCGCGGCCGGCGTTGACTTCGCTGATCAGCGCGTGGTTCCGCAAGCAGGTCGGGATGGGCCGGTGAGTCAAGTGCGAAGCTTCCGGGTCGAGATATTCCTTGCCGACCATTTTCTGAAGCTCGGGAAACCATTTGGATTCGTACTCTTCGCCCAGGCCGTTCTGCGTGTAGGTCTTGAGGTGCAGGAAGTAGGCGCCGACCGGGCCGTAGCCGTCCTTGAAACGGGCCAGTACGATGCGATTTTCCATCTGGGTCATCTTCGCGCCGGCATCGATCAGGAGGCCGTAGGCCGATGCCGACGACCAGGGCGCATACCAGGTTCGGCCGGAACCTTCGCCGACGGACCGCGGCTTGAAGATGTTAGACGCGCCGCCGGCGCTGCAGATGACGGTCTTGGACTTGAAGACGTGGTAGTTGCCCGTTCGAACGTTGAAGCCGACGGCACCGGCGACCCGGTTCTCCTTGCCGTCGTCCATCAGCAGGTGCGTGACGCAGATGCGGTTGAAGACCTTGTCCGCGGACTTCTTGGCGGCCTCCGCCACGATGGGCTTGTAGGACTCGCCGTGGATCATGATCTGCCAGCGTCCTTCACGCAGATAACGCCCGGTCTTCGGATCCTTCATGATGGGCAGGCCCCACTCCTCGAACTGATGCACCGTCGAATCGACGTGACGGGCCATGTCGAACAGAAGGTCTTCCCGCACCATCCCCATGAGGTCGATGCGCGCGTAGCGAACGTGGTCCTCGGGCACGTTCTCGCCCCAGCGCGTGCCCATGTAGCAGTTGATCGCGTACAAGCCCTGGGCGACGGCGCCGGAACGATCGATGTTGGCCTTCTCGGCGATGACGATCTTCTTGTTCTGACCCCAGAATCTGGCCTCCCATGCGGCACCCGTGCCGCCAAGGCCCGCACCGACGACCAGAATGTCGATGCCGTCTTCCACGATCGTTTCGTGAGCCATCAGTAGTACACGCCTTTCTTCATCTTGAGGCCGGCGGCCGTGAGCGTACGCAGCG
>Ga0207701_10001380_pt1 | contig 25591 bp, 18 predicted proteins | sample KBSSwiSSwithPhiX_FD_184294 | JGI IMG/M metagenome (GOLD analysis project Ga0207701, IMG submission 184294) | Switchgrass rhizosphere bulk soil microbial communities from Kellogg Biological Station, Michigan, USA, with PhiX - S5 (SPAdes) (version 2) | ecosystem: Environmental > Terrestrial >... | reverse complement strand
CCGCCGCTTGGATGATTGGTCAAGGGTGACATTTTCGCTCAGCAGATAAGGTGACATATTCGCTAATCTTCAACATGGAGCTCGATGCACCATCTCTGGCTTCGAAGAAGATCACCCGGTCGGCTTCGTTTGCCAAGATACGCCGGTTGAGCCACAGGTTCGCTCAGTTCACGTCAAATCCGGCAGTTCGCATGCGAAACGATGAAAAACAGCGCAGAAAGAAATTTGTACCGAGCGCAAAGCAAGCTATGCAGCTTTCATAGCGCAATCGGCGACTTCTTACGTCGGAGAGCGAAATTTACCCAATCCGTGACTGGTATATGATTTGCGCAGTCTTCACTTCCATGACGACATTGCTCAGCGGCAAGAAACCAATCTTTTCAGAGTTCTCAATGGACTTTGACCCTGATCTGATCAGTCAGACCCTGGAACATCGCGGCTGCGGTATCAGGGCCGCTTCATATGAACTCCGGCCACAGTCCTGGTTGCCTGAGGCGTGCGTGTGGCTTCACACAGAAGATGGGCACCGAAAAATATGGGTTCATAGCTTTGCCCATTGCTTTGGCGCAGAGGAACTCACTTTTGGGAATAAACTTGAGGCGGATCATTGGGCTCTGGAGGCGGCAAAATCGATCGTGGATCGTGCCTTGGAGTTAACACCCTTGGCAGTAACTGCCCGTTGGGCCAATCGGCGACTGCGCTCGATCACCGCTTTCGCACGGCGAGCTATCCGTCTTAAAGCTTATTTTCGATCACACCACTGACGTCTTGTTCTTTTCGACTACCCGCGTCTTCATAAGACTTCCAGCTTGACAGCATTCTCAGCGGTTTGTATTGAGAACTCACGGCTTTGTGCCTTCACGTCTGGAGGAACTATGGATTTACAAGAGCTTAGTCAGTGGATGAAAGACCGCAATTTAAGGGGCCATTGGGAGCACTCGGAATGGGCCCAAACGGTCAAGCCTTTTTTGTGGAAAGGCGACGAGATCATGCAGGCGCTCAATTGGGCGGGCGAATTAATCACCACTGGGGAGGCCGGCCGCCGAACGATCCAGATGCGTAACCCCGGCCTGGTCGCAGGCATGACCAACACGGTGCATATTTCTGTGCAACTCGTGCGGCCCGGAGAAATCGCCGCCGCGCACCGACACACAGCAGCAGCGATTCGCTTCATCATCAAGGGCACTCCAAATGCTTACACGATCGTCGAAGGCGAGCGCTTCCCGATGTTCGAAGGGGATTTTATTACCACACCAAACTGGACCTGGCACGACCACTTCAACAATTCCACGGAACCGGTCATGTGGTTGGATGGCTTGGACGTTCGCTTGGTCACGCACTTTGGCGCGATGATTCAGGAAAATTTCAGCAAACCGCAGCAGCCGATTGAGAAGGCGGAAAATTTTTCGTCAAAAATCTTTTCTCATGCACGCCCGACCTGGATCAAAAATTCTTTCCAAGCGCCACCGTACCGGTATTCGTGGGAAGAAACGCGTGCGACCCTAGATGCGCTTAAGGAAAGCGCGGGAGATCCGTATGATGGCGTGATCCTGGAATACGCCAACCCTGTCGATGGCAGCCATACTCTCCCGACCTGTTCCTGTTCCATCCAGCTTCTCCGTTCCAGGGAGAAGACCAAAACGCATCGTCACACGAGCACGACCGTCTATTACGTATTTCGTGGTCAAGGCATGACCAAGGTCTCAGCGAACGAATTTAATTGGGCCAAAGGCGACATCTTCGTGGTGCCCTCCTGGCAGTGGCACTCCCATGAAAATACCACGACGGAAGACGCGATTTTGTTTTCCATCAACGACCGTCCTTCAACGGAAGCGCTCGGACTTTACAGGGAGCAATTGGAAGACTGATCTGCGCGAAAGCCGATAGCGCGATGCGAGTTGCTGCCGAGAATTACAGCACTGAGGCGTTTTCGCCGGCGAGAATTCCAGTGACTACCGCTTGCATCAAGCCACCCGTGTAGCCGCCGCGGTAGCCGCCCATGAGTCCGCCCATCGCGTCTCCAGCCGCGTAAAGACCTGGAATCGGTTGCTCATTTTCGTTTAAAGCTTCGGCCCGGCCGTTTACGAGAATTCCACCCATCGTGAAAGTAATGCCGGGCACCACTCGTAAGCCGTAGTACGGCGCGCGCAGAACCTTGGGTTTGCCGGTTCGTGATACGCCGAGCGACTGAGTTGCGCTCGCATCGACGGCGCGATTGTAATTGCTGACGGTCGCACGCAATCGCATGGTGTCCATGCCAAGAACCTGCGCCAGGCCTTCGATGGTTTCACTCCGAAAGATTTCGCCGCCATGGTCCATCAGCCAAGGATTGGGCGCCGGCGTTTTGACCAGATTGGAAAAATTGTCGTCTTTAGCTGCTTGCCAACTCTCGTCGCCAAAGATGAGCACCGCACCGGTAACGTTCTCCGTTCGAGCCAACTCATTGGCCACGGCAACATCTCCGCGACCTTCGTCGACGAAGCGCATGCCCTCCGGATTAACTAAAATGCCTTCATCAACGAAACCATCGAGCCGCGGATAAGGCCAGAAGCGGTCATCAACGAGCGCTTTGCGCGAAATTAGATGACCGTAAAAGTATTTCATATTGACTGCCTTGGCGCCGATTTCCAGTGCCATTCGGAGACCATCGCCGGTATCCTGTTTCGAACCGCGCAGCTTGCACTGATCGGCGTGAGGGCCAATGTGTTTTTTGAGCAAATCCTTATTAGCGCTGAAGCCGCCTGTGGTAAGGATCGTCGAAGGCGCGCGAAGTTCAATTTTTGCACCGGTCCGCATCCCGATCATGCCGGCGACGCGGTCATTCTCCAGGATCAATGTTTTTCCTTCAACGTTATTTTCATAACGGCCGGCGAAATGAAGAAAGCGCTCCTTGAGCTTGGCGAGGGCGCGGGTGCCGACATCCTTTTTGTAAACCGGAGCGAGGGAGACCTCACCCGATTGATCGAGCCAGACCCTGCCTGGCGCATTTTCGTCGACTTTGACACCGCTGCTGATCAGCCAATCGACGGCGCGTCCGCAGGTTTCGGACCAAGCCCGAACCAGCTCGGGGTATGCGACGCCTTCGAACATAACGAAATCATAAAGCTCGCGCGGGTCGGTGCGCGGGCTTTTGCCGCCTGCGCGCAAGCTTCCCGAGGCCATCAAAATATTTCCGCCGCCCAGTTCTCCTGCGCTCTTCTCGATCAACAAAACTTTGGCGCCGCGCTCCGCAGCGCGAGTCGCGGCGGTGAAGCCGGCGAGCCCGGCGCCGACGACGAGAACATCGCAAGACAAATTACTCATATGGTTAAACGCCTTACATCGAGGAGATTATTGCCTCTCCCAATGGGAGAGGCCGGCGCGAAGCGGCGGGTGAGGGCCTCCTTGCCGAACCCTCATCCTAACCTTCTCCCAAAGGGCGAAGGAATAGTTTTCTCGGTCGAATCAAGGTAATTTGTAACCCAGTTCCTTCGCTACTTCCGTCGCTAGACGATCGTCGGCGACCTCGGTGAAGGCGACTTTACGATCGGTGAAGCGTCCTTGCGCCTGGAGCGAGCGCACCAGATTGTCGATGCCGGCGCGATTCGGAATTCCGGTCGGATTTAAGGTGGTCTGAAAAACATCGTAGGTTTCCGAAGCGGCTTGTTTATCCATTTTTAAAAGGCGCATGATCAGCTCGACGGTTTTGGGTTTGGATTTACGCACCTCGTCTTTGGCCAGTTGCAGAGCATGAATGACGCGCTTCACCTCTGCGGGCCGTGACTGAATCGTCTTGATTAAAGTCGTCAAACCGCCGCCGGGCATTTCGACCATGGCGCCGACATCCAGGAGTTTGTTAAATCCCTTTCGTGCGGCGATGAACATATGCGGTGGCGATAAGAGGGCCGCTTCGACGAAGTTCGACTCGAGTGAATAGAATACCTGAGCCTGTTGGCCGGGAATTCCGACCATCGCGTATTCTTTCGGATTCGCGCCGGATTTCTCCAGCGCAATAACCAAAGCGACATGGTTCGTGCCGCCCACACCGCCGGAGAGCGCAATCTTTCTGCCTTTGAGGTCTTGGAGTGTTTTGTAGGAAGGCGCGCTCTGTAGCCAGTAAGAAATTCTGTCTGAGGAGAACCATATTGCCCGCGAGGGCAGACCGCTCAATGTCGCTGCGACGGACGCCGGCCCTACGCCGGCGACGTAATCGATGTCGCCTTGGGCCACCGCCGCCGCAGCAAGTGTCGGGCTCATGACGATCAACTCGACGTCCAAACCATTCGCGCTGAATACTCCCCAGTCCTTCGCGGCGAGCAGCGGCAAAGCCGTGATGGTAAAGCCGGCGTTGGAAATGCGGACTTTGGTGAGGCGCTCCTGTGCGTAGCCGACACCGCATAGGACTATGGCAAGCCCGAGCGCCAATAGCGCGCGGCAAACTATTCGCCCAAAGAATTTTCGGAGTCTGCTGTTAGTCATTATTCCGTTGCGTTGCGTTTTAGCTTTCGCCGCCGGGAGCACAGGTTATCCGCGAGCTTAATCGTAACTTTCTCCCACAGAGCTGTGTCGCGATTCATGAACAGCCCATATTTGTCATCTCGAGCGGAGCGAAAGATCTTGCTTTCAGCCAACAGACGAAGAAAGATTTCTCACTTTGGCTGGAAATGACAACTGTGGCACGGTCGAACGACAAATAAACCGTGTTCGGCTGCCGAAGACTAAAGCGTACGATCACGGAATTTTGTAGCCCATCTCCTTTGCGACTTCGGTGGCGAGCCGATCATCGGCAATATCTTCGAAATTCACTTTGCGTCCCACGTGTCGGCCTTGCGCTTGAACGGACTTCACCAGTATGTCCATTCCTACGCGAGTCGGAATTCCCGTCGGGCTCAAGGTGGTGAGAAATTGATCATAGGTCTCGCTCGCCGCTTCCCGATCCATCTTGAGTAGCTTGACGATCAGATCGAGGGATTTCGGTTTTGATTTTCTGATTTCATCCTTGGCCTGTTGGAGGGAGCGAATCACGCGCTTGGTTTCGCTCGGCCGTTCCTGGATCGTCTTTACCAGAGCGGTCAAACCGCCGCCCGGCATGTCGACCATCGCGCCGACGTCGAGAACTTTGTAAAAACCTTTTTTCTGAGCGCCGAATGTTACCGGCGGCGAAAGAAGCGCCGCGTCGACATAGCCGGACTCCAAAGAAATGAACTGTTGAATCTGCTGCCCACCAATCGATACCAGAACAAAATCCTTGGGGTTTACGCCGAGTTTTTCCAGCGCGAGATTGAACGCAACATGGACCGTGCCGCCCAGCCCCGTAATGGCGATTTTCTTTGATTTTAAGCTCTCGATCGTTTTGAACAGCGGCTTGGCCATCAGCCAATAGGAAATTTTGTCCGACGAAAACCAGATGGCGCGAGTCTGAAAACCGCTCATGGTGGCATTGACCGACGCCGGTCCCACGCCGGCTTGGTAATCGATATCCCCTTGCGTCAGCGCTGCGGGAACGAGAGCCGACTGCATCAGAATGACTTCCATGTCGAGACCGTTAGCAGTGAACAACCCCCAATCCTTTGCCGCGAGCAGCGGCAGCGCGGTGATTGTGAAGCCCGCGTTGGAAATTCTGAGCTTGGCTCGGCGTTCCTGAGCTTCCAGCCCGGTTGTAAGCGCCAATAAAACAAGAACCAGAGTGCACCACTGCAAAGTCGAACCGTAGGGACAACGAAAAGAATTCACCATTCTTGAGACTCCGGATTGTTGAGCCGTACTGCCGCCGTTATTTACTTACGCCAAATTCTCCTTGCTTGACAACCTACGAGTTCCTTGAAAATATCCGCCTAAGTTTTTAACCGCAAGCGCAACTTGCAGCTATGCCAAAGCCGTTCGGCAAACCTACAGAGATCGACCCCATCACCTTGGAAGTCATTCGCCACGGCATTATTTCCATCTGTGATCAGATCGATGCCAACATGACGCGCACGGCGTTTAGTCCTTATATTTACGAATACAAAGACTACGCGGTCGGATTCGTGGGCGCCGCCGGCGAGTTGCTGGCGCAATCGACCGGGGGAATGCCCGTGTTTGTTGCCGACTCTGTGGGCATGGCGGTCAAAGACGGGCTGGAGATTTACGGTCGAGCGCATCTGCACAAGGGCGATGTGATCGTCTGCAATCATGCTGCGGTCCAGGGACAACATCTCAACAACACCGTGATGTACACGCCGGTCTTCGCCGGGTCGAACGGCGATGAATTGATCGGCTTTTTTTCCATCAACTGCCACTGGATCGATATTGGCGGCGGAGCAATCGGATCGGTTTCCTATTCCTCGACGGATATTTTCATGGAAGGGCTGCAGCTGCGCTCAATAAAGATTTTGTCCAAGGGCGAGCCCATCGAGGAAGTCTATCGGATCATTGAAAACAACACCCGCTTTCCGCTGGAATTGCTCGGCGACATCGAGGCGCAGTTAGGCGGATGCTTGCTTGGCCGCGATCTGACGCAGGCGATGGCCGACAAATACGGCACCAGCATTTTTCTCGACGCCCTCACCAGAATTCTCGATCAATGCGAAGCGGCGACCCGGGAAAAAATCCGCGCGATTCCCGATGGAGTTTACCGGCACGACGCGTATCTTGATAACGACGGCGTGCGCGATGCAAAAATTCCGATCCAAGTCAAAGTTGTGATCGCCGGCGACGAAATGACCGTCGACTTCTCCGAAATCTCGGAGCAGGTCAAAGGCTGCATCAATTCCGGGTTCTACGGCGGTGGACGAACCTGCGTGCGGGTCGCTTTTAAATACTTGATCGCGACAGATGAACCGGCCAACGAAGGAACCTTTCGACCGGTGAAGATGATTTTACCCCAGGGAAAGCTTATCAGCGCCGAACCGACGGCGGCAATGGGCCTCTACAGCATTCCTTTTCCGACGGTGATCGATTGCATCATCAAAGCCTTGGAACCGGCATTACCCGAGCGCGTGACGGGCGCGCATTTCGGGACGTTCTCATCACTGAGCTTTGCCGGCAAGCGTACGGATACGGGCGCCGTATTTAAAGCCAACGACAGCGGACATGGCGGCTGGGGCGCCTGCGCAAACCACGACGGTGCAGGGCCGTTTCGCACGATGGCTCATGGCGATACGCGTTTGATCCCGGTCGAGTTGCAGGAATCCATGTACCCGTTCCGAGTCGAAGAGTTCTGTCTGCGTCAGGACTCCGCCGGGCCTGGAAAGTGGCGCGGCGGTTTGGGCTTTGACAAGCAGTACGTGCTTCTCGCCCCCTGCGAATTATGGGCGAACTTCGACCGTATCGGCTGTCCGCCGTGGGGTGTGCAAGGCGGCAAATCCGGCAAATCGGGTCACGTGCTGATTTACAAAAGCGGTGATCAACAGCCTGAGCTGCTTTACAAAACCGAAAACCGGCCTCTCCAGGCTGGCGATCGTGTTCGCATGTCGACAGGCGGCGGTGGTGGTTACGGCGATCCACGACGGCGCGCCACTGAATTGGTCTTGCGTGATCTGACTCGCGGCCTTGTCTCACTTGAAAGCGCGCGCGATGACTATGGCGTCATGATTGACGCGCATGGCAACGCCCGCCGCGAATAAAGTCTTGCGTCTAGGGTCCAGAGTTTTGAGTTGAGCCTAAACCTAAACGCAAGAGTACAAACTTCAAACAGGATTTAGAATGTCGTACGCCATTGCCGTCGATATCGGCGGCACGTTTACCGATCTCGTCGCCTTCGATCATGAAAGTCGCCGGGTTATTTATGCGAAAAGCCCAACGACGTATGAGAACCTCGTGGATGGGATTCTTGAGTGTTTCCGCAAAGCGAAGATCAAGCCCGCCGAAGCCTCCCTCGTCAACCACGGTACGACGCTGGTGATCAATTCCCTGATCCAACGCAAAGGCGCGAAGACCGCGTTGGTGACGAGCAAGGGTTTCCGCGACATCCTTGAAATCGCCAGAGGCAACCGTCCCGATCCATTCGACCTTCATTATCAGCGCGACGAACCCCTAATTCCACGTGAGCTGCGGTTCGAAGTACCGGAACGGCTGGACAGTAAGGGTGAGGTTGTCACGCCTCTCGATAAAGCAGCTCTCAAGAAGCTTGCCGATGAGATCAAAAAAATCGGCATCGAGGCGGTGGCGATCTTTTTCATGAACTCCTACATCAATCCGACACACGAGGAGAACGCTACGGAGCAGCTACGAGAGTTGTTGCCCGACACCTATATCACCTTCAGTACCGATCTGACGCGTGAGTGGTATGAATACGAGCGTTGCTCGACAGTCGCGGCGAACGCTTACGTCGGACCACAGGTGAGTACCTACATCCGCCGACTCGACAACGATTTCAAACGCGAAGGCTTCAATGGTTCACTCTTTATGATGGGCTCAAATGGCGGGTTGCTGTCCGCCGAGCGCACGTGTCGCCAGGCCATCGGTCTAGTCGAATCGGGTCCCATCGGCGGCTGCATTGGCGCCAGCGCTTATGCCGAGAAACTCGGCTTTAAAAACGTCGTGGCATTTGACATGGGCGGCACCACCGCGAAGTGCGCACTGGTTGAGAACGGCCGTTTTTCAGTGAACTCCGTCTACTATGTCAACGGCTATATCAAAGGCTTTCCGATTAAATCGGCGGTTATAGACATCGTCGAAGTCGGTTCGGGCGGCGGCTCGATCGCATGGATCGATGCGCAAAATCGTTTGCATGTGGGTCCGCAAAGCGCGGGGTCGACCCCCGGGCCGGTCTGCTATAGCCGTGCTGGGACCGAGCCGACCATTACTGACGCTAATCTGATCCTGGGCCGGCTCAATCCGGAAAACTTTCTTGGCGGTGAAATGCGGCTTGACATCGGCGCCGCCAAACGCGCCTTGGCAGAACGCATCGCCGTGCCGCTTGGCTATGCCGGCGAGACCGGCACGATTGAGATGGCGGATGGTGTGATTTCGATTGCGATCGTGATTATGGCCGGGGCAATCCGAAAAGTTTCCGTCGAACACGGTCTCGATCCGCGGGATTTTATTCTTTTCAGTTATGGCGGGGGTGGACCGCTGCACTCGTGCGCGCTGGCGCACGAGCTCTCGATTCCGACGGTGATTATTCCACCGGAGCCGGGAAATTTCTCGGCAATCGGCATGCTTTTGGCCGACGCGCGCATCGATACCGCGAAAACTTTTGTCGGGATTCTGAACGATCAGACGGTGCCGGCAATGGCTCAAATTTATCGCGCAATGGAACGCGATGCCTCAGACTCGCTGGCGAAGGAATTTGATACCCGGGATATTTTTTTCGAGCGTCACGCCGAATTGCGCTACCGCGGGCAGCGGCACAATATCAAGGTCCCCGTTTCGGGATTGGAGGACGCGGAACAGATCCGCATCGCCTTCGAGCGCGATTACAGGCGGCGCTACGGCCATGCGGATGCTAAAGCGCCGGCTGAATTTCAGGCGCTGCATTTGTCCGCCTTTGCGCGGCTCAAGCAGCCGGAAATCGCGCGTTTGCCGCGCGCGGCGAGGAAAGCTCAACAACCGACGACTCGGCGAGTCTATCTCGGCGGCGCTGGGGGTTGGGTCGACGCGAAGATTTATAATAGGGACGCCCTCGAGGCAGGTTTTGCTGATGCCGGGCCGACCGTTATCGAAGAATATGGCTCGACCACCGTAATCTGGCCCGGCGATCGATTCGAGATCGGTGAGCTACGGGAGATCCGGATTCAGTGCGCGGCGAAGTGAGCTGCTTCTCGCTAAGAATTATGCTTCCAGTGACGATGAAATTTGATTTGACGCACATCCGATTCCTTCCCCCTCGACGGGGAAGGTTTAGCGGCCAATGATTGTCGAGCACTCCCTACTCACCATGGCTGTGTCGCAATGCGAAAAAACACGAATGTCATTCTGAGCCGCAGGCGAAGAATCTCGTGTTACTGCTACTTAGGAATGCGAGATCCTTCGGCTTCGCCTCATCTATGACAAATTCGGCACATTTTCGAGTCGAAGGAAGTAACACTCGCGATTATAGTAGTGAAACCATATGAGCGGGAATTCAAAATCGAAGTCCAGTAATTTTTTCGTCGACCCGATCACCGTCGAAGTGATTCGCCATGGCTTGGTCTCGATCACGGATCAGATCGATGCGAACATTTCTCGCACTGCCTTCAGCCCCTATATTTATGAATACAAAGATTTTGCCGTAGGGCTTGTGAGCCCGGAGGGTGAACTCGTTGCGCAATGCACCGGCGGGATGCCGGTGTTTGTCGCCGATTCGGTCGGCATGGCAGTGCGCGACGGACTGGCCGTGTACGGCCGAGCGCGTTTGCACTGGGGCGATGTCATAGTGTGCAACCACGCTGCGGTGCAAGGACAGCATCTCAACAATACGGTGATGTACACGCCCATTTATGCGGGCAAGAATCTGGAAACGCTGATCGGCTTTTTTGCCATCAACGTGCATTGGATCGACATCGGCGGAATCACACCGCGCTCCAGCGATATTTTCATGGAAGGTTTGCAACTGCGTTCGATCAAGCTCTGGTCCAAAGGCGAGCCGATTCAAGAAGTCTATCGGATTATCGAGAACAATACGCGGTTCCCGGTGGAACTCCTCGGTGATATCGCGGCGCAGCACGCCGGCTGTGTGCTCGGCCGGGACTTGGCGCAACAATTGGCCGATAAGTATGGGGTCGAGACATTTTTCGCCGCAGTGAAAACGATTCTTGACCAGAGTGAAGCCGCGTCTCGGGCTAAGATCCGCGCGATTCCGGACGGCGAATACCGCTACGAGACATTTTTCGACAACGACGGCGAATCGGACGAACCTCTTCCCATTAGAGTGAAGGTCATTATCGCCGGCGATGAGATGACGATCGATTATTCCGAAATCGCCGCCCAAGTGCGCGGCTGCATCAATTCAGGTTATTACGGCGGCGGGCGGACCACCGCCCGGGTGGCGTTCAAGTATCTGATCGCCCATGACGAGGCGGCCAATGAGGGCACCTTTCGTCCACTCAAGCTTATTTTGCCGGAAGGCAAAATTCTGAGCGCGGAGCCGACCGCGCCAATGGGAAACTATTCGCAGTCGTTTCCGACCGTCATCGATGCGGTCATCAAAGCAATGGAACAAGCACTGCCGGAACGTGTTGCCGGCGCGCATTTCGGAACTTTTTCCGGTGTCCGGTTTCGCGGTAAGCGGGACACCGGCGCGCCGTTCGATTGCCACGACAGCGGCCACGGCGGCTGGGGCGCGTGTGCAACCCACGATGGCGCCGGTCCGTTTCGCACGATGGCACACGGCGATACGCGCATCATTCCGATCGAATTGCAGGAATCAATGTATCCCTACCGCATTCTCGAGTTCAGCTTACGTGAAGATTCGGCGGGCGCGGGCAAGTTTCGCGGCGGCTTAGGCTTCCGAAAAAAATACCAGATACTCAGTCCCTGCGATCTGCAGGCAATGTTCGATCGGGTCAAATATCCGCCTTGGGGCGTTCAAGGCGGCAAGAGCGGCAAGTCCGGTCAAATCACGGTGGAAAAACGCTCGGGCTGCAAGGAAATTGTTTATAAGAGCAAAGGCTATCCGTTGGAAGCCGGCGACGTCATCATGGTGGAAACGGGTGGCGGCGGGGGCTACGGCCGAGCGCAGGAGCGTCTGCGGGAACTTGTCGAGCGTGACCTGCGGCGCGGCTACATCTCAGCGGACGCGGCGGCCAAAGACTATGGTGTTTAGACGTCGAGCAGCGAGCCGTTTAATGGCAGCTCCGAGTCGAGCCGCCGCTGGCGGCGAAATACCGAGCTACGACGGAGTTGAGCTGGCCTCGAAAAAGCGCGCGGCGGCGACGGCATCGAGGGCGGGAGAAAAGAGAAAGCCCTGGCCGAATTCACACCCGAGCTCCTTCAGAATGGCTGCTTGATCGGAAATTTCTACTCCTTCGGCAACCACCTGCATGCCGAGAATCTGCGCCAGAGCCACGATCGTCCGAATGATTTCGTAGGGCCGCTTTTTTCCGGAGTCGTTGCTAAAGCCGGCGCTCAATCGACGTACGAAGGAACGATCGATTTTCAAGACATCGATGGGAAAGCGATGGAGGTAATTGAGCGAAGAAAATCCCTTGCCGAAGTCGTCCAGGCAGAGCTTGATTCTACGCTTTCTGAGTTGCGCGAGAGTGTACGAGGCGACGCGAGTGTTCTCCGCCAGAGCGCTTTCGGTGATCTCAAGGCGCAGATATTCAGGATCTAAACTGGTCTCTTGGAGAATATGATCAAGCTGATCGATCAAATCGCGATGGGATAACTGCTTGCTGGAAACGTTGACGCTGACAAAAAAATCATCGCTCAAGCGGAAGCGTGTTCGCCAATCGCGCAGTTGCGCGCAGGCTTGCCTGAAGACCGATCGACTCAAGGGTGTCACGAGTCCCGTCTCTTCGGCAAGCGGAATGAACCGCGCCGGAGGAATTGCGCCGCGGCCGTCGTGATGCCAACGGGCGAGCGCTTCAAAGCCGGCAAGCCTGCCGGTGTCCAACGACATAATCGGCTGATAGTGTAGCTGGATCTGCTGCCGTTCGATCGCCCTTTTCATGTCGATTTCCAAACGCATGCGATCGAGGGCGCGCGCGTGCATTTTGGCGTCGAAAATCTGATAGCCCAAACGGCGAGTTTTGGCCTGATACATGGCCATGTCGGCATCGCGCAACAGGTCTTCGGGATTTTCCTCACCCGTCAGACTGAGTGCGATGCCGATGCTGCCGGTAATCGATACTTCGTTTCCGTCGAGCACCAAAGGATCGGCGAGCCGCTCGAGTACCCGTTCGGCGACACGAACGGCGTCTTCCGGACCGCGCACCTGCTCGAGGAGGAGAGCGAATTCATCGCCGCCCAAGCGCGCGACGGTGTCTTCTTCGCGAGTGCATTCCACCAGTCGCTGTGACATCTCGATCAGCAGCTTGTCACCGGCGCTGTGCCCCAGACTGTCGTTAATCACTTTGAATCGGTCCAGATCCAGGAACAAGAGCGCGAAGGGATGATGCCCGTGCCGTTTTGCCGCCGCATTGAGCCGAAGCAGGTTATCCAAAAACAGTGTGCGATTGGGCATACCCGTGAGACCGTCGTGAAAGGCGCTGCGCTTGAGTTCCAACTCGACGCGTTTGCGCTCGGTGACATCGATTACCGACACGAGCAATCCGGTGCCGGTCGGCGTGTGAATCGGGTTCAGACCGATTTCCACCGGGAACTCAGTCGCGTCTTTACGCAGACCGTAGAGCTCTTGGCCGCGGCCCATCCAATTGACTTGCGCCTGGGTCAAGCAATTTTCGGAGGGATGCGGCAGAACGCTGCGAAACTTTTCTGGTACCAGCAGCTCGAAGGGGCGGCCCAGCAGTTCTTCGCGTCCGTAGCCGAAGATCTGCTCGACATGGGCATTCAGGAGCACGATCCTGCCCTCCTGGTTCAAAATTAAAATTCCATTGGGGGCTGACTCGACGGCAACGCGAAACTGCTCCTGGGCCCAGGTGCGTTCGTTGATTTCTATTTGCAATGCATCGAACAAGCGAGCGATCTCTTCGGTTCCCTCCCGCACGCGGTCCGCCAGATCATCGTGAGCTCGCTGCAATGTCTCACGGATCTGCATGTCGCCGGTCATGTCGCGCAGGAAACATGTGAACAGGAGTTCGTCTTTCGTCCGTAGCTCACTGAAGGTGACCTGGACCGGTAAAATTCTGCCATTCTGCCATTTCGCAACAGCTGTCTGGGGTTGTCCCGCCGAAATGGATAGAGGCTTGCCGCTGGGGCTGGTAATAAACTCATCGAGTCTCTTGCGAATGACCTCGTCAGATTTCGCGCACAACAATTCGTCGGCCGCCGGATTCATCGATTCAATTCGACCGTTTCCATCGATAGTCAAAATTCCAACGGGAGCGCCGGCGAGCAGCAATTGGTTACGCAACTGGTTTTCTAAAAGCAGGATCACGTGCCGATAAAAAGCATCACCGTTTCGCTTCTTATCCGTGATGTCCCGCACCAACATCCATATTTTTTGCGCTTTTCCGTATCTGTTGTTCTGCAGCCATTTCTTTATGGCCACCGGGAATACGGTGCCGTCTTCTTTGACCAGCTCGATTTCATACTCGTCCGTGCTGCCCCGTTCGAGCACCTCGGCGCTGCTAGCGATCTCTTTCGAGCGCCATTTTTCGGAGACCAGGGTGGAGAATTTGCGATGCTTGATTTTTTCGGGACCCGACCGAAGCAAGTTGACGAGGACCGGATTACAATCGATTATTCGGCCGGAGAGATCGGTTTCAACGATGCTCAACGCGACCGAGTCGAGCAAAGATTTATAATGTGACCATCTTGTGCGCACTCCGTTGCCGTTTGTGTTTCGAGGGCGCGTGCTCCTGACTACAGAAGGAAATATTTTTGTCGTACGCTTGGCTTTTTTCATTCAACACCTATGGAAGGGACTATTTCGGGTTGAAAATTTTATGAAAAAGCAGGTTTGCGTTCCCGGCGCAGGGCGGTTCCGGCAGGATCTTCCGAGATGCACCAAAATGCCGTCGAGAACGTGTGGTTTTAGTCTTCTGCTGGCGGTATTTCATCCGCAGTAAGGCTAATAGGCGTGCGGCAGTCATCAGCGATCAGCGAGCAATTTTGTCAGAGAACCCCAGGTGGCATTCAATGTTGGACACCATGGAATTCGGACAAAATGATATTTTTGGCCGCATTCGAGAATTTTGTGTCACGTCAAACGACTGCGCGCTCACCTGTTTTCAACAATGCCCCAAGGTTTCCTTGCAAGTAGCAACCGGGGTGCCAGAGGGGACAGAATCGGGCGCTTTGCCAAAACGGCTGAATGCCCAGCTGCGAGTTTTTTTAACTAAAAAGGTGGTGAAAGGCGTCAGAGGAGTGTGCTACGAATCCGGAGCGATCAGGACTCGTCTGCTGAACGGGAGATAGCCGCGTTGGACGGCTTATCTCCCAACATTCTCGTGCTTAGGTTCGGCCTTCCGCCGTGCGGATCGCCTGCCACAGTTTCGGCGCTGTGTAAGGCATGTCGATATGTTCGATGCCAAGCGGTGAAAGCGCGTCCATGACCGCATTTGCCACAGAGGGCGGTGCGCCGTTGGTGCCGCACTCGCCTACTCCTTTGACACCGATCGGGCTGAAAGGATTCGGCGTGATCGTCTCGCCCAAAACCATCGGGGGCATGTCGCCGGCGCGCATGATCGCATAGTTCATGAACGTGCCGGTCTGTACTTGGCCGTCGCCGTCGTAAAGCATCTGCTCGCGTTGCGCCTCGCCGAGTCCCTGGGCGACGCCACCGTGAATCTGGCCTTCGACGATCATCGGGTTGATGACAACGCCGCAGTCATCCACCAACACGAGTTTCTCTATCGTCAATCTGCCAGTATCACGATCGATGCTGACGAACGCGACGTGGGTGCCAAAACCCCAAGCTTCACGCTTGGGATCGAAGAAGACGGTCTCTTGAAGACCGATTTCCATGCCTTTGGGAAGTCTACCGCTGTACGCCGCTGCGGCGATCTGCCGCCAGGAAATTTTTTTCTCCGGGACCCCTTTAACGGCGAAGCCGCCGTCGGCTTGAACGATATCTTCCGGCGCGGCTTCGACGAGGTGTGCCGCGATGCGTTTTGCTTTTTCAATGACGCGCTGCGCTGCAATGGCTAAAGCGCCGCCGCCGACTACCGCGCTACGACTGCCAAACGTGCCGGTGCCTTGCTGGCTCACATGAGTGTCGCCGTGCAGAATGGTCACATCGTCGGGGGAGGTTTTCATCAGTTCCGCAGCGATTTGTGCCCAGGAAGTTTCATGCCCTTGGCCATGGGAGCTTGATCCCGTAAGCACGGTGACCTCACCCGTGCGCTCGACTCGAACCGTGCCGCTCTCGAAACCGGCGCCGCCGCTCGGTTCAACAAAAGTGGAGAAGCCAACGCCGACCAGTTCACCGCGCTTGCGCCGTTCGTCGCGCTGGCGCAGCAGATTATCATAATCGGACATTTTGAGTGCTTCTCGGAGCGGCTTTTCATAATCGCCGGAGTCGTATTCGACGCCCGTCCCCGTAGTGTAGGGGAACTGATCGGGACGAATAAAATTCTTTCGGCGAATCTCCAGGCGATCCATGCCCAAAACCGCGGACGCTTTATCGAGCAGCCGCTCGATATTCAGAACCGATTCCGGCCGGCCAGCACCGCGATAAGGACCCGTTGGACAGGTATTCGTGAAGACGGCGACAATTTCGACCCGCACATCCTGTATTTGATAGCTGCCGCACGCCATCCCGAGCATGCGCTGTGGCGGTCCGGCGGTGCTCGAATGGAGATAGGCGCCGAGATTGGCGACGACTTTGACCTTCAGGCCGAGAATCTTCCCGTCTTTTCTAAGCGCCATCTCGGACGTCATCGCTTGGTCGCGGCCCTGAATTGTCGTGAGGAAATCCTCGCTGCGCGTCGCTACCCATTTGATCGGCTTTCGAAGTTGCAGCGCGAGATAGCAGGCGACAATGTCTTCGCGATAGACGGGACCTTTGCTGCCGAAGCCGCCGCCGACGTCGGGCGCAATCAGATGGATTTTGTGCTCGGGGAAACCCAATACATTGGCGATCTCGGCGCGCGCACGATGGGGTCCCTGGGTCGAAAGCCAAACCGACAAGGTTTTGCCGAAGGGATCGGCGCTCGCTACGATGCCGCGCGGTTCCATCGCCAGAGCGACCTGACGCGGACTCGCAATGTGCATGGTAAAGATATGATCCGCTCCGGCAAATGCCTTTTCGACGTTACCGCCGTTCTTGGTCAGCGTGTAACAAATGTTGCTGTCGATCTCTTCGCGCGCGAGCGGTGCGCCAGGCTTCAATGCATCTTCAGCATTGGAGACGGATGGCAGCGGTTCGTATTCGACTTCCACCGCGTTCGCCGCATCTTCCGCCTGAGCGCGCGTTTGCGCCACCACCGCAGCGACCGGCACGCCGACGCAATGAACCGCGCCACGTGCCAATACCGGATGGGGTGGTGTCTTCATGTTCGGCAGCATTTGCGATGACGAAAGATTGAGTCTGTCGCTGAGATCATTGCCGGTAATCACGGCTTCCACACCGGGCATGGCTTTGGCCTTTGCAATGTCAATAGACAAGATTTTGGCATGGGGATAAGGACTGCGCTGAAAACCTAGGTGCGCCATGCCGGGCAACTGGATGTCATCGACGTAACAGCCTCTGCCGGTAATCAGTGGCGGGTCTTCGACGCGCTTCAATGAGGCGCCGATGAGTCCATTGGGTGTGTGCTCAGTCGTCATTGACTCTCCTCTTTCTTACTTCCTCTCCCTTCGGGAGAGGATTGAGGTGAGGGGCCCTCACCCTTTCCCTCTCCCAGAGGGAGAGGGAACTGACCGATAAGAATTTAATTTGTTGCGGCTCTTTCCACGGCTGTTTCGATCGCTTTGCGCGCGTACACTGTCGCAACGTATTTTTTGTAATCGGCGCTGGCATAGGGGTCATCCACAGGATCGCTTTCGTCGGCCGCTTTCGCAGCGGCACTGGTGATCAGCTGTGGCGTCAGCGGTTTTCCTTGCAGCTCCATCTCCGTGGCGATTGCTCGAAGCGGTCCGCTACCGAGGCCGCCGATCGCGATACGCGAGGCGGTGCACGTGCCGGAAGCCTGCCGAGTTATCAACGCCCCAGCGCTCACGACGATATAGCCAGACGCGGGATGCGGCAGTTTCGTGTAGGCGCTGCCGCTCGCTGCACCCGGAAGCGGCACATGAATTTCGGTAAGAATTTCATTCGCGTTCATCGCTGTGGTGAAAAAATCCGTAAAAAAATCATCTACTGAGATTATGCGAGTGCCGGCCTTCGACTGCACGACGAAGGCGGCGTTGAGCGCGGTGAGAATGACCGGAAAATCGGCTCCCGGATCGGCATGAGCAACGCTCCCGCCAATCGTCCCGCGGTTGCGTACCTGCATGTCGCCAATAACCGATGCAGCCTCGGCCAACCCGGGCAAGTGTTTACGCACGAGATCCGACGCGGCAATATCGCCGTGCACGGTGAGCGCGCCGATAACGAGCTCATTGTTATCCAGTCGGATACCGCGCAGGCCAGCCACGGTTCCGAGATCGATCAATGTGCGCGGCGACTGAAGACGAAGCTTCATCGCCGGAATTAGGCTATGGCCGCCGGCGAGGAGTTTGCCGTCTTCGCCATGCTTTGCCATCAAGTCGAGCGCATCCTCGACAGAATGCGCTGCGACGTAGCCGAAGCTAGCGGGAAACATCGAGGCCTCCGTGGTAAGTAAGCGGTAAGGAGTGAGGCGTGAGGAGCGGTTGCGGATAAATACTTGGCCATAGTTGAGTTGTCATGTCAGCTTCCTCATTTTGTCGGCTGCCCATTTAATCGATTCGACAATATTCACGTAACCCGTGCAGCGGCAGAGATTGCCTTCGAGGGCATGCTTGATCTCATCCTCGGTTGGATGCGCATTGCTCTCCAATAGCTGTACCGCCGTCATGATCATACCCGGAGTACAGTAACCGCATTGAAGGCCGTGTTTCTCGCGGAAGCCTTCCTGCACCGGGTGAAAGCGATCGCCATTGGCGAGTCCCTCAATGGTTCTGACCTCCGCACCATTGGCTTGCACCGCAAAAACAGTGCAAGACTTCACTGCCCGGCCGTTCAAATGAACCGTGCAGGCGCCGCACTGGCTGGTATCGCAACCGACATGGGTCCCGGTTAGTCCCAGTTGTTCGCGCAAGAAATACACCAGCAGCGTGCGTGGTTCGACGGTCGCCTGGTGCCGAACCCCATTCACCGTGACACTAATCGGCACCGCCAAATATTCGGCCTCAGCGGACATCTCAAAATTCCTCCTCGAATGGCTTGGGTTGATCTCGGGGAGCCGAGATCGGTCTCTCAAAGAATGTAGCGGAGAGATAGAGGTGTCTTACACCGGATTAGAAGCGGTCTCAAGAGACTCGCCGGGTGCAGCGGCTTGAAGTTTGGCGAGTTGACGGCATAGGGTAGGATCGATAATCAGCGTGTAAAGAGTGGCGCCAAGGAGAGGACGCGAATGGATATTAAGTCGCTGATCGACCCGAAAGGCGGTCTCATCGACCGGCGGATTTTCGCCGATCGAGAGATTTATGAGCTCGAGCGTGAGCGTTTGTTCGCGCGTTGTTGGCTCTATCTCGGACATGAATGCGAAATTCCCAATCCCGGCGATTTCGTCATGCGCTATATGGGAGAAGAGCCCGTGATTCTCTGTCGTGATCTGGCGGGAGGGCTGCGCGCGCACTTGAATCTGTGCCGGCATCGAGGCAACCGGGTGTGCCGCGCCGATCGCGGCAATACCAAGCTCTTTACTTGTTCGTACCATGGCTGGAGTTATGGCGCTGATGGTCAGCTTGCGCTCGTTCCGATGATCGACGCATTCAAAGGTCTCGACCGGGAAAAATGGGGATTGATTCCAGTTGCGCAAATCGACAGCTACAAAGGACTCATCTTCGCGACATTCGACGCGGCGGCGCCCAAGCTGACCGAGTATCTGGGCGACATGGCCTGGTATCTCGATATTCTTCTCGATCGTCGCGCCGGCGGAACCGAAGTCAGCGGTCCGCACCGTTGGCTGCTCGATGCCAACTGGAAGACCGCGGCGGAAAATTTCGGCGGCGACGGCTATCACATTACGTCGACGCATGGTTCGGCGCGTGAGCTCGGCATAGACACCACGACGAGCCAGACGCGGCAGTGGAACAAGGGATGCCAGATTTCCTGCGGCAACGGTCATATTCTGGTTTCCTGGGTAACACCTCCGGAGAGCGGGCCGTGGTTCGCACAACCGGACGATCAGCTCGTCGATTACATGAAAGAACACGCCGAGGAAATCGAAAACCGTCTAGGTACCAAACGGGCGCGGCAAATTGCCCCGTCAGCAGGGACGGTCTTTCCGAATTTGTCAGTTCACTGGCTCACGCGCACGATTCGGGTGTGGCAGCCCCGCGGGCCGGACAAAATGGAAATCTGGAGCTGGGCGATTGTCGACAAGGCAGCGTCATCGAAAATTAAAGAAGTCATGCGCTTCGTTTCCCAATTCCGTTTTAGCCCGAGCGGAGTCTTCGAGCAGGATGATATGGACAATTGGATCCAGGTGACGGGCGCGGCGAAGAGCTTGATCGGGCGGCGCCATCCGGCCAATTACCAGATGAGCGGTAATGAGCCGCCGCTCGAAACCGATTTACCGGGAACGGTCGCAAGCCGCTTCAGCGACAACAATCAACTAAGCCTTTACATGCATTGGGCGAAGATGCTGCAGGCGAATAGCTGGAGCGAGATGCTGAGCGCGCAAAATGGCTGATTCGTTGCGCTGTGAAGTCGAAGATTTTTATTACGCCGAAGCGGAGCTTCTGGATAACCGGCAATTTCGCGAATGGTTCACATTGCTCGCGGACGACATCCGCTACTGGATGCCGATACGGCATAACCCGCTCGAGCGCTTTAGCGACATAAAGGGCGAGCTCTCAAAAGCGGGCGGGGGGTTTTACTTCGATGACGATAAAGCCAGCTTGCGAATCAGGGTCGAGCGGGTTTATGCCAGAAATGCCTGGGCTGAGATGCCGCCGTCGCGCACGCGCCATTTAGTCACGAATGTGAGAATCAAAAACGACGACGGCAGCGCCGTCGAGGTGCACGCCAATTTTATAGTCTACCGAACCCGCATGGAAACCGACCAGGATCTTTTCGTAGGGGAACGGCAAGATATTTTGCGCCGTGCGAACGGCAGGTTCCAGATCGCCCGGCGCACGATCATTTTGGATCAGGCGGTGCTGTCGGCGAAGAACATCAGCGTATTTTTGTAAGATTCTTGCGCTGCAATGAATGCGCTGGCTACAGTTTTTCGTTTGATTTCAGCGCGTCGAGCGCCTGCTGCACTAGTTTTCGTCGCAGCTCTTTTTCGTCGGCCAGGGGGAGTTTCGCATCGCCGGTGACGTGGACGATTCCCGTGCCCAATACCACGCGATTGGAACCTACCATCTTGGCGATTGGTTTCGCGGCGGTGATTTGCACCACCGGAATACCGGCTTTTTCGAGTTCCGTGGTAATCGCAGCGCCGCTGCGAGTACTGGTTCCTCAGGTGGATGTCAGGATGACAGCATCCACTCCTGCTTGTTTGACCTTCGCCGCCATTTCCCGGCCGAGGCGGCGCGTGTTGGAAAGCGGATTGGACCGGCCGCAGGTGGAGAGAAACTCATCATGCAGCTTGCCGATGACGCCGCTTCTTTCCATTTCGCGCATCGCATCCACCGGCACGAGGCGATCCGGATCCTCCTGGACGAAGCGCGTGTCATAGCCGCCGTGGGAAACTTCGTATTCTTCACCACGAAGATCGTCATTTTCGGCGATGCTGTAAGATCCCCAGCGAGTCGCGGCCGTGCCTTCAATCCGATCGGGATTGCCTTTGGGAACCAGTCCGCCGTCGGTGATCAGCATGACTTTCGCTTTCGATAAATCTTTTACCCCCGCAGGAATCGGTACGGGTGCAAAGGAGGTTGCCGGCATCTCCGATTGGAATGGCTGTCCCGCCATTTTTGCCAAGAGCATGTCGACGAGCCGGCTCGCCGCCGTTTGCTCGACCAACTGATCCCGCAGCCAGCCGCGCTGCAGATAACTCTCTTCATGAGGCAAACCTATCGGCAAATTGGCAAGAAGTTTCTTGCTGAGCGCCGCCATCTTGGCAATGACATCGCGCAGCTTGGCAATGCTGGTTCCGGAGTCGATGATGTAAAGCGCTTCGCGATGAAGATCGACGCCGGGATTCTCTTCGCTCATCGCGGTAACGACCGGAATGCTCAATTCGTTCTGGACAGCGCGACAGAGAGCACCGGCAGCCATGCCGTAACGACCGGCATCGAAGCAAGGCCCGCCAATGAACAGGTCGATCTCTGCGGTCCGCAATTTTGCCAACACCGCCGCCGTGAGCTCATCCTGATGCTCGACGGCATAGTTATCGCCGCAGACAAAGGTCAGAGCCACGCGCGCGTTATCGCCGAGCGCAGATTCAAGCAACTTGCCCGGTCCGACTGCCCCGTCGCGAATCTCCAAATCCTTACCCGCGTGCTCTTCGGCGCCGATGCCACCGAAAAACTGATTCAGATAATGTGCGATTCGCATGCTCGCTCCTAGTGCGTGGTAACAGGGGCGCAGCATGCTGCGCCCGTATAGCTTTAGTAGACCAGTGCTGTCATTCGCGATGCGCCCTGTTGATTGGTGACACCGATTACGTTGGGCGCGTCAATTGTCATCGGTCCGCTCAGCAAATTCCGAAACTGTGGTGTCGCGGCGATCACCCGATCGAGCCGCGGCAATTCCCAGCGCATGCCGTTGCCGCCGTTATATACGATCGCGTCCACTTCGGGGACATTGAATAACAGCGCCGACTCCACACGCCGGTCTCGCGAAACATCGGAGACCATCACCGCCGTGCGGATTCCCATATTTTCCAGCAAACGAGCGGTTTCCGCGAGATCGGCATGGGGCAAACCGCCGCCATACTTGGAGAGCACCGCGCCTTCGGCGCGCAAATTCCACTGGACCAGACAGGCCGCAACTTGACAGTGGCGCTCGCGGTCGAAGTTGTCCGCGCCGGCAATGGTCGCAATCGTGCCGACAAAATTGATCTTACGAGCATGATGGCGGCGATAAAGATCGAGGATGATCGGGTGATTTTGATAAAAATAGGTTTCGGTGCCGCCGAACCAGGAATGCAGAGACGGTACTACGGCGCCGTCAAGCCATTCGTCAGGATGGAGCACCACCGGCAACATGCCGTCAGTATTGGCGCCGTACAGAATCGGCTCATCGACTTCCGGCTTGCGTTGCCGCGAAAAAATTTGCCCGACATAAGCGACGCGCGGCAAACCTTCACGGCCGGTTTCCGCTGGACCGACAGGTTCAAAGCGCATTACCGACTCGGGTGCTTCAGTCGCAGCGAGTCGCGCAAGCGCAACGGCGACACGAAGGCCAGCGAGACGGTAAGCTTTTTCAACCGCTTGACGACTCAATCCCGGTTTGGTTTGCGGAATCACCAGTAGATGGTGAAGATTTGCATAGTCACTCGCGTCTGCCGGAGCACCGCTCATCTCGAGCACCCTGCCGGTCGCGCTGCGCGTCAAATCCGGTGAAATTTCCGCGAGTACGGAAACAGCGGCGCCTTTTAGAACGTCGGTCGTTCCAACGCCGGCTGTTGTCGCGGGGCCTAAAATCCCCGGAAAATCAGCGCCGCCGGCTGGCGCTTTGGCTCGCGGCTCAATCACATCGAAGATCGGGCCGGCGCGGCATGGCTCGCCGGGACGGGCAATTTCGAAGTGAACACCGACAAACGCAGGGTCTTGCAGAACAACTCGACTAAGGCTATCGGCATCGACGACCAGAACCGTGCCGTCGAGACGCGCCGGAGCACCAAATTGCAAATCAGTGATCGGGTGATTTGCCAAAGTGAGCTGCATGGACTTTCGTCTACTCTAAACGTGGCCGTAAAACGGTCAACCGCGATGGCTGCAGCGATCTTATGCCGTGCAGAAGAAAGTTGTCAATGAAGAGGGAAAAATCCTCAGTGCGGCGCGCAGCGCGCGGCTAGCGCCCCTTACGGATTGCTGTGAAAGCGTGATAATAGCGATCAGAGGTCGACCGACAACCTCTTTATGCTGCGCTTTTCACCAAACCGGAACCTCGCTCACCTGGTTCGTTGGTTCGAGTCTGAGCACGACGCCTTCGCGACGGCCCGGGCACAAGACCGACCGGTAGTGGTTTTTCTGGGGGCGTTTTGGTGCCGTTATTGCCAGCGTATGGATGAAGAAGCGTTTTCGGATCGGGAAAACATGGCATTGCTGAATGCCTACTTCGTCGCTTTGCGTGTGGAAAATGCCAAGCGACCCGATATTGACGCTCGATACAATCTCAATGGCTGGCCGACGATTGCCTTCCTAGCTCCGGACGGCAAGCTACTGGCCGCCAGCAATTATCTCCCTACGGCGGAATTCAAAGAGCTTTTACTGAACGTTTACCTGGAATACGAGCAAAACAAAGAAGAGTTTCGCGCAGGGCCTCAAAGCACAAGTCTCGACCCCGCCCCGCCACAATTTTTCGTAAGCCGCCAACCCGACGTTTTCTGTCTGAAAGAGATTACCCAATCGATCATTGGGACAGCGGATCAGGACAACGGCGGCTACGGCAATGGTCAAAAATTTATTCATGCCGAAGTAAACGAATTCTTGCTGTCGCGCTACGATGAAACTCATGACGCGAGGTTTGTCGATCACGTTCGTCTAACAGTGGAGCGCATGCGCTCGAGCGCGATCTATGACGCCAAAGAAGGTGGATACTTCCGCACCACCACCGGCGCCGACTGGGTGCAACCTCATCGCGAAAAGCTGCTAATCGAGCAAGCGGGGTTGCTGCTGAACTGCCTGCACCTCTTCCGTATTACCCAAAGCCGTGATCACGCGCGGATGGCCGAGGAAATCATCGACTATCTGGATCGCAAGTTATTCGATTCGGCGAAACCCGCGTTCTTTGGCTGCGAGGATTTTCTGCGCGTCGAAACGAAATCTTCCAGCAACGAGTTTTTTACGATTATCGATGCTTGCATTTACACCGATGCGAATGCGCTTGCTGTCAGCGCTTATCTGGACGCCGCGGCTATGCTAAATCGCCCCGAGCACGAAACCCGGGCTTTAAAGGTTCTCGACTTTCTTTGGGATCATAACCGCGATGAACGGGGCATGTTCCATTACTTCGATGAAGCGCCACAGGTTCCCGGTCTGCTCATCGATCAGGCGCGGATGGGAATCGCGCTGGTGCGTGCATTTGCTGCCACAGGCGAGACTAGTCTGCTCGATCGCGCAACGAAGTTGGCGGACGTGATCGTTGCGCAACTAGAATGCGCAGGGAGCGGTTACTTCGATCGTGGTCAGAGTGACTTGAATTTTTTTGGACCGCGTTTGATTCTGATCGATCAAAACGGCGTCGCGGCATCATTCTTTCTCATGCTTGCGAAAGCGACCGGACAGGCGAAATACAGAGATGCGGCGGTCAGCGCTTTCAGTGCGTTTCGCGGCGATTCTGCCAGCTATGGGATTCAGGCGGCGCCCTTTGGTCAAGCGCTGGGTGAATGGCTGAGACAAGAAGAATCGGAATGATGGAGTGTTGGAGTAATGGTATTGGGGAATGAAAAACCCAACCTTCCAACATTCCATCACTCCAGTACTCCAACGCGTTTACCCCTTGATCTTCATTCCGGCAACGATGATTTCATTATTCGGATTGCCCTGCCAGATAATGTTTTTTGCCAGGCCGTAGATTTCAGCGAGCGTATAAAGCGGCACCACTAACGCTTCTTCCATCACAATGCGGCCAGCTTGCTGTAACAGGCCGAGACGTTTTTTGTAATCGCCGGTTTGCTGTTCTTCCTCGATCAGCCGATCCAGCTCAGGATTGGTGTAGCCGGTGCGTTTGGTCACGCCCGTGTGAAAGTATTGATCGTAAAAAGTGTCGGCATCGTAGGCGGATCGGCCGGCATAGTAGAACGCGAGTTTGCCGCCATTAACGCCGTCTCGTCCCCAG
>Ga0207701_10001378_pt1 | contig 25617 bp, 20 predicted proteins | sample KBSSwiSSwithPhiX_FD_184294 | JGI IMG/M metagenome (GOLD analysis project Ga0207701, IMG submission 184294) | Switchgrass rhizosphere bulk soil microbial communities from Kellogg Biological Station, Michigan, USA, with PhiX - S5 (SPAdes) (version 2) | ecosystem: Environmental > Terrestrial >... | reverse complement strand
GCGTGTTGTCGGAGCTACCAGGGAATTACGCGCCGGGCTGGGCTTTGGTTCGATGAAATGCGATGCGTGGATTAGCTGCCCGTGCCTGGTGCCGCGTGCGGTGCGAGTGCCCAGTGCCAGGTGCATCGCACGAAGCACCAGACACCAAGCACGAGGCACCGCACCAGGCACCCAGCACGCAGCACCGGGCACGGGCATGAGTCTCTAGGCGCCCACCGCGCCGATTCCGAGCTGCGTGAGCATCGTGGCCATGTCGAAGTAGTGCCGCACGGTGCGCGTCTTGCCCTCAGGCGTGAGCCCGATGATCTGCACCGCGCGCATCTCGATCCGCTTGCCGCTGCCCGGCACGGCGCCCGAAGGCATCTGCAGCGGCCCGGTGTGCGTGCCGTGCCACGTCAACTCGATGACCGCCGTATTGCCGCTGGCGTGCGCCGCGCCGAAGGTGGCCTTCGAATCGGGAAGCGCGGTGGCCCATCCCCTCCAGGCAGCGATCACGTCGGCTGTCCCATTCACCTTCCGGTGCGTGGCGACCTCGTCGTACTCGATGTCGGAGGTGAGCACCGTGTTCACCGCGTCCCAGTTCTTGTCGTTGTAGGCCAGAATTGAAGCCTTCGCCGTGTCGATGAGCGATTGAGACATGACGTTCTCCCTGAAGTGTGGCGGGTTTCCTCAACGACGACGGATTTATCGCGTGGGGGAAGGCCATGCTAGCTCATCCTAGGCGGATCACCGAGGACTCATTCCTGCCGCAGGGCGGCCATGGGCTCGATGCGCATTGCCCGCAGCGCCGGCAGCAGGCAGGAGACGACACCGACGCCACCGATCACTGCCAGGACGGCGGTCAGCGCGGCGGGATCGTGCGGCGAGGTCCGCCACAACTGGCTCTCGAGCAGCCGGTTCGTCCCGAAGCTGGCCACGAGACCGATGGCAACGCCGAGGCCGATCAGCCGCAGGCCACCCGTCAGCACCATTCGCAGGATGTCGCGCTGCTCCCCGCCGATGGCGAGCCGGATCGCGATGTCGCGCGTCTGCTGAGAGACGGTGTAGGCCAGGACCCCGTAGATGCCCACCGCCACGAGCAGGAGACCCGTGACACCGAACATGCCGAGTACGATCAGCACGAAGCCGGGCTGGGAGTAGAACTCCTCGTACACGGCGGTGTCGAGCGCGACAGGTGGCGTGAGCGCGATGTTTTCGTCGATGGCTCGCGCTTCGCGACGCACCGCGCCGGCGATGCTCAGCGGGTCGCCCGTGGTCCGCGCGGTCAGCCCGACGCGGGCGGGCCGGTAGAACGAGAGCGGCACGTCGGCCTCCGGCGCCACGGGCTCCCGGATGTTGTCGTTGATGGCGTCCCGCAGGACACCCACGACGATGAACTGGGAAGCAGAGAGCGCCGGCTCATCGTCGCCGGGAGTGGTGATGGTGATCGCGCGGCCGAGCGGGTTGTCGCGGCCGAAGTAGCGACGCGCGAACGTCTGATTGACGAGCGCAACCGGCGCCGACGATTCGAGATCGGCGAGCGTGAGATCGCGGCCGGCGAGCAACCGCAGGCCGATCGTGGCGCGGTAGCTCTCGCTGACGGCCTTCACGAACGCTCCTGGCCGCTCGTCGGCCGGCCGGCCGGTGGTAGCGATCGCGGCTTCGAGCCCGCCGAACGCGCTCATTCCGTTGGAGAGTGTCACCGACGCGACGCCGGGCAGCCGGCCGACGCGGTCGAGCACCTCCCGGTACACGCGGAGGCGCGACTCGACCGTCTCGTACGAACCCGGAGCAAAGTTCACACGGACGAGCATCGTGTGGGACGTGTCGAAGCCGAGATCGACATTGAGCAGCGACACGAAGTTGCGGACCAGCACGCCAGTCCCGAGCAGCAGGATGACCGAGACGGCCACTTCGGCCACCACGAGGCCGCCGCGGATGCGCGCCTGGCGCCGAGTGGCCGATCCGCCGCGGCTTTGCACTCCCATCTCGGCGACGTCGCGCCGGGTGCTCAGCAGCGCCGGGTACACGCCGAAGATCAGCGTCGACAGAATCGCCGTCGCCGATGCGAAGGCGAGCACAGGGGTGTCGAGCCGAAGCGTCGTCTCCCATGGCACGTTCTGTCGCGGCATCCACACTGTCAGCGCCCGGATCCCGGCGTATGCGAGGAAGCACCCGGCGATGCCCCCGCCGACCGCCAGGAGCAGGTTCTCGATCACGAGCTGGCGGACGATGCGGGCGCGACCGGCCCCCAATGCCACGCGCACCAGCAGCTCGCGCTCGCGCGCGCTGCCGCGTGCGAGCAGCATGTTGGCGACGTTCGCACAGGCGATGAACAGCAGCAGGCCGACCGCCGCGAACAGCGTGTAGAGCACGCTTCTGAAGCGGCCGACGACCCAGTCGATGACAGTGATGACGTCGATTCGGGCCTGCTTCGGGTACTCGGCCGGAAACAGCTCGGCGCGTCGACGTGCGATTGCCGAGAGCTCGGCTTCGGCGGCTTCCACTGAGACGCCGGGGCGCAGGCGCGCCTGGAACCATCGGCTGTTGATCGCTCCCGCGGAGGTGCTGCGGACGATAGGGACCGGGATCCACAGATCGCCGACGTGCCACTCGAAGCGCGGCGGCATGATCCCGATGATCGTGCAGGGCTTGCCGTCGAGCCGCACAGTTTTGCCGATGATGCCGGGATCCTCGCCGAGCCGGCCGGTCCACGTCCGATGACTGAGCTCCGCGACACAGGGAGACGACGGCTTGCCGTCCTCTTCGGTGAACGCGCGGCCGTAGAGAGGCGCGACACCGAGGAACGAGAACATGTTCGGCGTGACCCACACTGCGCGCATGCGCTCGGCGCCTTCGTCGGACACGTAGTGCACGCTTCCGGATTCAGTTCCAAGGACCGCTTCGAATGACTTCGCCTGCTCCTGAAAGTCGAGGAACTCAGGGCCCGAGAAGGCCCCGCGGAGGACGCGCGTCGTCGACACGTCGCGCAGGACGACGTCCACCATCCGATCCTGATGCACGTAGGGAAACGGATCGAGCAGGATGTCGCGGACGACGCTGTAGATGATGGCTGTCGATCCGATACCCAGCGCCAGCGTCGCGATCGCGAGGAGCGTGAACCCGGGATTCCCGCGGGCCACGCGAAACGCCTGGGTGACGTCCTGCCGCAGCGCATCGACGCCAGGCAGGCCGCGGCGATCGCGGTAGCGCTCCTTGGCCTGATCGAGACCGCCGAGTTTCATCAACGCGGCGCGCCTGGCCTCGTCATCGGACATCCCGCGACGGCGGTTTTCTTCGATGTGGAGCAGGAGGTGCGCGTCCAGTTCCTCATCGAGAACGCGCTCGCGAGGCGATCCGCGGAAGGGATCGACGAGGCGCAGCAGGAACGCGCGCAGTCGTCTCACGACGCCGGTTCCTCCGGTGACAGGAAGCGCGCCAGAATCGACGTGGCCTCCTCCCACTGCTGGGTCTCACGGGCCACCTGCCGGCGTCCGGCGCGCGTCAGGCTATAAAAGCGCGCGCGTCGGCCGTTCTCGGACGTGCCCCACTCGGTGGAAAGGTAACCTTCCTGCTCGAGCTTCAGCAGCGCCGGGTACAGGGTGCCGTAGTTGACGACGAGCTTCTTGCCGCTAGTCTGCTCGATGCGGCGCGCGATGCCGTAGCCGTGGAGCGGCCCGAGGGCTTCCACGGTCTTCAGAATCATCAGCGCGAGCGTGCCCTGCCAGACGTCGACTTTCCCCATGTGCCCTCTGGGAAAGCCATATTAGAGGATGGATCTATGGTGTGGCAATAGGTGAGGCGGGAAGTGCCTACTTGGAAGTGAGGAGTGTTAAGTGACGAGGAGTGCTAAGTAACAGTGCCAGTGCTGAGTGCCGAGTGCGGTGTCAACGGGATCGTACGAGCGTGAAAGCCCAGAACGCGAGGCCGCCGGCGATGGACGTCAGGATCAGGTTTTCGGCGGCGAACTGGCCGTCGGCGGTCATCTGCGACCAGCGAAGAACGATGTTCGACAGGTGCAGCGTGCCGATGATGCCGAAGATGGAGCCGGACGTAAGCAGATAAGCCTTCATCGATGATGCCTCCAGGACGAGGCATCTTAGCGCGGCGGGATGAATCGAAGCTGAACGCCCTCCGCCGAGCGAAGTGAGGCGGCCCCATGCGAGCGAGAGCGGGCACGCCCCCGCGCCGGAGGCGTGCCCCATTCGCGAGCGGAGCGAGCGAGCCCTACCAGCAACTGGTCCGCAGTGTCTTCACCGACCTCACGCCGAGATACGCTGGCGCCGCTGGTCCTTCGATTTCCGACTTCGACTTGGTCACCGTGTCGTCGCCGTCTTCACGCTCGACCTTCGTCTTCGTCGTCACCTCCACCTTGCCGTCATCGCCGACGTTGGTGGCCTTGCCTTTGATCTCCACGAGGTGGCCGAGATGACGTCCGACAGAAGACTCCTGGCCGACCAGCGTGAACATGGTCAGCGGATCCCCGACGCGCGGCTCGACGTGCGTCAGCACGTAGCCGGCGCCGGTTTCGGAGGCTTCGACGCACCCGGTTACGGTCACGTCCTTACCGTCCTTCACGTCCACCTTCGTCTCGGTCTTCGTGGTGGACGACTGCGCTGCCAGCCCGACGGTGAACGCCAGCGCGGCCGTCGTCCCAAGGATGAGTGCCTTCATCAGAGAGCCCTCCTGCTCTCGAAGGCTGTAGCAACATCAGCGCCGACCGAGGCACCGCCGCAAGTCACTCAGACCAAAGGCTCGACTGACGATGAGTCACAGGATGGACGAGGTAAAAGAGCGTTCCAGAAGGCGCCGGAACTACACGACGGCTCGGTGATTGGCCGAGCTGAAGCTCGGCCCTACGTACCCTCCGCGCGAGCAAGCGAGCCGCCTCCGCGAGGCCAAATGCCGAGCCCTCCGTGGGAGCGAAGCGAGCACGCCCCCGCAGGGCCGAAGGCCGAGCGCCGTGGCAGGGGTCGTCAGGCCCGAGCGCGCGTCAGCGCAGCCCGTGCTCGAACCGCGAGATGTCGCGCTTCGCGCGGCGAAGGCGCGAGCGCCGTGAGGTGGCCCATCTTGCGGCCTGGCCGCGCCCTGGCCTTGCCGTACAAATGCAGGTGGACACCCGGCAGCGCGCAGGCAGCGGCCCAGTCGGGCTCGTCCCCGGCCCACAGGTCGCCCAGCAGGTTCGCCATCGCCGCCGGGCGCAGCAGCTCGGTCGAGCCCGCCGGAAGACCGCAGATCGCCCGCACGTGCTGTTCGAACTGGCTGGTCATCGACGCGTCGATCGTCAGGTGTCCCGAGTTGTGCGGACGCGGCGCCAGCTCGTTGATGAGCAGCTCGCCGTCGGCAGTCAGGAAGAATTCGACGCAGAGGACGCCGATGAGGCCAAGCGACTCGGCGATGCCCCGCGCGATCTGGGCGGCCCGCGCTTCGACCTCCGGCGTGACCGACGCGGGCACGACCGAGACGTCGAGGATGTGGTTGGCGTGCGTGTTCTCGATGAGGCCGAAGGTGCTCACCCACCCGGCCGCCCCGCGGGCGACGATGATCGACACTTCGCGATCGAAGGCGATGAAGCGCTCGAGCACGGCCTCACATCGCCCCATGGCGTCCCAGGCAGCGCGGAGATGGTCATCTGAAGTGACCTTCTGCTGCCCCTTGCCGTCGTAGCCGAAGCTCGCCGTCTTGAGCACGGCCGGCGCGCCGACGCGGCGTGCCGCGGCGTCCAGATCGGCCTCGGTGCGAATCCAGGCGAACGGCGTCACCGGGAACCCGTGGTCGGCGAGATAGCCCTTCTCCCGGGCGCGCTGCTGTGCGACGTGCAGAACGGAGCCGGCGGGACGAACGGGCACGAGCGCTGCCGCTGCATCGGCAGTAGCCGCCGGCACGTTCTCGAATTCGAAGGTCACCACCTTCACGTCTCGCGCGAACGCGCGGATGGCGTCGAGGTCTTCGTAGTGGGCGACGACTTCCCGATCGGCAACCTGGCCCGCCGGCGAGTCGGAGTCCGGCGAGAGGACGTTGATGCGATAGCCGAGCCGTCGCGCGGCCATCGCGAACATCCGTCCAAGCTGTCCGCTGCCGAGGACCCCGATGGTCGCGCCCGGAAGGATGGGCGCGTCGGTCATTCGAGCGTGTCCTGCTTGACCCGTGCGGTCTGGTCCGCGCGAAACTTCTCGAGCCGCCCCCGCAGCGTCGGATCGGCAGTGGCGAGGATCGAGACAGCGAGGAGCGCAGCGTTGATCGCGCCCGCTTTCCCGATCGCCACGGTCGCGACGGGCACGCCGCCCGGCATCTGCACGATCGACAGCAGCGAGTCGAGGCCCTTGAGCGAGTGGCTTTCGACAGGGACGCCGATCACCGGCAGCGCCGTGTGCGCCGCCACCATGCCCGGCAGGTGCGCGGCGCCACCGGCCCCGGCGATGATGACCTTCAGCCCACGTCCGGCCGCTTCTCGCGCATAGTCCGCCATCTCGACCGGCGTCCTGTGCGCGGAGACGATCCGGCACTCGTGGGGGACGTCGAAATCGCTCAGGATGGCATCGGCGTGGCGCAGCGTGTCCCAGTCGGACTTGCTGCCCATGATCACCCCTACGACCGGAGTCACGGGGGGATTCTAGCGTAGGTCCATGGGTTCATGGGGCATGGGGCCATGGGTCCATAGGTCCATAGGTCCAGGGGGACAGACGTAGGGCCGAACTTGAGTTCGGCCATTCAGCAGTTCGCGTCCGATCCTGCTCTGCGGTGTAAGGTGGAGATGTGACCGCTGCTGTTGCGCTCACCGTCGCTCTGCTCGCGCTCAGCGCCGGTCCGTACGAGAGCGAGCTGCATTTCTGCGTCGATCAGACCAACGAGTACCGGGCGAGCCTGCACCTGCCCGCATTGAAACGGTCTGAGGCGCTCGAGACATATGCCGTCACGTCGGCTCGGGTCGACGCCAGGTCGCGCGTGCCTCATCAGTACTTCGAAAAAACCGACGGCGGCGGCATCGCGATGGCCGAGACCCTGATTCCCTGGTGGCACCTGAGCGGGTATGGCAGCGTCCGCGAGATCGTCCGCCGCGGCCTCGCCCGGATGTGGGCCGAAGGGCGAGGCGGCGGCCACTACGACATCATCGTCGGCAGGTACGCCGAGCTGGGATGCGGGATCTACTCCGACGGCACTAATGTGACGGTCGTGCAGGCGTTCCGCTGACTGCGCCGCAGGGGACTGTCCCCCTCAGTCTCCCTTTCTGGGCGGCGCGATGAGCGACCACGCGATCGCGACGCCGAGGATGCCGGCGACGACCGCAAGCGAGACGCCCGGCGGCACGTGGTAGTACTCGATGATCAGCATCTTGATGCCGACGTAGGAGAGCACGATCGCCAGGCCCGTCTTCAGGTACGCGAACTTGTCGATGATCCCGGCCAGCAGGAAGAACATCGCGCGCAGGCCGAGGATGGCGAATACGTTCGACGTGTAGACCAGGAACGGGTCGCGCGTGACAGCGAAGATTGCCGGGATCGAGTCCACGGCGAACATCAAGTCGCTCGATTCGATGACGACCAGTACCGCCGCCAGCGGCGTCGCCTTCAATCGCCCGTCCTCGCGCACGAAGAAGTTGCCATCGCGGTAGGTGTCGGTCGAGGGCACCACGCGCCGGAACATCCGGTAGGCCATCAGCTCGTCGGGCTGCATCTCCTCGCTGCCGGCAGTCAGCATCTTGTAGCCCGTGTACACCAGCAGCGCGCCGAAGATGTACATGATCCACTCGAAGCGCTCGATGAGTGCCGCGCCCGCCACGATGAACGCCGCACGCATTACCAGCGCGCCGAAGATGCCCCAGAACAGCACCCGGTGCTGCAGCTTCGCCGGCACCTTGAAGAACGAGAACACCACCAGGAACACGAAGACGTTGTCCACCGAGAGCGCCTTCTCGATGAGGTACCCCGTGACGAACTGCAGCGCGTAGGTCGGCCCGGCCAGGAAATACAGGCCGGCCGCGAAAGCCAGCGAGAGCGCGATCCACACGAGACTCCATCCGAATGCCTCGCGGACGCTCACTTCGTGCGCGTCCCGATGCAGCACGCCGAGGTCGAGCGCGAGCATCGCGACGATGAACGCCGTGAAGCACAGCCACAGCGTGGGCGATCCGATGGTCTCCGGCATGACGGATATTGTGTGTCAACCTGCTGCCATGAGCCAGGGCACGCCAATGAGCAGGAGCGCACCGAGGTACAGCAGGCCGAAGATGAACCCGAGACGCCAGAAATCGCGGCGCTCGATGAAGCCGCTCGCGAAATAAACCGGCGCGGGTCCCGTGGCGTAGGGCGTGATCACGCCCATGATTCCGAGCGAATAGCAGAGCAGCATGACGAACGGGCGGAGCGGCATGGACGGGACCGCCACGCCGATCGCCAGAACCACGGGCAGTACGGCGGTCGCATGCGCGGTCAGGCTCGCAAACATGTAGTGCACCAGGAAGAAGAGCGCCACCAGCGCGACCATCACCACCATCGGCGGCGCCGCGGCCAGATGCGCGCCGGCCGTCTTGCCGAGCCAGCCGACGAAACCCACCTTGTTCAGGCCGTCGGCGAGGACGACCAGCGTCGCAAACCACGCCAGCACGTTCCACGCCGGCCCGTTCGCGAGCACCTCGTCCCATTCGACGATGCGCGTGGCGAGCGTGACGGAGATGATGACGAGCGCGACCATCGCCGGATCGATGAGGGAGCTGCCAAAGATCCACAGCGTCAGCGCGCTAATGCCGAGCAGCGCCATGACAAACTCGCGGCCCGAGAAGGCACCCATCTGACGGAGCTCCGCGCTTGCCCACGAACAGACATCGTCACTGGCGCGGATCTCCGGCGGATAGATCCGGTAGACGACGTAAGGCAGCGCCAGCAGGAGCAGCGCGCCCACGGGCAGGAATCCCGTGAGCCATTGCGTCCACGAAATCTCGATTCCCGTCGCCGCCTTCACCATTCCGGACGCCAGCAGGTTCGGCGCCAGTCCCGTGAGAAACATCGAGCTCGTCACCGACGTCGTCGCAAATGCGACCCACATCAGGTAGGCGCCGAGCCGGCGCGCGGTGGGGCCGGGCCGCGACCCGTACAGCTCGGGAATGTTCCGGATGATGGGATAGATCGTCCCCGCGCTGCGCGCGCTGTTCGAGGGGGTCAACGGCGCCAGCGCCAGATCCGCGAGCGCGACCGCGTAGCCCAGACCGAGCGTGCGGCGGCCCAGGTGCGTCACGAGGAACAGCGCAAGACGCCGGCCGAGTCCCGTTTTCTCGTAGCCCATCGAGGCAACGAGCGCGCCGAAGATCAGCCACACCGTCGGATTGGTGAAACCCGCCAGCGCCCACTTCAATGCTTCCGCCGGCAGGCGGAATCCGGGGTCCGCGCGCTGGGCCGCCGTGAACGGCAACCCCGACACCGCGGTGAACGTGAGCCCGATCCAGCCGACGGCCGCCGCCGGAAGCGGCTCGGTGATCAGACCGAGGATGACGGCGATGAAGACCGCGAAGTAATACCAGGCCTGAGTCGCGAGGCCGTCTGGCGCAGGGGTCAGGGCGATCGCCGCGCCCGCGAGCAGCGGGACCGCGACACGCCACGCTCTCATCCACCCACCTCACCTGCAATGCGATCGGTCAGTTGGGCCGTGGTGAGTGTGCCGCCGAGATCCGGCGTGAGGTGGCCGGCTGCAAAGGCTCGCTCCACCGCAGAGCGGATGCCCGAGGCTGCGCGCGCTTCGCCGAGCCAGTCGAGCATCATCGCGCCGCTCAGGATCCCGCCTGCCGGATTGGCAATGCCCTTCCCGGCGATGTCGGGCGCCGAGCCGTGCACGGGCTCGAACAACGACGGTGACCTCCGTGAAGGATCGAGATTGGCCGACGGGTTCAGCCCCAGGCTGCCGGTGATCCCGCCGGTCAGGTCGCTCAGGATGTCGCCGAACAGGTTCGAGCCGACGACAACGTCGAAGGTGTGCGGGCGACGAACCAGCTCCAGCGTCGCCGCATCGATGTGCAGCTTGTCCGTCGTCACGTCGGCGAACTGCGGCGCGAGCTCCGCCAGCACGCGATCCCACAGCACGTAGGCGAACCGCTGCGCATTCGACTTGGTGATCATCGTCAGCCGGCGGCGGCGCGAGCGGGCCAGCTCGAACGAGAACCGGAGGATCCGCTCCACGCCGCGGCGCGTGTGCACCGCCGTCTGCACGGCGACCTCGTCGGGCGTACCGGCCGCCGTGATGCCGCCGTTGTCCACGTATTCACCTTCTGAGTTCTCACGGACGACGACCAGGTCGATGGGCAGATCGCTGCGCAGCGGGCCCGGCACTCCCGCGAACGTGCGCGCGGGCCGGACGCAGGCGTACAGGTCGAACGTCTGCCGCATGCGGATGAGCGGCGCGAGCGTGATGTGATCGGGCAGGCGCGCCGGCCACCCGACGGCGCCGAGCAGGATCGCGTCGAACCCGCGCAGCGTCGTGAGGAAGTCGTCCGGCGCCACTCGCCCGTGACGGTCGTAGTGCGGCATTCCCCAATCGAAGCGTTCATACTCCAGGCGGAAGCCGCCGAGCGGTTGCGCGGCGTCGAGGACGGTGACGGCGGCGTCGGTGACTTCGGGGCCGATGCCGTCACCGGGGTAGAGGGCGATGCGGTAAGTGTTCATAACTCGGGGTCGACGACTGAAACAATCAAGCCGACGACGGTCACGACCGTCACTCCGACGACGTTGTGCCACAGGAAAGAGACGGCCGGATAGTTGAACGCGACGAAGGCGACGGCGCACATCCCGGCGATCAGGCCGACGAACGCGCCGGTGCCGGTGGCGCGCTTCGTGCCGATCGCCAGCACGAACACGCCGAGCAGCGAGCCATAGAAGAACGACCCGAACCGGTTGACCACCTCGATGAGCGAGCCGAGCCGCGCGGCGTAGAGCGCCACAGTGCAGGCCACAAGCGCCCACCCGGCTGTCGCCGCGCGCGAGACCAGCAGATAGTGGCGGTCGGTCGCTTCCGGCTGGAGCCATCGGCGGTAGAAGTCCACGAGCGTCGCGGTCGATAGCGCGTTGAGCTCCGCGCCGATTGCCGACATGGCCGCCGCGAAGATGGCCGCGATCATGACGCCGACAAGGCCCATCGGCATGCCAGTGGTCACGAAGGTCGGGAACACGTAGTTGACGTCGGTGTAGCTGGCGTCGCCGGTCGTGTGCTTGACGACGTCGACCGCTGCCTTGCGGACCGTCAGCATCCGGGCGTCCGCCGCAAGGAAGCGGTCGCGCGCCGCCGCCTTCGCCGCGCCCTCGCCGCCGCCGGCCGCGGCCAGAGCGGTCGCCGCGTCACGGCGCGCGGCGAACGCAGCATCGAAGTCGGCTTCGAGGGCTTCATACCGGGCCGCATCGACGCCGGCGCGCACCTTCGTCTCGTGGACGGGATTGAACAGCATCGGTGGCTTCACGAACAGGTAGTGCGTGAACACCAGGACGCCGGCCAGCAGGATCAGCGCCTGCAGCGGGATCTTCACGTAGGCGCTGATGAACAGCGACGAGCGCCCCTCCTCCACCGACTTCGCCGTCAGGTACCGCTGCACCTGGCTCTGATCGCAGCCGAAGTAGGACAGCATCAGGAACAACCCGCCGATCATCCCCGACCAGAAGGTGTACGTGTTGGACAGGTCGAACGTGAAATCGATCGCCGTCATCCGGCCGGTGGCGCCCGCGATGTGCAGTGCATCGCCGACCGACACGTTCGATGGCAGGCTGAATATCAGCGTGACCACCGCCGCCAGGACCGCCGACACGACGACGAACATCTGCTTCACGTCGGTCCATGTCACCGCCTGCACGCCACCCATCATCGTGTAGAGCGCGGTCGGCAGCCCGAACGCCAGCACGGTCAGCGGCAGGTTCCATCCGAGCAGCACCGACAGGATCACGGACGGCGCCGAGATGATGACGCCGCACTGCATGACGCGCGACAGCAGGAACAGCGCGCTCGTCAGCGTCCGCGTCTTCGCGTCGAACCGCCGCTCGAGATACTCGTAGGCGGTGTAGACGCCCGCGCGGTAGAAGAACGGCACCGCGGTCACCGAGAGGATCAGCATCGCGATCGGCAGGCCGAAGTAGAACTGCACGAAGCGCAGGCCGTCGCGATACCCCTGCCCCGTCGTCCCCACCAGCGTGATCGCGCTCAACTGCGTGGCCATCACCGACAGCCCGACAGCCCACCACGGCAGGCTCCGGTTGCCGAGAAAGTAGCCTTCGACCTTGTCGCTGCTCTTCGTCCGCCTCAGGCCATCCCAGACGATGAAGGCCAGATACGAGACGACGATCAGCCAGTCCAGCCAGCGCATGCGGTCAGGAGGAGAAGTAGACGCCGGCCAGCCACAGCGCGATCAGCACCAGCGCCTCGACGGTGATGACGGTGAGCGCCGTCGCGCGCAGAGGCCGTGTGGGCGCGTCCATCACAGTGCCGCGGCGCGCTCGAGGCGCAGGCGATCGGCGGCGGCAAGCGCCTCGCGCCGGCCGGTGAGCCACGCGTGATCTTCGTCGAGCAGCGCTTCGGAAACACCCAGCGCCCTGCCGGTCTCCTCCGGCGCCGGTCCGCCGAGCGTGCGGCGGACCTGCACGAAGTGCCGCGGGCTCAGGATGCGCTGCAGGTCTTCGTCTGTATAGGGCAGCCGCCGCCCGATCGTCTGGAAGCAGACGGCGGCGAGCACGGCCGACAGATCGGCCTCGGAGTTCTCGTGCCGCGCCTTGAGCACGCGCGTGGCGATGGTGTGCGCCGTCTTGAACGACAGGCCCTGCTCCCGCGTCAGCGTATCGGCCAGCTCGGTCGACGTCGTCCCGCCCTCCCCCGCTCGTGCCTCGAGCCTCACCGGATCGAACTCCGCCGTCTGAATCGCCGCGGCGACGAGCCCGAACGCGCGGACGGCGTCGCGGAACGTCGACGACACGAGCGGCTGAAGATCGTCCTCGGTGTCGACGATGTCGCCGAAGGGCGTGTTGTGGACAGTGCTGATGATGGCCTGCGCCTGGCCGAGCGCCTTGCTGCCGATGGCACGCGCGTGCTCGATGGCCACCGGATTGCGCTTCTGCGGCATGATGCTGCTCGCCTGCACGAAGCCGTCGCCGAAGCGGACGTAGCTGAACTCGAGCGTGCCCCAGAGCAGCAGGTCCTGGACGAAGCGGCCGAGACCGGTCACCGCGACCGACGTCGCCGAGACGCTCTCGAGCAGGTAGTCCACCGTGGCAATGCTGCCGTAGGTGTTGCCGGTCGGGCCCTCGAAGCCCAGCAGCCGGCTCGTCTGGTCGCGGTCGATGGGAAATCCCGTGCCTGTGATCGCGCACGATCCAAGGGGATTCCGATTCGTCGTCTGGTAGGCGGCGCGGAGCCGCGTGGCATCGCGCTCGACCTGCTCGATCACACCCAGCAGGTAGTGCGCGACGGTGCTCGGCTGGGCGGGCTGTGTGTGGGTGTGGACGGCAAAGACGGTCTCGCGGTGCTTCTGCGCGAGATCGATGAGCCCGTCGCGCAGCGCAAGCGTCCCCTCGTACAGCGACAGGATGAACTCCCGCTGCCGCATCCTGTACATCGTCATGTCGATGTCGTTGCGGCTGCGCGCGGTGTGGAGGCGGCCGGCGACGTCCTCACCGCACGCCTGGATGAGCAGACCCTCGACGTAGAAGAACAAGTCCTCGTAGCCGGCATCGAACTTGGCTCGCTTCACTTCTTCGATGACAACACCGTCGAGCCCCTCGCGCAGGCGCCGGGCGTCGAATGGCCCGATGATGGTGCGATCCGCGAGCATCACCAGGTGCGCGTAGTGAATCGCCATCAACGGCGCGAGGAACAGGCGCTTGGCGTCCTCGAAGTTCTCGTTCAGGACGTAGGCGATGTACTCGGGAGCGAAGCGCACGGGCACAGTATAGAAGGTGCGCGGGGTGCGTGGGGTGCGCGAGGTGCGAAGGGTGCGAAGGGTGCGAAGGGTGCGGAGATAGCGTGCTACGCTGGATCCTTTGCCATGATTTCATTTTCCAGAATCAGCAAACAGTACGGTCGCCAGGTCTTGTTCGTCGATGCCTCGTTCCAGCTCAACTCTGGCGACAAAGTGGGACTGGTGGGCCCGAACGGATCCGGCAAGACGACGCTGTTCCGGATGATCGTCGGCGAGGAAGCACCGGACGAGGGCGACGTGTCGGTGCCGAAGCGGCTGTCGGTCGGCTACTTCCGGCAGGACGTCGAGGAGATGCGCGGCCGGTCGGTCGTCGATGAAGTGATCGCCGGCAGCGGGCGGCTGGGCGATCTGCATCACGAGCTGGAGTCGCTCCAGCACTCGATGGCGGATCCGGACCAGGCCGGCGCGATGGACACGATCCTCGCGCGTTTCGGCGAGGTGCAGGAAGAGTACGAGCACCTCGGCGGCTACGCGCTCGAGAGCCAGGCGCGCGAGATCCTGCACGGGCTGGGCTTCGAGGACGAGCGGATCGACGGCGACGTCGGCCACCTCTCGGGCGGCTGGAAGATGCGCGTCGCCATGGCGCGAGCGATGCTCGGCCAGCCCGAGGTGCTGCTGATGGACGAGCCGACGAACCACCTGGACATCGAGTCGATCCTCTGGCTGGAGTCGTTTCTCAGGGCGCGCACGGGCGCCCTGCTGATGACCTCGCACGACCGCGAGTTCATGAACCGGATCGTCACGAAGGTCGCCGAGATCGACGGCGGCGAAATCACGACCTACTCGGGCAACTACGACTTCTACGAGCGCGAGCGCGCGATCCGTGAGGCTAACCGCGAGGCCGCCTACGCGCGGCAGCAGGCGATGCTGGCCAAGGAGCAGCGCTTCATCGAGCGCTTCTCGGCGCACGCGGCCAAGGCGGCGCAGGTGCAGAGCCGGGTGAAGGCGCTCGAGAAGATCGAGAAGATCGAGCTGCCGAAGAAGCGTCAGGCGGTCGCCTTCGACTTCCGGACGCCGCCGAGGTCGGGCGATCAGGTCGTCGTGCTCGAATCGGTGTCCAAGGCCTTCGGTAGGCGGGTGCTCTACGACGGTTTGAACCTGACCATCCGGCGTGGGGAGCGGTGGGCCGTGATGGGCCGGAATGGCGCCGGCAAGACGACGCTGCTGAAGATGATCGCCGGAACGCTCCCGCCGGACGCCGGATCGGTGCAGCCCGGAGCGAGCCTGAAGATGGGCTACTTCGCGCAGCAGGCGCTCGACTTGCTGAACCCGGACATCACCGTATTCGAGCAGCTGCAGCACGACTACCCGCACGAGTCGACGGGGATGCTGCGAAACCTGCTGGGAGCGTTCCAGTTCTCGGGCGACGAGATCGACAAGAAGATCCGCGTCCTCTCGGGCGGCGAGCGGTCGCGGCTCGTCATGGCGCGGATGCTGCTCGACCCGCCGAACTTCCTCGTCCTCGACGAGCCGACGAACCACCTGGACCTGGCGACCAAGGAGATGCTGGTCGCGGCGCTGAAGGACTACGACGGCACGATGATCTTCGTCTCACACGACCGCACCTTCCTGCGAGGGCTCAGCAATCGCGTGCTGGAGCTGGGCGGCGAGTCAGGTGTGGATGCGGATCCGCACGCGTATTCTGGGTCGTACGTCGAGTACGTCGCGCGAACCGGCCACGAAGCGCCGGGCGTGCACAGCTAACACCTCCGCCTGCACCTGCCCCTGCACCTGTGGAGCAGAACTTCAGTTCTGCGCTTCACGTTCACGTGCTCTGTCCCTGAAGCACAGGACTAAAGTCCTGTGCCACTGGTGTCTGCTCTCTACCCCTGTCCGGCGCCACACGACGCGCGCACGAGCAGGTGCGGTTCAACGATGACGCGCGAGGGGGGCGTGGTTGGGTCGGCCAGCTGCTGAAGCAGCAGCTCGGCGGCGCGCGTGCCCATCTCGTGGCGCGACCACGTCACGGTGGTGAGCGGGACGCGCAGCATGTCGCCGTGGATGATGTTGCCGGCGCCGACGATCGCGATGTCCTCGGGAATGCGCAGCCCGGCGTCCCAGACCGCCTTCATCGCGCCTATGGCCATGGGGTCGTTGGCGACGAACACCGCGCTCGGGCGGGGCGACCGCTGGAGCAGCACCCGCATGGCGGCCTCGCCATCCGCCTGCAGGAACGTGCCCTCGGCAACGAGCGAATCGTCGAACGCGAGGCCGTGCGCGGAGAGCGCGTCGCGATAGCCCTCGTACCTCCGCCGCGCGTGGATGATCGCGGGGCCGGCGATGTGGCCGAGCCGCGTGTGGCCGAGCGCGATCAAATGCTCGGTCGCCAGACGCCCCACCTGCCGATCGTCGGTGAGCACGCGGTGGCACGCTATCGCCGGGTGATCGTCCCGATCCATCATCACCAGGGCCACGCCGCGCTTCATCATCGTCGCCAGGTGATCCTCGTTGTCCGTGGCGTGCGCGGGCGCGACGACCAGGCCGTCCACGCGCCGCTCGGCCAGCGCCTCCAGCTCGGATCGTTCCTTCTCCGCATTCTCGCTCGACGCGCACAGCAGGAGCCGGTAGCCCTTCGGCGCGACCACGGCGTCCATTGCCGCGAGGATCTCGACGAAGAACGAGTGCATGAGATCCGGAATGACGACGCCGATCGTGGACGTGCGGCTGAGCGTGAGGCTTCGCGCGACGGCGTTCGGGCGGTAGCCGTGGTCAGCGATGTAGGCAAGCACGCGCGCGCGCGTAACATCGCCGATGTCCGGCGCCTTGTTCAGCACTTTCGAGACGGTGGTCACCGACACCCCCAACTCCGCCGCGATCTGCTTCATGGTGGGGGGCGGCATCGTCGTTACTTTGAGGTGTCGGCCGGCGCGTGCCCGAGCCACATCGCCAGCCTCGTCTGCGCCGCGGACCCGGCGCCGGGATCGGCTTCCAGACGCCAGCCGGCCGCGGGCTCTTCCGCAAATGTCACGTCGAGCGTCTTGATTTGCTCGCGGTGCGCGACGAGCAGCTGCACGGTGTCGCCAGGCTTCCACGCCGCAAGGCGCGCGTCCCACTGCTCGGGACGAACACGATACCCGCCGATCGCGAGGATCTCGTCCTCCACGTTCACGCCGGCCTTCTCGGCCGGCGTGCCGCGGCGGACCTGTGAGACGACGAGGCGGCCGCCATCGTTGCGGAGCGTGCCGGCCATGGCGAGGCCGAGCCAGGGCCGCGGAGGCTGAGGCGTCTCGGTGCGCACCCGCAGCCCGAGCCACGAGAGCGACGAGTAGTCCAGCTCCTCGGTGCCGTCGAGCGCTCGCGCGAGCCACGACGACAGGTCGCGGCCGGCCACTTCCGAGATCACCGCCCGGAACTCCTCCGACGTGTAGCCGCGCGCGCCCGAGTACCGCTGCCACGCGAGCCGCATCACATCGTCCAGCGAACGCGCGTCGTTCGTGAGCCGCCGGATCTCGGCGTCGAGCAGCATCCCGATCACCGCGCCCTTCGTGTAATAGCTGATCGACACGTTCGGCGAGTTCTCGTCCGGCCGGTAGTAGCGGATCCAGGCGTCGGCCGATGCCTGCTCGACAGGGGTCACGAGCCGTCCCGGCGTGCTCTGCAGCTCCGCGATCGCAGTCCCCATTTCCCCCAGGCACTCGTCACGCGCGATCACGCCGGCCCGCGCCGACAGCAGCGTGCCGTAGTAGTCGGTGAGCCCCTCGGCGGCCCACAACATGCGCGTCACGTTCTCGCGCTCGTAGTCGAAGGGGCCGAGCTCCACGGGCCGCAGCCGCTTCACGTTCCACGCGTGAAAGAACTCGTGCGTGAGCGTGGTGATCCAGTCGACGTAGCCGCGCCTGGAGGTGATGGCCCAGCGGCTCGTCATCAGCGTGCACGCCGCCTTGTGCTCGACGGCGCCGCTCGCCTGCGTGATCAGGTTGAAGAAGACGTATCGATCGTACGGGACCGTGCCCCAGAAGGCCGCGACGGTCTCGACGACCTTCTGGACGTCGGCCGCCGACTTCCTGCCGTCCCAGACGCCGCCTTCGCCGATGTTCACGAGCAGGTGCGGCTTGCCCTGGACGGTGAACTCGTACACCGCCGGGTTGCCGGCGACGATGGGGGAATCGACGAGGGTGTCGAAGTCGGCCGCGAGATAGTGATTGGCAGTACCTCCCGGCGCGGACGCCATCGGCGTGATCGACGTCTTCCAGGCGGCGGGCAGCTCGACGACCACCTCGTGCGGGCGCGGCGCGGCGTCGCCGGCGAGCGAGAGGAACGTCGCGGCGCCGTTGAGCAGCGCGAAGTCGGCATCGATGAAGTTGTTGCGCACGCTCATCTCGCGGCCGTAGACGCGGTAGCGCACCGTGACCGATGAGGCGCCGTTGGTCTGCACGCGCCACCGGTTCTTCGCCGTCTTCGCGACGGCCAGGCGCACGGAGCCTGCGTGCGCCTCGACGGCTTCCACGTTCCGCGAGTACTCGCGCACGAGGTAAGAGCCGGGTGTCCACACCGGCATGAAGAGGTCCACCGAGACCCGGCGCCCGGTGGGCACCTCGGCCTCGACCTCGACATAGTGGGTCGACGGATCGGGAAACCGCAGCGTGTAGGCGATCGGCTCCGCCGACGCGGGTGCGGGGCGGGCCTGGCCGGCCGCGTTCGACGAAGTGACCATGATCAGAAGGTAGAGGAACGAGAAGAAGCCGACGCGTCGCATCGGCCCCCATGTTAGCTGCGGCTCCACGTCAGTCGGTCAACACGATCGTCGTCGTCCGCTCGACCTTGTTGTCGCCCACGAACAGAACGACCTTGAACTCGTACGTGCCCGCCGGGATGGCCGCCGACGGCAGGCGCGTGACCTGCAACAGGCGCCCATCGGCGCCTGGCTTGTCGAGCGGCATCGGGATCTCGGCGAGCTTCTGACCGCCCTGCAGAACCTGCAGCGTCGCCGTGGGCATCTTTTCACCGGCGTTGATCACGAGCGGTAGCGCGAGATCCAGCTCCGGCTTCTTCGCCTTGCTGAGCGGCTCGCCGAACGACGGGTACAACAGCAGGCCGTTGGCCACCAGTGGGTGATTGGCCATCGCCGTGTCGGTGGCCGCGATCTTCTCGAACCTCGAGACCAGGAACAAGTCACCGACGGTGACGTTTCCCGCACTCGGGACCGTGACGGTGGACGCCGCCACGCTCGCCTTCGATCCGGTGGCATCGTAGACGACGCTGGAGACGTCGTACTTGCCGGCCTGGAGCTCGGGCGTCCGGAAGAACAGCAGCGCCCCGGACTTCACCTGCGCCAACTGATCGAGCTTGCCGGTCATCTTGTATTCCTGGCTCTGCTTGCGCATCGCCGGACCGGAGAGGCTCGCGATGACCACGGCATCGCCGGCATAAGTCCCCGTCTTCGCATCCTCGGTGAAGGTCAGCGACGACGCCGCGACGCCAATCATCACTGCCGTCAGGCCGGCGTGCCCGGGCATCGGCACGGCGAGCGCGCGCGTCTGAATCGGGAAGGCCGTCGGCCGCGGGCTCGCGTTCATTGCGGCAATCGCCGGCGCCTCGTACGTCAGCACGGGCGCGCCCATGTCCGCCGGCACGGCCAGGTAGCCGGGCCGCGCGCGCGCTTCGAGCCCCGGCCGCTTCACCTTCACCTCGATCCTGCGGAACGTGCCGTCGAGCGCGGGATTGGTGGAGACGTAGCCGAGCATGTAGTAGTTGCGGCGATCCTCGTCGATCTTCTCGACGCCCTTGTCGAGCGCGTTCGTGCCCTGGATCAGCATCCCGCCCGTCTGCGCTGAGAGCATCGTGAGGCCCGCCTCCGGGCTCGATCGGAGCATCGCCTCGTTCTGCTCGAGACCCTCTGTGTACTTGGTGTTGGGGTCGCGTTCGGTGCCGGCTACCGCCGCCTGCGTGAGCTCTTTGAGCTGCGCTGACGTCTGCTCCTGTTGGCTGTGCACGCGCAACCCGGCGGCGTCGAGCGTGTAGATGCTCACGTTGCGGCGATTGGCCGAGGCAATGACCGACCGGAAGCGCGGCTCGACGGCGGGCGGAATGACCAGGCCCTCGCAGAAGTACAGCACCGACTTGCGGCCTGGCAGCGTGCCGAGCGAATCGACGAGCGCGAGCAAGGCGTCCATCGACGCGTGACCCTGCACCTGGGCCAGCAGGTCGTTGTAGCTCTGGTCCATCCTCGTCACGGCTGCGACGACTGCCGCCTGCTGGCCGGCACTGCCCATCGCCCCCTGGTCCGTCGCCGCGCCGTTCGCCGTGGGCGCGGTCCCGCCGCCACCGCCTCCGGGCGGGCTGCCCGCCGACTCGGCACCGGCCACGGCCGGTCCCGGCGAACTGATGCCGGCCCTTGCCGCGAGGCCGCCACCCTCTTTTCCGGTCTGGGTCGTCGCCGCCTGGGCAGCCTGCTCGATGGCCGCATCGAGCTTCTGCGCGTTCGTCGTGTAGGTCGTCATGGTCCGCAGCGCCTGATCGACGACGAAGACGCCCGTCAGTTCGTCGGGCCTCCTGTTCTTGAGGAACGCCTGAGACGCCTTGTATGCGAGGCCGCGGCCTTCCGGTGAGAGCCGGTCGTAGGCCAGCGCGACAATCGCCGGCGTCGAGGCTGCCGGCTTCGCGGGCGTCGGGCCGCTCACCGTGGTGGTGCCGCCGGAGCTGGCGGTGTCCGCCACCATGCGGCGCTCGAAGCTGACGACTTCCTGAGGCTTGCCGTCCTCGGTGATCGCGAAGTCCTCGGCGTTCAGGTCCATCACGGGGCCCTTCTTGTCGCGGACGACGACATCCACGAGGACGCCGGCAGACGCCGCCGTGAAGCGGCCAGCCTGGGACGCGGGGGCGGCTGGCGCCTGCTGTCTGGCAAAGAGCCCGGTGGAAGCGGTGATGACCGCCAGTGCCAGGGTGACCTTCAAACGCCGCTGCATGATGTCCTCCAGAAACGCCTATCTAATCACAGAAAATTCCGCGGAGCGGATCTCTCGCTGATCGCCTTCCGAAACGGTCACCTGCAGGTCGTAGCTCCCGGGAGGGAGCGTTTCGATGGGCAAGTGGCCCAGCGCGACGAGCCGGCCATCCCGATCCATCGGGCCTAGCGTCACCGCCGATTCCGCGAGCAGCTGGTTCCTGGCCAGGAGCCGGAGCACGGCGCCTGGCGCCGGCCCGCGGGTGTCGACGACCATCGGCAGGGCAAACGACAGGTTGCGCTGACTGGACTTGCTGATGGGATCGCCGAACAGCGGATAGAAAAGCTGCCCCTTCCAGGCGAGTGGGTTGGCCGCGATGCTCTTGCCCTTCGGCGCCGTCTCGCTGCGGCCCACGAGGATCAGGTCGCCAACGATCGGGCGCGCGCCCTCCGGCACGTCCACCACCGAGCGCGCGACGCTCGTCCGCGCGCCTTCGTCGTCGCGTACTGCCCACTCGACGATGTGGGTGCCCGAGGGCAGATCGGGCGCCGCAAAAAACAGGATCTGCTTCGTCTTCGCCTCCGCGAGCTTGTCCACGTCGCCCGAGAGGTTGTAGTGCTCGCTCTTCGTGTTGAGAACCTCACCGCCCTTCGACGTCACCCGCGTGAGGATCGTCAACTGACCTCGGTAGCGGGCCGAAGCGGCGTCCTGCGTATACGTCAGCATCGAGGCATCGATGACTGCGACGAGTGAGACGACACCCGGCTGGCCCGGCATCGGCGTGCTGAAGGCCTGCAGCCGAAACGGAAAGGCCGTCGGCATGGGGTGCGCCGAGAGGGCCGCGAGCGCCGGGGCCTCGTAGTCTCGCGACGTGAGGACGTTGACGGTCGTGGAGGCGACGTAGCCCGGACGCGCACGCACCGTGACGCCCGGGCGCCGGACCTTGACGCTGATGGATCGGTACGAGTTGTCGAGCGCCGGGTTGCTCGACGAGTACGCGAGCATGTAGTAGTAGCGGCGATCCTCGTTCACCTTCTGAAAGGCGCCGTTCAGGTTGTTCGTGTCGCTGATGTACTGGCCACCGGTGGAGCTGGCCAGCTCCGCGAGGCCATGTGTGGAGCCGCCAAGCAACGTCTCGAGCCTGGCTTCCATGCCGTCTCGAGATTGACCAACGGAGTATTCCTCGCCGAACTGCGGCCGGATGCTCCTGCCCATTGCCGCCTGCTGGCTCTGCACGCGCAGGCCCATCGCATCGAACGTGTAGAACGCGACATTGTGGCGGTTGGCCTCGTCCTGCAGGCGATGCCAGCGATCGATCGATCCGTTGGTGATCGAGAGCCCCTCTGAAAACAGCACCACGGTTTTGCGCCCCTCGAGCGGCGCGAGCAGCCGGACAAGGCCGCGAAGCGAATCGGTACCGGCATTTGCCTGCAGTTCCTTGTCGATATAGTGCTGCCCGGCGTCCAGCGCGGCGAGCATCGCCGCAAACGCCGCGTCGGCATTGCCCGATCCTGCATCCGCGCCGGTGGCTGGCGGCGTCGGCGTCGTCGGCGTGCCGGATTCCTCCGCGCCGGCGGTGGGCGACGTCTCCGGCTGCGGCGCGAGCGCGTTGACCAGGGCGCCGGTCATGCGAGACGTGCCTGGCTTCGGGTGCTCGAGCGCCGCCTGGAACCCGGCATTGAGCGCGACGGTGTTGTTCGTGAAGGGCACGATCCGTCGCAGAGACTGATCGATCGCGAACACGCCCGCGTAGTCCCCCGGTTTCATGTCGTCGAGCAGCGAGCGCGCCGCTTTCCAGGCCGCGAGGCGCGATTCCTCGGACAGCCAGTCGAACACCAGCGCCACGACGGTCTGGCCGCTGGTCGGCGGCGGGGCGTTGGGGGCGTTGGGGACGTTGGAGACGTTGGGGACGTTGGAGACGTTGGGGGCGTTGGAGACGTTGGGGGCGTTGGGGGCGTTGGGGGCGTTGGGCACGTTAAGCGACGGGGTCCCCGCGCTCACGGCGTCAAGGCTGATCAACTTCTGCCGGACGCCGTCTTCCAACACGTCGAAGTCGGCGGCGGTGAGCCCCAGCACCGGCGCGCCCTTCCTGTCGCGGACGACGACGTCCACGAGGACAGCCGCCGTCTGCGATGTGAACTTCGGCGCGTCCTTCGACTGGCCGGCCTGACGCGCGGCAGGCGCCGCAGCTCCTGCTAGCAGGAGAACGAGCACGAGCGTGAGGCGACGGAAGGACATGAAATCCAAGAATACGCGCTGACACCAGTGGAGCAGAACTTTAGTTCTGCTCATCAGTCCACGATCGTCAGTGGCGCCATCCGCGTGCGCTGGTCGGGGCCGGTGCCGATGGTCAGCTGCAGCTGGTACTTTCCCGCCGGCACCTGCGCAAGCGGCATGCGGCCGACAGCGAACAGCCGGCCGGTCACGTCGGCTATTCCGAGCGCGCCGAGCGCCTTGGTCGCGATCACCTGACCGTCCGCCACGAGGCCCAGCGTCGCCATCGGCGCCAGCTGGTTCGGCTCGAGCGACAGCGGGACCGCAAAGGTGATCTCCTCCCGCTCGCTGCGATGAATCACCGGTTGCAGCACAGGCTTGAGCAACATGCCGCCGACAACCATCGGGTTGCCCTTCACCTGGTTCGCGAGCTCGTCGGACTCGATCTTCTCGGCGTGGTCGATGATCAGGAGGTTGCCGATGGCCGGGACCGTGGCCGGATGAATCGTGAGCGGCGCGCTCGCGACGCTCGCCCGCTCACCAACGTTGTCGTACACCGCGGCATCCACGCGATACGCGCCCGGCGCGAGCTCCGGGAACCTGGTGAACGTCAACTGCTTCGCTCTCGTCGTCTCGATCTCGGCGTACTCGCCGCGCAGGCGGTATTGCTGACTGAGCTTCTGGATGGCGACGCCCTTGTCGTCCTGGATGCGGAGCACGACGACCGCTCCGCCCGCGAAGGTGTTCGCCTGCTGGTTGGCGAGCAATGCCAGGCCGCGGCCCGGGATGGAGACGTTGATGACGGTACGTCCTGGATGTCCGGGCTCGGGCACGTGCGCCGGCACGAGCTGGACGTCGAAGTTGGACGGCGGTGTGGGCTGGTTCAGGGCGCTGAGCGCCGGCGCCTCGAAATCGTTCACGGGGCCGGCGTCGCCCATCGGCGATGCGACGTAACCCGTGCGGTTGCGCACGTACATCCCGGCCTTCTTCACCTTCACCGAGATGCGATGGAACTTGCCGTCGAGCGTCGGGTTCGTCGACGAGTAGCTGAGCAGGTAGTAGTTGCGGCGGTCGTCGTTGATGCGGCCGATGCCGTTCTCGAGATCGTTGGTGTTGTTGACGAGCAACCCGCCGGTCTGCTCCGCGAGGATGCCGAGCGACACCGCCGGGTCCTGCTTGAGCGTGCGCTCGTTGTCCTCGAGCGACTGGAGGTAATGGTCGCCGCGCGGCACGTCGCCGACGCCCTGCGCGCCGTACTGCGTGATGGCGTACGACGTGGACGCCTGATCGCTGTGCACGCGGAGGCCGGCTGCGTCCACAGTGTAGACGGTGACGTTGGAACGGTTCGCCGTGTAGATGATCGAGCGGTACTTCGGCTCGACGGATGGTGGAATGGTCAGGCCTTCGCAGAAGTAGATGACGGCCTTGCGGCCGGGCACCTGGCTCATCGAATCCACCAGTGCCAGCAACGAGTCGATCGCGGCGTGGCCCTGCATCTCGTAGAGCATGTCGCGGTAGCTGTTCTCCATGCGCAGGATCATCTGCGCGACCGCGCGCTCCCCGGGATCCGTGATTTTGGCGAGCGGATCGGTGCCCGGCTCCATGCCGGCGAAGCGGCCCTGGTCTTCGGCGCCAGCGACAAACGGCGTCTCAGGCGTCACCGTATACCTCTCCGCCATCGTCCTTTCATGGGCGAGTTGTGTGGTCGCCGTCTCCGCCGCTTGGTCAACTGCCGCCGACAGCTTGACCGGATCCGTCGTGTACGGCGCGAGCGTCCTCAGCGCCTGATCGACGATGAAGACGCCGGCGAGCTCGTCGGCCTGCTTGTTCTGCACGAACCGCTTCGCGGCGCGATACGCGAGCATCCGTCCTTCCGGCGACAGCCGATCGAAGGCGATCGCCGTGACCGACGGGCCACGCCCGCTCGTGCGGGACGCCCGATTCTGGCCGCCGAGCCCCAGCTCCGCCGCGGCGTCTTCCGCGGTGGCGTTCGGGTTGGGCGCGTGGCGATCGAAGGTGAGAATCGCCTGCGGGACGCCGTCTTCGAAGAGCTCGAAATCGGATTGCGCCAGCGTCGTGACGGGACGGCCCTTCTTGTCCACGACGGTGACGTCGACGACGACGGCTTCGGTGCGGGCGCCGAAGCGAGCGGCCTGGTCAGGCGTCGCCTGCGCGGCGGGGCGCCCCGCGATCCCCAGCACAGCCAGGGGCGCGAGCAGCAGAGACAGTGGGAGAGCGGCGCGAGGATTCATAGGCCCGACGGCCGAATCGGGCAGGCGTTGGCAGAGGGCACGTTAGCGCAGGGAGGGCGCAAGCGCAAGGGTACTGCACTTGTGGAGCAGAACTTCAGTTCTGCTCATCAGTGACATCCTTGCCGTCAATGTCGCAGCCGTCAATGTCGCTGAACTGCCAGCGTCGCTGACCTGTCAGTGCCCCTGAAGCACAGGACTGAAGTCCTGTGCCACAGGTGTCGCGGACCTCAGTCCACCACTGTCAGGGGAGCGGTTCTGATGCGCGCGTCGATGCCGGACCCGATGGTGATCTGCAGCCGGTACTTGCCCGGCGGGATCTTGGCGAGCGGCACGCGGCCGATCGCGAGCAGCC
>Ga0207701_10001377_pt1 | contig 25630 bp, 20 predicted proteins | sample KBSSwiSSwithPhiX_FD_184294 | JGI IMG/M metagenome (GOLD analysis project Ga0207701, IMG submission 184294) | Switchgrass rhizosphere bulk soil microbial communities from Kellogg Biological Station, Michigan, USA, with PhiX - S5 (SPAdes) (version 2) | ecosystem: Environmental > Terrestrial >... | reverse complement strand
ACTTCCTCGCGCTGGCTGTCGCGCACGTCGGCGAGCTGGCCGAGCGTCACGGCGCTCGTGTTGGCGCTGCCGCCCCGGCGCGCGACGATGATTCGCTCGAACTGTTCGGGCGAACGGATCTTTCCCTTCACCTGCACCAACCGCTCGGTCTTCTCGGAGACGAGGGCGCCCGCGGGCGCGTCCTGGTTCTCCGCGCGGATCGCGGCGATGATCTGGTCGATGCCCACGCCGTAGGCGGCCATCATCTCGGGCTTCGGAGCCTGGTTGTCGCAAGCCGATCCGCAGGGCGGCAGCTACACCCAGGAACGGCTCGACGGCGCGATCCACGGCGTCGAGATCGGAGGCACCGGGTTTCGTTTCGACGGCGCCTTCTCGGCCATCCGCTGGAACCAGCCGCTGGCGGTGGAGCGCTTTCGCGCCGGCACCCCGAACCAGTTCTACCTCTGGGAGGCCGAGGCCTCGCGGCGCCAGCAGCTGGAGGGAACCACCGTCGCCGTCGGCAGGCTGTGGCCATTTCACGCGCCGGGCCTGACGCTGCTGGATGGCGTCCAGCTGGGCCGCCAGAACCAGGCCCACACCGCCGAGGGGGGACTTTACGGCGGGCTGATCCCATCCGCCGCCAGCCTGGCCCCTTCCTTCGACATCTGGGCGGCGGGCCTGTACGGCGCGCTCACCCAGGTGGGCAGCAAGGCGTCGGCGATCCGCCTGGGCCGGCAAGAGGCGCGCGTGGGCGTGTGGCATGGGGCGGACACCGGCCTGGTGTCTGAGCTGGACGCGCTGACCCAGGTGTGGATTGGCCCGCTGACGGCGGGTGGCGGGGGCCGCCTGCGCTGGGCGCCGGAGGTCGATCGCGGCCGGCCGGTGATCGAGCGCGCCTACCTGGACTTCGGCGCGCAGCCGTCCCTGAACACCCGCGCCGGATTGCACCTGCGCTACGTCGGGGCCACCTTGCTGCCCGACGCGCCCCTGCGCGCCGAGATACCGCTGCAGGGCGGGCAGCTGCATGCGCTGGCCGATGCGCAGCTGGTCCTGTCGCCGCGCCTGGCGCTGGCCGCCAGCGCGGGCGCGCATCGCGAGGGCGACACCGGCCTGCACCAGATCCACGGCGGCGCCGAGGCGCGCTTCCCGCGGCTGTTCGGCGACGCCGGGGGCCTGTGGGTCGGCGCCGAGGTCGAGCAGGGCTGGATGCAGGGCGAGAGCCTTTACGTCCAGTGGGTCGGCCGCTTCGCCGAGCGCGTTCAGGTGCTGGCGCGGGCCTCCGCCAACGGCACGCGCTTCGAGACGCCGGCGGCGGTCTGGAACCTTCACGAGCTGGGCGGCACGCTCAACGTCGACGGCGCCCTGGCGTCCTGGCTGCGCCTGCGCGCCTGGTCGCTGCTGCGCGCGCCGATCCTGGTGCAGGGCGAGATCGCGCCCAGCGTCTCCTTCGGCGCCGTCGCCGGCCTCAGCCTGGTCGGCGCCATCTAGCAGCCGGTGTTCAAAATCGAGGCTAGCTGGGGGCCTTCAACGGAAGTTGCGGCTCCAGATGCTGCTCTCGGTTCCATCGGACTGAGCCCAAACCGCCAGGGCATTGCCAGACGGGTCGAACGCGATCTGGGGGAAGACCGCGTACCGGCTATCGTCAGCCTCGAGCAGGGTGGCGGTTCCCCAGCCTGAAGCCGGGACGAAGCGATTGACCCAGATGTTCTCCCGCGTGGCCCCCGACTGCTGCCAGACGGCAAGGGCGTTGCCGGCGGGGTCGACGGCTACCGCCGCATTGGATGGAAACCCCTCGTCGGCCTGGACGCGCGTCGGAGCACCCCAGCCGGAGCCGGGCACGAACCGGGCCGACCAGAGGCTGAAAATTCCCCCGGTTCCCTGGACCCAGACCGCGATGGCTTGACCCGAGGAATCGACCGCCACGCTGGCCGAGGATGCCGAGCCCGATGAAGCATCGATCTGGGTCGCGGTCTCCCATCCGGTAGCCGGAACGTAGCGGTTCGCCCATACGTGGCCAAAGACCGCGTCGGCCTGGAACCAGACCACGGTGACGTTGCCGGCGCCGTCGACCGCGATCTGCGGCGTGTCCGATTCGCCGGTGTGGGCGGTCTCGACCAGACTCGCGCTGGTCCAGCCCGATCCGGTCACGAACCGGCTGAACCAGAGGCTGGACCGGCTGTTGGCGTTCTGCGACCAGACCGCGGTGACGGCGCCGGCGCTGTCGCTCACGACACGCGGCGCATACCCGGCCAGGCCATCGGCGTCGGTTCCCAGGATGACCGGGGTGCCCCAGCCCACGCCCGGAATGAACCGGTTGGCCCGGGTGTGATGGTTGATGCCCTCGAACTGGCTCCAGACGGCGGTAGCGCTACCGGAACGATCGACGGTGACCCGGGCATCACTGCCGCGCGCGTCGGCTGGTTCTCCCAGCAGGCCCACGGTGCCCCAGCCGGCACCGGGAACGAAGCGATTGCCGCCGATCAAGAAATCGGACGAGCCCATCTGAGCCCCGTGCCAGACAGCCGTGGCATTGCCCGAGGGATCGACCGCCACCTGAGGGTACTGCAAGGAACCGGTGTCATCGGTCTCGATGAGAGTCGGTGTTCCCCAGGTACAACAGGAGACGAACCGATTGGCCCAGATGTCGTCGCGGTCGGCGTTCCGTTGAAACCACACGACCATGGCGTTGCCGGATTCATCGACAGCGACCTGCGGACCGAAGGCATCGCCGGAGTTGTTCTCGACCAGCTGGGCCGTACCCCATCCGCCCTCGCGGACGGTGAAGGTCCACGACCGCGAAGACGCCAGCGGGCAGCCCCCCTCATCCGTCGCGCCGGTGGTGACCGTCGCGGTGTAGGTCCCCAACAGGGCGAGGGACCGCTGCGGACGGAAGGTCGCCAGGCGGGTGGTCACCTCGTAGGTGACTGTCCCAGCGATGCCGACCCCGTCGCGGGAGACCATGAAGGTGTCGCCATTCAGCGTGCCGGGCGCCATCGCCCGAGAAAAGCTGGCTTGAATCGGTGTCCCCGGATCGTGCCCCGTCGCTTGGTTGTCGGGACTGGTGGCGACCACCGTCGCTGGCGCCATGCCGACTGCCGATCCGTCGGAGGCACAATGACCGGCGCGGCCTCCGCTCCCCACGTCGCCGCCCCCATGGCCACGACCCCCGTGGTCACCAAGCCTGTCGATGAGGCGCTCGATGTCATCGCGGCCACACGCCGACACCATCGCGCAAAGAAACAGCGCCAGAACTCCCATCAAACGCGAAACGAATCCTGTCTCCATGACGCCTCCCCATCGCCCGCATCCCTCTGGAAAAGCGCCAGAGCAGAGATTCAGCGCGAGTCTTCGAAAACGTAAGGCGGCGCCCGCCGCATACAAGGTGGTGCCCACGGCAAGACCTCATGGCCTCGGGTGCGGCTTGGCTAAGCGGCGGCTCCCGAGTTAGGAATGTCCCCGTGGGAGCTCAGTGGAAGCAGAAAGGCCGGATGGCCGCCGCCGACGCCAAGGGGCGAGTCTTCACCAAGCTGGCCAAGGAGATCATGATCGCAGCGCGCAACGGCGCCGAGGTCGACATGAACCCCCGGCTGAGGTTGGCCGTGGAGGCGGCCAAGAAGGCATCGATGCCGCGCGACACGCTCGAGCGGGCCATCAAGAAGGGGGCCGGCCTGCTGGACGAGAACGTCAACTACGAGACCGTGGTCTACGAAGGGTTCGCGCCCCATCAGGTGCCGGTGATGGTCGAGTGCCTGACCGAGAACAAGAACCGGACCGCGACCAACGTGCGGGTGCTTTTCCGCAAGGGGCAGCTGGCCTCGTCGGGCGCGGTGTCGTGGGATTTCTCGCACGTCGGCATCATCGAGGCGGCGCCGCCGTCCGCGACGCTGGACGCCGAGACCGCGGCCATCGAGGCCGGCGCCCAGGAGGTCGAGCCGGCGGAGGAAGGCGGCTTCCGTTTCTACACCGACGCCCCCGACCTGGACGTGGTCAACCGGGCCCTGGCCGCGCAGGGGTGGACGGTCAGCTCGGCGCTGCTCGGCTGGCGACCGAAGAACCCGGTCTCGCTGCAGGGCGCGGCGCGGGCCGAGGTGGAGTCCTTCCTGGCGGCCCTCGACGACGACGACGACGTCCAGCGGATCTACGCCGGCCTGGCCGACGGCTGACAGCCTGAAGGGCCTCCTAGGGACCGACCGCGGGTTGCAGCGGGGGCTGGTGGGTGGTCATCGAGGGGAGGTACTGGCCGGGGGTGGCGGTGAACGCCTTCTTGCACTGCTCCGAACAGAACCGCAGGGTGAGACCGTCGACCTCGGCCGTCTCGGTGCCGGCCTCCACCGCCATCCCGCACACCGGATCGCGGTGGGAGACCCACGCCAGCGAGCGCCCCCGGCTGGCGCCGATCGCCAGCCGCCGCATCAAGGACAGCTCGTCCAGCAACATGCGCGGGATCAGGAAGTGCCGCCGCACCCGCTCGCGGCCAGCCGCGCCCAGCTGGCGGGCGTGATCCGGGTCCGACAACAGCTTCACCATCGCCTGGGCGCACTCGTCGACGCTGTCCACCAGCAGGCCGCCCGTGCCGTCGGCCATCTGCAGCGGGATCCCGCCGGCGCGGCCCGCGACCACCGGCGTCCCTTTCCACAGCGCCTCCGCCACCACCAGGCCGAACCCCTCGCGCAGGGACTTCTGGATGACGACCTTCGACAGCGCCTGGAAGGCGTTCACCTCGACGTTGCCGACGCCGACCAGGTTGGTGAAGACATGCACCTGCCGATCGCCGGCGATCTCCTTGCGGATGGCGCGGTACATGTCCCAGCCCTCCGGATCATCCGACGCCATCGATCCCACCAGGGCCAGCTGCAGCCGGGGCACCTGCTGGCGCGCCAGACGGTAAGCCTGGATGACGCCCAGCGGATCCTTCCACGGGTCGAACCGGGAGACCTGCGTGACCAGCGGGTGCTCGACGCGCACGCCGATCCACTCCAGCACCTGGCGCGCGGTGGCCACCGGCAGGGTCAGGTTCTTGGGGTTATGCGGATCGATCGCCGGCGGGATGATGTCGACCACCGAGACCGGCATGTCCGGCGGCACGAACTCGGCCATGGTGAACACCGCCGCGTCGTATTCAGCCAGGAACGGACGCAGGAAGTGCCAGACCGCGGGGTTGGCGCGCGAGGTGTCGATGTGCGATCGCCAGATCCACTGCGCGTGCCCCTTGCCGCCAAGCTCCAGCAGGCCGGCCGGCTGAGGGTCATGGATGAACACGAAGTCATACTCGTCGGCGAAGCCCGACGCGTTGGCGCGCGAGGTCCTGAGGTAGCGAGCCTTCTCCTTGTCGTCCAGCTCTCGCGGGGCGCCCTGCAGGCCATTGTGCAGGGCCTTGGTCACCTGAAAGAAGGGCTCATCGCCGGTGATGATCCGCCACTCGGCGCGCAGCCCCTGATCGTTCAGCAGGGGGATTATGGAACGCAGCAGCTCGGACACCCCGCCCCCGTACGGCGTCGCGTTCACATGCAGAACGCGCGCGCCGCGCAGCGCGTCCGCGGCCCGCATCACCGCATCGAGCAGCTCGTCGGGCGCGATGCCCCGATACGAAGCCAGTGTGCCCTCGCCGACATCCACGCTCTCGAGCATTCGAACACCACCTTCCCGATCCCAAGGTAAGCATCCGGGATGGGCGCAACCCGTCGCCGCGCCGACGGTCCAGCCGCTGGCGCAGGTCGAGCTGGAGCTCGAGCCCTTGGACCGCCTGGACGGCGCCGCGCGCGGATGTCAGGCCCCGCCTTAAAGTTTTCCGCCAAAGCGCCGTTGGGCCGCGACAAGCGCCCGCAATGGTGAGGACGATCGACAAGCCGCTCTGCGTGTTGCTCATCGAGGACGTCGAGGACGACGCGCAGCTCGTCCTTCTCGAGCTTGGCCGCGGGGGCTACCAGGTCGAGTGGCTGCGAGTGGACACCCCCGCGGCGATGGCGGCCGCGCTGGCGGCCGACAAGCAGTGGGACGTCGTCATCTCGGACTTCTCGCTGAAGGGCTTCACCGCGCTGGACGCGATCCGGCTCGTGCGCGACCGGCAGCTCGACATCCCCTTCATCATCGTATCGGGGACGATCGATGAGGAGCGCGCGATCGAGGCGCTGCGCATGGGGGCGCGCGACTTCATGTCGAAGAGCCGGCTGGCGCGCCTGGTGCCCGCGGTCGGCCGCGAGCTCCAGGACGCCGCGGTGCGCGCCGACCGGCGCCGCGCCGAACAGGCCAACGCCGCAGCGCTGGCCGAGACCCGGTCGATCCATGACCAGCTCGATGCGCTGCTCAACTGCGCGCCCAGCCTGGTGCTGGCCGTCGATCGCGCGGGACGGATCCAGTTCGTCAACCAGGTGCTCCCTCACCTGAGCAAGCAAGAGGTCATCGGCGGCGACTGGCTGCTCTACATCGCCCCCGAGGAGCACGCGCAGATGACGGCGCGCCTGCGCTCGGTCGTCGAGACTGGCCAGGCCCTGACCTACGAGACGTCGACGCTGACCCCCGATGGCGGGCGGCTCTGGTACTCGTCGCACATGGGGGCTGTCCGGCACGGGGACGCCATCGTCGGGGCGGTCATCGTCGCCAACGACGTCACCGAGACCCGCGTCGCCCAGATGGAGGCGGCCGCCGCCCAGCGCCTGGCCGCCATCGGCACGCTGGCGGCGGGCATCGCGCACGAGATCAACACGCCCGTGCAGTTCGTCGGCGACAGCCTCGAGTTCCTGCGCACGGCGGCGCACGACCTGTTGCAAGCGTTCGCGAAGTTCCAGGTCGTTCACCGCCTGGTCCAGCGCGACGGCGCCGCGCGACCGCTGCCCGCAGAGCTGACCCAGGCGATCGACGAGGCGGCGCGCGCGGAGGAGGACGCCGACATCCACTACCTGCGCGAGAACGTGCCCGGGGCGCTGGAGCGGTGCAAGGAAGGGCTGGGGCGCGTGACCGCCATCGTGAACGCCATGAAGGAGTTCTCCCACCCGGCGCACCGCGAGATGGCGCCGGTCGATCTCAACCGCGCGATCCAGAACACGCTGACCGTCGCGCGCGGCGAGTACAAGTACGTCGCCGACCTGGAGACGGACCTCGGCGATCTGCCGCCCGTGGTCTGTCACGTCAACGAGATCAACCAGGTGGTCCTGAACCTGGTGGTCAACGCCGCTCACGCCATCGGCGACGTGGTCGGCCACAGCGAGGCCAGGGGCCGGATCACCGTGCGCACCCGCTCGGACGGCGAGCACGTGGTGATCTCGGTCGCCGACACCGGCGCGGGCATCCCGCCCGCCATCCGCGAGCGGATCTTCACACCCTTCTTCACGACCAAGGATGTCGGCAAGGGGACCGGCCAGGGGCTGGCGCTGGCCTGGAACGTCATCAAGGAGCGCCACCGCGGCGAGCTGACCTTCGAGACCGAGGTCGGTCGCGGCACGACCTTCTTTGTCCGCCTGCCGCGCGCCACCGCCGCTGTCGCCGCCTGACACGGCCGCCACCGGGCCGGCCGACCAGCTCTCAGGAAGCTGCTGCGCCCGGAATCAGGGACTCGCGCCCGCGGCGACAGATCTCCTGCGCGGTGTCGGTCCAGAAGCCGTGGCCCCAGTAACGAAAACAGCTGGTCTGCGAGAGCAGCAGATACAGCAGCGAGAGACGGTAGCCCGGCTCGCGGCGTCCGTCTTCCCCGGCGCCATCCCAGCGCTGGTGGAAGCGAGCGCTGAGATCGAGCACCGGATCCATCACGTCGCCGTATCCATCCACCCAGCTGCGGTCGTTGGTCCAGGACGCGCGGTCGAGGTTGAACGACGGGTCGCGCTGGCGCAGGCGGGCGATGGCCCGATCCGCCGCCCCCGGCTCCGCCGCGGTGACCTGGTCCCAGATGCGGTGCTGTGACACCGGCTGCACGGGCGCGAAGGCCTGCTCGTCGACTCCCAGGGCGGCCAGCGTGTCCAGGTACTCGCTGCCGTTCATGGCCACTGCTTCCCCGTCGCGGGGCGGCCCGAGCTGCTCGAAGGCTCGCTGGTACGCGCTGGGGAACTCGTTCATCATGACGCCGCCGTTTTCGCCGTCACCGATCTGAAGCGCGTAGGGCGGAACCGCGCGGCCCGCCAGGGGTTGCCGATCGAGCGACCGGGCCTCGCCGAAGGGCTGCATTTGACCGACCAGCTTGGTGTCCGAACCCTGGGTCTTGACCAGCACCGGAATCGACGCGGTGTCGCCGGCGGAGCTGCGCGCCACCAGGCGGTGCGGCAGGCGCGGTTGGCGCAGCGGCGTCCCGTCGAGATTCTCGACCGTGTGCTCCTGGACCATCAGCCAGCGGTAACCGCACGCGCGCAGCGCGCGCACATAGGCGAAGCAGACGTCAGGGTGAATGGGCAGATGCATCTCCGGCGCGGAGAAGCCACGAACCCGCGCCAGCGCCGGCAGTCCGAACAGCGCCGCGAAGTGATGGCGCCAGCCCCGCATGTGAAGCTCGATGTCGGGGACCGGCGTGGAGGAGACCACGGCGTGCGACCACATGGTGCCGAGCCATTCGACCGAAGGCGCGAGGACAGGCTCGGTGGTGCGGCGAAGCGCCGCCAGCACGTCCGCCTGGCCCATCTGGGTCAGCCCCCAGAGGAGGTTGCCGGAGTAGTCGAGCATCAACCTGGGACGGAGCCCGCGCGCCACCAGCCCGCCGACCAGATCGGCGGAGCGCCCATAGCAGCCCAGGAACGCCGGGGCGTTGTGGTTGTCGCCCTCCCCCGGGTGCTCGAACATGTGCTGCAGGTTCGAGATCAGGGGCGCGGTCGTCGGCGCGTCACCGGTGCCGATCACGGTCGGCTGGTGCATGTGCAGCGCCACGCCGAAGGCGGCGCGGGCCCGTGCCGCCGCCGGATCGACGACCGGCGGCTGGCTGTCCGAGACTTCGGTCGTGTCCGCGCTGGCGCCGGCGATCGGGGGAAGATCCATCGTGGCCCGACCTTACAACCGATCGGCCTCGCTGGCGCGCCCCGCAGCCCATGAACGTCCTCGTACCGCCTGCCTTCACTCCTGAGACGCGCCGCGTGTTCTATCGAGGTGAGCGCGGGATCCGTGCAGCTCACCTCACTCAAGGAGACTTCAGATGACGTCAAAGAGAACCTTTCTGGGCGCAGCGGGAATTCTGTCGGTCGTGGCACTCCTGGGAACGGCGCAGGCGACTCCGACCACCTATTCGCCGACCTCCGGGGCCCCCTGGGTCAGCGGTGCATCTTCGTTCGACTGGACCGACTGGTCGTACGCGGACAACATCCTGGCCAACAACGCCAGCGTCAACCGAACCTGGACGGTCCCGTTCTGGACGTTCCAGGGCATCAACCCGGTCGCGATATCGATGTCTGCCGTGATGGCGAATTCGGGCTTCGGGACCACCACGGGCCAGCTGGTCACCAACTTCGAAGCCGGTGGACGGTTCAGCTCGCTGGCGCCGGTGGCCGCCACCAGCACGGTCCTCACCAACTACTCGCTCGGCACGGGCACGACTCCGCTGAACGGCACCGCCTACGCCAACTTCGTGGTCGGAAAGCTGAACGGTCGGCTCGGGCGCATCACCTACAATCACTAGCCGGGATGGGCGCGCCATGACGCCCGGATCACGGCGCGCCTGTTGCCGCGTGAAGCGCGGAGGGAGGTCGTCATGTCCGAACCAATGAGCAACCTCTGGCGCCTGGCCCGCTGGGGTGTCTTGGCCCTGATGGCGATCGCGATCACGCGAGAAATTGCCCACCGGAGAGCCGACCGAGAGCGTGACCAGGCCACGATCGCCCGCTTGTCCGAGGCGGTCGAGCGGCTGGAGGAGCGGAAGGAGGTGGTGCGGGTCATCCAGCACGAGACGCGCGTCGAGCGGGTCGATCCTGCCGGCCTGGTCAGGCCGGAAGCAGGGCCCACGACTGCCACGGCGGCTGCGACCCCAGCCCAGGAGCCGGTGGAACAGATCGTCGGCGGGCGGCTGGACCAGGCGTTCAAGTACGAAAAGATCGATCGTGACTGGTCCGCCGACATCAGCGCCGGGTTGCGTGCCGCCGCCTCTGCCATCGGGGCGACGGCGAACATCCAGTCGGTCGAATGTCGCAGCTCGGTTTGCCGGATCGAGAGCGCCTTCCCCGACATCGTGCCCTACAACCGCTTCATGGACGAGCTGGCGGGCAAGCCCGCCGGTGGCGACGGGATGGTATCGCCCTACGTGCAGCAGACGGCAGACGGCACCTTGCGGGTCACGTCTTACTGGGTGCGCGCGGGGCACATGAAGGAATTCATGATCAACTAGTCGGGAGCGGCCCATCTCGAAATTCGGGTCGGGCCGCGGTTTTCTGAGGCGTGCGCCGCGACCGGGCCGGCGAGGCGCTTGAAAAATCAGGCTCAACCGGCGGCGCGGCCGAGGTACGTCGTTTGCTTTGACGCGAGCGCATGACCCGATCGCTGATCCCTGGCGTGACGCTCGGGCTCGGGCTGGCCAGCATCTCGCTGGCCCTTGGCTGCGGTAACGGCAACGGCGCTGCCGCCGACGGCGGCGGCGACGACCACGGCGATGCGGCCGGCAGCGGGGACGGCAGGTCGCCCAGCGCTCCGGGGCTCGAAGAGCGCATCGATGACGCTGTGAACAGCATTCAGTCCGACACCTGCTTCGCGCAGGACGACCCGTCCCCCTGCGACTGGGCCGACTACCAGGTGGGCCCGGCTCAGTTCCAGATGGCGAAGTCGACCGGTGAGGCCATTCTGGTCATCGACGACTTCGGCGCGGGCCTGTATCCCCAGTTCGTACGCTATCGCAATCGCATCCACGGCTTTTACCGCGTCGACGGCGACCAGGTGGCATTGCAGGTGTTGTCGGTGCACCTTCCCCGGCGACTGGGAGACGCGCTGGCGTCGTTCGCCGGTCCCGACTTCATTCCCGCCAGCGCCCTCGGCAGGGTCGGCACCGCGGCTGCCGCCAGCTACCGCAAGCTCAACCTGCTCTACTACGGACATGGCGGCGTGGTCTTCGGACATCTGGTCGAGCTCGTCCCCGAACAACCGCTGGTGCTGCTCGACCTGACCGGCCTGCTCGGCATTCTGCCCGCGGTCTGCCAGGGCATCGACGACCAGACCCTGGCGGCGGCCACGGCGCACTTCGCCGCCGTCGCCGCGTCGCTGAAGCAGGTCATGACCCAGCACAACGTGCGCTTCGTCAACGCCAGCTTCGGCTCCACGGTGCCGAACCTGGCCACCGAGTGGCCGCGAACCTGCGGCAGTCCGGTTCCCGGCAGCGCGCTGCTGCAGCGATTGCTGCATGTCTACGATCCGCTCTACGATCTCCTGTTCAACAGCGAGGGCGTGGTGACCGCGCAAGCCGCCGCAAATCTGGGCGACCCCGCGGACTATCCATTCGACCAGGTGAGCGCCAGGTATCCCAACCGGGCGCGCGTCGGCTTCATCTCGTCCCTGAGCTCGGGGCTCGACGAATGGGGGCGCGGCGCCGTTCACCTGGCGGAGCAGTTCCCGGTCGATGGTGACGCCGACGTCTACCTCAACTGGGGTTGCGAGGTGGGCCAGATCCCCCCCGCCTGCGCCGAGCCGCACTATCTGCTCGCGGCCGGGTTCGGGCTCGGCACCGGCACCGTGTCGTTCATGTCGTCCTCGTACGTCGATCCGCTCGGTCTCGCCCGGCTGGTCGACCTGCGCTACACGAACCACCGCGCCGAGCCGATGACTGACGCCCTGGTCCGGGCGCTGATGCAAGAGCTGACGCCTTCGTTGTGCGGCGACGGCGGCGGCCGGCCGTGTGTCTACCAAGATCCGATCAAGCACCACCAGCTGCAGCTCTACCGGCTGGGCTACCCATAGGGGCCAGCGGGCGACCCGGCGGGGCCAGGGCGACGGTGGCCATCTGGCGATTGTCGTACGACGTGCGGGTGTTCCCGGAGCAGAAGGAGTACAAGGGGGGCACATGACCACCGACTCCAAGACGCGAATCACCAAGCAGGGCATCCGGGATCTGAATTTCTACGGGTCACGCAAGAAGCTGGCCGAGGCCGCGGTCGCAGGCGAGCCGCTGGCCGCGATCGAGCTCGCCGACGCAGGCGAACCGGCGGCGCAAGAGCCGGCTCCGGTCGCAGACGCGGCGATCTCCTAGCCGGTCATCGGGCCACGAGCCCGCCGTATTGAAGTCGGTGCTCGCACCCGGGAGCGACCCACTTAGCCGCCCAGTATGTCGATGACGCGCCGCTGTCGAGCGGCGGCCAGCGATGGCTGGATATCGAAGATCAGGCTGGGCGATCGACAGGCCGGTAGGCTAAGGTGCGACCGAATGATACGTCCGGGGGGGACCGCGGGATGGATTGGTGTGGCCTTGGTCTGCGCGGCCGCGCTGTCGCCCGGCATCACGGTCGCGGCCGACAGCGCCGCAGAAAATCTGGTTCGCGAGGGAATCGCCCTGCGGCGCAAGGGCGACGATGCGGCGGCGCTGGAGAAGTTTCAGGAGGCGTTCCGGCTCGACTCGAGCGCGCGCACCATGGCGCAGATCGCGCTCGCTGAACAGGCGCTGGGACGCTGGGTCCCGGCCCACGAGCACCTCACTCATTCGCTCGAATCCAAGAGCGATCCCTGGATCAAGAAGAACCGCGCGCCGCTCTCCGACGCCCTCAAGGTCATCTCCGAGCACGTGGGGCAGCTGGAGATCCTGGGCGGCACGCCCGGCACGGAGGTCCGCATCAACTCCGTGTCCCGCGGTCAGCTGCCCCTGGCCCGGCCGCTGACGCTGGCCACCGGCACGGTGACCATCGACCTGGCGGCCCCGGGCTTCGTTCCCCTGCAGCGCAGCACCGTCATTCGCGCCCACGAGGTCCTGCGGGAGTCCTTCGATCCCCTGACGCCGGTGGCGGGCGGCGAGCGCACGCCGGCGGCGGCCTCGGGCCGGGCCAAGGCCGGTGCCACGACCGCCCCGCGGCCCGAGCTGGCGGCGGCCACCAGCCCCGACACCGAACCCCCGCTACCGAGGATCGCGTCCGCACCGATCGAGAAGGACAAGGACGCGCCCGACCGCGGTGACAGTCAACCGAGCCGCTTCCGGTCCAAGGCCAAGTGGGTCGCGTTCGGGGTCGGCGCCCTCGCGCTGGGCGCCGGGATCTATGGTTGGGCGCGCCAGAATCAGGCCGGCGATACCTTCGCGTCGGGCTGCGGGGTCGATGACAAAGACAATGTCGTGGTCCCGATGGGATCAAGCCGCACGGTCGACGAATGCCGCGGGTTCAGGAACCAGATCGACTCGAACTTCCGCATCGAGGTGGCCGGACTCATCGGCGCGGGTGTGCTGGCGGCCACTGGCCTGGTGCTGTGGCTGACCGAGCCCGACGCTGCCGGCGAGCGGCAGTCGGCGGCGCTGGCCTGCGCCCCGGGGCCGATGACCGGCGGTGAGGGCGCTTCGCTGAGTTGCGCGCTCCGTTTCTGAAGCGACGCACGAACAGGACGGGCACACCATGATTCGAATTGACCGGGGGGGACGGATGAGCTCAGCGCAGAGAGTTGTGATCATGGGCCTGGGCCTGGCGCTCACCGCCTCGCTCACGGGATGCAAGCACGGGCTGCCGCGGGTGGCGGTGATGATCGACGGTGGCGACAACGGCGAGATCGACGCTGGCCCCGCCGACACCGGGTCTCGGACCGACGCCGGGGGTGGGGGCGATCGCCCCGCGCCGCCGGTGGACGCGCCCGTGGTCCTCGACTGTCCGCAGGGCAAGCACATGTGCCCGGGCGGGTGCGTGGCCAACGACGACATTCGCACCTGTGGCACCTCGTGCACGCCGTGCCAGGCGCCCACCGACGGCGTCGCCACCTGCGACGGGATGTCCTGCGGCGGCTCGTGTCCCGCCGCCAAGAAGCTTTGCCTGGGTGCCTGTATCGACGTCAGCGCCGCCTGCTCGGGCCCATGTCCAGCCATGCAGCACTCCTGCGCGGGACTTTGCCCGTCCGTGATGGACGTCAAGGCATGCGGGACGTCCTGTCTGCCTTGCCCGGTCCCCGCGGGCGCGTCGCAGGCCACCTGCGACGGAACCAGCTGTGATTTTCAGTGCACCACCGGGACGCACAAATGCGGCACCAGCTGCGCGCCCGACGGCGACGCCACGGCGTGCGGGACCACGTGCAAGGTCTGCCCCACCGATCCCAACGGCACCGCCCAGTGCGTGGGCGGCGCCTGCAGCATCGCCTGCAAGACCGGATATCACACCTGCGGCGACCGCTGCGTCAGCGACTCCGACCTGGGCAGCTGCGGCACCACATCCTGCACGGCCTGCACGGCGCCCACCGGCGGAACCGTGTCCTGCAACGGAACCGCGTGCATACCGGCTTGCCCCACCGGCCAGAAGCCCTGCGCCGGCCTGTGCATCGACAGCGGCGCGGCCTGCTCGGGCGTCTGCGCGGCGGGAATGCACAACTGCAGCCAGATCTGCGCCAGCAACACCAGCGTCGACACCTGCGGCCCGACGTCCTGCACCGCCTGTCCAAAACCGACCGGCGCCGACGCCACGTCTTGCAACGGCACGACCTGCGACTTCACCTGTGGCTCCGGGTACCATCGCTGCGGAACGCGCTGCGCCCCCGACAACGACGCCACCGGATGCGGATCCACCTGCATCAGCTGCCCGACCGATCCGAACGGCTCGCCGGCCTGCATCGCCGGGGTGTGCGGGCTGATGTGCAAGGCCGGATTCCACGTCTGCAACAACAAGTGCGTCGACAACAAGGCGCTGGCAACCTGTGGGCCCAACGACGGAACCTCCTGCTCCGCCTGTCAGGCTCCCAGCGGCGGCGGTTCGGTGACCTGCGACGGCCTGGCCTGCGTGCCCGCCTGCCCGGCCAGCAGCAAGCTGTGCAACGGCGCCTGCATCCCCAGCGCGACACCGTGCAACGGGATGTGCGACACCGGGATGCACAACTGCAGCGGCGTGTGCCAACCCAACACCAGCACCAGCTTCTGCGGCCTGGGCTGCAACAGCTGCGCGGCGCCGGCGTCGAACGGCGCGGCGGTGTGTAACGCAGCCACGGGAGCTTGCGGGATCAGCTGCGATCCGGGCTTCAAGAACTGCCCGATGACCACCAAGTGCGTGGCCACCGCCGGCTGCTGCGCCAGCACCGACTGCACGGCCGGACCGGCCAACACCACCGGCGTGTGCGGAACCGCCAACACCTGCAGCTACCCCTGCGCCGACAACTTCAAGATGTGCGGCACGGCGTGCATCGCCAACAGCGCCTGCTGCACCAACACCGACTGCACCGGCGGGCCGGCCAACACCACCGGTACCTGCAACGCCACCACCCATACCTGCAGCTTCCCCTGTGCCTCCACCGCGAAGACCTGCGGGTCGGTGTGCATCCCGGCGTCCGGCTGCTGCACCAGCCCCGACTGCACCGCGGGACCGCCCAACACCACCGGCAGCTGCAACACCACCACCCACGTGTGCAACTACCTCTGCTCGGCGACCTCAAAGTCCTGCGGGACCGCCTGCATCCCGCTCGACAGCTGCTGCACCAGCGACGATTGCGTGTCGGGGGGCGCGAACACGGTGGGCACCTGCAACACCACCACCCACGCCTGCAGCTACGCGTGCGCCTCGACCGCCAAGTCGTGCGGCACGGCCTGCATTCCCACGGCCAGCTGCTGCAACAACACCGACTGCACCGCCGGCCCGCCCAACACCACCGGCACCTGCAACACCACCACCCACGTGTGCGGCTACGCCTGCTCGTCGACGGCCAAGCCCTGCGGCACGGGTTGTATTCCCTCGGGGAGCTGCTGCACCGCCACCGATTGCACCTCCGGTGGCGCCAACACCACGCCGGTCTGCAACGCCGGGAACAACACCTGCAGCTATCCGTGCGCGGCGACCGCCCGCAACTGCAACGGGGTCTGCATCCCCACCGCCCAGCCCAGCTGCTGCGTCAGCGCCGATTGCACCATGAGCCCGGCCAACACGGTGGGGTCGTGCAACACCACCACCCATACCTGCAGCTATCCGTGCGCGCCCACGGCCCGGATGTGCAATTCCATCTGCATCCCCAGCGCGGCGCCCAGCTGCTGCACCAGCGCCGACTGCACCGCGGGCGGGCTCAACACCACCGGCACCTGCAACACCACCACCCACACCTGCAGCTATGCCTGCTCGCCCAACTTCAAACCCTGCGGATCTCCCGCGGTCTGCATCCCCAGCACCGGCTGCTGCACCGACAACGACTGCTCGGGCCCCGAGACCTGCGGTGGCGTGCGGCCGAACGTCTGCAACTGTCCGTCCGCGGGCAGCCAGGTGTGCGTCACCACCGGTACCGCCATTCGGACTTGCAACTCCATGGTCTGGGGCTTCGAGAACGGCGACACCATGGGGTGGTTTGGCTCGAACGAGGTCAACTTCCCGACCCTGTCGAGCGCCCAGCGTCACTCCGGCTCGTTCTCGATCTTCACCTCGCCGTCCAGCGACCAGAGCCTGCCCGCCAGCATGGGCATCTTTCCCTGTCCCGGCGCGACCCCGTCGCTGGGCGACCTGCGAGGCAAGACCTTCAGCGCCTGGATCTTCATCCCCGTCGTCGCGGGGTCGAACTTCACCGGCACCAGCTGCCGGCTGCGCGCCAACACCGGAGCCGATGGAAATCCCGCCTTCACCGACATCCTGCTCCCAGGCGCGACCCGGTCCCCGCTGGTCGCGGGGAGCTGGTTCCAGCTCAGCGGCGTCTTCCCCAGCACCGCGGCGTCCACCCAGGTCGAGCTCCTGTATGTCGACTGCTTCCTGCCCGCGACCTGGATGTGCTGCACCGACCCCGATCGCATCTGGTACATCGACGACGTCCGGGTCGACTGACCAGCACACCCACCCCAGGACCCAGCGTTAACTCGGCGCAGCGTCCTCGGGCTCGATTCCCGGCCGCGGGCTCGCCATGCCGCGCCGCGATCGTTTACCATCGTGCAGGAGGGACGATGACGGCCGGCGAGAGCCTCCAGCAGTTCGGGTTGCCGCCCTCGGACGAGGCGCTGCCGCGCATCCGGGAGCTGCTGGCTGCCGAGGCGGAGGCCGAGCGCTGCGGCCGGCCGCGCGAGGAGGATCTCGCCCTGCTCTGCTGTGTCCAGCTGTTCAGCCGCGCCCTGCCCGAGGACATCCTACGCATCTGGGACGCCAAGTGCGCCAGCGTGGACCTGGGCGACTACCTGGATGCCGACCTGCTGTGCGGCGGCGGTCTCGACGCTGCCAAGAAGTTCCTGGCGGCGTCCTCCGGTGCGGCGGCGGCCGCCGCGCTCGCCCACCTGGTGGGCCGCGAAAAGCTGGGCCACTTCGACGGCTTCTCGCCCGACGGGTCGCTGCGCAATTACCGGCGCTACTTCAAGCTCGAATAGGCGGCGGCGCGCGTGCCTTGGCCAACGGGGCGGACCGGGGTACACCTTGGCCCATGGCAAACCGTTCAATCGGCGCGACCTGGGCGGGGTTCGGACCCCAGCTGCGCAGCTTGCTGCGCATCGCCGCCGCGTTCATGTTCATCCTGGCGGGGACGACGAAGCTGTTCGCCTTTCCCAGCGCCATGCCCGACGGCGCGACCGCGCACTTCCCATCGCAGATCTGGTTCGGCGGCGTGCTCGAGGCGTTCGGCGGCGCAGCCATGCTGCTGGGGCTGTGCACGCGGCCGATCGCCTTCCTGCTCGCGGGCGAGATGGCGGTCGCCTATTTTCAGTTTCATTTCCCGGCCAGCTTCTGGCCCACCGTCAACCACGGCACCTCCGCGGCGCTGTACTGCTTCGTCTGGCTGTACCTGTCGGCGGCGGGACCTGGGCCGTGGAGCCTGGACGCCCTCCGCGAGAAGAAGCACCAGCAGTCAGCTGGCTCGTAGCCAGCATCAAGGGCAGGCGATGTCGATGAAAGTCCTGGTTGCCGGCGCGACCGGCGTGATCGGTAAACGCCTGGTGCCCTTGCTGCTCGACCACGGGTACGAGGTCCACGGGACGACCCGAGCGCCCGCGCGCGTGGACGATCTCCGGCGCGCGGGGGCCCACCCCATCGTCCTGGACGCGTTCGATCGAACGGCCGTCATGCAGGCCGTGCAGACCGTGAAGCCAGGGGTTCTGATCCACCAGCTGACCGATCTGTCTGGCGGCTTCGCTCCCGAACGCGCCGCCGATACCCTGGCCCGGAACAGCCGCCTGCGCACCGAAGGCACCCGAAATCTCGTCGAGGCCGCGCGGGCCGCGGGCGTGCGCAGGCTGATCGCCCAGAGCATCGCCTGGGTCTATGCGCCGGGCCGTGAACCACATCGAGAAGATGATGCGCTTCATCTGAAGGCCGAAGGCACGCTGGCGGTCACCGTGCAGGGCGTCCTGGCCCTGGAGGGCGCGGTCCTCGGCGCCGCGCCGATCGACGGGATCGTTCTGCGTTACGGCTGGTTCTACGGGCCCGGCGCCAACAAGGTACCGGCCGGGACGCCCCCGCTGCATGTCGACGCCGCCGCGAACGCGGCCGTGCTGGCCGTCGAACGGGGGACGCCAGGGGTCTACAACGTCGCCGAGCCGGCCCCCTACATCGACATCACCAGAGCCAGGCGCGAGCTCGGATGGGACCCCGCGTTCAGGCGCGAGCCGGCGTAGGCACCGCTGCGCGCGCTTCCTGGCGGTTCTCCTTCCAGGCGCACACCCACTGGCCCCCGCGCCACCCGCGGACGCCAAACCAGCGGCCGGCGATGTCCAGGGCGCGCAGCACCAGACCGAGCAGCCAGGGCATGTCGCCGCGGGGGATGAACGTCCAGGGGCCGGTCTCGACGCGCGTGAATCCGACCCCGGCCAGCAGCGCCCGAAGCTCGCTCTCCGTGGGGAAGACATCGGTCGACAGGTGCTTGGTCGCGTAGCCCAGCAGCGGCGCCAGCCGGCGGTACCAGACGTAGTCGCCCGACGGCATCAAGCAGAACAAGCGACCGCCCGGCGCCAGCAGGTGATGAACGCCGGACAGCACCGCGCGCTTGTCGAGCATGTGCTCGAGCGCGCCGATGCACAGCGCCAGGTCGATCGAGCCCGGGTCGATGCCGACAGCCGCCGCGCCCGCCTCGAGCTCCTGAGCGTCGAGCACCTCGAAGCGCAGCCGCTCCCCGCCCGGCGAGTCGGCGAGGCGCGCGCGCGCCACGTCGATCATGCGGGGCGACAGGTCGACGCCCACGCCGGAGGCGATCTCGGGCGCCAGCGCCTGCAGGTGATGGCCCATGCCGCAGCCCAGATCCAGCACGGCATCGTCAGCGCGCAAGTGGCCGTGAGCACGCACCAAGCTCAGCCGGTAGGACAGCAGGCGCTGGGCGTGGCCGTGCTGCTCTGAATAGGTGGCGGCCAGCCGATCGAAGAACGCCCTCACATCGGCGTTGCCCGCGACCGGTGTCGCGACCACGCCCCGGGCTCGGTGCTCCGCGCCTGCCAACGGCGATACGGTATGCTCCGACGCTCCGAGGTGTCAAACCAGCGAGAAGGCCCGAGCGACGACCACGCGCGCGCGCCGCGGGCCCGCGGGCGATCGATATCGACGCGGCTGGCGCTGCTGGCGCTGCTGCCGCTGCTCGGCGCGCTCGCCGGGCTCGACGTCCTGTTCAACCTGGGTTATCCAGCGCCCGAGCCACCCGGCTGGTACCTGGCGCCGTCGCTGGACGCGCTGGCGATCCTGGCGCTGGCGGCGCTGGCCGCGCGCCGCGGGCGCCGCCTGCCGACCTGGGTGCTGGCCAGCGTCGGGATCCTGGTGGTGGCGGTGCGCCTGCTGCGCCTCGGCGACGGCATCACCCAGCGCTATTTCAACCGGCCGCTCAGCCTGGCGCTGGATCTGCCGACCACCTTCGAGCTGGTCCGCCTGCTGGACGCCACCTTGCCGCGGGCGCAGCTGATCGCGGGCGTGCCGCTGGCGCTGGGTCTGCTGGTCGGGCTGGCGTGGCTGGCGGCGCGGCTGGTGCGGGCGGCAGAGCGCGCGCTGGCCGAGCCGCGCGCGCGCTACCTGCTGGCCGGCCTGGCCACCGCGACCGCGCTGGCCAGCCTGGCGCTGCCCGCGCCGCCGGACGGCCCGGCGCGCGATCGCCGCTGGGGGGCCTTCGGCGCCAGCGTGTTTCCGCGGCTGGCGCGCGAGATCGCCTTCGCGCTGCGCCTGGATGACTATCGCGCCGCGCGCGCCGCGGAGATCGCCGCCACCGATGCCCACCTGCGCGCGCTGCCGCACGATCTGGCCAAGCTGGGTGGCGCCGATGTGCTGCTGTTCTTCATCGAAGCCTACGGGGCCACCGTGATCGATCGCCCCGAGCAGGCACGCCTCATCGCGCCGGTCTTCCAGGCCGCCCAGGCCAGGCTGGAACGAGCCGGCTTCACCGTGGCCACCGGCCTGCTCGATTCGCGCACCTACGCCGGGCGTTCCTGGCTGGCCCACGAGACCCTGCTCACCGGTGTGCGCGCCGACAACCGCATCGCCGACGAGCTGGCGCAGGCGGCGCGCCCGGCGGGGCTGGCCGAGCTCATCGGCCGCGCCGGCTACCGCACGGTGTTCGCGCAGCCCGCCAACCGCTACCGCTCGGTGGTGCGCTGGGCCTACGGGTTCGACGCGGTCTATTCGGGGTGGGACTTCGACTATCGCGGCCCCGGCTTTCGCTGGGCCAACCAGCCCGATCAGTACACCCTGGACTTCATGCACCGCCGCGAGGTCGCGCCCACGCCGCGCCGGCCGCTGCTGCTGGCCTACGCGCTGCAGTCCAGCCACGCCCCCTGGAGCGATCAGCCGCGCCTGGTCGAGGACTGGTCACGGATCGGCGACGGATCGATCTACCAGACGCTTCCCGCCGAGCACTTCGACATCTCCTGGACCACCCTGGCCAGCGGTGGTCCAGCCTACGTGCGCTCGCTGGCCTACGACCTGGAGCTGCTGGCCGACTACCTGACCCGCCGGCTGGCGGGCGAGGCGCTGATCATCGTGCTCGGCGATCATCAGCCGGTGGGCGAGGTCACCGCCTTCAGCCCATCGTACGCGGTTCCCATCCACGTGCTGAGCCGCCGCCGCGCGCTGGTCGAACCGTTCCTGGCGCGCGGCTACCTGCCCGGCATGCGCCCGCGCCGCGGATCCACCCCCCCCGCGGGGATGGAGACCTTCCTGCCCGGTCTGCTGGTCGACTTCTCGGCCAGCCACGCCGCGGCGCCACCCTAGCCTACCGCTTCACTGGCAGGTGCACGGCTCGCGCCCGGTGTTCGGATCGGCGGCGGTCGCGCTCAGCGCCTCGCCGACCAGACCGCCGTTGAAGTAGAGATCGAAGAACGAGTTGTCCGCGAAGGTGCTGAACGCGGCGCAATCCGCGTTTCCGGTGCCAAAGTGGGAGTAGTCGTCGGCGAAGTTGCCGCCCGACATGGTGGGGTTGTTGCGCCCGATGCGCAGGCCGTCGGCCTGCGTCTGCCAGAAGCCGCCGTTGGCAGGGATGGTCAGCGGCGAGGTCGTGCAGTAGGTGACCGACTGGTTCGCCTTGTGGGTCGGGTTGGTCGTGCAGGCGGGGACGTTCGCCACCACCGCCGTGCGCCCGCCCACGGTGACGTTGGTGCACGAACCGCCGGCCGTGCACACCTGCCCGCTGCCGTTGTTCCATTGCGAGAGGTTGAGCGCCGCCGGCTCGAAGGCCCAGCTCTTGACGCACAGGCTGCCGATGGTGACCGGCGCCGGGCTCCAGTTGAAGACCCGGATCCCGAAGTTCATGCTCTGCTGCCCCTGGAAGCTGCAGCGCGCCTGCAGGTTCAACCTGGGTGAGGTCACCCCCGACGGGCAGACCGGCGGCGCGCCGCCGCTCACCTGCGCCCACCAGGTGGCCCAGGTGCTCTGCTCGACGGTGGTCTCCTGGATGGTCCAGAAGTCGAGGTTGTTCACCGGGTCGACCTGGGTGTGGCTGAAGTCTCCCCAGCGGTTCACGAAGTACGGGGTCAGTCCCGCGCGATAGATCAGCGGATCGCGGACGCTGCTGGGCGCATCTCCCGGCAGGTGCGCCGAATAGGCGGCGCTGGGAAAGGTGTCGCCGGAGAACCGGCTGTAGCCGATGAGGAAGTCGTTGTTGGCGTTCACCGCGATCGACGGCATGAGGAACATGACCTGGGCCGTGGGATCGTCGACCAGGCCGAAGCTCTGCAGGGCGCCGTTGGGGCTGACCCGGACCCATTGCACCGACGCGCGCGGCGGCTGCTGGTCGGGCACGATGCTCTGCACGCCCCAGATCGAGCCGTTCCGGAACACCACGTGCTCCATCGAGAAGTTGGCGACCCCGAGGTTGGTCGGCTGGCCGCCGGCCTGAGGGATGGCGATGGGGATCTCCCCCTGCGTCCCGACCGGCGTCGGCGACGGGATCTCGGCGACCATGCCGAGCACCGCGCTCCCCACCGGCCCACTCAGGCGCCACAGCTCGATGCTGGAGAATCCGCCGCGCATGAAGAACTGGTCGTCGCTGGCGTTGTCGTAGGTCTCCGCGGGACGCAGCGGCGTGAAGGCCGGGTCCACGATCAGGCGCTGGAAGCTGTTGGTCCCGGCGTAGAGGGCGGCCTTGTCGAACACCCACTGAATCCGCTCCGGGAGCTCTGGTCCGGTGTTGACGTTGAGGCCGCCGACGACGATCCACTTCCGGTTGTAGCCGAGCTGCGGGAAGTCCAGCCAGCGCAGCCGCGCGGGATCCGCCTGGATCGCGAACCGGTGCCAGGCACCGGTGGGATCCGAGGTCTGGCTGACCGCGATCAGCAGCCGGGCGTTCACTCCGTCGAAGGCGTTGGTGGCCGCGCTGAGGATGAACCGGCCGCCCGCCGCGTCGAAGCGGGCCTGCGGATCGAACGATCCCGCGTTCGGCCCGGCGACCGGCGCCCAGAAGTCGTCCTGGCGCTGGCTGAACAGCAGCGCGCCGCTGCGGTTCTTGACGTTGATGAAGCTGTTGACCGTGGTCACGATGAACGACGGGCTGACCGCGCCGTTGCTGTCCGGAGGAATCGAGTTGGCCTGGGCCTGGGTTTCGCCGACCACCGTGAACAGAGGCGCCGGGGACGACAGAGCGCCGCCGACTTCCACGATGTCGCCATCACCCGCGCTGGCCACGCAACCAGCGGATGCCCACGCCACGGTCAGGATGAAGCCCAGGTTCGCAATTCCGAGACGACGCCGGAAAACCACTAAAGATGGCGAGCTCATCGAGACCCTCCCTGCACGAAGTTGACCGACCACCACGCGCCGATCTCCGGCGCGCCACGTTCTTAGAGCCTCGCGGTCTCGATTGTTCCTCGAGCGGATCGAGGGCAAGACGCAACCACCGCCCGAATACCGACAGCACCTGATGCCCCGCCGGGACGTCACTTGGCCGTCGTGCTAACGTCGCGCTCCACGATGCTCGATGATCGGCGCGCAGCCCAGGCGGTGGATCTCGATCGTGCCGAGCGGAACGGCGTCACCATCTTGGCCCTGCGCGGACAGCTGGTCGCCGAAAACGCCGCCAGCCTGAAGGCGGAAGCGGTCGCCCTCGAGGAGGCCCGCGTTTCGAAGATCTTGGTCGACCTGCGCGGGCTGACCCACCTGGATTCGTCGGGCGTGGGCGCGCTGATGGCCCTGTTCAAGCGCCTGGGGGGCGACCGGGGTCGGGTCTACTTTGCCGGCGCCAAGGATCAACCGGCGTACATCTTGAAGGTCGTGGGCTTCGCCAAGACCATGGCCCTGTGCGAGACCGTCGAGGACGCCATGCGCCGGCTCGGCGTCCCGTAGGCGGCGCGTTCGTCAGGCCGGACCTGGTCGGCGGGCGGCCACAAAAAGCCATGGCGCATGTCGAAGCCGACCGCGGTCGTTCGTCTTCCAGGGTGAACCCGAAAGGAGCTCTCATGTCGAAGCCACCGGCCCTGCTCAACGACGACCAGACCGCCTCCATCGCCACGGCCCTGATGATGTCGCACCACGGATTCCGCCGCGATCTCGCGCGGTTCCAGCGCGCGCTCGGTGACCTTACCGGTGTCGATGGCGCCCGCGTCGAGGCCCTGCGCGAGGAGTGGAGGAGCTATTGCGCGACCCTCCATGCGCACCACGACGCGGAAGACACCGGCGTCTTTCCGAGCCTTGCCGCTCAGCACGCATCGGTACGCGCGGTCGTCGAGCAGCTGTCCGCGGACCATCGCCGCATCGATCCCTTGCTCGCGCGCGGCGAGGCGGCCTTCGCGCGGCTGCCCAGCCCGGACGATGCGCTGGCCGTGGTGCGCGAGCTCGCGGCGCTGCTGGACCCCCATCTCGCCACGGAAGAACGCGAGATCATCCCATTCTTGCGCGATGCCAAGAGCTTCCCGCCGCCGCCCAACGAGGAAGCGCTGGCCATGTACGCGCAAGGGTTCGCCTGGGCCATGCAGGGCATCGCCGCCGAGGTGGTGGAGGAAGTCTGCGCCATGCTCCCGGCCGCGCTGGTCGCCCGCCTGCCCGAGGCCCGCGCCGCATTCGACGCTCGCTGCCGGCGCGTCTGGAGCTCCACGCGAGCCGGCGCGGCGCGTACGCCGATCCCGGAGTAGGCCAGGCTATCCCGGCGAGCGGCCGTCGGTGACCGGTCGTGGGTCAACCGCGACTAGGGGATCGCGGGCAGGCTCCCGTCGGCATTCCTGGCCATCAGCTTGGCCTGGGCGCCCGTGGTCGCGGTCCTGGCCGAGGGCGAACACGATAGCTGGCAGTAGTCGGTGCCATTCGTGCCGACCTTGCAGTCGCTCAGGGTTGGCAACTGAGGGTTGTTGTTCCTGACGAAGCCACAGGCCTTGTTGTCGAACGCTGACGACTTGGTGACCTGGTGAACCGCGCCCCCTTCCCCGGGCCCGGAGGGGGCGCCTCCCAGCTTGAATCCATTGCCGTCACCCGCCGGGTTGGTACCGGCCACCGGCTTTCCGTTCAGGAAGGCCCAGCAGTTGTCGATCACGACCACGTCATCGGACGCGAACAGATCCCAGCCGTCGTCCGCGTTGTTCCAGGCGCGACAGCCGCGGAAGATGTTCCCGGGCCCGATCCTCAGCTTGGCGGCGAATCCGTCGGCATTCTCGCCGCCCGTCGCCTGATCCAGGTTCTCGTAGGAATCGCAGTTCAGGATCAAGTTGAAGGCGCCCAGGGCGTTGTTGGTCACTTGTGCCTCGGGGACGGTGATTTGCAACCCGGTATCGCCGTTGCCGTGAAGAATCACGTTCTCGACGATGTTGTGCGAACCGCTGATCGCGATGCCGTTGTCGCCGGCATTCGCGACCTCCAGTCCCCTGACGTGCCAGTAGTTGCCGCTGATCTCGATCCCGCGCGCCGTCGACAACCCCTTGGTCTGACCGGAGAAGTCCAGCACGGGCCGCGTACCCGGAAACGCCCACACCCGGATCGGCGTGCCCTCGGCGCCGCTCTTGGTGAGCCCCATCGTGGCGGTGTACTGAAACGTTCCCGCCATCACCCAGATGGTCGTCCCCGGCTGCGCCACCGCGTTTCCCTGGGTCAGCGTGCGGAAAGGCAGCGCCATCGTCCCCGGATTGGTGTCGCTGCCGGTGGGCGCCACGAAGACCTCGACGCCACTTCCGGGGGTGACTCCGCCGGAACCGCCGGCGCCGCTGCCCGCCTGGCCGGTTCGGCCGCCGGTGGCGGGTGCGCCCCCGGTCCCCGGGCCGCCG